>Ga0196977_1000030_pt1 | contig 105574 bp, 83 predicted proteins | sample S3v_1013CmetaG_FD_148634 | JGI IMG/M metagenome (GOLD analysis project Ga0196977, IMG submission 148634) | Soil microbial communities from Anza Borrego desert, Southern California, United States - S3+v_10-13C | ecosystem: Environmental > Terrestrial > Soil > Desert | place: USA: California...
CGACCGGTGTGAGCCCGATCGGCGTGAGGACGAAGCCGCGCGTGTGGCCGCGCAGGAGACGCGAAATCGCGAACGTCAGCGCGAGGAGCAACGCGCCGGCAAGAGCGAACTTCGCTTCGAGCGGCGTCGGGATCTTCTCGCCGAAATCGCGCGCGGCGATGGCGAACGCGATGATGGCGGCGAAGAACATCGCGTGATGGCGCTTCGCGACGGCGAGACCGATCGCGATCAGGCCAAACACCGCGTAGAGAACGATGGTCACATCACGCCACGCCGCGTCCGCGACGAGGCGTCCCGCAATCGGCATCACCAGCGCGATGGCGATCCAGAGCGCCTCGGTCGTCGGGCGACGCCAGGTGCGCAGCAGCGTGAGACACGCGCCGAGCGCGATCAGCAACGCGGCGAGCGTGCCGACATCGAATCGTTCTTCGAACCAGAGCATCACGAAGATCGCGGAGACCGCGCCGTACAGCGGATTGCGTACGCGCGCGCCGGCGATCGCCGCTGCGGCCGCGAGCACCAGCATCGATTCCGGCGTGCCGCTGCGCGGCAGCTCGCTGATGAGCGCAAGCAGACCTCCACCCCACAGCGCCGCTTCGACGCCAGTGAAGAACCATCGCCGCGCGCCGATCAGGTATTCGGCCAGCACGATCGAAGCGATACCGGTGATCAGTCCTTCATTGAATGCGTAGAACCCGCCGATGGCGATGCACGTGAGCACGAAGAAGACGAGCTGCGCGAGGATCCCGTACGTGCGCCACGGCACCTCGAGTTGCGCTTCGGTGACGTGCGGGCGAAGCCGCCTGCGCAGATGGAGATTGCGCTCGTGTTGCGCGTTCATGTGCGCCACTCCCGCACGCGCGAGTGAATCGCGAGGAGGCCGGCGATTGCGCCGACCATGGAAAGCGGGACGAACAGGAACATCCACTCTTTGTCGTCCACCACTTCATAGAACAGGACGTTGATGGCAAGCACCGCATAGAGGAACGAGTAAAGGACGAACAACTCGCCACGCCTGCTGATCCCCCAGACCGTGACCATTCCGGCGATGATGAGCACCAGCAGACACCCGATGACGGCGGTGTGGTTGTCGAACATCAGCGCGCACGAGCCGGCGAACGCAATGTTCGCCGCGAAGTGTTCGAACGACGGCGCGAAATCGCGCGCTTCGCGTTGCGGATCGAACCGCTCATGCGCCGAACGCCACATCAGCAGCAACAGCGCGCACGCGAACGCGCGGATCGCATAGTCGGTCGCGGCGCTCGATTCCACGTCGCGCACGCCCAGCCACGCCGTCACCGCCGTGATGGACAGCGACAGCACGATGCGCGAGCGGAAGACGTACGCCGTGACCGCGTGCCCGATGGCCGTGATCAGAAAGTGCCGTGGCCACGCGTCGCCGAGCAGATGAAACTGCGACTCGATGAACGCGACGTCGCCGCTGAGCAGCAGCGCGCCGAGGAGGAGGACGTAGTCGTCGACGATTGAGGCGCGTGCACGACGCCACCAGGCGAACGCGTAACACGCCGCCGCGGCAACCGCCATCAGCACGGCCAGCGCGAGCGGCCCGATGCGATCGAGGTTGTTCTTCAGCACCAGCCCGGCCGCGGTGGCGAGCAGCAACGCTCCACCCCACGACAGGACGCGCAGCTCGGGATGGAGCGAGAAGACCTCGCGGCGCTCGCGCGCGATCAGCTCGTTCGTGTTCTTGTCGCCGAGGATGGGACGGAGCTGTTCCAGCTCCGGCTCGTAGGAGAGCATCGACGAATGTTACTGCGACCCCTCATCCGCCTTCGGCACCTTGTCCCCTCGCCGAGGGGAGAAGGCTACCCAGGTAGCCCTCGCCCCGCTTGCGGGGAGAGGGTGGCCAAAGGCCGGGTGAGGGGTCGCTCTCAGCCCGTCGCTCCAGATGGCGTCCCCCATTTCACGCGCGCGGTCAGTTGCATCACCAGGAAGAGCGACAGGATCGCGCCGATCGTCACCGCCAGTCCGGTGAAGCCCTTGAAGAAGAATGCGTACGAGAAGCCGACCAGGTACACGAGCTGCGCGAGCGCCGCTTCGACGAACGCGAAACGCGGCCCGACCACGATGCGCAGGTAGCTCACCACCAGGAACACGGAGACCGCGGAAGCGATCGCGAACGCCGCGTGAATCGAGATGTGATCGACGAGATACGCGAGCAACAGGTGAAATGCGAAGAACGAGGTGGCCATGAAGAAGTAGTGCATCGGATGCAGCTCGATGCCTTTCATCGTGGCGATGATGTAGAGGATGAAGATGAAGAACAGCAACGACACCGGCGCGAAGAAGCTGATGCGGCCGGCGAGCGGACCGGGCTGCAATTTCTCCGGCAGGATCATGCCGATGGAGTAGCCGGTGATGAGGTTCGAGTACTTCCACGTGAGCAGCCAGCCCTTCGACGTCTGGCGTTTTTCAGTCGGCGACATCGTGCCCTGCGGGAAGTCGATGTCGCGGAAGTCGGTGTTCATGCGCAGCACGAAGTCGCGAACCTGCGTGACGTTTTCGCCGAGGGAGTAGTGCCACGTGCCGAGTCCCTGCGAGCGATAGCCGACGTTGAGGCGCATCACCGAGCCTGGGCTGCGCCGCACTTCCGCTACGACCATGCCCGCGCCTGTAACGAGCGATACCGGCTCGCCGTCGACGAGGAAGACGAGATCGTCATAGATGGCTTGCGGCGAAGGGAACGCGAGCTTCAGCGTCACGACATCGGTGTCAGCGACGTTGCGAAAGACGTACTGGCCCGAGTACGCGACGCGATAGGTCGCGAACCAGAGCAGTCCTTTCTGGCGTTGCTCCAGATCGAGTCCGACGTCGATGCGGCTCTGCTCGAGCGGCAGTACCGTCACGACGCCTTCTTCGACGGTCTTCACGACCAGCTTGCCGTCCACGATTTCCTCGACGCGCTTCGAGACTTTTTTGGTGACGGCAGCGAACGGCGGCGTCTGTTGCTGCGGACCGCCCCACGTCGATGCGACGCGGCCCTGCAGGCCGGCGTCGGCTGAATAGCTGCGCGACATGATGGTGGTGCCGAGGATGGCCCATGCGGCGGTGGTGCAGAGGAAGATGGCGATGATGGCGACGACGTTCCGAGTCATGCGCGTCACGGTAGGTGCGCATCGAGACGAGGGGACGGCGGAAATGAGGAAAGGTGAAGGCGGTTCCTCGGGTTCCTCGGTTCCTCGGAGGGGATTGGGCGGACGCCGAGGAACTCGGAGGGACTCCGAGGAACCCGAGGAACTCACTCCGCGCAACGTGGCCTAAAACAAGATGGCCCCGGGAGCTCTTGTCCCCCGGGGCCTGTCTCGGCGCGTTAGCAGCTACAAGAGAGCATCCACGCCAATGTTGCGATGATGGCCCATCGCGCCACCACTGCTAGCTCCGGCTCGTTGACATCTGCGATGAAGCATTCTCGCCGGAACCACTTGCCTCGATGGCCTGTCGCGCCACCGCTGCGAGATCCGACACGTTGACATCCGCGACAGAGCGTCCGTGCCGTACCTCCTGCCTCGATGGCTCATCGCACCATCGCTGCCGAGCTCCGATACGTTGACATCCGCGATGAAGCGTCCGTATCGAACCTCGTTGCCTCGATGACCTATCGCGTCCTTCTCGGCCGCATCCGCACGTTGAACATCTGCGATAGAGCGTTCGTGCTGATGCGAGCGTCAACGTAGGTCCGCGATCGCATTCGCGCAAGCTTTTTCGGTGTTACATTTTCAGCCGATTTCCACAAGCTTCCACAACCGCCGTGCAACGAGAGATGGGCATCGCGGGCGAACGCGCTTTGGGTGCAAGGAGATCGCGACGGGGGCGGGTGTGGAGGTTTTGCGGAGTCTCAGAGTCGCAGAGTCTCAGAGTCTCAGAGAGGTCCCAGGTCACGCCAGCGCGATCGGACCGTTCGAGACTCTGAGACTCTGAGACTCATTTCGCCGCAATGATGCGATCAACCAAGGTCTGATCGTCCGGAAGAAGACCGGAGCGAACCAGACGCGGCGTCAGCTCGCGCCAGGACGGCTCGAGCGCGAACGCGCGCGCGAAGAGCGGCACGGCTTCGTCGACGCGCTGCATGTTTGCGAGCGCCACGGCGTGCCAGTAGATCATCTCCGCGTGGCGGCTCGGCGGAATGCCGGTGGTGGTCAACGCGATCTTCTCCGCCGCGCTGTACTCGCGCAACGCCGCCTCGTTATCCTTGTGCTCGACCGCGAGGTCACCCGCGTTCATGTGGTTGTACGCGCGCTGCAGCGCGACGAGACGGCGCAGCTCGGCAAGCGGCTGCGGATGATCGTCGACGCGCAGATCGAAGACGCGGTCCTGCCACGCGCGTCCAGTGGTCTTCGCGTTGACGACGATCAGCGCCGCCGACTGCTTGCCGCGGATGTCGCCTCCGGCGGCCTGAGCGGCATCGAGCGCCGCGAGCATGCGCGTGGCGAGATCACCTTTCGTCTCCGCGTACGCCTTCGCCATCGCGGGCCAAACTTTGTCGTTGGCCATGAGATTGGCCTGCACGGCGAAGTCGCGGCCGACGCTCACGGTTCCGCCGGCACTGCCGCATTTCACCTCGTCGCTCGATATCGCGTTGCCGGCGATGCCGCCCGCCGCGACGATGTCGCGCGCGCCGGTGAAGCTGGCCACGACGCCGCTCGCGTCGATGACGCCGACCTGCCGCACCTCGCATGAAGGATCGCCGCCGAGGAGAGCGCGCAGCGTGGCGGGAGCAGTCTTGCCCGCGCGCAGCAGATCGAGTCCGAGCTTGCCGTACGACGGATCGACGAAGCTCTGCGTCGCCACCGCGCCCACTCCCGCCTCGGCCCACGGCACGATCTGTCCGACCGCGAACCAGTGCGACTGCACGGCCACGCCGATCTGTCCCGTTTCGGGATCGCGGGCCACGATCGAAAACGTAGCGAATGCGGGAGCGGCGACGAGCAGGAGCAGCGCGCAGAGCAGTGTCTTCATGGCGCCCGAGTGTACGATGCGGGCGATTCGATGACGACACGCAAGCGCGCGAACGACTGGGAAGCGCTCCCCGATGCGGAGCTGCTCGACGTGCGCATCTGTAATCTGAACGTGCGCATTGAGGACACGTGGATCGAGGAGTCGCTCGCCGATCTCCACGAAGATCTCGAGCGCCGCGAGATCCCGTTCCGTCCGCACGCGTGGCTCTCGACGGACTGGTTCGTGCCTGATCACGTCCCGGGCATCGCCATCCCCTTCTATCTCGCGCATCCACGGCTGATGGCGCTGGAGCGGAAGCAGATGCTCGACGTGGAAGGCGGCACGCGGCAGGAGATGATCAAGATCCTCCGACACGAATGCGGCCACGCGCTCGACAACGCCTACGGCCTCGGCAGCGATCCTGTGCGCCGGCAGGTCTTCGGCGACCACGCGAAGCGCTATCCCGAGCACTACCGGCCGAATCCGGCCAGCCGGCGTTTCGTGCAGCACCTGCGGCTGTACTACGCGCAGAGTCATCCGGCTGAAGATTTCGCGGAGACGTTCGCGGTGGTGATCGGCTCGCGCGGTGACGGCTGGCGCAAGCGCTACGCGGACTGGCCCGCGCTGCAGAAGCTCGAGTACGTCGATTCGATGCTGGAGAAACTGCGCGGAAAAATGCCGCGCCGTCGCAGCCGCAACAAGCCGGAATCCGTGCCGACGCTGCGCATGACCTTGCGCGAGTACTACGCGGACAAACGCGAGCGCTATCTCGTCAGCTATCCCGATATCTACGACCGCGATCTGCGACGCCTCTTCTCGGACGATCCGAAACATCAGCGCCACGAGCTCGCATCGCGCTTTCTGCGGCGCAACAGCGCGGAGATCCGCCGCCTCGTCTCGAACTGGACGGGCGAGTATCAGTTCACTCTCGAGCAGGTGCTAAAGGACATGATCGGCCGCAGCCGCGAATTGAAACTGCGCGCGGCCGGGCCGGAGCGGCGCCTGAAGATGGAGTTCGCGATCCTGCTCACGGTCAAGACGATGGACTTTCACTACAGCCGGAGGAACTGGTTCGCCCTATGAAGCGCCTGCGCGTCGTGGTCCTGATGCATCCGTCGATGGTGCCGCCCGACAGTCTGGAGGGCTACACGGAGCAGGAGGCGTACGAATGGAAGACGGAGTACGACGTCGTCACCACGCTGCGCGAGCTTGGCCATGACGTCAAGCCGCTCGGCGTCTTCGACGAGCTGGGACCGATCCGCGCGCTCATCGAGGAGTGGAAAGCCGACATCGTCTTCAATCTCCTCGAGGAGTTCCTCGGCCGCCAGGACTTCGATCATCACGTGGTCAGCTTCCTGGAGTTGATGCAGGTGCCGTACACCGGTTGTCATCCGCGTGGGCTGATGCTCGCGCGCGACAAGGCGTTGTCGAAGAAGCTGCTCGCCTATCACCATCTCGCTGTGCCGAAGTTCGCGGTATTCCCGCGCGGGCGCCGCGTGCGCCGGCCGAAGGGGCTCGAGTTTCCGCTGATCGTGAAGAGCCTCATTCACGAGGCGTCGCTCGGCATCTCGCAGGCCTCGATCGTCGACTCGGACGAGAAGCTGCGCGAGCGCGTGACGTTCATCCATCAGCGTCACGGCTCGGACGCGATCGCGGAACAGTTCGTCGAAGGGCGCGAGTTCTACGTCGGCATCATCGGCAATACGCGCACCGAGGTATTGCCGGTGTGGGAGCTGGTGTTCGAGAACATGCCGCCCGGCGCGAGCTCGATCGCGACCGCGCACGTGAAACACAATCCGGACTATCAACGCCGCCGCGGCATCTATCAGCAGCACGCGGAAGATCTCGAGCCCGCGTTGCGCGAGCACATCATCCGCACGACACGCCGCATCGCGCACATCCTCGACCTCGATGGCTACAACCGCGTCGACTACCGGCTCCGCGAAGACGGGAAGCTGTACTTTCTCGAGGCGAATCCGAATCCGGACATCGCGAAAAGCGAAGAGTTCGCATCGGCCGCGGAAGAGGCAGGGATGACGTTTCCGCAGTTGATTCAGCGGATTTTGAAACTGGGGTTGCAGCGAGGCCGATGACTGGAGCGACGGGCTCTTAGCCCGTCGGTTGCAGCGCTCGACGGGCTAAGAGCCCGTCGCTTCGGATCTACACCAGATACGCCGCCGCGAACCCCACCTGCGCGGCCATCATCATCAGATACATGTGCCGCCAGCTCGGGTGATTCTCGGTCGACGTCAGCTGGTCCGGATTGCGCACGATCAGCCATACCGTGTAAACGCCCCACGCCGCGAGCACGAATCCGAGAATGGTGATGAACGTCGCATTGCCGGTGAGGACGCCGGTGCGTGCACCGATCGGCATCAGGAGCCACGGCAGCACGAAGAACGGCGCGATCATCCACGCCGCCTTGCGCACGCCGAACGCGATCGGCAGCGTGCGGCAGCCGCCGGCGCGATCGCCTTCCATGTCGCTGAAGTCCTTCGTCGATGCGGCGCCGAGGAGGAAGAGCATGAAGATGATGCCGATGTACCAGGGCTCGGCATATGACGCGCGCGCGACCATCGTCCAGCCCGCGACCTTGAGCAGGCAACCGCGCGGAATGGCGATGGTGAGGTTCGCGCCGAGCGGATGCGCTTTCGTCCGCCCGAACGCCGGCACGGAGTAGACGAACGTCGAGATCAGCGCGATCACGTAGATGAAGAAGCACTCGTGCCACGCGAGTGGCGCGAACAGTTTCTGCGTGAACGTCGTGTACGGATAGACGACCACCAGCCAGGTGGGAATGGTGCCGAGCGCGTACATGCTCCAGGTGAAGATCCACGCCTCGCGGATGGAGAGCGCGCCTGTCACCAGCGGCCGAGTCGGTTTGTTGATGCGATCGATCTCGAGGTCGTAGATCTGATTCAACGCGTTGTTCGCGGCGTTGAGGAACCCGGCGCAGAGCGAGCCGAGGGCGGCGGTGAGGATGACGGAGGCCGTGACGGCGCGGGTCGGATCGGGATTGTGCGCCGAGCCCCACGCGCAGATCGCGCCCGAGATGATGCCGAGCAATGGCGGCAGCAACGTGAACGGGCGGGCCAGTGTCAGGTAACGATGCACGGCCGCGTAGTGTAAATGCAGATGAGTTAGACTCCCCGCGTGCCACGCAAGCCTGTCTATGACGGCGATGAGCCCGGCGACTACGGGAACGCGCCCTCCAACCGAATGAGTGAAAGCAAGATCGCCCTCTTCATCGACTTCGAGAACATCGCCATCGGAGTCACCGACGCCAAGTACAAGAAATTCGAGATCGAGCTGGTGCTCGAGCGTTTGCTCGAGAAGGGGAAGATCGTCGTCAAGAAGGCGTATTGCGACTGGGACCGCTTCCCCGATTACAAACGCGAGCTGCACGAAGCCGCGATCGAGCTGATCGAGATCCCGAGCCGCAAGTACTCCGGGAAAAACTCGGCCGACATTCGCATGGTCGTCGATGCGATGGACATGGCCTGGTCGAAGGACCACATCGACCTCTTCGTGATCGCATCCGGCGACTCCGATTTCTCGCCGCTCGTCTCCAAGCTCAAGGAGAACGACAAGTACGTCATCGGCGTGGGCGTGAAGAACTCGTCGAGCGATCTGCTGATCGACAACTGCGACGAGTTCATCTTCTACGAGGACCTCGTGCGCGGCACGCAAAAGGTGCCGACGGTCGCCTTCAAGGACAAGAAGCAGGCCGAGGTCTTCAAGCTGCTGATCGACTCGATCAAGGCGCTCATGCGCGAGAACAAGGAGATCCTCTGGGGATCGATGGTCAAGCAGACCATGCAGCGCAAGAAGCCGACCTTCAACGAGGAGTATTACGGCTACAACACCTTCAGCGACCTGCTCGAAGACGCGCAGAACAACAACATCATCAAGATCAAGAAGGACCAGAAGAGCGGGTCCTATGTGATTACAGGTGTCGCGCAGCCCGCGTAATCCGACTGCCATCGTCATCGGCGCCGGTCCCGCCGGCCTGGCCACGTCGCGCGAGCTCCTCCGCCGCAACATCGATCATGTCGTCCTCGAGCGCGGCGAAGTTGCGGAGAGCTGGTCGCGGCTCTATGACTCGCTGACGCTGCACACCGGCAAGCACATGTCGCATCTGCCGGGGATGCGCTTCCCGCGATCGGCGCCGTTGTTCGTGTCGCGCGACCGGTTCCTCGAATATCTGCACGAGTACAAGCGGCGCTTCGCGTTGCCGGTGGAGAGCGGGCGCGAGGTCACTTCACTCGTGCGCGACGGCGATGTCTGGAACATGAACGGCGGCGAGCTGATCGCCGATGCGGTGGTCGTCGCCAGCGGCATCATTTCCAATCCGCGCGTCCCGAACATCCCCAGCCGCGATGAGTTTCGCGGCGAAGTGCGGCACAGCATCACGTACCGGCGTCCCGAGGAGATGCGCGGCAAGCGTGTGCTGGTGATCGGCGTGGGCAATTCCGCGGGCGAGATCGCGAGTGAGCTTGGACGAGCCGGCATCGACACGACCGTGGCCGTTCGCTCCGGCGCCAACGTCGTGCCGCTGCAACTGCTGGGGATTCCGATTCAGTACCTCGCGTACATGATTCGCTCGCTGCCGCGTCCCGCGCGTGAAGTGATCGTCTCCGCGATGCGCAAAATGACGGAGCTGCGCAAGGGGCCGCCGGTGCTGCCGCGGTCTTCCGTCGGTCCTCTCGACGCGATTCCGCTGATCGGATTCCGGCTCGTCGACGCGATCCGCGACGGCTCGGTGAAACTGCGCGGCGGCGTGGAGCGGTTCACCGCGCACGGCGTGCGCTTCGCGGATGGGTCGGAGGAATCGTTCGACGTGGTGCTGCTCGCGACCGGATTCCGCGCCGCGCTCGGGTTCCTCGGCGATGCGGTGCAGCTCGACCAGCGCGGGTTCGGCATGCGCAGGGATCGGGTGGTGAGTGTCGATCGGCCGAATTTGTTTTTTGTGGGACACAACTACGACGCGACCGGAGGGATCACGAATATTCGCAGAGACGCGCCATTGGCGGCGGAGGCCGTGAAAAGGGCCAAGCGGAGCTAGAGACGGGCGAATGCGTACGTGAACAGAAACGCAGCGAGCACCCAGTGGAAGACGATCGGGATGCGGCCTTTGCTCGAGACAAAGAACCGCACGACCATCCCCAGCGCGTACGCGGTCGCGAATGCGAATACGCCAATCGCGAGGCCGCGGTTCGCCGGGACGCCGTTCGCGACCTGCCGGATCATGGCCATCATCAGCACGATGATCGCAATCTGCGATGGCAGCAGATAGCGGTATGGCATCAGGCCCGAATACCACGCCTCCATCGGTGGCAGCCATCGCGGCGCACGGAGCGCGACCACGAGCTGGCCGAAGACGCGCGCGATGAAGAGTGCGAGGAGGATGATCAGAAGCGCGACGCTCATCCGCCGTTAGAATACGCGCCGTGCCGGGTCTCAAGAACCGCGAACACTATCCCGCGCTCGTGATCGGGACCGGCATTGCCGGACTCACGACCGCGTTCGCGCTGGCCAGCGCGGGCATCCGCGTGCTGCTGGTGACGAAGGCCACCGATCCCGCGGACTGCAACACGTCGTGGGCACAGGGCGGCATCATCTATCAGGGTGAGAACGACACGCCGGCGAAGCTGATCGGCGACATCATCCGCGCCGGCGCCGGCATCTCCAACGAAGAAGCGGTGCGCTTCCTCGCCGAAGAAGGTCCGAAGGTCGTCAAGCAACTGCTGCTCGAGGAGATCCATGTCCCCTTCTCCACGACCGTCGAAGGCGAGCTCGATCTCACGCAGGAAGGCGCGCATTCGGTGTCGCGCATCATTCACGCCGGCGACGCCACCGGCCGCGCGATCGAGACCTCTCTACTCAATCGCGTAAAGTCCGAGCCGAACATCACGCTCGCGACTGACGTGACCGCGATCGACCTTTTGTCGACGCACCATCATCCGAACGACATCCAGGTGCGTTATCGCCTGACGAACGAATGCGTCGGCGTGTATCTGCTCGACAACAAGACCAACGACGTCTACACGATCTTCGCGGACTACACGGTCCTGGCGACAGGCGGCGTGGGCCAGATCTATCTCCACACCACCAACACCAAGAACTCCCTCGGCGACGGCGTGGTGATGGCCAGCCGCGCGGGCGCGCGCATCATGAATGCCGAGTACGTGCAGTTCCACCCCACCGCGCTCGCCGACAAGAAAGCCAATCACTTCCTGATCTCCGAAGCGCTGCGCGGAGAAGGCGCGCGCCTGCGCAATCAGCGCGGCGAATACTTCATGGAGCGCTATTCGCCGGAGTTGAAGGACCTCGCGCCTCGCGACGTCGTGGCGCGCGCGATCGTCGAGGAGATGACCCACAACAAAGAGGAGTTCATCTACCTCGACCTCGCCAATTTCTACCACGGGCCGCAGCCGATCGCGGAGCGCTTCCCGAACATCCGCGCGGCATGCGCGGCGATCGGGGTGGACATCGAGCGCGATCCGATTCCGGTCGTTCCCGCCGCGCACTATTTCTGCGGCGGCATCCTCGTCAACCCCCTCGGCGAAACGACATTGAGCCGGCTCTATGCGATCGGCGAAACATCATGCTCGGGAGTGCATGGTGCCAATCGTCTCGCGTCGACTTCACTGCTCGAAGGATTGACGTGGGGCTATTACGCGGCGCAATCGATTCGCGAGAAACTCCATCGGCCGGCTTCGAGCGCATCGGCATCCGCGCTGCGCGCATTCTCATCGCTGCAACCGGGCAGCGGCGCGTTTCCGGATGCAATCGTGTCGACGATCCCCGACTGGCAGCCGCCCGGAAAGCAGAACCTGGAGGACCCCGCACTGATCCTGCAGGACTGGACGATCATCCAGCACACGATGTGGAACTACGTCGGCATCGTGCGCACGTACGAGCGCCTCAAGCGCGCCCTCGCCGACATGCAGCACCTCGGCAACCGCCTGACGAAGTACTACCACGAGTCGACGATCAGCAAGTCGATCGTGGAGCTGTTCCACGGGCAGCAGATGGCGTCGATCGTGGCCACGGCGGCGATCCGCAACCCGCGCTCGATCGGGGCGCATTTCCGGAACGGCTAGTTTCAATAACGTTATGGTATAACGCCATAACGCTCAAAAGCGCCACGCTTTTCTTCGTGGTGGCCCTGCTGTTCGCTCTTTCCACACACACCTCTTGCTCACGAACAAAAACGACGGGCACGAAACGCCGGTGTGGGGTCTCGAGCCGGTTTGTGTGGTCAGCGCGTGTATCGATCCACGTTTTCGCAACACGCTCCGTATCTACAGCACGATGCAGATGCGCGTCTCGGTCGCGGTAGGCAACGTCACGATTCTCGTCGAGCACCTCACGGTCCCGTTGCCGATCCAGACGTGGGCGTTCATTACCGTCGCCAACAACGAAACGCAGGCGATCTCCACGATCACGCCGCAGCCGTAACGGAGAAGAATTCGATGCGATTCACGATCAAGCTCACGCTCCTGACGCTGCTCGCGACGTTGCCGCTCGCGGCGCAAACGAGCTACACCATCACTCCGGACAACGGTCCCACCTCCGGCGGCACACACGTCACGATCAAGGGCGACTTCGGCCAATGGCCGTATAGCGTGGACTTCGGCGACATCTCTGTGCCCGCGACTCGCGTTGATGAGCACACGTTGACGGCGATCACGCCGCCGCACATGCCGGGCCGAGTCGACGTCGTGATCTTCGAGTACGACATCGGCATCACGACCGATCTCACGTTCGAGTACATCGGGACCATGCCGGATGACTATGCACGGTTGCTTCTTCCGGTGTTTACGCCGGCCGTGCACGGCGCGTTCGGCTCGATCTTCGTCAGCGACCTGCGCGTGCTCAATTACGGAGGCATGTCGGCATCGATCCACGGCCTGGTGGCGGATTGTGCGCCGGTGATTTGCATCCCCTCCGAAGGTCCGTACGACCTCAGCCCGGGATCGGAAACGACGAACTTCGTCCCGAATGGCAATCCCGGCCGATTCGTGTACGTGAAGAAGGACCAGGCCGTGGGGCTGGCGATGAATCTGCGCGTATACGACACGACACGCGAGGCGCTCAACTTCGGCACCGAGATCCCGATCGTGCGCGAAGACGAGATGCCGCTGAACCGCGTCGTCTTCACGGGCGTCCCGACCGACCCGCGTTTTCGAAACACTTTGCGCATCTATTCGACGTTCCCATTCACGGCGATCGTCACCGTGGGCAATCGCGCGCCGGTACGCGTGCGGATGTTGGACACGACCGGGATCTACGATCCGTCTTACGCGATCTTCGGTGACTTTCCGGCGGACGGAAATCCCGTGCGCGTGACGATCGATGCGGAGCTCGACTTCCAGACGCTGCTGCCGGTCGACGTACCGATCTGGGCGATGATCACGGTCACGAATAACGAAACGCAGATGATCTCGACGATCACTCCGCAACCGTAATGGAGAAGATTTCGATGCGACTTACGCTCAAGCTCACGTTCCTGGTGCTGCTCGCGACATCGCCACTCGCGGCGCAAACGAACTACACGATCACTCCGGACAACGGTCCCACCTCAGGCGGCACACACGTCACCATCAAGGGCGACTTCGGCCAATGGCCGTATGGCGTGATCTTCGGCGGCGTCTCTGTGCCCGCGACGCGCGTCGATGAGCACACGTTGACCGCAGTCACGCCGCCGCACATGCCCGGCAAGGTGGAGGTCGTCATCTTCGAGTTCGACATCGGCATCAACACCGATCTCACGTTCGACTACATCGGGCCGGTCCCGGATGACTACGCACGGTTGCTCCTGCCGGTATTCACGCCGCCGGTGCACGGCGCGTTCGGCTCGCTGTTCTTCAGCAATCTGCGCGTACTGAACTACGGAGGCGCGACAGCATCGATCTACGGGCTCGAAATGGTCTGCGCGCCGATCCTCTGCATCCCGTTCGAAGGTCCGTTCGACCTCGGCCCCGGCTCAGAATCGACGGACTTCGTCCCGAACGGCAATCCCGGCCGCTTCGTGTACGTGAAGAAGGATCAGGCCGTGGGGCTGGCGATGAATTTACGCGTGTACGACACGACGCGCGAAGCGCTCAACTTCGGCACCGAGATCCCGATCGTGCGCGAGGAGGAGATGCCGCTGAACCGCGTCGTCTTCACGGGCGTCCCGACCGATCCGCGTTTTCGCAACACGCTGCGCATCTATTCGACGTTCCCATTCACGGCGATCGTGACGATCGGAAATCGACCGCCGGTGCGCGTGCGGATGTCGGACACCAACGGCATTCACGATCCGTCGTACGCCCAGTTCGGCGACTTTCCGACCGACGGCAATCCAGTACGCGTGACGATCGACGCGGAGCTCGACTTCCAGACGCTGCTGCCGGTCGACGTACCGATCTGGGCGATGATCACGGTCACGAACAACGAAACGCAGATGATCTCGACGATCACGCCGCAACCGTGACGAGGGGTCCCTCGGGTTCCTCGGTTCCTCGGGTTCCTCGGTGGGATAGGTTGCCCAATCGCCCACCCCGAGGAACCCGAGGAACCCCGAGGAACCGTTTTTCAGTCGCAAGGCCGGTCCGGCGTACACAGGACCGCCGGTGCGAGTGCGAGACCGGCGAATGGATTGATGGGGCGCGCGTGGCCGGCGCAGAGTCTGTCCTCTGACGGCACAGGAACCCAGATCCACCACTTTTCCGGCGTGCCGGAGAGTGAGCCGTACCAGACGCCGGACGCGGGGCCACTCGTCGACGATGGATGCAGTTCGCGAACGCGCGACACGTCGACGAGCTCCGGCTCCGACCATGTCGCCACCGTCGGATCGAGCGATGTCGCGGTCTGCGCGTGCATCACATCTGCGAACACATACGCGTGCAGCCAGCGGCCGTTGCCGAATTTCACGTCGCCCGCGCCGAAGCGGAAGCCGGCTTCCTGCACGCCGTTGTAGAGCTCGAGCACCGCGTTGCCTTCGTCAGGCGGCAACTGTGCGCCGGTCGGATCATCGTCGTACGCCCACACCAGTCTGCCGGAATGCGGCTGCCAGCGGCCTTCGAGAAAGATCTCGCGCACGCTGCCACCGAATCCAAACGGATGATCGGCGTTGTAATCGAAGCGATAGAGCACCGACGACAACGCGCGGTCGTAAGTCGGATTGGAACTGCGCGGATGGTAGTACTGGAAAAACACGTAGAAAAGACCGTTCTCGAATGCGACCTGCACCTGTCCGATGCCCGACGGCGATGTACACGCCGGCGCGCTGAACGGCGCATTCTCGGATTGCGTGTACTTCGCGTAGATCACCGGTCCCCAGTTTTCGGTTTCGGCAACGAGGCCGCGCGCATAGACCTCCCACACCTCACCGTCATTCGAAACCGCCCAATAGATCTTGCCGTGGATGAAATCGGCGTTGCCGCCGACGAAGGCCATGTAGTAACGGACGCCGGTCGGGCTGTTTTCATTCGGCAGCCGGACGACCGACGGACTGGCAAGCGGCCCGGAGTGGAACCATGATTCGAATCCGCAGCGCCTGTACTGTCCGGTGATCGCGGGACAGACATTCGCGTAAGAGTCGACGTTCGCAGGCAACGTCCACGCGCCATCGAGGCCGTTGCGCGCGCCGCGGAAAAGCGTATCGAGCGCGACGTCGGTGCAGTAGTTCGGCGCCGCGGCCTGCGCCATGACTCCGAGATCGATCCCGTTCGGCAGGAGATGAATGTCGGGGTCGTACCAGGTGCGGCTGCACGTATTCGTGCCCGCTGGTGTGGCGATCGGGAGCGAGCGATAGATCGTGCCGATGGAGTACTGGGCGATTGCCTTCGATGAAAGCAGCAGCGCGATGCCGGCAATGACAACGCGGGACATGACTTTAGAAGAGTTTGCCTTCGTGCGCGCCGCCGAGCGGGTAGCCGAGATGCGCGTAGGCAGTACGGCTGGCGACGCGGCCGCGCGGCGTGCGTTGCAGGAAGCCGATCTGGATGAGGTAGGGCTCGTAGAGATCTTCGATCGTGCCGCGATCTTCGCCGATCGACGATGAGAGAGCGTTCACACCGACCGGGCCGCCGCGGAACCGCTCGATGATCGTCGTGAGCAGCTTGCGATCGATCTCGTCTAGGCCGTACTCATCGACCTCGAGCATGCTCAGCGCGCCGCGCGCAATCGCCACATCCACTCTCCCCTCATGCCGCACCTCGGCGAAATCACGAACGCGGCGCAGCAGACGATTGGCGATGCGAGGTGTCCCGCGGGAACGGCGTGCGATCTCCACGGCCGCTTCCGGAGCAACTGCGATGCCGAGGATGTCGGCGGAGCGGCTGACGATGACGGTGAGCGATTCGACGTCGTAGAAATCGAGGCGATGCACGATGCCGAATCGCGCGCGCAACGGCGCCGTCAATAGTCCCGCTCGCGTCGTTGCGCCAACCAGGGTGAAGCGCGGCAGCTCGACCTTGAGCGTGCGTGCGGCCGGACCCTGGCCGATGACGACGTCGACGTGAAAGTCTTCCATCGCGGAGTACAGCACTTCTTCGACGATGGGAGGCAGACGATGGATCTCGTCGATGAACAGCACGTCGCCTGCTTCGAGGTTCGTTACGATCGCGACGAGGTCGCCGGGCTTCTCCAGCGCCGGACCGGAGGTAGAGCGCATGCTCGCGTTCATCTCGTTCGCGATGATGTTCGCGAGCGTGGTCTTGCCGAGGCCGGGCGGGCCGAAGAGAAGTACGTGATCGAGCGATTCGCTGCGCTTGCGCGCGGCGCTCAATGAGATCTCGAGGTTCGCTTTGACCTTGTGCTGGCCGATGTACTCGCGCAGAAGGCGCGGCCGCAGCGAGAGCTCGGTCTGAAGATCTTCCTGGTCTGGTGTCGGAGCGAGGATGCGGTCGTCCGTGGTCACTGCGCCGTAGTGTAGCCGAGCGTCGATGATGCGGCCGCGGACGCAACGCGCGTGGGCAGCGATACCGTGATCGAGCTGCCCGCGCCTTCGCTCGACGTCACGTCGATCTTCCCTCCATGCTCCTGCACGATGCGATACGAGATGGCCATGCCCAGGCCGGTGCCGGTGGGAAAGTTCGTGCGGAAGGGCTGGAAGAGGCGGCGCAGATCGGCTTGCGACATGCCGCGGCCGTTGTCGGAGAACGTGATGCGATACGAGCCGTCGACGACAGTCGTGCGGACGGTGAGCACACCACCTTGCGGCATGGCCTGCACCGCGTTGCGCGCCAGGTTCCAGAACACCTGGCGGATCTGGTCGGCATCGCCGACGAGATGGAACGACGGCGGATCGATGTCGCGGCGGATCTCATGATTGCGATGGAGCTCGGGCGAGTTCTGCAAAAGATCGAGCGTTTCGGAAAGGTTGGCTGCGACGTCGTACTCCAGCGCGCGTTTTTCCTGCGGACGGACGAAGCGGAGAAAGTCGGAGATCGATTTATTCAACCGCTCCGATTCTTTCAGCACGATCGACATGAGGCGCTGTTCCTGCGCGGTCAGTGACGTCGATCCTTTGAGCACTTGCACCGATCCTGCGATGGCGGCGAGCGGATTTCGGATCTCGTGCGCGATGCCGGCGGACAGCTCGCCCACCGCGGCCATCCTGTCCTTGAGGCGAAGCTCGGCCTCGAGCTTCTTCATCTCGGTGAGGTCCTGAAAGATGAGCGTGTAGCCCGCGGCAGCACCTTCCAGCGTGCTGAGTGGACTGACCGCGAAGCCGATGTTTCGCGCCGCGCCGGCCACGGTCACGTCGTCGATCTCCTTGCGCACGACGACACCCGCCGCGAGCTCTTCCCGTGCCTCGTTCCAGTGGTCCATGTCCAGAAAACCGAGCTCCGTCACGTGCCGGCCGAGAATCGCTTGCGGTTCCATCTGCAGGATCTGCGAGCCGGCGGGATTCACGAACGATGCGGTGCCGAACGACGAGAGCGTGATGAGGCCGGACGGGATCGATTCGACGACGTTCTGATTGAGCGCGCGGAGCTCGGCGAGGTTCTGGCGATTCGCATCGAGCTCGCGCGCGGTGCGCTGCAATTGTTCGGAGAGATACGACGTGAGCAGCGCGGTCGCGTAGAAGCCGAGGAAGTTCGCGGCCATGTTGAAGTAGAGGCGCGAGGCGGACCAGTCGATCTCCAGCGACTGCGACTGCGCGGGCATCGGCAGCACGCGGTAGTAGAGAAGGTCGACCAGAACGCCGTAAAGGATCACCGCGCCCGATGCGGCGAGCAAACCGCCGCGCCGATAGAGCAGCATCGACGCGGTGATGATCGAGACGAGATAGAGAAACGAGAACGGGGAATCGAGTCCGCCGGTAAAGTAGACCAGTAGTGTCTCGACGAGCAGATCGCCGGCGATCTGGATCATCACGTTCACGGCGCGCGACGGGACCGTAAAAGCGAGCCCGATGTAGAGGAGCGTGAGCGCGTACGTCACGCCGGCGGCGATGTAGAGGTAGTCGATGGGCAGGACTTCGCCGACCGTGTATTGAATGATGAGCGCGGCCAGCAGCAGCGTGGTGACGACGACCACGCGGACCGCGATGAGCATGCGGGTGTCGCTGGACATGGTCGGCACGCGACTCATGGTAACCCTCGCCCCGCTTGCGGGGAGAGGGTGGCGCGCAGCGCCGGGTGAGGGGGACCCCTCATCCGCCTGCGGCACCTTCTCCCCTCGCGGAGGGGAGAAGGCTACCTGGGCGGCGTCTATCCGATCTGCGAGATCAGCGAGAACATCGGCATGTACATCGCGATGACGATGCCGCCGATGGCGACGCCGAGGAAGGCGATCAGGACCGGCTCGAGGAGTTTCATGAGGCCGGCCACCGCGAGATCGACTTCGTCCTCGTAAAAGTCGGCGATTTTCGAAAGCATCGTGTCGAGCGCACCGGTCTGCTCGCCGACCGCGATCATCTGCACGACCATCGGCGGGAACACTTCGGTGTCACCGAGCGGCTCGCTGATCGTCTTGCCCTCTTCGACCGACTTGCGCGTGGCCATGATCGCGTCCTCGATGATTGAATTGCCGGCGGTGCGCGCCGTGATCTGCAGGCCGTCGAGGATCGGAACGCCCGACGAAGTCAGCGTCGACAACGTGCGGCAGAAACGGGCCACGGCGATCTTGCGCAGCAGCATGCCCAGGACCGGCGCGCGCAGCAGCAACCCGTCGATGACGCGCTTCCCTTTGTACGTCTCGCGATACTTGCGCACTGCGTAGACGGCGACGATGGCCAGGATGGTGATGAGCCACCAGAAGTCGCCGATGAAGTTCGACATCGCGATGACGACGCGCGTCGGCAGCGGCAGCTCCGCGCCGAGGCTGGCAAAGAGGGAGGCGAACACCGGGATGACCTTCCAGAGAATGATCATCACGACGATGACGGCGATGCTGATGACGGCGACCGGATAGATCATCGCCGACTTCACCTGTGAGTTCAGCTTGACCGACTTTTCGATGTAGGTGGCCAGGCGCTGCAGGATGGTGTCGAGGATACCGCCCGCCTCACCGGCGGCGACCATGTTCGTGTAGAGATCGTTGAAGACCTTGGGGTGCTTGCGCATCGCGTCGGCGAGGTTGGAGCCGGACTCGACGTCCTGCCGCACCTGGATCAGCGTGCGCTTGAAAGCCTTGTGATCCTGCTGCGAACCGAGGATCTCCAGACACTGCACGAGTGGGAGACCGGCGTCGATCATGACCGAGAACTGGCGCGTGAAGATCGCCACCGACTGGGCCGGAACGCCGCCGCCGAACTTCGGCAGCGCGATCTCCTTCCCTTTTTCCTTGACGGCGGTGACGACGATCTGCTGCCGCCGCATCATGTTGATGACGGCGTCTTTCGAGTCGGCCACCAGCACACCTGTCTGCGTCTGACCGTTTCTCGCTGTGCCCTTCCACTCGAATGTCGGCATCGTTTCCTCCCATCGCCCTGGAGCGACGGGCTCTCAGCCCGTCGAGCCCTGCATTTCGACGGGCCGAGAGCCCGTCGCTCCAGTTCAGCTCCCGATTTTACGCCGGTCTTGGTCTCGCGCCCGCCGACGCAGGCGGACCCTGCGGGACGATGGCGCCCGCGCCGCGCGAGATCATCTCCTGCAGCTCGTCCGGATTGGACGAGCGCGCCAACGCGGTCTGCAACGTGATCAGCTTCTTGAAGTACAGGGTCGCCAGCGACTGATTGAACGTCTGCATGCCGTACTTCGCCTGTCCGGTCTGCATCATCGAGTAGATCTGATGCACCTTGTCTTCACGGATGAGGTTGCGGATGGCGGGGTTCGGTACGAGGATCTCCATGGCCATGGCGCGGCCTTTTCCGTTCGCCTTGGGCAACAACGCCTGGCAGAGGATGCCTTCCAGCACGAACGACAACTGCGCGCGGATCTGCGGCTGCTGGTGCGCGGGAAAGACGTCGACGACGCGGTTGATCGTCTGCGCGGCCGAGTTCGTGTGCAGCGTGCCGAACGTGAGGTGGCCCGTTTCGGCGATGCGCAGCGCCGACTCGATGGTCTCGAGGTCGCGCATCTCGCCGATGAGTACCACGTCGGGATCCTGACGCAGGGCGGACTTCAGCGAGTTGCCGAACGAGTGCGTATCGGCGTGCAGCTCGCGCTGGTTGACGATGCAGCTCTTGTGTTGATGGAGGAACTCGACCGGATCTTCGATGGTGATGATGTGCTGATGGGTCTCGCGATTGATCTTGTCGATCATCGCGGCGAGCGTCGTCGATTTGCCCGAGCCGGTCGGACCGGTGACGAGCACGAGGCCGCGCGGCTTGCTGCAGATCTCTTCGACGACCGGCGGCAGTCCGAGCTCCTTGAAGCCGAGGATCTCGTACGGAATCTGCCGGTAGACCGCGGCCGTCGCGCCGCGCTGGTTGAAGATGTTCGCGCGGAAGCGCGCCAGCCCCTTGATGCCGAACGAAAGGTCGAGCTCGAGGTTTTCCTCGAAGCGATGCTTCTGCGCGTCGGTGAGCACCGAATACGCGAGCTGCTTGGTCTCCGGCGCGGTGAGCGGCGGGATGTCGAGCGGCACCAGCTTGCCGTCGATGCGAATCTGCGGAGGGGAGTTGGTCGTGACGTGGAGGTCGGAGCCTCCGCGCTCGACCATCGTCTTGAGGAGCTGGTGCAGTGTGATGGCCATTGGTCCTGTCTCTCCAGTGCTACATGCTTCGCGAGTGGAAATTGAAAATTGAAAATTGAAAATTGAAAAATCGGACTCCGGGTCGCGCGAGGCACCGACTTTCGTTTTTTCAATTTTCAATTTTCAATTTTCAATTTCGTTTTCTCCTAAGCGACCGTCTCGCGAACGACTTCCTCGACGGTGGTCATACCTTCCTTGATTTTAATCAGCCCGGAGCGGCGCAGCGTGATCATGCCGTTCTCGATGGCCTTCTTCTTGATGTCGATGGCGGTGCCGCCTGCGAGAATGAGGTCGCGGATGTCGTCATCGATCTGCATGACTTCGATGAGACCGACGCGGCCTTTGTAGCCCGTGTTGTTGCACTTCTCGCAGCCTCGGCCTTTGTAAATCGTGAACGTCCCCACTTCCTCTTTCTTGTAGCCGAGGTTGGCGACGGCCTGATTGGTCATGTCGACGGCCTCCTTGCAGTTGGCGCAGATGCGCCGCACGAGACGCTGTGCGGCGATGAGCTGCGTCGCGGTGGCCACCAGGAAGGGCTCGATGCCCATGTTCATGAGGCGGTTGATGGTCGAGGGCGCGTCGTTCGTGTGCAGCGTCGACAGCACGAGGTGACCGGTCAGCGCAGCCTTGATCGCGATCTCCGCGGTTTCGAAGTCGCGGATCTCGCCGACCAGGATGATGTTCGGATCCTGGCGCAGGAACGAGCGCAGCGTGGCCGCGAAGTTGAGGCCGATCTGCTCCTTCATCTGCACCTGGTTGATCCCCGGCAGGTTGAACTCGACCGGATCTTCGGCGGTCATGATGTTCACTTCGGGCGAATTCACCTTCGAAAGTGCCGAGTACAGCGTGTTGGTCTTGCCCGAGCCGGTCGGCCCGGTGACGAGCACCATGCCCCACGGCTTGAAGATCGCTTCCTCGAAGCGCACGAGCGATTCCGGCTCGAATCCGAGCTTGGTCATGTCGAGACGGAGGTTGTCCTTGTCGAGCAGCCGCATGACGATCTTCTCGCCGAAGAGCGTCGGCAGCACCGAGACGCGGAAATCGAGCTCCTTGTTCTTGTCCTCGAGCTTGATCTTCAGCTTGATGCGGCCGTCCTGCGGCAGGCGCTTCTCCGAGATGTCGAGCTTCGAGAGAATCTTCATGCGCGAGGTCATGGCGTCCTTCAGCTTCAAGGGCGGATTCATGATCTCGTACAGGATGCCGTCGATGCGGAAGCGGACGCGATACTCCTTCTCGTACGGCTCGATGTGGATGTCGGAAGCACCGCGCTTGATGGCATCGGTAAGAATCAGGTTGCACAGCTTGACGACCGGCGCCTCCTCGGCGGAATCCGCGAGGGCGCTGACATCCATCTCCTCGTCTTCCTCGAGCACTTCGAGGTCGGCGCTCTCCTGGGTCTGAAGGTCTTCCATGACCTTCTTCAGCTCGAGCGAGGAAGTGGTGCCGTAGTAACTGTCGATGGCGGCCTTGATCCCGAGCTCGGAAGCTACGACCGGCTCGACGTTGTAGCCGGTCATGAACTTGATGTCGTCCATGGCGAAGACGTTCGTCGGATCGGCCATGGCGATGGTGATCGTGGCGCCGGTCTTGTTGACCGGGAGGATGTTGTACTTGCGGGCGACGTCGCCGGGGATCAGCTTGATCACGCCGGCGTCGATCTCGAAGTGCTGGAGGTTGATCGACGGCACACCGAACTGCTGGCTGAGGCACTCGGTGATGTCTTCTTCGGAGACGAAGCCGAGCTTGATCAGCGTTTCGCCGAGCTTGCCGCCGGTCTCCTTCTGGACGCGGAGCGCTTCCTTGAGCTGATCCTGCGAGATCAGGCTCGCTTTGGTGAGCAACTCACCGAGACGGACACTCATACTTTTTTTTCTTTGACTCCCGAGGTGAACCTGCTCGCCCGGAACCGACCGGCGAGTTTAGCACCCGTGGTCGCGGGCGCGGACGGACCAGCGAGTTATTTTAACTGCACGTCAGCGCGGCAGCGGCGGCGGGTCACTGGCCGTCACGCCCTCGGTGACTTTGTTGAGCGTCGCGGTGATGCTGCCGAACTTCACTTCGGTACGAATGCGCAGCGGCAGACGGCGCTCGTCATCGGAGTACCAGATGAACAGCTTCTCTTCGCGCTGCACGCCGGCGCTGGCCATCTGCGGCTCCACCAGCAGCGCGTTGAACGTGCCAAGCGGCGTCGTGATCTGCTCGCGCTTCACCACGTTGCCGTACACGGTGTAGAGCTTGCCGCCGTCGATCAGTTTCAATTCATACGACTTCCCGGGTGCGAGCTCGAGCGTCCGGAAGTAATAGATGACGGAGATGGGATCGAAGATCGGACGGGGCACCGGCGTCTTGCGGATCTTCTTCCGCTTGCGAGACGCGACGCCGTCTTCGATGGTGATGGTCTCGCGCATCTTGTCGCCGCGCTCGTCGAGGCTCTTCACGATCTTGATGGTGGAAAAGTCTTCGCGCGCGACGGTGGTCTCGATCTCGTCCCGGATGCGGAAGAGGCGGCCCAGACCACCCCCGGACTTGGCCACGGAAGTGATGCGATAGTGCGCGTCGTCGTGCGGCGAGATGGTCATGCGCGCGGTACCGCCCGTGACCTTCATCCAGGTGACGGTGAAGTCGAGCGTCTCTCCTGCCTCGTACGTATCGTGGAGCGGACCGGCGATGGACGCGGAAACCGCGAAGAGAACCGCGAGCGCAAAAGTCACTCCGCGGTGACCCTTCCCAGCATCGTCATCACCTCTTCAACACTTATCGAGTCCATCCATTTCGTGGTGGAAAAACGGTCGATGCAATGTTGCAGTTGGTGATACGGACCGTTGCGCCGTGGATTGGTCGGGCCGTAGAGGCCGATGACCTTCGTCCCGAGCGCGTCCGCGAGGTGCAGCGGGCCGGTGTCGCCGCCGATGACGACCTCTGCACTTTGGAGCAGACCTGCAAGCTCACGCAGGTTCGTCGACGGCGCGATACGAGCTCCGATCGCTTCCGCGAGCTCCCGTTCTCCCGGCCCCCACGCCGCGACCGCGCGCGGACCGATGCGCTTTGCGAGCTCGCGAAAACGCTCGACGGGCCACAGTTTGTTGGCCTTTCCGGCACCCGGGAGCAGGACGATGGAGTTTTCATAGCCAGGAACCGGAACCGCGAAATCGTCCCAATTCTGGAGCGACGGGCTCTCAGCCCGTCGGGTCTCGAGGTCGACCGGCTGAGAGCCCGTCGCTCCAGATGCGAGCTGCAGGTTTTGATCGATGACGTGCGACGCCGCATCGACACGTACGTGGCGGTTCGTGAACAGGAGCGCGGCTTTCTCGCGGATGGCGTGGCGATCGAATCCGTATCGCGTTTTCGCACCTGACAACCATCCGAGCGCCGCCGATTTGATCAGTCCCTGAAAGTCGACAGATGCATCGAAGCCGCGCGCGCTGCGAATCGCGCGAATGGCAGCTCGCGGTTCTTTCTTCATGCGCACCGGCAGCACCTCCACACCCGCGACGATCTCCACGAGCTCGCGATACGGCGCTTCGACGACCCACGTGACGTCCGCCGCGTTCTTGAGCGACACGACCGCGGGGATGGTGTGAATGACGTCGCCGAGTGCTGACAGACGAAGGACGAGCAGACGGCTCATCGCGCCCGCAATTTCTGGAGCACTGCGGTCGTCGAATGGTCCTTCGGGTCGCCGACGATTGCCACGCGTCCGCCATAGGACCGCACGATCTCGGCTTCCGGCACGGAGTCGGCCGTGTAGTCGGTGCCTTTGCACTGCACGTCGGGCCGCAACGTCTGCAGCAAGCGGCCGGGATTCTCCTCGCGAAAGATCGTGACGTACGCGACACCGCGAATCGCCGCAATGATCTCGGCGCGTTCGTCCTCCGGCATCACAGGCCGCCCCTCGCCTTTCAGCCTGCGCACCGATTCATCGCCGTTGACGCCGACCACGAGCACGTCCGCTTCGCGTGCCGCATCCTGCAGATAGCGGATGTGGCCGACGTGCAGCACATCGAAACAACCATTCGCGAACGCGATCGATTTGCCGTTCGCACGCTCTTGCGCGAGCGCATCGACCAGCGCTTGCTCATCGAGGATCCGAGCGTTCATTCATTCAACTCTTCGTCGCGCTGAATCGCGTGCGCGAGCTCGTCGTTCGACACCGTTGCCGTCCCCATCTTCATCACCACGATCCCGCCCGCATAGTTCGCGAGCTTTGCCGCTTCCGCGAACGACGCACCAGCCGCGAGTCCAAGCGTGAACGTGGCGATGACCGTATCTCCTGCGCCCGTGACATCGGCCACCTGATCGGTGCCCGACACCGGAATCAACAAAGGCGCACTCGCATCCCGCTCCAGCAACGCCATTCCTCGGCTCCCCCGAGTGATCAGCACCGCATCGCAATCGAGGCCCTGCTGCAGCTTGCGCGCGACGCCGCCGACCTTCTCTTCCTCGCCGTTCCATAGCGATGTGCCCGCGGCGGCAGCGGCTTCCTCTTCGTTCGGCGTCGCCGCGGTCACGCCGCGATAGCTGAGCAGGTCGTAGCGCGAATCGAGCGTGACCGCTTTTCCGTCCGCGCGCGCCGTCAGCTCCGCGACCACGGACGGGCGCACGACCCCGTATCCGTAGTCGCTGACGAGCGCCGCGTGGCTGTTCGCGATCGCGTTGCGCAGGATGGCCGTGAAGTGTTGCGCTTCTTCGTCCGTCATGACGAACTTGTCTTCGATGTCGTAGCGCACGATCTGCTGCCGGCTCGCGTGCGGCATGCCGCCGAGGATGCGTACTTTGGTCGGCGTGTCGTAGCGGTCGGTGCGCTGGATGCCGTCGCACGAGATGCCGTTCGACGAGAGATGCGCGACGAGCGTGTGCGCCGCGGAATCATTGCCGAGCACCGACACCGGCACCGGCAATGCGCCGAGGGCGTGGATGTTGTTGATGGCGTTGCCGGCGCCGCCGAGGAGGATGTCGTCGCGGTACTGGCGGAGGATGAGCACCGGCGCCTCGCGCGAGATGCGCTTCGGCGTGCCGTAGATGAAACGGTCCGCTACGATGTCGCCGTAGACGACGACCAGCTTCCCCTTCATCGCTTCCGTGAGCTGCAACAGGCGGGAGCGGCTGAACACGCGGGGAGTCTAAACGATGACTGACGAACGGCGCTTGATCGAAGGTGTGGACTTTTACCGCGAGGGACCGTACGTCGTATTCACGGAGAAGTATCTGCGCGAGCGCGGATACTGTTGCGAGTCAGGCTGCCGGCATTGTCCGTATGGGTTCAGCAAGGACCAGCGCAGTGACGTGCCGTGGGAACGCCGCCGTCCCGGCGGCTGAGCGGGCGGCGTCTCGCCGCCGTCCCCCTCCCGCGGCGAGACGCCGCGTGCTCAGCCGGCGGGGACGCCGGCGTTCCGCAGGTCGGCTTCGCGTAGTTCCACCTTCTCGTCGCTCGTGAGCACGTTCTCGACGTCGATCAGCAGATAGACCTCTTCGCCGAACGGAATCACCGCGATGAGCAACTCGCCGCGGATGCCGCGAATGAGCGGCGGCGGCGGGAGGAGCGTGTCGGGCCCCACGTTCACGATGCGCCGCACTTCATCGACTTTCAGGCCGATCACGCCGGCGCTGGTGTGCGTGATCAGCACCAGCGGCTCGGGCTTGGACTCGAGCTTCGGATAAAGACGCTGGCGCAGGTCGATGATCGGAATCACTTCGTTGCGCAGCACGACGATGCCTTCGATGAACGCGGGCGCGGTCGGTACCGTGGTCGAGCCGGCGTACGGCACGATCTGCCGCACGGCCATGATGTCGAGCACGAACGTCTCCGGCCCGACGCGGAACGTGATCATGCGCAGGTCGGCCATGACGGATCAGCCCCTGACGCGGAACTTCCTGACTTCACTTTCGAGGCTGCGAATCGCGTCGTTGAGGAGCGTGATGGCCTCGCTCATGTCGCTCGCCGTGGAACGGTTGCCTTCGGCGATCGCGCGGACCTGCTGCATCGTGGCGACGATCTTCTCGGACTCCGACGACTGATCGGCGGCGACCTGGAAAATCTCGTGGATCATCTCGATCATCCGCTCCGCGGCCGCCGAGATCATCGACGATCCCGACTTCTGTTCGACCATCGCCTGGCGCACGTACTTGGTCACTTCGCGCATCGATTCGACGGCGCGCATGATGTGATCCGAGCCCTGCGCCTGCTGGCGCGTCGCGGCGTTGATCTGGCCGACCATCGACTGCAACCGCTCGACGGCGCGCGTCACGGTTTCGCTGCCGATGGCCTGCTCGCGCGTCGCGTTCGCGATCTCTTTGCCCATGTTCGAGGCCTTCGACGCCGAGTCGAGAATGTTGTTCAGTGCTTTGCCCGCTTCATGGGAAAGCGCGACGCCGTTCTCGACGAGCGATGAGCCGGCGGACGTCGCCTTGAGCGCGTTATCGACCTCTTCCTGCACGCCGCGAATGAGATTGGCGATGTCGCGCGTCGACGAGGCCGTCCGCTCCGAGAGGTCGCGAATCTCGGCCGCGACGACGGAGAAGCCTTTGCCGTATTCGCCTGCCTGCGCCGCGAGAATGGCCGCGTTCAGCGCGAGCAGGTTCGTCTGCTCCGCGACGTCTTCGATCACGTTCAGGATCTTGCCGATGGCAACGGAACGATCGCCGAGGCGCGAGACGACGGAGTTCGCTTCGACGACGGACTGGCGAATCTGCTCCATGCCGTCGATCGTCTCGCGCACCGCGTTCATCCCCGACTCCGCTGCGTCGGCTACGGCGAGCGCGAGATCGTACGAGCGCGCCGCGTTCACCTCCACCTCCGCGATCGACGCGGACATCTCCACCATCGACGATGACGTGTCGGTGACGAACGTCGTGAGGTAGACGACGTTCTGATCGACTTCGCTGATCGAAGACACCATCTGATGGGTTGCCGACGCGGTGTCTTCGACGGACGTGAAAAGCGTGTCGGTGTGGCGGCTCACTTCCTCCATCGACGCGACCATCTCGAGCATCGACGATGACGTCTCTTCCGACGATGCCGAAAGCGCCTCGACGTTGTCGGTGATCTTGCGAACGCCGCCGTTGAGCTGATCGATGGAGAGATACGTCTCGTCGATGACGGAGCGCTGTTCGTCTACACGTGCGATGACGAGACGCGAGCGGCTGTCCACTGTCTCGACCACGGACTTCAGCTTCGCCTGCGACTGCATCAGGTTCCTGACCGTCCGCTCGAGATCGCTCGCCATCGCGTTGAACGCCTCGGCGAGACTGCCGATCTCGTCGGTCGTGCCGACTTCCGCGCGCTGCGTGAGGTCGCCTTTCGCGATCTGCCGCGCCGAGGTCACGAGCGCGAGGATCGGCCGCACGATCAGCATCGATGCGAACCACGCCAGCAGACTCGCAAGCGCGAGCACGACGGCGGTGATGCCGAGGTTCATTCGGAAAAGAGAGGTGAGTGCACTTTGCGCCTGCGACTCGTTCATCAGCAGGCGAAAGTGGCCCTTCGGCGCTCCTGTCGCGGCACCCGTTTCGAAGAATGGCACGGTGTACACATGGTGCCCTTCGCCGACCAGCGCTCCTTCTTCCGCGCGAATCTCGCGACTCGTGAGGGTCGCGGGGAGTTCCGCTTTCGACGCGGCGAGGATCTTTCCGCTGCCGTCGCGGAACTCCGCGTACTCGACGGATGGATTCGTCGCGAGCTTGTTGACGATCGCCTTCAGATCGTCGGTGAGGCCGAAGATCACGTAGTAACCGGCGGTCGCTTCGATCGTGCGCGAGATCGCGGAGCCCTGCTCCACGGTCTGCCGGATCATCGCGCGCCGCACGAGATACTGCTGCAGCAGCAACAGCAACAGCGCGATGAGGATGGTGCCGGTGGCGAACACGAGCACGAACTTGGAGCGCAGGCCGAACCGCACACCTTCGTCATTCTGATTCTCGACCGCCATAGGACGGCGGGAGTTTAGCAGCACGGCGTCCGGCCGCTGCTATCATCCCGGCCATGCCTCAGATCCGCTGTCCTAAGTGCGGACAGCTCTACGACATCCCCGGCGTCGTGGCCGTGCGGCTGCCGAACTCGATCGCCACGTGTCACTGCGGCGAATGGCTCTCCGGCAGCAAGGCGGCGGTGCTGGCGCGGCTGGTGGACGTCAATCAGATTCGCGAGATCGATCTGAAGCCGTATCGCGTCGACGCCGCCGAGCCTTCGACCGGAGAAGCGCACAGCGAGCCGATGATTGCGCCGTCAAGGCCGCGATCGGTGCGCATCGTCGCGCGCGGCACGAAGGAATCGGTCAACATCGTCTTCACGATTCACGAGCATCCGCTCTGGATCGGCCGCAAGGGATGTCACGTCGAGCTCGCGGAAGCGGAGCTGTCGATCCGCCATTGCTCGATTGCGGTGCGCGGCGAGAACCTCGTCGTGCGCGATGCCGACTCGCACATGGGAACGTTCCTGGACGGTCAAGCGATCGACGAGGCAGTCATCGGCGACGGCGTTCATCTGCTGCGCGCCGGCGCCGCGCTGGTCAGTGTCGAGCCGACGGACGAGCCTGGAGTGCTGGTCGGGCCGATCGCGCTCGACGACGCAAGCGTGACGGACGAAGGGGCGCTTGCCGCGAAAGTGCGCAGCGCACGCTCGACGCAACCCGCTCCCGCGGCGCGCGTGGTGTTGATCTGCGTCGAAGGCCCGCTCGCAGGCCAGGAGTTCGAGGTGCCGAGCGGCGGTCTGGTCGTCGGACGCGAAGGACACGTGCGCGTGCCGGACGAGTTTCTCTCGCGGCGACACTTCGAAGTCGCCCGCGAAGACGACGGCGCGATCCGCGTCCGCGACCTCGGCAGCCGCAACGGCACCTTCCTCAACACGCTTCCCGCGCGCAATACGAAAGTGCACGCGGGCGACGAGATCCGTGCCGGCGTCAACCGGTTCAAGGTCGAACATCGGGCCTGATTCCTTATTGATGGCGCTTCCATCATTGCGCGTTGGCTCGACACGGGCGCGGGTGGCATACTTCGCCCCTCTCTCTCAAGGACAACACGTATGCACATGTTCGAATCCGTCGCGGCTCGGGTTCTCGAACCCATTTCCGAGTTGCTGCAGAAGCCTCTCTCTCTCGTCGACGGGCAATCGCATGAAGTCACCAGCGCGTTTGCGATTCGCCTGACTGCGCCGCGCGTCGCGATCGTCTCATCGGACGGCGTACCGTTCACGGAACGCGAGCGGCGTGTCATTGAAGACCTCTTCGGCGTGGTGCGGCTGGTGAGCGAAAGCGAGTCGCGATACGAGGAGCTCGAGCAGCGGATGCTCAGCCTGCAGCGCGAGAACCTCGATCTCGTCGTGAAGAACCGGATGTTGTCGGAGGTATCGTCGCGCGATTCGCTGACCGGGTTGTACAACCGCTGGTTCGTGATCGAGAAGATCGACAGCGAGATCAATCGCTCGCTGCGGCACGGGTCGCCGATGTCGCTGCTGATGCTCGACATCGATCACTTCAAGCGCGTCAACGACACCTGGGGACACGGCGCGGGCGATCAGGTGCTGCAGGCCATCGGGAAGCTGCTGCGCGACAGTTGCCGCGTGTACGACGTGCCGGGGCGTTACGGCGGCGAAGAGTTCTGCATCGTGTTGCCGGAAACGAAGCCGGGAAACACGACCGTGGTCGCGGAACGGATCCGCGCGCGGCTCGAATCGACGGCGCTCGCGTGTGGCGACGCGTCGATCACAGTGACGGCGTCGATCGGCATCGCCGGGATGGATACGGCGGATTCCGGCGAGCTGCTCAGTCCGGCGGCACTGATCGAGCGCGCCGACCGCGCCCTCTACTCCGCAAAAAACCGCGGACGCAATCGGGTCGAATTATGGGACCATGCGGTACTACAAGTCGGCGGCGAGTCCACCAGCCATTGAATTTCTCTCGACGGTGAGCCCGGTCACGGCTCGCGGTGGGCTGTCGCCGTAGATTGAGCAGCACCAAAATCGGACACGAGGGGACAATGCGAATCAAACTTCTTTTTGTCGTACTGTTGACGTTCATTGCGGGCAGCGCGCTCGCCGACAAGCCTTCGCTCGGCGTTGCCGAGTTCAGAAACGACACTTCCGCGGGCTGGTGGAGCGGCGGCGTCGGCCGCGAGCTGGCCGGCATGCTCACCAATGAGCTGGCGGGTACGGGCAAGTTCAAGATGGTCGAGCGCGAGAAGCTCGATGCGGTTCTCGAAGAGCAGGACCTCGCTGATTCCGGCCGCGTCAGCAAGAAGACCGGCGCGAAGATCGGCAAGCTGACGGGCGCGCAGTATCTCGTCGTGGCCACGCTCTCCGCGTTCGAAGAGAACGTGTCGGGCGGCGGTGGCGGCGTGAGCTTCCGCGGCGTCAGCCTCGGCGGCAAAAAGGAAGAGGCGTACCTGGCCGTCGACCTGCGCGTCATCGACACGACCACCGGGGAAGTCGAGTTCACCCGCAGCGTCGAAGCGCGCGCGACGAGCAAAGGCCTCGCCGTCGGCGTCTACCGTGGCGGCTTCGGCGGCAACCTCGGCAAGTACGAGAAGACCCCGACCGGCAAAGCGATCCGCGCCGTGATCATGGAGATCAGCGAGTACCTCGCCTGCGCCATGGTCGACCAGGGCGATTGCATGGCCGAGTACCAGGCCAAAGAATCGTCGCGCCGCGAGAAGACCAAGAAATCGATCAAACTCGACTGAGTCGGGTCCGCGACAACTGTGGGAGAAAGCCGGCCCGAAAAGGGCCGGCTTTTGTTTTGGGAGGTGGGAAGACGTTTCCGCCTCATTCTCGCGTTACTTACGCTTTTCGTCGTTACTTACGCTTGACTTTCGCCCTGTTACCGCCTACATTGCGTTCCGGAGCGGCGGAAATGAAATACCTGACAGAGCGGCAGCGTGACATTCTCAACTTCATCCGCGACTTCCAGAAAGAGCGGGGGGTGGCGCCAACCCACCGCGAAATCTGCGACCACTTCGGGTTCTCCTCCTACGGCACGGTCTACAAACACCTCTCCCTGCTCGAGAAGAAGGGGCTCATCCGTCGCGACTGGAACCAGAAGCGAGGTGTCGAGCTCGTGGAGCAGGCGGAGAAGCCGGCAGCGATGCGGGAAAGCGCGCCGAACACGCGCGAGCTCCCGCTCTTCGGCTACATCGCAGCGGGCCGGCCGCTCGATGTCGAAGTCTCCGCCGAGACGATCACCGTCCCGGAGCACCTCACCACCCGCGGCGAGAACTACGTGCTGAAGGTGCGTGGCGACTCGATGGTCGAGGACGGGATCCTCGACGGCGATCTGGTGATCATCGCCCGCCGCGAACGCGCCGACAACGGGGAGATGGTCGTCGCGAACGTGAACGGGGAAGTCACGCTGAAGCGTCTCTATCAGGAAGGCGAAAAGGTCCGGCTGCAGCCGGCCAATTCGATGATGAATCCGATCTACGCCGCTGCCCGTGACGTCGCGGTGCAAGGCGTGGTGGTCGGTCTGATGCGCAGGTTCTGAGTCGGTTCTTGTCGAAACAGCGGTTTGCAAAAGGAAGAGGAAGCCATGGATCTCGTATTGAAACTCCGTGAAATCCGGAAGCTCCGCGGGCTGAGCCAGAAGGATGTTGCCCGCCTCTCCGGCGTCGGAGAGAAAACGATCAGCTCATTCGAAACGGGCCAGCGCATCGGATCGCTGAAGCTCGCGCAACTCAAGAGAATGCTCGGCGTGTACGGCTTGACCGAGGCCGAGTTCTTCGGCGGAACGGTGGAACGCCAGATTGCGCCGTGGGAGCTCGATGACGAGGAGAACGCAGCACACCGCCTCGTCGAAGAGCTTCGCGTACTTCCGCGGCCGGTGCAGAAGGCGATGGTCGCAAAGTTCGAGTTGATGCTGGAGACCGCGACCGCCGTCGATCAGGTCAAGCGCGCGGACCAGGTCAAACGGATCAGCGAAAAGCGGCCGTCATACATGCGCGAAGAGCCCGACTGGCACATGCTGACGTCGCGCAACTGACGTCACGATTTGGAGTGCGGCAACGCCTGCTGGTGCCGCACTCCAAAACCCGCCTCACTGCATCGCCGCCGCTTTTGCGCTCCACCTTGCCGCGGCGCTTCCGTTCTCCACCACAGTCCACGTTTCGGCCGCCAACTGCGCCGTTGCCGCCGAGCGGTTCGCGTTGAACATCCGTTGAAGCGTCTGCTCCGCATCCGGTCCACGGCCGAGCATCGCGTACAGCACCGCGAGTCGCGTATACGCCTGGCGATTGTTCGGAAACGCCGCGATCTCCGCGCGAAACGCGCTCTCCGCTTCGGTGATGTGTTCCATCCGCGCGAGCGCATCGCCGCGCGTCATCTCGAGATCCGGCACTGGCTCTCGCGCGCTCTTCTTCACCTCATCGAGCAGCCGCAGCGCCTCCGCCGGCTTGCCCTGATCGATTGCGATGAGTGCGAGCAGCACACCGCCAGCGTTGCGGTAGAGCGAGTCGTCCATCGCGAGACGGGCTGCACGCTCGGCACCGGCGCGATCTCCACGCGCGAGCGCAATGCGGCCGAGAAGGTGGTGCGCGGCACCGGGCTGCGACTTCAGCGCGAGGTTCGCGTGCGCCGCTGCTTCGTCGAGCTGGCCGAGCCGCAACTGCAGCGATCCGACTGACACGGCCATCTGCTGCGCAAGCATCGGCGCCGCGTTGATTCCGGCGCGGTACGAACGCACCGCATCCTCGAGACGTCCCACTTTTTCCTGCGCGACAGCGAGACGGAACCACGCGTCCGCAAACTGCGGACTGCTTTTCACGATCGATTCGTACTGCGCGATTGCCGCCGAAATCTGACCGCCTCGCTCGAGGACCGACGCCGCCTTCAGTTGCTCGAGGTCCGCAATGCGATCTTTCGGATCCGGCAATGCTCCGCCGTCGCCGTTCGCACGCGTCTGCCCGAGGTATCCGAGTGCGGCCAGCTTCGCGGCTTCTTCGGGATCGACATTCCCCGGCGCGCTCAAATCCGCCGCGTGCGCCGCGATCGCCTGGCGCATGCCAGCCAGCACGCGCCGTTCTTCGGCAGCGATGTTCGTGCGTTCGCCCGGATCGCCCGCGACGTCATACAACTCGACGCGCGGCGCTTCGATGAAGTGATGACGCGCGTCGACGAGCGAGCGCAAACCGCTCCATCCGAAATGAATGCGCGGCAGCATGGTCTCGCTGTAGATGCGACGCGGTTGCTGCGATGCCGCGAGCAGCGAAGTCCCGGCGAGCGGCGCACGCGATGTTGTGCCGGTCAACGATGCAATCGTCGGCGCGACGTCGATGAGCTGCACGGGATGCGCGATCGTTTCTCCGCCTCGTTCCGACTTCGGCAATTTCAAGAGCAGCGGTACGCGCATTACCTCGCGATACAGAAACACGCCGTGCTCACCTTCGCCGTGATCGCCGAGTCCTTCACCGTGGTCGGAGAGCAGCAGCACGGTCGCGCGATCATAGACGCCGAGCTCTTTCAGCCGCGCAATGAATCGCCCCACCGCTGCATCGGCAGCAGCAACTTCCGCGTCGTACGAATTCGTGAAGCGCGAACGAAACGGCTCAGGCGCTTCATACGGCCAGTGCGGTTCGAAGACATGCAGGAAAAAGAAGAACGGCTTCGATGCATGTTCCGCAACCCACTGGTCGGCCGCCGCAACCGTCGCGTTTCCCTCGCGCGCGAGATCGCCGATCGCGACGTTCGAAGCACCGCCGACGCGATCGTCGTAGAAGTCGAAGAGCGGACCGACGCCGGTACCCGACCGCAGCACGTACGCCGACACCGCCGCGCCAGTCGCGTATCCCGCGCGTTTCAACATCGCGGGCAGCGAATCGAACTTGCTGCCGTCGAACGTGTATCCGAGGTTGTTGCGGACTTCGTGCTGATACGGGAGCAGGCCGGTGAGCAGCGAGAGGTGCGACGGCAACGTCATTGGACAGTGCGAATACGCGTTCTCGTAGAGGATTGCGTCGCGGCGAAGGGCATCGATTGCCGGCGTTTCCACACCGCGATATCCGTACGCTGGTAGCCGATCGGCGCGCAGCGTGTCGATGGAGATGATGATCACCGGCGAACCCGGTGACGCAACCGGCGCGGTGTCGCGCGCGGTCTCGCGCCCGCACGCAAGCAGGACGGCGATCGGGATGAGCGTGGCCAGGCGCCGCAGCATCACGCTAGGCAATCAAAAAAAATGCCCCGGCGATTCCGCCGGGGCATTCACTGCATGCTGCGAGTCGAAACTTAGAAGCGGAACCCGAACGAGAACTGGAACGTACGAGCGAGCTGATAGCTGGCAGAGCTGCCTGCCACCGGCTGGCCGAAGGTCGGGGTGAACGCGTAGTGCGTCCCTTCGATCGGTTCCGTTCCGGAAAACGGGTTGAAGCTCTGGCAGCGCACCGCAGCGCCTTCGGGGCTAACGCAGGCGAGGTTTCCATTACGACCTGAGATGACGCCGGTCTGGCCGGCAATCTGCGCCTGGTTGTTGAACGCGTTAAGCACCTCGGCTTCGACGAACATCTCGGCACCGAAGACCGGCAGGCGGTAGTTGACCGCGAGGTCGGTGCGGTTGATGTCATCCCAGCGGAAGCGGCCGCGCTCACCGACGAAGTAGATGACGCCAGCGTTGTTGGTCGGGGGGCTGACGTAGTTCGTGGCGCCAGCCGTGGACTTCGCGCAGTTCGTCGGCAGGGCCGCCGTCGCCGCCTGGCCGCAAGGCGTGATCAGCATGGCCGACGAGAACGGACGGCCGGAGTCGAAGCGGTGCAGCGCGCTGATGTTCAGGATACCGGCCGGGCCGAGCGGGACGTCCACTCCAGCCCACGCACGAAGCTTGTGCGTCTGATCGCCGGAGAGGAAGCCGATCGGCGCGTTCTGCTCGAAGCCCTGGTACTCGGGATACTGATTGACAAAGCCGCCCGTGGAGACCGGACCGCTGCCCGAAGTCTCGCCCTCGACGTTGCCGCGGAGCTCAGACCACGTGTAGGAGCCGCCGACCTGCAGGCGGTTGAAGAAGCGCTGGTTGGCCTGGAGCTGAACGCCGCGGTAGGTGCGCTCGAAGACGTCGCTGTTTCCGACGATCGTCAGATCGGCGGTTGCACCGGTGCTGGGAAGGGTCACGCGACCAGTTTCTGCGTTCGTGATCGAGGTGTAGAAGTTGTTCCACTCGCGGTTGATGTAGTCCGCGCGGACATAACCGGTGGGTGAATACTGGAAGCCGGCGCCGATCGTCCACTCGTCCATCGACGGGGCCTTCACGCCACCTTCCTGAAGACGCGTGCTGAAACCGCCGATGCTGACGAACTCCGGCGGATTGAGCGTGGCGTTGAAACCGCCGCGGGCATTGAACCAGTCGATGACGGTCTGGATGATCTGGCGCGAATTGCCGGTCACCGTTTCGCCGTCGTAGTACCAGCTATAGATGTTCGGCGATCCAGCGTTCGCGCTCGCGCCCTGAACGCCTTCCGCGAGACGGCCAACGTAGCGGCCGAACGTGGCGCCGAAGCGCAGACGTCCATTTCCGGTCGGGTCATACGTCGCACCGAGACGCGGGCTGAAGGACGACTCATCAGCGGTGGGGTTGGCGGCCTGGTCGACAGCCTCGGTGGTGTCGAAACGGCCACCGATGTTGAACGAGAAGTTCGGGTTGAGGTCCCACTTGTCGTTGATGAAGAATGAATCGGTGGTGAGATCCGAACCGAGCGACGGATTGTCGACGCGCCAGTTCACGAGCTCATCGCCCGGATCCAGCGTGAAGATCGGGGTGTTGTTCACGACGACCGGGTCGGTCGAGTAGTTGTACAGCGTCAGGCCGCTGGCGGACTGCCAGTTGTTGGACTGCAGCAACTCGACATAGCGCTCGGCGCCCGCGACGAGGTTGTGCGTGCCGAGACGCTGGGTTCCGAGGAAGTACGTGAGTTTGGCAGTGGTCTTTTCGGAGTCGCGGAACTCGTCCGAGCAGACGCCGCAGAAGGCCGGCGCATTCGCGAACGTGCTGTGAATGGCGGCGTTCGCCGGACGCCAGATCAGCAGCGGCGTACCGAGAACGAGATCGGTGTTATCGCCGCCGAAACCGATGAACGTGAACTGGCGCTTATTGTACGAGACCTCGCCGAGCAGGTTGCTCGTGAAGATGCCGTTGTAGTGCAGGGCGCGGAAGCTCTCGTCCTGCTCCGCGAAGGGATCGACAGCGCCCAGGTCCCACGCGCGGAACTGCGTGTCGTTCGTGAACGACAGCGGGTTGTCGAGGTAGTTCAACATCAACGAATGGCTGGGGGTGATCTGACCGGTCAGCTTGGCTTCCCAGCGCGTGTTCTCCGTTTCGGAGTTGATCACCGTGCCGGTCTGGCCGACCAGGTCCGGATTGCGCGACGGCGCGGTCGAGTCGGCGTTACGGCCGGCGAGGAAGAACCACAGGCGATCGCGGATGATGCGGCCGCCAAGCGTTGCTTCGTAGACCGGGTTGGTCTGGTCGACGCCCTTCGGCTCACCCGCGGCGCTGACTTCAGTCCACGACGGATTGGTGAGCGAGTCGCGAAGAGAGCCGGTGAACTCGTTGCCACCCGACTTCGTGATGCTGCTGACGACGCCGCCCGTGAAGTTGCCGTACTCCGCCGAAACACCGGCGGAAAGGACGGTCGTCTCCTGGATCGCGTCCTCGATGTACAGCGGACGGGACGAGCCGCGGACGTTGTCCTGCACCACGGCACCGTTGACCATGATCAGGTTGTCGCTCGACATCGCACCGGAGATCTGCAGGTTGTTGCCCGGACCGTTGTTGGTGACGCCGGGCGCGAGGTTCGCGATGGCGACCGGGTTACGGCCAAGCGGAAGATCGTCCACCTGCCGCTTCTGGAAGTTGGCTTGCACTTCAGTGGTCTCGAGGACCGCCGGCGCGCTGGCCGTGACGGTGATCGACTCCGTCACCGACGACACCTTCAGGTCGACGTCGACGCGAGCCGTACCGGCGACCGTGACTCGCGCGGAACGGGTCGCTTCCTGAAGACCTTCCAGGCTGAAGCGAAGCGTGTAGTCGCCTGGTGGCAATGCCGCCAGGTTGTAGTTTCCGTTCGCATCGGAAACCGCGGTGCGTGTGCCCTGGAGCTGCGGCGACGTCGCGGTGACGAGCACGCCCGGAAGCGGCGCGCCATCGGAAGTCACCCCACCGGTGAGCGCACCGGTGACAGCACTCTGTGCAAACGCGCCGACAGTTGCGAGCAGGAGCATCGCAACGACTGCGAGATAGCGATAAAACTTCATCCAATCCTCCTTTGGTTCTGGGTGGCGGGCCACCGAACGCGGACCCATTGCATGTTCTCGCCCAAATCACCAGTTCGGGCAAGTCTCTCAAGCCGCGCGACTTATATCATGCGAAGAAATCGAAGAAAAGTCTCGGCGTTCGGCCTTTTGGAGAGCCGCACGCGGTTTGTTGAATCACGCCCCGCCGAGCTCGCGAGCGAGGGCCGCATCGAGCGCCGGTCTCGCGAACACGAATCCCTCCGCCGCCGCACGCCGCGGCACCACGCGTTGCCCGCCCAGCAGCACCTCTTCCGCCATCTGCCCGAACATGACCCGCAGCGCCAACGCCGGCACCGGCATGAATGCCGGACGATGCATCGCCGATCCGAGGGAGCGCGTGAAGTCGCGATTGCGCACTGGTTGCGGCGATGTCGCGTTGTAGACACCGCGCACGCGGTCGTGATCGATGGCCCACACGATGATCCGCACAACATCTTCGCGATCGATCCACGACATCCACTGCGCACCGCTCCCGATCGGTCCGCCCGCGCCGAAGCGGAACGGCAGCATCATCTTCTTCAGCGCGCCGCCGCTGCGATCGAGCACGACGCCGAAACGCAGCACCACCAATCGCGCCATTCCTTCGGCGCCACGCGCAGCGCTCTCCCATTGCTCGACGAGATCGGCGAGAAATCCATCGCCGCGCGGTGAGCTTTCGTCCAGCACTTCATCGCCGCGATTTCCGTAGAAGCCAACCGCGGATGCGTTGACCAGCACGCGCGCGCGCGACGGCGCGCGGCGCAATGCTTCGACGATCGCATTCGTCGCCTCGATGCGACTCGACACGAGCCGCCGTTTGCGCTCCGCGGTCCAGCGTCCTTCGCCGATATTCTCGCCGGCGAGATTCACGATCGCGTCGGCGCTCGCGACTGCGTCCGACCACGCGCCCCGCGTTTGCCCATCCCACTCGAGCGGCCGGCCCAGGCGCACGTGCGACGCGTTGCGCGTCAACACCGCAACGTCATCGCCGCGCGCGAGCAGCGCCTCGACGAGCGGCTGCCCGACGAACCCCGAGCCTCCGGCGATGACGATCTTCACGAAGCGATTCTAAACAAGATCGCCGCCGGCCCACGCGGCCGGCGGCGATCTTGTTTACTTCAGCAGGAGAGTAGGAGGATTGATCTGTCGCTTCTCGCTTCGTTTTCGTCGCTTCACACATTCAGACGAACGGATCGCCGAAAAGTTTCGTCAGGCGATCCGAGAACGAGCCTCGACACGCCGCGGATCGCCGGCGTTGCCTTTTTGTAACCCCGCGAACGCGATCATGGCCGCGTTGTCGGTGCAATAGCGCTTCTCCGGCAGGCGCACCACCACGCCGCGATGCTCGCCCCACGCGAGCATCCGCTCGCGGATGACTCCGTTGGCCGCCACACCGCCTGCAAGCGCCACCGCTTCGGGCTTCTCCCCTTCCAACCGCTGCCATATCGAATCGAGGCGATCGAAGAGTTGCGCGACGAGCGCTTCCTGAAAGGTCGCGCAGAAATCCTGGAACAACGGGCTCTCGGCCCATTCCGGATTTTCGTCGGGCTGAGAGCCCGTCGTTCCAGCCTGGATGGCGTGCTCGCGCGCGAGCCGGATCGCACCCGCTTTCAGGCCGCTATACGAAAAGTCCAACGACTCGTCGCGGAACTGCGGCACGACGAACGGGAACCGCTTCGCATCGACCTTGCCGGCGCGTCCGTGTTTTTCGATCTCCGGCCCTCCGGGATACGGCAGGCCAATGAACTTCGCGACTTTGTCGAAGGTCTCGCCGATCGCATCATCGCGCGTGCGATTGAGCTGGCGGATGTCGCTGCCGCGCACGTCGTAGATCGCGGAGTGGCCACCGGAGATCACGAGCGAGAGAAAGCGCGCCGGCAACGGCAGCGCCGCTCCTTCGCGTTGCAGAAAAGGCGAGTAGATGTGACCTTCGAGATGATTGACGGGCATCAGCGGAATGCCCAATCCGTACGCGAGTCCCTGCGCGCCGGCCACGCCGACGAGCAACGCGCCGATCAATCCCGGACCCGACGTCACCGCAATCGAGTCGACGTCACTCCATTGCGCATTCGCGTCACCAAGCGCGCGCTCGACGAGCGGAAACAGATGCTGCAGATGCTCGCGCGACGCGATCTCCGGCACCACGCCGCCGAACGGCTGATGCCGCGCGATCTGCGAGTTGATCAGGTTCACGCGCACGTTCCCGTCGCGCTCGAGCAGAGCGACGGAAGTCTCGTCGCAGGACGTTTCGATTCCGAGGATCACTCGCGCGGTAACGCGCGTCGGGCGGCGGAACGTTCCCGGCGCCGGGCGCAGAGTCTCAGAGTCTCAGAGTCTCAGAGGGTCGGTGGGACTCGCCGTTTTCAGAGCGGAGCAATCCGCGTTACCGGAAATTCAGAGAAACGCCCGTCCCCACGACCCTCTGAGACTCTGAGACTCTGAGACTCTGAGACTCTGAGACTTCACGCAACGATCCGCACGCGTCCATTCGCGCGACGCTCCGAGCACGCGCCCTATAATGCCGGCCCTCGCGATGAAAGAAGAACTCGCCACCCGATACGAGCCGTCCGAATTCGAGCAGCGCATCTACGCCTCATGGGAAGAGGGCGGATATTTCACGCCCGTCGCCGACCGCGAGCGGCCGAAGTTCTCGATCGTCATCCCGCCGCCGAACGTCACCGGCCGGCTGCATATCGGCCACGCCCTCGTGAACACGCTGCAGGACATCATCGTGCGCTGGAAGCGTATGTCGGGCTTCAACACGCTGTGGCTTCCCGGCACCGACCACGCCGGCATCGCCACGCAGATGGTCGTCGAAAAGCAGCTCGAGAAAGAAGGCATCTCCCGCTTCGACCTGGGGCGCGAAAAATTCGTCGAGCGCGTCTGGCAATGGAAGGAACAACACTCCACCGAGATCAAAGACCAGCTCACACGCCTCGGCGCTTCCGCCGATTGGTCGCGCGCGCGCTTTACGCTCGATGAAGGTCTCTCGCGCGCCGTGCGCTATGTGTTTGTGAAGCTGTACGAGGACGGCCTGATCTATCGCGATCTGGCGATGGTGAACTGGTGCCCGCGTTGCCGCACCGCGATCTCCGACGTCGAAGTGGAGTTCCGCGAAACGAACGGCAAGCTGTATCACATCGATTACCCGCTCGCCGATTCAGCATCGGGCACGGATCGCCGCCTGGCCGTTGCCACAACGCGTCCCGAGACGATGCTCGGCGATACCGGCGTGGCCGTGCATCCCGAAGACGAGCGCTATCGCGATCTCATCGGAAAACACGCGACGCTCCCGATCGTCAATCGCTCCATCCCGATCGTCGCCGATCCGATCCTGGTCGATCGCGAGTTCGGCACCGGCGTCGTGAAAGTCACGCCCGCGCACGACAAGAACGACTACGAAGCCGGCCTGCGCAACAATCTTCCGCAGCTTCAGGTCATCGACGAACAAGGACGCATGACCAACGCCGCGGGCGCCGAGTTCAGCGGCCTCGATCGCAGCGAAGCGCGCGAGAAAGTCGTCGAGCGGTTGCGCGAGCTCGGGCTGCTCATCAAGGTCGAGAGCCACCTGCACAACGTGGCGGTGCACGAAAAGTGCGACACGCCGATCGAGCCGATGATCTCGCGGCAATGGTTCGTGAAGATCGAGCCGCTCGCGCGTCCCGCCATCGACGCCGTGCGCAACGGCGAGGTCACCATCACGCCGCAGGCGTGGGAAGCGACGTACTTCAACTGGATGGAGAACATCCACGACTGGACCATCTCGCGCCAGCTCTGGTGGGGCCATCGCATCCCCGCGTTTCATTGCGCGAATGGCCACACCAGCGTGTCCATCGACGATCTCACCACCTGCGCCGAGTGCGGCGCACCAGTCACGCAGGAGACCGACGTGCTCGACACGTGGTTCTCGTCCGGACTGTGGCCGTTCTCGACGATGGGCTGGCCCGACGAGGGCTCGCCCGACTATCAAACGTTCTATCCGACCGACACGCTCATCACCGGTTTCGACATCCTTTTTTTCTGGGTGGCGCGCATGATCATGATGGGCCTGCGCTTCACCGGAAAAGCGCCGTTCTCGCAGGTGTTCTTGAACGGTCTCGTGCGCGACGAGCAGGGCCGGAAAATGTCGAAGACGATCGGCAACGTCATCGATCCGCTCGACGTCGTGAACGAAGTCGGCGCCGACGCGCTCCGCTTCACGCTGGCCGTCAACGCCTCGGGACGCGACATTCCGCTCGGCCGCTCGCGCATCCAGGGTTACTCGGCGTTCGTGAACAAGATCTGGAACGCGTCGCGCTTCGCGATGATGCATATCGACACGGAGCTGAAGAGCGCCGGCCCGATCGAGCGCGACAATCTCAAGACCGTCGAGCGCTGGATTCTCTCGCGCCTCAACTCCGTCACGCGCGAAGTGAACAAGCAGCTTTCCGTGTTCCGCTTCGACGAAGCCGCGAACGCGATCTACCAGTTCTTCTGGCACGAGTTCTGTGACTGGTACATCGAGATGGCCAAGCCCGTGCTCCTCGGCAAGCACGGCACCGATGACGACCGCCGTCTCGCGCGCCGCGTGCTGCTGGAGGTGCTCGACCGCTCGCTGCGTCTGCTCCATCCGTTCATGCCGTTCGTCACCGAGGAGATCTGGCAGAAGCTCGGCGGCGTCGAGCCGTCGATCATGATCGCGCCGTATCCGATCACCGAGGAAGTGCTCGAGGATCCGGATGCCGAGCGGCTGACCAGCGCGGTAAAGGCGATCATCACCACCGTGCGTAATCTGCGCGCGGAGCGCGGCTTCACGCCGAAGGACCGCTTTACGCTGCACATTCGCGGCAACGATCCACGCGAGTCGAACTTCTTCCGCGAATACGCCTACCTGCTGCTGGAACTGGCGCGGCTCAACGAAGTGATCGTCGAAGGCACGCCACCCACGGGCGCGCATCAGGACGTCGTCGAAGGCTTCACGATCGCGATCGTGTTCCCGGAGAAAGTGGTGTCCGAGGAACAGCTCGAAAAGGTACGCCGCGAGATCGAGAAGACGCGCAACGAGCTCGCGTCGATGGATGCGAAGCTCGCCAACGAGCAGTTCGTGCGCAACGCGCCGCCGCACATCGTGCAGGGCGCGCAGACGCGTCAGGCCGAGCTGCGCGCGCGGCTGGAGACGCTGCAGCAGAATCAATGATCGACACGAAGCACATCGTCCCGCGCCTCACGACGATCGAATCGCTCGCGTACATCCCGCGCGTGGCGTCGACGAACCTGATCGGGCGGCGCATCGTGACGGAGTGCGTGGAGAACGAGCTGTCGCTGCCGCAGGCGATGATCATCGCGGGCGAGCAGTTCGCGGGCCGGGGGCGCAACGAGCGGAGCTGGTCGTCGCCCGCAGGCAAAGGGATTTACGCGACCACGCTGATCACACGGCCGGCGCAGGAGCTCGCACTCGTGCCGCTCGCGATGGCGAACATCCTGGCCACGTATCTGCGCGAAACGTTCGCGATCGACGCACGCATCAAGTGGCCGAACGACATCCTCGTCGCGAACAAAAAAATCGCCGGCATTCTCACCGAGGCGCGCGTGCAGGATGAGCGCGCGTTTCTGATGATCGGCACCGGCATCAATGTCGAGCCGTGGAGTGATGATGCGCGTCCGAGCTCGACATCGATTCGCGAGAACACGTCGCGCACGAGTGATGTCGAAACGGCGATCGTCGCGTTTGTCGAGCACGTCGATGCGCAGCTCGCACGGGCGTTCGATCACGATGACGTGCTCGCGCGCTGGCGCGAGATGACGATCCATCAACGCGGCGATCGCATTCGCTCCATCCTCGGCGAAAAGACCGTCGACGGCACGTGGTCGCACCTCGATGAAGACGGACGGGCGGTGCTCAATACGGCCGATGGTGAGATGGCGGTGAGCGCGGGCGACGTGGTGATTCTCGAATAAACTTCTCCAAGCGAATGTCGTCCAACCTCCTCGTCGTCGATCTCGGCAACACGAACATCGTCCTCGGCCTCTATCAGGGCGACGCGCTGGTGAGCTCGTGGCGGCTTGCCACCGCGCGCGAGCGCACCGCCGACGAATACGGCATCCTCGCCAAACAGCTCATCGGCGACGCGCTCCGCACCCCGCTCGAAGGCGCGATCGTCGCCTCGGTCGTGCCGCCGCTCAACAGCGCGATCACGTTCATGATTCAGAAGTACTTCAGCATCGATCCGCTGTTCGTCGAGCCGGGCGTGAAGACCGGCATCGCCATTCACGTCGACAACCCGCTCGAAGTCGGCGCCGATCGCATCGTCAATTGCGCGGCCGCGCACGACGCATATGGCGGGCCGGCGGTGATCGTCGACTTCGGCACCGCGACCACGTTCGACGTGGTCACCGCGAACGCGGAGTTCATCGGCGGCGTGATCGCGCCGGGCCTGAACATTTCGGCCGAGGCGTTGTTTGCACGCGCGGCGCGTTTGCCGCGTGTCGATATCCGCCGGCCCGATCACGTCATCGGGACGAACACCGTGGTCAACATGCAATCCGGCATCTACTTCGGCTACCTCGGCCTCGTCGACGGCATCCTCGCGCGCATCCGCCGTGAAGTGCCGGACCTCAAACGCGTCGTCGCCACCGGCGGCCTGGCGTCGCTGTTCGCTGAAGAGAGCGAGCACATCGACGAAGTCGATCCCGAGCTCACGCTGAAGGGATTGAAGATCATCTACGACCGCAACAGGATTGCGCGCCGCGCACGCAAATGAAACGGGCGCTCATCCTGCTGTTCGCGGCGATGCCGCTGGTTGCGCAAGTCAACGCGAAGCGTGGTGCGCTTTCGACGGCGCATCCAATCGCGACGAGGGCCGGCCTGAAAGTGCTGCAGCAGGGCGGCACCGCGGCCGACGCGGCGGTGACCGTCGCCACCGTGCTCGCCGTCGTGCATCCGCAAGCCGGCAACCTCGGCGGCGGCGGCTTTCTCGTTTACTACGACGCAAAAACGCGCGGCGTGTGGACGCTGGACTTCCGCGAGATCGCACCGCGTGAAGCGGTGCGCGGTGTGTTCGACAAAGTCCCCGCCAGCGGTGCGCGTGCGGCAGGCGTTCCCGGCACCGTCGCGGGACTCGACGCGATGCATAAGAAGTTCGGCGCGCGTCCGTGGAAAGAACTGCTCGCGCCCGCGGTCTCCGTTGCACGTGATGGCGCACGAAAGGATGCAGAGCTCGCGGCGGACATCGCCGATGCGACGCGCGATCGCAAGCTCGATCTCCCGAAGACGCTGCCGGCGCCGGAGCTAGCGGCAACGTTGCAGCGGCTGGCCGATCACGGCGCGCGCGATTTTTACAGCGGCACGATCGCGAAGAAACTGATCGAAGGCGTGCGTGCGGGTGGCGGCGTCTTCGGCTTCCGCGATCTGCACGAATACGAGCCGGTGTGGCGCGCGCCGATCAAGCTGCGCTACGGCGCGTACGAAATCTACACCGTCGCTCCACCATCCGGCGGCGGAATCGTCCTCGGCGAAACTCTGAACATCCTCGCCAACGACGACCTCTCGGCGCTCGGCTTTCAGACGAAGGCGTCGCTGCACCTGCTGGTCGAGGCGCAACGCCGCGCCGGCATCGATCGCGAACGTTACATCGGCGATCCGCTCGGCGCGCGCATCCCCTATCGCGATCTGCTCTCCCAGCAACGCGCGGAGAAGTGGCGCAAGACCATCGACGCGAATCGCGCCATCGCCACGAGCGTGCTGGCCGAACCGCAACAGCTCGCCGCGGAAGGCGAGCACACGACGCACTTCACGATCGCCGATGCGCAAGGCAACGTCGTCTCGTTCACCACCAGTCTCGGCGAGAACTTCGGCAGCGGTTTTCTGGTCCCGGAGCTCGGCTTCTTTCTGAACGACGCGCTCACCGATTTCACGACCGGCGCGAATGCACTCGATCCCGGCAAGCGGCCGGCCACGTCGATGTCGCCCGTGATCGTGCTGCGCGATGGAAAGCCGTTTCTGGCCATCGGCACGCGCGGCGGCACCGCCGTTCCGACGACCATTCTGCAGGTCTTTCTGAATGTCGTCGTGTACGGCAAGTCGCTGCCCGCCGCGATCGCCGCGCCGCGCTATCACCACGGCGGCATGCCGGACGAGCTGGCGTACGAGCTCGATCGGACGCCGCAGCCGATGCTCGAATCGCTGCATGCGATGGGACACGGAGTGAACGCGCGCAAGTCCATTGGTGACGTCCACGCGATCCTGTTCGAGAATGGCCGCCTCATTGCCGTCGCCGATCCGCGGCGACCCGGCGCAGCGGGAGGATATTGATGTCGTTGAAGATCGAGGCGGCGCGCGCCGCACTGCAGGAAGTGCGCTCCGGGATGTCGCTCGGCCTCGGCACGGGCACCACGGCCAACGAGTTCGTCAAGCTCCTCGGACAGGCATTACGCGACGGCACTCTGCGCGACATCCGTTGCACGTGCACTTCGGAAAACACGGAAGCGCTCGCACGCGAGGTAGCGGTGCCGACGTTTCCGCTCTTCGACATCGTGCCGCTCGACGTCGCGGTCGATGGGGCGGACGAAATCGATGCGCAACTACGCCTCATCAAAGGCCGCGGCGGCGCGCTGTTGCGCGAGAAGATCGTCGAGCAGCAGGCCAAGCGTTTCATCGTCATCGCGGACGAGTCGAAGATCGTCGACAAGCTCGGCGCCGGATCGCTGCCCGTGGAAGTGACGCCGTTCGCGCGCGAGGTGCTGGAGCGGCGCTTTCACGAAATGGGACTGGCGCCCGTGCTGCGCATGCATGACGGCTCACCGCGCGTGACTGATGAAGGACATCTCATCCTCGACGTGAGCGTCCCGAGGAACGCCGACATCGCCGATGTCGTGGCGCGCATTCGCGAGCATGCGGGCGTCGTCGAGACCGGCTTTTTCCCGCATGAAGCGACGGAAGCGATCATCGCCGCGAGCAACGGCATCCGTCGCGTCAAGCGGCCTTAGTCTTCCGCACGTTGACCTCGAATTTCCACTGGTGCTTGGCGTACCAGAACGAGACGTTGGAGACGTACGGCGTCTTCAGCGGCTTGTCGATCTTCGTTTCGAACAGTGGATACAGCGCGCGCGGATTGTCGTAGTGCCACACGAGCTCCGCGTGACCGACCGTTTCTTCGCTGGGATGTCTGACGAAGTTGCGCAGACCGTCGTAGACCTTCTCGCAGATCTGCGCGCGATAGACGGGACCGCGATGACTGGGCGCGGTGCCGAGAATCGGGAAGCCTTTCTTGGTGACCTTGGCGATGTATTCGGCGGAATCCGAGGTCACGGTTTCCGTGACGGTGATGAGGCCTTCGCGCTCCAGGTTGCGCAGCGTGCGCACGGCTTTCTCGTCGTACTCGTCCTTGGGCGCCTTCGGCGTCCACCACACGCGTTGCGGCACCTCGGCGTACACAGGTTCCCGCTTGAACATCCAGCTGGAGACGATCTCCTTCGCCTTCGCCTCGGTGAGAGGCTCCCTCTTCTGGCAGCCGGCCAGCGCAATCAGCACGCTCAGCAGCACCATCACTCGACACGTCATTCTGCGCATGCACGCTTTGTAGCAAACACATCGCCATGCTGTCGCGGATTTGGTTATGCTTCGCCCCATGAGTCAGAAAGCCCTCACCATTCCGTCCGTCGTGGTCGACCGCCTGGTGCGCGGCCGCGCTGTCGCCGACATGCTGCTCGTGATCGGTGCAAGCGCGTTGATCGCGATCGCGGCGCAAGTGGCGATTCCGCTTCCCTTCACGCCGGTCCCGCTGACGCTGCAGCCGCTCGCGGTGATCTTCATCGGCGTCGCACTCGGATCGACGCGCGGCGCGGCCGCCGCGGCCCTCTATCTGCTCGAAGGCTTCAGCGGATTGCCCGTTTTCGCCGAAGGACACGGCGGGCCGCTATGGCTCATCGGCGCAACCGCCGGTTTTCTCTACTCGTATCCGTTCGCGGCGTGGGTCGCCGGTTTCGTGTCTGAGCGCGGCTGGGGCTCTTCGCTTCTTCGCGCTGTGACCGGCATGCTGCTCGCGCTCGGCGTGATCTACCTCGGCGGCTGGTCGTGGCTGGCGATGATGACCGACGCGCGCACCGCCTTCGCACTCGGCGTTGCTCCGTTCGTACTTGCCGACATCGTGAAGGTTGCAATCGGCGCGGCGCTGCTGCCAAAGGCGCAACAGATCCTTTCGCGCGTCTGATCCCCTCATCCGGCGCCTTCGGCCACCTTCGCCCCGCGCCGCGGGGCGAAGGCTACGAGGCGCGTGCCAAGGTGCCGAAGGCGGATGAGGGGTGTGCTACGCCTGCCCCACCGGCACGTGATCGTGGGTCGCCGGTTCCGGCTCCGGCAGCGGATGTGATTCCCGTCCTGCGCGGTCCGTCGTCTTCTGCTCCGCCGCGTCCTTCGCCAGCAGCGCGATCTGCAGCACGTCTTCGACGTGTTCCACGAAGTGGAACGTCATGTCGCGCTTGATCGGTTCAGGCACGTCGACGAGATCGCGCTCGTTGAGCTTCGGCAGGATCACGGTGTTGAGCTTCGCCGCACGCGCCGCGAGTACTTTTTCCTTCACGCCTCCGATCGGCAGCACGTCGCCGCGCAGCGTCACCTCGCCCGTCATCGCCACGTTGCGGCGCACGGGACGTCCGGTGAGCACTGAGATGATCGCGGTCGTAATGGTGATGCCGGCGGACGGTCCGTCCTTCGGAATCGCACCGGCCGGAACGTGGATGTGAATGTCGTGCGTCTCGAAGTAATCCGGCGGAATTCCGTTCTCGTCCGCATGCGCGCGCGCATACGTCAGCGCAGCCTGCGCCGATTCCTTCATCACGTCGCCGAGTTGTCCTGTTAGTGAAAGCTTCCCTTTGCCGCGCACCGCCGTGACTTCGATGAAGAGGATGTCGCCGCCGACCGCGGTCCACGCCAGTCCCGTCGCCACGCCGACCTGATCGCGCTCGAGCAGCTCCTCCGCGAAGTGCTTCATCGGTCCGAGGTATTTGTCGATATTCGCGTCGGTGATGCGGTAGTTCTGCTCGTTCTTTCCTTCCGCGACCTGCACCGCGATCTTGCGGCAGATCGTGCCGATCTCGCGCTCGAGATTGCGCAGTCCCGCTTCCTTCGTGTATCCGGTGGTGATGCGCATGATCCCGGAGTCGGTCCAGGTGACCGGCACGTCCTTGATGCCGTTCTCCTCCATCTGCTTCGGGATGATGTGCGTCTTGGCGATCATCAGCTTCTCCTCGTCCGTGTAGCCGGAGAGGCGGATGACTTCCATGCGATCGAGGAACGCCGGCTGAATGGTGTCGAGCACGTTCGCCGTGACGATGAACATCACGTTCGAGAGGTCGTACGGCACGCCGAGGTAGTGATCGCGGAAGGAGAAGTTCTGTTCGGGGTCGAGCACTTCGAGCAGCGCCGAGGAAGGATCGCCGCGATAGTCGGCGCCGATCTTGTCGACCTCGTCGAGCATGAACACCGGATTGCCGGTCTGCGCCTGGTTGATGCCCTGGATGATGCGGCCGGGCAGCGCGCCGACGTACGTGCGGCGATGTCCGCGGATTTCCGCTTCATCGCGCACGCCGCCGAGGGAGATGCGCACGAACTTGCGATCGAGGGCACGCGCGATCGAGCGGCCGAGTGATGTCTTGCCGACACCGGGAGGTCCGACGAAGCAGAGGATCGGTCCTTTCATCTTCTGACCACGCAGCTTGCGCACCGCCAGATATTCGAGGATGCGTTCCTTGATCTTCTCGAGGTCGTAGTGATCTTCGTCGAGCACGCCGCGGGCGCGCGCGAGATCGTGATTGTCGGCGGACTGCACGCCCCAGGGGAGGCCGGTCATCCAATCGAGATACGTGCGGATGATCGACGTCTCGGCGGAATCGGGATGCGAGCGCTCCAGCCGCTTGATCTGTTTCTCGATCTCCTCCTTCGCTTCGCCGGGGATGGACTTCTCTTCGATCTTCTTCCGATAGTTCTCGACTTCTTCCGCGAGCTCTTCGCCTTCGCCGAGCTCCGACTGGATGGCCTTGAGCTGCTGCCGCAGGAAGTACTCGCGCTGCGACTTGTTCATCTCGCCCTGCGCCGCGGACGAGATCTCCTGCTGCATGGTGAGCAGGTTGATCTCGCGCGTCAGCATCTCGTTGACTTTCTTGAGGCGCTCGACGGGATCGATTGTTTCGAGAATGCCTTGCGCTTCTTCGAGCTTGAGGTCGAGGTTCGACGCGGCGAGGTCCGTCAATCGCGCCGGATCGTCGAGGTTCGCCGCGATCACCATCACCTCGGGCGAAATGTTCTTGCCGAGCGAAACCGCGCGATCGAGATTCTGCTTCACGGCGCGGATGAGCGCTTCGACCTCCAGGCCCTTGTCCTTGGTCACCGGCTCTTCGATGCGCGTGATCTTCGCTTTGAAGAACGGCGCGGTCTGGATGAAGTAATCGATGCGCGCGCGGGAGAGACCCTGCACCAGGATGCGGATGCGGCCGTCCGGCAGCTTGAGCATGCGCATGATGATGGCCACGGTGCCGGTGCGATAAACGTCTTCCTCGCCGGGGTCCTCGTTCTGAAAGTCCTTCTGCGCCGTGAGCATGATGACGCGGTTCTCGGCCAGCGCCTGATCGACCGCGTTGATCGACTTCTCCCGCGAGACCGAGAGCGGCACGATGATGAACGGAAAGATCACCAGGTCCTTCAGCGGCAGCACCGGCAGGACGTCCGGAATCTTGATGGCTTCTTCTTTCGCGGTTTCGTTCGCGTCGGTCATTCAATCCTCACAAATTCGCGGGAGAACCATGCGGCGGGTTCTGCAATGGCTGTTCCCGTAGTTGAGTACCTCGGAACTCCGAGGAACCGTTTCATTTCAACCGGTGTAACTCCTTTACGAACGCATCGACGTCCTCGAACCGGCGATACACCGATGCGAATCGGACGTACGCGACCGGGTCGAGATCGCGCAATCGATCCATGACCAGCGTGCCGAGCGCCTGCGACGAGATCTCGCGCTCGGAGGTGTCGGACATGGCCGACTCGATGTTGTCTGCGATGCGTTCGAGCTCCGCCTGCGGCACGGGCCGTTTGCGGCACGCGATCTGGAGCCCACGCATGAGCTTATTACGCTCGTAGGCCTCGCGGCGTTGATCGCGCTTCACGACCTGGAACGTCGGCAGCTCGATCTTCTCGTAACTGGTGAAGCGGCGCTCGCAGCGGGCGCACTCGCGCCGGCGACGGATGACCTCTCCTTCGCGCCCCTCGCGCGAGTCCACCACGCGGTCTTCGAGATTCCCGCAGAACGGGCACCGCATAATCGGCGCGGTATATCACACGGAGGGAGTTCCTCGGGTTCCTCGGTTCCTCGGAGGGGAACGCGATGTGATGCTCCTCCCCTCCGAGGGACCCGAGGTACTCCGAGGAACCCGAGGAACTCACTCGCGCGGCGTCACGTCCTTCCAACGAAAGCCTTCGCGCGCAAACAGGAACAAGCCCGTCGTCAGCACCGGCAGCGTTCCGATGACGTGAAACAGGACCGCGACGGCGACGCTCGCATCGATGCTGAACTGATAGAAGCGCGTGAGCACGAGCTGACACGCTTTGTGGAATCCGCCGATCCCGCCCGGCGTCGGAATGGCCAGCCCCACCGTGGTCACGCCGGTGACGAAGAAGCTCGCGTCATACGGCAACGGCTGGTGAACGGCTTTCGTCGCGAACCAGAACTGCGATGTAAGACAGAGCCACACACCCATCGTGCAAAGCACGACCTTCGCGAAGACGCGCCGGTTCTGCGTGATCTTCAGCGTCTCGGTGAAAGTGTCGAAGAAGTGCATCCAGGCGTTGCGGAAACGCTCGGGCAATAGCCGGCCGAGTTTCTCGTGCAGCCGCCGGACGCTCTCGCGAAAGAAGCTCAGGCTGATCATGAGGATCGCCAGCGCGACGAGCAACACCGCCGACGCGATGGCACCCGCGCGCACGATGTAGAACCACGCCGCCGTGGAAGCGTCATGCGAGAACTCGTTCCAGCGCAGGATGGCGAAGAAAACGAACATCGTCAGGATGCTCGTGAGGTCGAGCACGCGCTCGGTCAGCACGGTACCGAGTGCGCCGGAGAAACGATGCGATGTGCGCCGCGCGAGCAGCGCCGGCCGCGCGACATCGGACGCGCGAATGGGCAGGATGATCGAGAACATGTAGCCGACCGTGTTCGCGAAAAACGTCGCGAAGAACGGCGGAGGGTCATCGGGATCGAGGATGGTCCGCCACCGCAAGGTGCGCAGCAGCAGCGCCGTGGCGTTCGCGATGAAGCCGACGATCACCCAGCCCCAGGAAGCGGCGGCGAGGATGCGTCCAACCTGCTGGAGGTCGGCGTTCCGCAGGAAAAGCCAGAGGAAGAAGACCGTCAGCGCCGCAATGAACGCGATCTGTAGAATGCGCTTCAAACGAGCGGCATAGTCTCACGATGTTGACGATCTACACGCACCCCGTCTTTGCGCGCCACGATACCGGGTTCGACCATCCCGAACGCCCCGCGCGCCTCGACGCCGCACTCGAAGGCGTGACCCGCGCCGGCCTCGCCGACCGCATCGTGCGCAGGCCCGAAACGCATCCCGACACGGAGCGCATTATTCATAAGGTGCACTCCGCCGATTACGAGCGCGAATTCGAACAAGCGGTGCGCGGCGGCTCGCGTTTTTTTCATTCGCTCGACAATCCCATCTCGTCCGCGACTTTTGCAGCCGCGCGCGCCGCAGTGGCCACTGCGTTGACCGCGGTCGCGGAATCGAAACGCAGCTTCGTCATCGCACGTCCGCCCGGCCATCACGCCGAACGCGTCGCGGCGATGGGCTTCTGCTTCTTCAATACCATCGCGTGCGTCGCGGAGTGGCTGCGCGAGCAACCCGGCATCGAGCGCGTGTTCATCTACGACTACGACGTGCATCACGGCAACGGCACACAGCATCTCTTCGAAGAACGCGATGACGTTTATTACGCGTCCATTCATCGCTATCCGTTCTATCCCGGCACTGGCGCCGCGGATGAAATCGGGACCGGCGCAGGCGGTGGTTTTACGAAGAACATCCCGGTCCGAGGCGGAGAAGGCGACGCGGCGTGGCTGCGCGCGACTGAAGACGTGATCGTGCGCGCCATCGACGAATACCGCCCGGACGCGATCCTCCTCTCCTCCGGATTCGACGCCCATCGCCGCGATCCCCTCGGCGGCATGAACGTGACCGAACAGGCGTACGGCGAGCTCACGCGCCGCATCGCGGAAGCCTCGGAGCGACACTGCGAAGGGCGCGTGTTCTCCCTGCTCGAGGGGGGCTATGACCTCGAAGGGCTGGCCGCCAGCGTGAGCGAGCACGTCAACGCGCTCGATGACGGCGCTCGGTGACGAGCGCAGCATCGTGCAACGCACGGACTCATCGCACGTATGAAGCAGGCGTGATGCGAACGATTGGCCTGGCGACGCTCCTTCTCTTCACTGCTTGCGCGACACTGCCGCAGCCATCGCTCGCACCGTGCACGATCGACGAGGTCGCGGGCGATGTTCGCTGCGGAACGCTCTCGGTACCGGAAAACCGAGCCGCGTCCGGCGGACGCACGATCCCTCTGCGCATCGTCATCCTCGCGGCGCGCGGCGCCGCCACACGCGATCCGATCTTCATCTTGCAGGGAGGACCAGGGCAGGCCGCATCGACACTGGCCGAGTTCTACGCGCGCACCTACGACGGCGCACGCGATACACGCGACATCGTGCTCGTCGATCAGCGCGGCACCGGCGCCTCGAACGGATTGCACTGCCGCATGACGAACGACATCGATGGCGTCACCGTCATCGGCGAGATGTTCCCACCCGAAAACGTGCGGCGCTGCCTCGACGAAGCGCGCCGGCACGCCGACGTCGCACACTACGGCACGGCCGACGCGGTGCTCGACCTCGAGGACGTCCGCCGAGCGCTCGGCTACGAAGCACTCAATCTCTACGGCACGTCCTATGGCACGCGCGTGGCGATCGAGTACGCACGCCGTTTCCCACGGCGCGTGCGCACGCTCACCCTCAAAGGAAGCGTGCCGCCGAGCGTCGTCGTCTCCACCGCCTTCGGCCGCGACTCGCAACGCTCTCTCGATCTGTTGTTCGACGATTGCGCTGCCGATCGCTCCTGCGGCGCCGCGTTCCCTGCTCTTCGAACGGAGTTCGACGCGGTCCTCCGTCGGTTGCGCGAATCGCCCGTGGCAGTGAGGCTCAGCGATGTACGCGGCGCGACAGGCGAAGTCCTGGTGCGCATCACGCCAGGCTTATTCGCAACGGTGACGCGCAGTCTTTTGCAGTCCACCGGCAGCGCCGCGGAATTGCCGCTGCTGATCCACGAGGCGGCCGGCGGCGACTTCGCGCCGTTCGCGCGTCTTGCGGCGCGTTTGCGCCTCGGCGCCGAGAAGGAGCTCAGCTACGGGATGACATTCGCGGTCAGCTGCTCCGAAGACTCCGCCGCCGCTGCGCTGGCCGCAGACGCAGGAGAAGGGACGTTTCTCGGCACCTACTGGCGCGATCAGCTGGTGGCCGCTTGCGGCGTGTGGGGCAACAGCTCGGTTACCACACATCGCCAGCCACTCCGCAGCGAACTGCCGACGCTCCTCATCTCCGGAACGCTCGATCCGGCCACTCCACCGAGCTATGCGGAGGAGTTGCGCGCGCAACTGCCGAACAGCCTGCATGTCGAAGTGCGCAACGGTAGCCACTCCTTCTCCGGAATGACGGGCTGCATCGACCGGATCATGGTGGACTTTGTGAGCAAAGGGACGGTGACAGGCCTCGATCGCGCGTGCGCCGCCGCGATCAAGCGCCCGCCATTCGTCGTGTCGCGCTCGAAGTAGAAGCGCGCTTACCGCTTCTTCGAACGGCAAATGGACCGGTACAGCTCCTCTAGTCGCGTGATCCGCAACTCCTTAGAGAACCCGTCGGCGACATGCACGCGCGCGGCGCGGCCCACGTCGACCGCGCGCGCAGGGCTCTCGATGACCTCGAGAATCGCATTGGTGAGAGCCGCGCGGTCTTTCCTCGGAATCAACCATCCAACCGATGGCGATGACACGAGCTCCGCGTTCCCGCCGGCGTTCGTCGCAATGACGGGCTTCTCCATCGCCATCGCCTCGCGCACCGTGCCGGTGATGCCGGTGCCGGCCCACGATGCGTCGACCACGAGATCGCACGACGCGAACACGTTCGGCATGTCGGTCCTGTATTCGACTGGCGTGACGTGATCCGCAATCCCCACCTCGCGCGCGTACGTCATCACCTCGTTCTTCTCTGCGTCGCCGCGACAGCCAATCAGCAATAAATGCACACGCGAATGTTTCGGCGCGACGTCCGACACGGAGTTGATCAGTTCCTTCCATCCCTTCCAGTCGCGCACACCCACCTGCGCAATGACGAAGCGATCGCCGGCAACACCTTTTTCTCGCCGAAACACACGCGCATCCCATTTCGCGGGATCGAACTGCGTCACGTCCGTCCCGGCATAGACGACCTGCACCTTCTCCTCGGGCAGTTTTCCGCTCTCGACGATCACATCTTTGATCTGTTGGCAGACCGTGACGATGCGGTCGACGCGACGCGTGCGGTATTTGCCGCGATTCCAGACGTCGAGCGGAAACGACACGCCGCGATTGACCACGAACGCGGCGACGGGATTGCGCCACGCCGCCGCCATCGACAGTCCGTGCGCGATTCCTTTGTGCACGTGAATCACGTCGGGCCGCTCCTCCCGAATCAGCCGCCGCAATGCGCGCACGGTCACGAAATCGAACTGATTGCGAAACGGAAACCCGTGGAAGCGGACGTCGCGCTCCGCCGACTTCGCCGCCAGTACCGCGTCCGGCCTGCTCACCACCGTCACGTCGTGTCCGCGCTCGCGTAACCCGGTGGCCGCCTGGAACATCTGATGGACCGAGCCGGTGTTGAACTGATTGAATTCGAGGATCTGGAAAATCTTCATCGGAATCGCGGCCGGGACTCTAGCAGAGGGCTGCCCCTCTTCTGGTATCGTGACCGCGGGAGGCGGCCTTTGCCGAACGACAAGCCGACACCGAAGGAACTGAAGGTCACCGATAAGCGGATCTTCACGCCCGAGGGAGACATTCGCGAGGAGTTTCAGAAGGAGATCAAGCCGGCTGAACCGACGCCGGCAGCGGCGCCCGAACCGCCGCGCGAGGAGCGCAGAAAAGCGGACGAGCCGCCGAAGCCGCCGCGCGAGGAACGACGGCGCTCGATCGCCGACAAAGCGACGAGTCCGGGCACGCCATTCGCGAACTTCCTGCAGTCGCTGGTCGCCCAGGCCTATCTCTTCCTGGGCATGCTTCGCGATCCGCGTCAGCCGCAACCGATCTTCGACGCGCAGGCGGCGAAGGAGACGATCGACATCCTCACGCTGCTGCGCGAGAAAACAGCCGGTAATCTGACTCCCGAGGAAGCGGACTTTTTCGACACGCATCTCGGCGATTTGAAGCTCGCCTACGTACAGAGGACCAAGAGCATCGGATGAAGCGCCGTATCGCTGTCGCCGCGCTCGCCTTCGCCGCCATCGCGGCCACGGGCGAGCTGTGCGCGCAGCAGGCGCCACCGCGCGATCTGTGGCCGCAGGCCGTGACCGCGGCGCGCGAAGGCGACTTCGACATGGCGGCGAAGCGGTCCGTGGAACTGGTCACGACGGGCAAAACCTACGGCATCACCTCGTACCCGCAATACGCGGCGTCGGCGGCCGGTCTCGCCAGTCACTCCGAGAAAAACGTGGAGCTCGCGCGGTGGGCTACGACAATGGCCGCGCAGCTCGACGGCGCTTCACCCGCGGTTGCGTTTTCACAGGCGGATCGCGCGGGGCGGCGTCAGGCGTGGGGCGAGGCAGTGCCGCTGGTCATGCGCGGATTCACGCGCATGCTCGGCGACTATCGCTCGAGCTTACTCAGCCGCGCCGACCTGTTGCTCGTCGCCGCGATCGCGATCGTGCTCGTCGCGATTCTGCTTGCGATCGCGCTCTTCATCCGCTACGGCCGCGCGATGGCGCACGACTTTCGCGAAATGCTGAGCACCCGGTTCACCGGCGGCTCGGTGACCGTGCTCGCGTTCGCGCTGCTGTTCCTGCCGGTGTTTCTGTGGCTCGGCCCGATGTGGCTGCTCTTCTATTGGCTGGCGATCTTCTTTCCTTATGCGAATGTCGCGGAGCGCATTGCGGTCGCAGTGCTGCTCATCCTGGTCGCGCTGCTGCCGGTCGTGGTCGATTACACGGCCACGCGCGTGTCCGGCGTCGATAGTCCGGTGGTCATGGCCGCGATCTCCAGCGCCAATCAGGCTTATCAGCCCGAGGCGTTGCGGCGGATGCAGGAGCTGATCGCGATCGTTCCCGATCATCCCGTGCTGCATCTCTTCGCCGGAAACATGCAGAACTTCGAAGGCAACGACGATCAGGCGCAGCAGCATTACAACCGCGCGGTCGAGCTCCGCCGCGGCTACGCCGGCGCGCACGTGAACCTCGGCAATCTGCTGTTCATGAACAACGAGTTTCAGGCGGCCATGACGGAGTACGGGAAAGCGCAGGCCGCTGATCCGAAACTGGCCAGCGCGTTCTACAACCACTCCGTGGCCAGCGGCGAGACGTACAAATTCGATCAGCAGACGGCCATGCTCGAGAACGCGCGCAAGGCGAATCGCGCATTCGTCGAGCGTCTCACACGCACACCGCCGCCGCAGAAGGTCGTGATGTACAGCCCGTCGATCGACGAAGCGTGGGACGTCACCGCGGAGCTCGCGAAGCGGCCTGCGGCGCGTGCGCTCTTCGGCAACTACGCGGTGTTCGACCTCACGCGCAGCGCCGTCAACCCGCTGACGATCGGCGCGCTCGTGTCGCTCGTGCTGGCGTTGCTGCTCTGGCTGCGGCGCAGAACGAAAGGCCTCGCGAATGCGTGCATCAAATGCGGGCGCACGTTCTGCCCGCGTTGCAAATCAGCGCGTGAGAGCACGACGTATTGCACGCAATGCATTCACATCTACCTGAAACGCGACGGTGTTTCGATCGACACGAAGCGCAAGAAGCTCGAGGAAGTGACCGGCCATCAGCACGGGATGATTCGCCGCAACAAAGTGTTCGCGACGTTCCTCCCCGGCAGCGCGCAGATGATGGAGGGCCGCATCGTCGCCGGCATCGTCGGCGGGTTCTTCTTCTCACTCTTCCTGGCGATGGCCATTCTCGTAGGACGGCTTGCACCTGCGCTCGGCCCCGCCGCCGACGTCGCGCAAATGCTCGTCCGCATCGCCGCGATCGTGCTCGCCGTGATCGTGTGGCTCGTGCTGGCGCTGCCCGTGTACCGCCGGAGGTCGGTGGCCTGATGGCTCTCGAAGGCACACTCCGGGACTTCAGTCTCGCCGACATCTTCCAGCTCATCGGGCTGCAGCGAAAGACGGGAGTGCTCACGCTGCGCAGCAAGGACGACACGGTGACGGTGACGTTCCTCGACGGCAAAGTGGTCGGCGCCGACTCCCTCGATCGCCGTCTCGAAAACCGCCTCGGCTCGGTGCTGATCCGCACCGGCTACCTCACGCAGGACCAGCTCAATCGCGCGCTCGAGATCCAGCGCGAGACGCTGCAGCGCCTCGGCTTCATCCTCACGCACTACGGGATCATCTCGCCCGAGTCGCTGCGCGAGGCGATCCAGTTGCAGATCACGCAGATCGTCTATCGCCTCTTCCGCTGGCACGACGGCGATTACCACTTCTCGCAAGAGACGACCATCGAGTACGACCGCGACAACGTCACGCCGATCAGCGCTGAATCGATCCTGATGGAAGGCGCGCGGATGATCGACGAGTGGCCGATCATCGAGAAGCGGATCCGCTCGTACGACATGGTCTTCCGCAAGAAGCTCACCGATCAGGAGATCGTGGTGGTGGGCGCGGATGATGCGGACGAGATCGACTTCGACGGTACCGCGGCGCGGCGTCGCAAGCACACATTCACCGAGTCGATCCGCATCACGCAGGAAGAGAACGCGATCTACACGATGGTGGACGGCACGATGACGGTCGGCGAGATCGTCGAGGTCTCGCGGCTGCCGGAGTTCGACACCAACAAGGCGCTGTACGAACTGCTCACGCGCGACCTGATCGAAGAAGTGCGCGGCGCAAGTGCGGCCGCCGTGCTGCAGCAGGCCTCGCCGCTCGATGAAGTCGAAGTCGCGGAGACGCCCGTACCGCTGCCGCTGGTGTTGTTCCTCGTGGCGCTGGCGGTGGCGTCGCTGGTGACGTCGTTTCGCAATCCGCTCAACAGTCTTCGTCCGTTGAGCGGTGGACAGTCGGCGATCGCCGAAACGCGCAAGTCGATCTCGATGCAGCGCATCGAGGCCATCGGCCAGGCAGTGGAACGGTTCAATGACACGCAGGGCCGCATGCCGACGACGCTCGCGGAGCTCGCGCCGCATTACATCGGCGCATCGCTGCTGCGCGATCCGTGGGGCAATCAGTACAAGTACCTGCAGCCCGCGAATCGCTATCTCGTGATCGGCTTCTCCGCCGATGGCCGCCCCGACACGGATCTCTATCTCGAGCGCGCCGTTGGCGCCCCCGCCGCACCCGCGGCGACGAAGGTGGAGACGGGCGGAATCACGCTGGTGGAGTGACCGCGCGATATGGAGTGCGAGGGCCGAGCGGAAGCTCGCGCTTCCGCGATGAAAGCGGCGGCTGCGCCGCCGCACTCCATAGTCAGCCCGGCACCATGACCCGCAACCGCGCATCACAAAGGCCAAACGACACCGGCGTCCTCGTGAGCGGCTCTCCATCCGCGTATACCGCCATCGGCGTCTCGCTCGCAAAGTGAAACGCGCGGCCGCGCGCCATCTCCACGAACGCACTCTTCACATGCGCGCCGGTGTACGCCTTCGGCAGCGTCTTCAGCAACTCCACGCGCGTCGTCTTGTGCACGATGCAGAGGTCGAGCAGTCCGTCATCGACCTGCGCTTCGGGTGTGATGCGAATGCCGCCGCCGTACTGGCGCGTGTTGCCGATGGCCGCGAACATGATCTGTTCGTTGCGCGTCCCGTTGTCCATTCGGATCTCGACCGCGCGCGGAGTGAAGCGCGGCAGCACGCGCAGGATCGCGTACAGATAAACCGCCGATCCGCGCAGGAAGCGCACGTTGCGATTCGCGAAATCGGCCACCTCGGAATCGAAGCCGAGACCGGCGACGCCGAGGTAGCGAAGGTCGTTCGCGAGCGCGACGTCGACTTCGCGCACGATCCCGTCGATGATCAGATCGCACGCCTTGCGGACATCGCGCGGGATGCCCATCACCTTCGCAAAATCATCACCCGAGCCCGTCGGGATGACCGCGAGCGTCCCGCGTGCGAGATCGAACTCGCGAACGGCGAGGTTGATCGTGCCGTCGCCGCCGCACACGACCACGCGATCGAAACCGGCGCGCGAGCTCTCCGCCGCGATGCGCACCAGATCCTGCGGTCCCGTGCTCGGCTCGCAGTCGACTCGTGCGCCGCGCCGGCGGAGGTGCTCCTCCACCAGGGCGACGTTGCGGCGCGCACGTCCGCGTCCCGCCGACGGGTTGTAGATGATTTTGAGATGCACGGCGTTGGCCGCGCAGTCTAGCGGGAACGAGTCAGGGGGGTCGAGCGTTTCTCACTTGCTGCCATGAGAATGCTTCGCACCTTCATCGCGCTCTCCCTGATGTTCGGCTGCGGCAAGCCGATCGCCGAGTCGCAAACCACGCAACCGCGCGTCGCCGCCGCGAATCCGATTCCGGCGACGGTCAGCGCATCGCGCCGCACGCCGATCGTGGTCGTCGCGCACAACGTGTTGCCGTCCGTCGTAAACATTCAAACCGAGGCGACGATGCGCAGGCGCGCCGTCGATCCGTTCTTCGATCCCTTCGGCTTCTTCGGCGGCGGCCGGGAGCGCTCCTACACCTCGCAATCGCTGGGCTCCGGCTTCGTCTGGTCCAGCGACGGCATCATCGTCACGAACCATCACGTCGTCGAAAGCGCGTCGCGCATCACCGTCAACTTCAACGGCGGCCGCCAGCTCCCCGCGAAACTGATCGGCGTCGATCCCGACAGCGATCTCGCCGTGTTGCGCGTCGATGAAAAGGGACTGGCCGCAGCGCCGATCGGCACATCGTCGGATCTCATGATCGGCGAGAGCGTCGTCGCGGTCGGCAATCCGTTCGGTCTCAGCGGCACGGTGACGACAGGCGTGCTCTCGGCGCTCGGACGCTCCGTGCCATCGCAGGACCAGACGCGCACGTTCACCGATTTCATCCAGACGGATGCTTCGATCAACCCCGGCAACTCCGGCGGTCCGCTGCTGAACATCGAAGGGAAAGTCATCGGCATCAACGTGGCGATCTACGCGCAGGCGCAGGGTATCGGTTTCGCGATTCCGGTCGATCGCGCGAAGAAGGTCATCGAAGACATCCTCCGCTACGGCAAGGTGCATGCGGCGTGGATCGGTGCCGTCACCGCCACGCTCACACCCGAAGAAGCGAAGCGCCTCGGGCATAACCTCCAGCGCGGCGCAGTCATCGTGCGCATCTTCGAGGGCTCCCCCGCGGACACGGCCGGGCTGCGCGGCGGCGATGTGATCACCGAGGTCGCCGGCAGGCCGATCGACTCGCGTGAAGCGTTTTCCACCGCGACCGCAACGCTCAAGTCCGGACAGAACGTCGCGCTCACGATCAATCGCGAAGGCGCGGCGCGCACGATCAATGTCCGCGCCGGCGATCCCCCCGGAGATCTCGGACTGCGCATCCTGGCCGAGGTGGCGGGGATTCGCGTCGCGGATGAGCGGCGTTCGGTCGTGGTCGACGATGTCGTCGGCCGTTCACGCGCCGCGGAAGTCGGACTCCAGCCGGGCGATCTGATCGTCGGCGTGAACGGCGCCGAGGTGAACAACACGCGCGAGCTGAACTCGCAGCTCATCGCGGGAGCCGAACGCTCGTCGATCGTGTTGTCGGTGGCGCGCGGGAGGTATGTGTACAACCTGACGTTCCCGATGGGGGTATGACGGAACGCCGCCGTCCCGGCGGCTGAGCAGGCGGCGTCTCGCCGCCGTGGGACGGGAGCGGGACGCTCCCTGTTCAGCCGGCGGGACGCCGGCGTTCCCCTAGAACAGCGACGCTTGCACGGGTATCGGGAAAGCGGGCGCGATCACGCGTTTCACCGGCTTCGGTCTGCCGAGAAGCAGAAAGAGGTTGCGGCGGATCCACTCCTGCGATTCGCGGTGATAGCGGAACTGCCGCTCGTGCTGATGGAAGCGGCGGTTGTGATGCGGTCCGAGGACGTGGTGCAGGTACTCGTGATAGATCACGGATTGCACGAAAAATGCGGGGATATTCGGCGCGTTCAGGATCGGATGAATGCGCACTTCGGCCGTGGCGTGATTGTAGGAGCCGAGGCGGATGCTGCGGCGTTTCTTGCGCGTGATCTGCTGGCCCCAGCGCACCGGCAGCGGCGGATATTTGAAGAAGTAGGTGCGATGCACCTCGCGGGCGAGCGACTCGAGGCGATCTTCCGGAACGAGCAACGGGATGCGCTGTGGCGGCATCGCCGTGATTATACGGGCTAAGTCGACGGGCTGAGAGCCCGTCGCTCCAGATGGCCTACTCTCCGCGAACCTTGTCCATTACCTGCGACACGTTCGCCATCGCAGCGGCAGAGACGAGCGACGTGCCGGCGGCGATGATCTCGTCGCTCTTCTTCATCCCGAGCCAGATGCCGACGCCGAGCCCGAGCGCGACTGCCGCGACCGGGAAGGTGCGGATCTGATCGCGCCACGATTCCGGCAGGAGGTTCTCGATCTCATCGAGCAGAGCTTCCGGACCTTCCTGCACCATCTTCGCCCCCAGCGCTTGAGCTTTTTCGCGAATGGCACCGTCGTCGAAATCGAGTCCGGCCGCCGAACGCTCGTGTTGATCAGGATTGCGTTGTGCCATGAGAGCTAGTCCTCGTCGCGCCGAAGGAGCAGGCCGACCAGAAAGCCGACGCCCACCGAGATCAGCAGCGCTTTGCCCGGGTTGGACCGGACGTAGGTACGCACCTGATCGGTGAGCGCGCCGAAGTCGACGTCCTCCACCTTCTCGCGCATGGTGTTGTAGCCGTCGCGCACTGCACCCGAGGCGGATTGATATTTGTCGCCGACGTATTCTTTTGCGCGTCCGAAGCGGCCCGTTGCCTCCTCGCCGCTCGCGGCGCCGCCGCCGGTTCCAGTGTTGTTCGTCTCGTCCATTTACGTACCTCCTGTGTGCGCGCGACGATATCACCTGCGCTCTTCGCCGCGAGAGACGACCAGAGGCCTCCGGCGGCCGGGGCCGACGGCCCCGGACCCCATTGGTTGGCCGAGCCTCCGCGACACGTTTTCGCAAGAATCAACAAAGTGTCGCGGAGGCTCGGCCAACCAAATCGGGTCCGGGCCCGTTGGGCCCGGCCGCCGGAGGCCCCCCGCCGTTCCTTGCAACGGAGAGCGCAGCGTGAGGGGGGATTTGCAAATCGGAAACCATACAATCGCGGCGGTGCGCGTCTCGCTGCAGAACGTGAGTCATGACTATGGGCCGAGCGATGAATCCGCGCCGGTGCATGTGCTCGACGACATTTCGCTCGACATCGCCAGCGGCGATTTCGCGGTGCTGATGGGCGCGTCGGGCAGCGGCAAGTCGACCATGCTCAACCTCATCGGCGCCGTCGATCGGCCCACGCGCGGCCGCGTTTTTCTCGGCGATGTGGAAACGTCGTCGCTCGAGGAAGCGCGGCTGACGATGCTGCGGCGCAACTCGATCGGCTTCATCTTCCAGTTCTTCAATCTCATCCCGACGCTCAACGTCCGCGAGAACGTGGCTTTCCCGCTGTCGCTGGCGAAGCGGCCGAAGGCGGAGATCGCGCAACGAGTCGACGAAGTACTGCGCGGCGTCGGACTGGCACATCGCGCCACGCACTATCCGAACGAGCTCTCCGGCGGCGAGATGCAACGCGTCGCCATCGGCCGCGCGGTCGTGCATCGTCCGCCGCTCATTCTGGCGGACGAGCCCACCGGCAACCTCGATTCGAAGAACGGCGCGCTGATCCTCGATCTCATTCGTGATCTTCACCAGGAACTGCGGCCGACCATCGTGATGGCCACGCACTCCGATCGCGCGGCCGCGTTGGGCGATTACGTGATCCAGATTACGGACGGACGCGTGGCGAGATGATCGCGCGCGCGTTGATCCTCCGCCCGCTCCTGCGCGAGAAAACACGCACAGCGCTGACCATCCTCGGCATCGCCGTCGGCGTGGCAGTGGTGGTTGCGATTCAGCTCGCGAATCAAAGTGCGCTGCGCGCGTTTCGCGAATCGGTCGACGCCATCGCGGGCCGCGCGAACTATCAGGTCGTCAGCGACACCGGCCTGCTCGACGAGCGCGCGCTGCTCGCGCTGCGTCCGCTTTGGCGCGAAGGCGTCCGCTTCGCGCCGGTCATCGACGTCGAAGGCCTGCTCGAGCCGGCGCAACCCCTCACCCCCGGCCCCTCTCCCCGCTTGCGGGGAGAGGGTGGCCAACGGCCGGGTGAGGGGCAACATCCGGTGCGCATCCTGGCCGTCGATCTGCTCAGCGATCTGCACTTCCGCGACTACCGTTACGCGCGCATCGAGACCGGCGCGAAGCATGACACGCTCGGCGATTACTTCGCGCTCTTCGGGTCCGACTCGATCATCGTGCCCGCGCCGTTCGCGAACGAGCGCGGGTTGCGCATCGGCAGCCGCGTCACGCTGAACGTGCTGGGGCGACGCGTGCCGATGGTCGTGCGCGGCGTCCTCGAAGCGGAAGGTCCTGCCACCGCGTTCAACGGCAACATCATCGTGTGCGACATCGCCACGGCGCAGAGCAGTTTCGGTTTACTCGGCAAGCTCTCGCGCATCGATCTGCTCGTGCCCGAGGAGCGCGACGTCTCGCGGATCGCGCTGCCGCCGGGCTCGCGCATCGAGCGTCCGTCGCGTCGCAATGAGCGCGTCGAGAAAATGCTGCGCGCGTTTCGCGTGAACCTCTTCGCTCTGGCCGGCGTCGCGCTGCTGGTCGGGATGTTCCTGGTCTACAACACCGTGCTGATCTCGATCCTGCGCCGGCGCCGCGACGTCGGCGTGCTCAAGACCGTCGGCACCGCGCCGCGGCAGATCTTCGGCGCGTTTTTGATGGAAGGCCTGGTCTTTGGTTTGGTCGGCTCGATCCTCGGCATCGCCCTCGGCTACGCGCTCGCAAGCGCGATCCTGCGCACGGTCGGCCGCACGATCAACACCTTGTACGTGACGTCCGAACCGCAGGCCGTGACACTCACACCCGCGGTGGTTGCCATCGGTCTCGCGGTGGGCACGATCCTGTCGCTGCTGTCCGCGCTGCAGCCCGCGCTCGAAGCATCGCGCGTGCGGCCGAGCGCGATGATCCGTCCCGGACTGCAGCAGCGCGTGACGCATCCGCGCATGCTCGCGGCGCTCGCGATGTTGTCGTTCATCGCGGCCGCGCTGATCTCGCGGCTGCCGCCGATCGGCGGCATCGCGGTGGCCGGCTACGTGGCCGTGCTTTGCGTCGTCGCGGGCTTCTCGCTGCTTGCGCCGTTCATCGTGCGCACGACGTCGCGCATCGCGTCCCCATTGCTCGAGCGCACCTTCGGCATCGTCGGGCGATTGGCCGCGGCATCGCTGCCCGCATCGCTTCGGCGCACGTCGGTCGCAAGCGCCGCGTTGTCGCTCGCCACCGGCATGATGATCGCGGTCGCGCTGATGGTGGGCAGCTTCCGCGAGACCGTGCGCATCTGGGTCGATCAGACCGTCAGCTCCGATCTGTGGCTGCGGCCGTCGAAAGGCCTCGCCAACGCGCAGGTCGCGCTCTTTCCGCCGGAAGTCGCGGACGAGTTGCGCGAGCTCGACTTCGTCGACGAGATCGATCGCGCGCGCGGCTTCGACATCCTCTACGACGACACGATGATCACGCTCGGCAGCGGCGACTTCCTCGTGGCGGCCCGCTACGGCGACCTGCCGATGATCGCGCCGCGCTCGTCCGCCGATGCTCTGCGCGCCGCCGCACAAAAAGAGGGCGTCGTGGTCTCGGAAAGCTTCGCGCTCAAGTTCGACAAAGACGTCGGCGACACGATCCGTCTGCCATCTGGAGTGGCAGGCTCTCAGCCCGCCGTCGATCAACGCGCGGGCCGGCGGGCTAAGAGCCCGTCGCTCCAGGGGTACGCCGACTTTCCGATCACCGGCGTCTATCGCGATTACTCGAACGATCGTGGCGTCGTGGTCATGGATCGCGAATTGTTCGTGCGCACGTTCGACGACGCGAGGCTGAACACGATCGTCGTCTACCTGAAAGCCGGCGTGGACCTGACCCGCGCGCGCATCGAGCTCGAGAAACGCTTCGGTCCCAAATATGGCGCGTTCGTCGTCACCAATGGCGAGATCAAAGCGGAAGTGATGAAGATCTTCGATCAGACCTTCATGATCACCTACGCCCTCCTCGGCGTCGCGATCGTCGTCGCCGTCCTCGGCATCGTAAACACGCTGGCGGCGCTGATCCTCGAGCGCACGCGGGAGCTCGCGCTGCTGCGCGTGGGCGGCCTCTCGATCGGCGAGCTGCGCACGATGATCCTTCTCGAATCTACGCTCCTCGGCGCGGCGTCAACGGTCGCGGGACTGGTGATGGGCTACGCGCTGTCGTGGATCCTCATCTACGTGATCAACAAACAGTCGTTTGGCTGGACGATCGACTTCCACACGCCCACCGCGCTGATCGTGGCGTCACTCGCGGTCACGCTGCTCGCGTCGGCGCTGGCCGGACTCGTTCCGGCGCGCCTCGCGCAACGCATCGACATCGCCTCCGCGATCAAGAGCGAGTAGACTCGCCTTCCATCAAAAAGGAGCTATCGATGATGCGACGCGCTGTCCTCGTGTCCCTCGCCGTAATGCTGCTCGCCACTGCCGCTGCCGCGGCCCCCAGCATCGTTCTCTTGTCCGGAAAAGTATTCACGGGTGACACTACTCGTCCGTGGGCCGAAGCGGTCGCCATTGAAGGGAATCGCATCTCCGCCGTCGGCACGGACGCCGAGATCCGCGCGCTCGCCGATAAGAAGACGCAGGTGATCGAGGCGGGCGGACGGGTGGTGATTCCCGGCATCAACGACGCGCATACACATCCCGGTTTCGCGACGCAGGTGTTCGGGATCGATCGCGGAATGAATCCGAGCCGCGCCGACATCGAGCCGGCGATTGCGAATGGGGTCGATGAAACACCGGCCGACTTCTGGATCGTCGCGACGATCGGCCCGTCGATCCTGTCCGATCCCGCCGTGAACGCGCAGTCGCTCGACAAGCTCGCGCGCAATCGACCGGTGATGCTGACGATGTGGACCGGTCACGGCGCGATCCTGAACACGGCGGCGATGAAGGCGCTCGGCATCGCGCCGGACTCGACCGATCCGCGCGGCGGCTGGTACGGCCGCGACGCGAGCGGCCGCCTCGATGGACGCGTCTTCGAATACGCACAGTACCCGCTGCACCGCAAGCTCGCCGACATGGCCACTGATGAAGACCTCATCGACGCAATCCGCACGATGTCCGATGAGGCGATCGCGCTCGGCATCACGTCCGTGCAGGCCATGCCTTCGGGCAAGGAATCGCGTTTCGCCGCCGCGCTCTCGCGCGCGAACGTGCCGCTGCGCGTGCGCATCATCGACTTCCTCGATCACGGCGACGTGAAATCGGACGCGGTGAAGTGGATCATCGACGGCACTCCGCTCGAGCGCAACGCCGCGCTGCGCAAGTCGAAATACGAAGGCGGAGGACAGGGACGCGAGAATTTCACCGACCTCACACCGCTCGTGCAGGCCGCGGCGGACGCGAAGCAGCAGATCCTCATTCACGCGGTCGGCGATCGCGCCGTGGAGTCCGCACTGAAAGCTTTCGCGAAGCATCCCACGCTGCAGCGTCCGCGCATCGAACACGGAGATGGACTGCAGCGCGATCTCTTCCCGCTCGCGAAACAAACGGGCGCGGTGGTCGTGCAGAATCCGTCGCACTTCAGCGCGCGGCCGTTCTTCCCGGCCGATGGCGAGTACCAACTCGTGCGCTCGCTCCTGAAAGCCGGAATCCCGCTCGCACTCGGCTCCGATGGTCCGATCAATCCGTACCTCAACATCCTCTGGGCTACGGAGCGCCGCGATGCGGCGGCCGAGGCGTTGACGGTGGAGGAGGCGGTGCGCGCGTATACGTTCGGTTCGGCGTACGCGGAGATGAAGGAAAAGCAGAAGGGAACGATCGCGGCGGGCATGCTCGCCGATCTGGCCGTGCTGTCGCAGGACATCTTCAAAGTGCCGCCGGGCGCGCTGCCGGAGACGCGCAGCGTCCTCACGATGATCGACGGAACGGTCGTGCACTCAGACTTGCCGTGATTCAGAAAACCCTCACCCGCCTTGTGTAGCCTTCTCCCTTTCGCAAAGGGGAGAAGGTGGCCGAAGGCCGGATGAGGGGTTCATGCGCGCTGCCGTAGCGCTTCGTACAGCGCGATTCCGACACACGTCGACAGATTGAGCGACCGCACGTGCGGTGAGTGGATCGGCATGGTCAGCATGCGATCGGCGTAACGTGCGTGGATCGCATCGGGCAGGCCTCCGGTCTCGCGGCCGAAGATCAGCACGACGTCGTCGGGCAGCGACGCGTTCCAATAGGTGCGCGTCGCTTTCGTGCTGAAGAAAAACGGTTCGCCGAGCGATGGCAGCTCGCGCTCGAACTCTTCCCATGACGGCCACACGCGCAGCGGCACGTGCTCCCAGTAATCGAGTCCGGCACGGCGCACTTCGCGCTCATCGAGCGAGAAGCCGAGGGGCTCGATGAGATGCAGCGTGGCGCCGGCGGCGAGACAGGAACGGCCCGCGTTGCCGGTGTTCCAATGAATCTCGGGGTGGACGAGGACGACGTGGATGGCCATACTCTGCCGCACACGATAAAGCGATTCCTCACTTCGACATGCGCGCCCGCATCCTTTTGCTGCTCTTTCTCGCTGCGTTCCCCGCGCTCGCCGCGAAACAACGCTCGGTCCGATTCACTCCCGCCGTCACCGCGCCGACGTTCAGCAACGAAGTCGTGCGCATCTTTCAGCAGCATTGCCAGAGCTGTCATCACGAGGGCGACATCGCGCCGTTCTCGCTGATGACGTACGCCGAAGCAAAACCGTACGCGACGCTCATCAAGTTCATGACGCAGAGCCGGCAGATGCCGCCGTGGAAACCGAGCGACGGCTGCGGCGACTTCGTGGAAGCGCGCAAGCTGACCACTGCGGAGATCGACACGATCGCGAAATGGGTCAATGCCGGCGCGCCCGAAGGGAATCCGGCGCAGCTCCCGACCCCGCGCGACTTCAGCGCCGGCTGGATCCTCGGCGAGCCCGACCTCGTCCTCGCCAGCCCCGAACCCTACACACCCGCCGAAGGGAAAGACACGTATCGCTGCTTCACGATGCCCGCGAATACGATCGCCGAAAAGTTTGTGCGTGCCATCGACGTACATCCGGGCAATCGCGAGACCGTTCATCACGTCATCAGCTTCATCGACACCACCGGCGCATCGCTCCTGCTCGACGAAGCGGATCCCGGCCCGGGCTACACGTGTTTCGGCGACGCGGGCTTTAACGCTACCGGTACGCTCGGCGGCTGGGCGCCGGGCAGCCGTCCACTCGAGCTGCCGGACAAAGTCGGCTTCTCGCTTCCCGCCGCGTCGCGCGTCGTCTTGCAGGTTCACTATCACCCGCATCATGGCGCGCCGGGACCCGATCAGACTTCGATCGGCATCTACTTCGCGGAAGAAGAGCCCGAGAAACTGATGTACGTGATCCCGCTCATCAACGACACGTTCACCATCCCGCCGCACGATGCGAACTATCGCGTCGAAGCGGGCGTCCCATTCATCCCGTTCCCGATCAAGATCTGGTTCATCGCGCCGCACATGCATTTGCTGGGCAGAAAGATGAATGTCGTACTGCAGCCGCCGAACGGCGCCGCGCAATGCCTGATCGACATCCAGGACTGGGATTTCAACTGGCAGGGCTCGTATCGCTTCCAGGAGCCGGTGCAGGTTCCGACCGGTTCGAAAGTGTCGCTGACGGCGTTCTACGACAACTCATCATCGAATCCGCGTAACCCGAACGATCCGCCGAAAGCGGTCTCGTGGGGCGAGCAGACCACTGACGAGATGTGCATCGCGTTCCTCGGCATCACGCTGGATTAGCGGCCGCCACCCCTCACCCGGCCTTCGGCGCACCCACTCCCCGCAAGCGGGGCGAGGGCTACACGGCGCGAGCGTGGCGAGTCGCCTTCTCCCCTCTGCGAGGGGAGAAGGTGCCGAAGCGGATGAGGGGTCACGCGCGTACAATCGCGCGCAACCTCACAATGTCACGCCGCGCTTCCGAGCCGGTGGTCCGCTTCGATCTCGCAATCCAGCGGAACCACGTCTTTGTCTATGCGCTCGGATTTCTCACAGGCCTCGCCGGCGAGGCGTTCGGCGTTTATCCGGTGCGCACCGAGATCGCGCTGCTCGTCCTCGGCATCTCCTGCACCAGCGCCGCCACGCTCTACGTTCTTTATGCACGCGGCATCGATCGTCGCGTCCTGAATCCGATCTGGATGTCGATCGACGTCGTCTGCTGCACGCTCGGCGTGTACGCGACCGGCGGCATCATCAGCCCCTGGTACATCTGGTACGCCGCCGCCGCGTCAGCCGCGGCGTTTGCGGCCGGCAAGAGGCCCGCGTACGCCGTGAGCCTCGCCAGCGTCGTCGCCTACATCGGCATGCTGATGCTGATGGGACAGGCGAAATTCACGAACGGCGTGATGCTCCTGGCGATCACGCGCATGCTGTTCGTTTATGGCGCGTCGTACTTTTTCCTGATCGGCATCGCCAACCTGCAGGAGAAACGTCTGCGCATCCGCCAGCTCGAATCGGAGGAGAGCCGCAAAGTCGAAGAACTGACGCGACTCGCGCAAGAGCTCGAAGAAGCGAATCTGCGCATTCGCGAAGCCGACCGCATGAAGTCGCAGTTCCTGGCCACGATGAGCCACGAGCTGCGCACGCCGATGAACTCGATCATCGGTTTCTCCGAGATCCTCACCGAGCGACTCGCCAATCGCATCGAGCCGAAGCACCTCGGATTTCTGCAGCACATTCACACCTCGGGACGACACCTCCTCGGCATCATCAACGACATCCTCGACCTCTCGAAGATCGAAGCGGGGAAGATGGAGATCTATCCCGAGGTATTCTCGGTGGAGCGCGTGATCGAGGGCGTCTGCCAGGTGATGCGCGGCATGACCCAGAAGACGCCGAACCTCGTCATCGACGTCGAGCCCGATCTGCCGCAGATCGAGACCGATCTCGCGAAGTTCAAGCAGGTGCTCTTCAACCTGCTGTCGAACGCCGTGAAGTTCTCGCCGCCAGGCGCGCCGATCACGGTGCGCGCGCGGCTCGAGAACGGCGCGATCACGGTGCAGGTGCGTGATGAAGGCATCGGCATCGACCCGTCATATCACGCGATGATCTTCGAGGAGTTCCGCCAGGTCGACAGCACCGCGCGGCGCGAGTTCGGCGGCACCGGCCTCGGTCTCGCGCTCGTGAAGAAGTTCGTGGAGCTGCAAGGTGGACGCGTTTCCGTCGACAGCCACCTCGGCGAGGGCAGCACGTTCTCATTCACGCTGCCGGTGCGCTCGCAGGCCGCCGTCGTGACGCGCACGCCCGAGCTGTCCGATCGCACCGATCGAGTGCTGGTCATCGAAGATGATCCGAACGCGTACGAGCTGATCTCCGCCGCGCTGATGTCGGCCGGCTTCGTGCCGGTTCATGCACGGCATGGCGATGAAGCGTTGCGGCTCGCGCGGGATTCGCGGCCGATCGCCGTGACGCTCGATCTCGTGCTGCCTGGCATCGATGGCTGGGAAATCCTCAAGCGCCTGAAGAACGACGATGCGACGCGGCACCTGCCGGTCGTGATCATCTCCCTGGTCGACAACCGCGACCTCGGCCTCGCGCTCGGTGCCGACGACTACTTCATCAAGCCGGTCGATCGCCCGCGCCTGCTCGAGCGTTTGCGCGCGATCGCCACCGGCAATGGGCGTCCGCGCCTGCTCGTGATCGATGACGACGCGGCCGTGCATTCATTACTCGACGAGGACCTCTCCGGCCTCGGCTACGCCGTCGTGAATGCCTACTCCGGCGACGAAGGCCTTCGCGCCGCCATCGACGTCGCGCCGGACGTGATCATCCTCGACCTGATGATGCCGAACATGAGCGGCTTCGAAGTCGCGGACTCACTCAAGGACGATCCGCGCACCGCGAACATCCCCATCCTCGTGCTGACGTCGAAGGACGTGTCGACCGAGGATCGGAAGTTGTTGCACACGAAAGTGTCGAGCTTCGTGCAGAAGGGAAAATCGGCGAAGGAACAACTGGTGCGCGAGATCCGCAGGGTCACAGCCGCGCACTGAGCGCACTGTCATCGTCACGGCTGCCGGAACGCCTTGTCGTAGCCGGTCATCTCCACGTATCCCTCGCCACGGACGGCGTTCCCGCCGAACGACCCCGTGACGTCGACCGCACCTTCCCAATAGGTCACGCGTGTCGAGCCTTTCGTGATCAGCTCCTGCTCGCGCAGCAGCGGCCGCAGCGTCAGCGCAACTCTGAAACGCGGCAGCTCGACGCGCCAGCCCATCGGATACGTCGCGCCGCTCTCCTTCGATTTCCAATGCGCCAGCGGCGTGATGCGCATCTGCTCGCGGCCGATCGCGATCACATCGCCCGCGCTCGTGATGATCGAGCCCGACGACGTCACATCGGGCGAGCCGTCCGTGCGGCGGATGATGTACAGCATGATCTCGGCATCGTTGTCGAGCTGGATCGAGAACCAGTCCCACCCCTGCTGGTTCTCGCGCAACGCGGCACTGCCGAACTCGTGATCCATCCATGCTTGTCCGGTGCAACGCTCGCCATTCACGACGCCGGTCACTTCCATGCGCGTCATCGAGTAGTAGTGCGACGCGAAGCCCTCGCCCTGTGCCTTGATGCTGATGCCGTTCGCGCCATGAATTGCCGGCGCTTTGCGCGAGCGCAAGGTGAGATCGATGGAATCCTTCCCTTCCGCGGCCACGAGCTTCCAGGAGCCGTCCGGATTCGTCGACACGCGCCAGCCTTCGTTGAAGACGTCGAGGCGATTCACGGTCGCATCCGCCGTGAACGGCGACGCGCGATTGAGCTTCTCGTAATAGCGGAAGCGCTTCGCCGCGATGTCGGTGATCGCGAAATGCGCCGGCATGACGTGCTGCAGGTCCCACTTCGTCACCTTTGCGACGCCGGTCTCGATGCCGACGCGGAAGAACGTGACCTCGAATCCGTACCGCTTGCCCGACTCGGTGCGCAGATGGCCGGTGTAGTACCACCATTCGGTGCGGTAGTCGGGATGGCTGCCGTGATCGCGCGGGAACTGGAACTCGTAGCCCGGCAAGGCCAACCGGAACGCGAACAGCAAAAGCACCGCAAACCGCATCCTCCCTATAATGACAGTCCCCATGGCAGAACAGCCCGTCGGCTCGCGCGCACGTTTCCGCACTCTCGCTGCGGAGACTGCGCTGCCCATCGACGCCGACGACCTGCTCGCGCTCGCGCGGCGCTACTCCGATCAGGGGATGTACGACGAGTCCATTCATCTCTATGAAATGGCGGAGAAGTTGCGGCCCGGTTCGGTCGCGTTGCGCATCAACCTGGCGCGCGTACGTGACCTGAAGAAGCAGGCCGAGGATGCGCGGTACAAGGATGTGAAGGTCGAGGTGGTGGCCGAACGCGCGCGCGACGAGGTCGATTCGTCGCAGTACGTCGGGCTCGCGCAGTACTACATGGCCAAGGACCAGACCTCGAAAGCGATCGAGCTGCTCGAGATTGCCAAGATCAAGACCCCGAACAATTACCGCCCCTACGAGATCCTCGGCCGCCTGTACTACTCGCAGGGCGAATGGGACCTCGCGCACGAAGAAATCGAGAAGGCGCGCCAGCTCAATCCGTTCGATCGCGGCCTCGCCGAAGTCTCGGGACGCATCCAGTTCGAACTGAAGAATTTCGATCGCGCGCTGAACGACTTCGTCGACGCGTTCCTGCTCGCCACCGATCAGAAGGGCGAGACCACCGAGCCGGTGCGCCGGATGATCAACACGCTCAAGCGCGTGCACAACATCGAGGCGAAGGAGCTCAACGCGCGCATCAAGGAGCGCGTCGAACAGCTGCAGCTGTGCACCGAACGCCTCGAGCTGCGCAAGGAGAACCTCTTCCGTTTCGATCCGCGCAAGGATCTGAAGATGATCCTGCAGAAGATCACGCGCGCCGCGGAGAAGCGCGAGGACCTGATCACGACGTCGCACGACATGCGGCGTCTGGCCGTCTTCCAGCACATGAAGGACGAGCAGATCTTCCGGCTGTCGCGTTTCGCGCGCGTGGAGGGATACGCGACCGGCGATTACGTCTTCCGCGAGGAAGACCGCTCGATGGATTTCTATGTGGTCAAGGACGGCCGCATCGAGATCCGCAAGGAAACTCCCTTCGGCCCGCAGATCCTCGGCACCCTCACCACCGACACGATCTTCGGCGAGATGAACTTCATCGACCGCACGCATCGGTCCAGTGACGCGCTGGCGACCGAAGCGTCGGCTTGTTACACGTTCTCGTTCAGCGCGCTCGATCAGCTGATGGATGAGGAGAAGGAGCTCGCCGTCGGCTTGCACTGGGCGTTCTGGCGCTCGCTGACCGAGAAGGTGCGCGACGCGAACGAGCAGCTCAAGCTCTTCTTCCAGGAAGACGCGAAACGCGGCGCGGGCCGCAAGCGCGCAGTCGACGGAAAACGTGAAACGCAGCAGGTCACGGTCAAGTCCGAAGACAAGGTGGATCTCTTCCGCGAGCGCGGCCTGTCCGCCGCGGAAATGAAACTGCTGGCGACGTTCTCGAGTGAGGAGCGGTTCCGCGAAGGATCGATGATCTTCCGCGAAGGCGAGCGCGGCGAGAAGCTCTACATCGTCCTCGACGGCCGCGTGCGCATCTCCAAGTTCATCCCGGGCGTCGGCGAAGAAGCGCTGACGGTCCTCGATCGCGGCGACTTTTTCGGCGAGATGGCGCTGATCGACGACAAGCCGCGCTCCGCCGACGGCAAAGCGCACGAAGGCGACGCGACGGTCCTCTCCATCGATCGCGCGACGCTGAACGAGATCCTTTCGATGGACCCGCACGCGTCGCTGCAGTTCCTGAACCTGCTGTGCCGCATGATCAGCCGCCGCCTGCGCGAGATCAACGAGAAGATCGTGCAGTGGAAGTACATGAGCGGCGGGTTCTGATCAGTCGAGCGACGCCACGATCCGCTGCGCGATGGCCGCATAGCCTGTGGCTCCCGGATGAAAGCGATCGATGGTGCTGATGCGATCGGCGCGATCGAGCACGTCGCAGATGCGGATGACCGTCACGTCGCGCATCGCCGCGAAGCGCGCGATCAGCCGCGCGTCCCACAGGTTCACCTGCTCATCGAGCCACGCCACTTTGTACGGGTTGTAGAGGCCCAGCACTACGACGTGCGCCGCCGGATTGACGCGCCGCACACGCGCGACGAGCCGCACCACGCGCGCCGCGATGCGTTCCCGCTGACGTTCCGGCACGAGCGTGGAACGCACTCGCGCGATCGAATCGCCGTACAGGTCGTTGCCGCCGATCGAGAGCACGATCACGTCCGCGGATTGCAACGCCTCGTGCGAGAGGACGCGCCGCAAATTGAAGGTGCGCGCGCCGTTGATGCCGAGGTTCACGACGGCGGCTCGTTGCAGTTGTTCCTCGAGTGCGCCGGAAATGCCGCGGCCACGCTCGTCGCCCGCGCCACGTGCGACCGAGTCGCCGAGCACGGCGATGCGCAGCAGGCCGTCATCGAGCGCTGCGCGCGCGCTCGCCAGCGTGCGCACTTCATGCGAGCGTGTCCATGCCGAGAACGCGATCGCCGCAATCGTCGCCAGCAACAACAACGCACGCTTCATGACGGTGGATACGTCGCGCTCGACGCGAAGTTCTATGGAGTGCGGCGCAGCCGCACTCCAAAATTACGCCAGATCTTCGGTACGAACTTCCCGCGGCGAATACAAGTCACGTACGAGCCGTCCGATCGACATCCGGTCCAGCGCGGCGGACGTGCAGTCGTTCACGCTCGTGAAGATCTCGCCGATCGCGGCGCGCTCGCGATCATCCGGACCGATGTCGGGCAGCAAGCGCATCACGCCCTCCATGTGCGCGATCACTTCCTCGACGCTGATGCGGTCGGGATCGCACGCGGGGACGTAGCCGGTCCATTCGCCGCCGACGGGCGACACCAGCTTCGCGTCCTCGAGCTTGCGTAACACGCGCAACATCTGCGAGTCGGTCGTGCCGAACTGTTCCGCGAGGCGGTACGTCGACGGCGCTTCCTCGCGGCGGTCGAAGCGGCGCGCGATCTCCACCATGCCGCGCAACGCGAAGTAGAGATCGAACTGCGGCTCGTCCTTCACCTGATCGGCCGTGGCGCGCAGTACGCCATACAGGTTCTGCCAGACGTAGCTCACCTCCACGCCGAGCAGGATCACCACCCACATCACCTCGATGGCGATCAGGAAGATCAGCGCCAGACCGACCGTGCCGTAGATGACGTTCATCTGCCCGCTCATCAGCACGGCCGCGTAGATGCCGAAGCCCCAGCGGACGAGCGAAAAGAGCAGCGTCGTGACGAAGGCGCCGATCATCGCCGCCGTCAACTTCACGCGCGCGGACGGCACCAGCCAGAACAGCATGGTGAAGCCGATGTACAGGACCACGATCGGCACGATCGTGAAGATCAGATCGCCCTCGAACAGGACTCGCAGATAGCGGTTGCGCTCCAGCATCGCGGTCGTGGTGAACGAGAGACCCATCAACACCGGACCCCAGAAAAAGAGCATGGTGAACGCGATGATCTTCGAGCGGTAGCCGCGCGCGCTGCGCACCTTCCAGATCTGATTCACCGCCCCTTCCACCGCCAGGAACAGGCGGAAGGCGATGAACATGAACAGGATTCCGGCGACCGTCGACGCCGTGCCGGCGTTCTCGAGAAAGCGGCGCAGGTGATAGTTGATCTGCGGCGACTGATACGGGATGACGGCGTTCAGGATCGAATCGATCTGCGCTGGCGCGCCCGGAAAGACCGACTGAAAGACGTTGCGCAGAATCTGCGTGAACGCTACGACCAGGGGGATGAGCGAGAGCAGCGTCGTGTAAGCGAGCGACGCGGCGCGCGCCGTCCCCTCGATGTTCCAGAACTCTCGCACCACCTCGCGCACGAAGAGAAAGAACTCCACGATGGTCGCGCGCATGCGCTTCTGTCCGAAGCCGTGACGCCGATAGACGAGCACAGCCGGGTCGGTGAGCCACGACCAGGTCAGGTCGCGCGCGTTCTTCAACTTCCCGAACCATCGCTCGCGGAAGGACGGCGGCCGCTCCTGCGGGGGTTCGCCCATGCGGAACAGGATAAACGCAATGGTCGCGCCCGCACCGGGACGGTTCCTCGGAGTTCCTCGGGTTCCTCGGGTTCCTCGGGAGAAGAGAGCGCTTTAGCGCGTTGCTCTAAGCCCTCCGAGGAACCCGAGGAACCCCGAGGAACCCGAGGAACTCTGTACGGCCCGCCTCTCGCATAATGGCCGAGCGTGCCAGACAAGGTTTACATGACCGAGGCGGTCGAGCCGGATTCGGCGTTGCCGGCCGACCTCGTCGCGCTGCGGCGCTTCGCGTACCTCATGGACGAAGCGTTCGTCATCCCCGGCACACGCATGCGCGTCGGCTTCGACGCCGTCCTCGGCCTCATCCCGGGCGTGGGCGACGTCATCGGCGCGGTGATGTCGACTTGGATCATCGCGGGAGCGCTGCGCCATCGCGTGCCGTCGTGGGTGATTGCGCGCATGGTCTTCAACGTCGCCACCGATCTCATCTTCGGGGCCGTGCCGGTCGCGGGCGACGTGTTCGACTTCCTCTTCGAAGAGAACATGATGAACATGCGGCTGCTTGAGAAGCACCGCGACCGCCGCCGCCCTCCCCGCACCGCCGGCCAGATCGCCCTCGTCCTCGGCATCATCGTCGTCTTTCTCGTGCTCCTCGCGATCGCCATCGCCGCATCGCTGATCGCACTGATCTTCTGGCTCATCGCGCAGCGGACGGGAGCCTGACGGTGGGGCTGTTCTTCCGCCGGCGCCGCGCGCCTCGCTATCCGCGCCGCACGCCGATGCCGGTCGTGCGCCGCCGCGTTCCGATGCGCTATCACATGCGCCATCAGTTCGGCGTGCGCGACGTGGCCTTCCTGCAGACCATGTACGCGCTGACCGGCGCACCGATCTCGGAAGGCAATTGCGTCGAGATTCTCCGCAACGGCGTGCAGATCTTCCCCGCGATGCTCACCGCAATCCGTGCCGCAAAGAAAACGATCAACCTCGAGTTCTACATTTACTGGGACGGCGACATCGGACGCACATTCGCGGAAGCGCTCGCCGAACGCGCGCGCGCGGGAGTCAAGGTGAACGTGGTCCTCGACGCGGTCGGGTCGGCCGAGATGTCCGAGGATCTGATTCTCTTCATGCAGCGGAACGGCATCAGCATCGAGTGGTATCACCCCCTCCGCTGGTACACGATCTCGCGCGTCAATCACCGCACGCATCGCAAGCTGCTCATCATCGATGGCCAGGTCGGCTTCTCGGGCGGCGTCGGCATCGCCGACAACTGGCTCGGTGACGCCGACTCGCCCGATCATTGGCGCGAAACGGTCGTGCGCGTCGAGGGGCCGGTCGTGACGCAGATGCAGTTCGCGTTCATGGACAACTGGGTGAAGAGCCGCGGCGAACTGCTCACCGGGCTCGATTACTTTCCGCAACTCGAGCGCGCCGGGACATGCCTGACGCAGGTCCTGAAGTCGTCGCCGTCGGAGGGATCGTCGACGGCGAAGCTGATGTACATCGTGTCGATCGTCAGCGCGCGCAAGTCGATCTATCTGAACAGCGCGTATTTCGTTCCCGACAGCGACACGATCCGCGCGTTCGAAGCGGCCGTGCGGCGCGGCGTCGACGTGCGCGTGATCGTGCCGGGCGAGCACATGGACGTGCCGATCGTGCGGCAGGCGGCGCGGCTGCAGTACAGCCATCTGCTGCGGCGCGGCGTACGCATTTTCGAGTATCTGCCGACGATGATGCACGCGAAGACGATGGTCGTGGACGGCATCTGGACCACGATCGGCTCGTCGAACTTCGACGATCGCTCGTTCCGCCTCAACGACGAAGTGAACGTGAACGTCTACGACGAAGCGATCGCCGCGCAGATGGAAAAGATGTTCTTCGAAGACCTCGCGCGCAGCGAGGAGATCACGCGCCGGCGCTGGATCCAGCGCTCGTGGGTCGACCGCGCGAAGGAGCGGGTGGCGGGATGGTTCCGCGATCAGTTGTGACTGCCAGAAGTCAATCCCAGTCCGTGTGCACGAACGGCGCGTCTTCGCCGCGATCGTTGCGCTGGTACGTGTGCGCGCCGAAGAAGTCGCGCTGCGCCTGCGTCAGGTTCTGCGGGAGTCCGGCGGTGCGGTAGCCGTCGAAATACGCGAGCGAGGCGGCGAATGCCGGCGAGGCGATACCGTTCGCTTGCGCGTACGTCACGGCGCGGCGCCATGCGTCGTTCGTTCTGGCGAGGTCTTCGCGGAACGCGTCGTCGAGGAGCAAATTCGCGAGGGTGGCGTTGCGCTCGTAGGCGCGCATGATCGAGTCGAGGAACTTCGCGCGGATGATGCAGCCCGCTTTCCAGATGCGCGCGACTTCGCGCATGTCGATGTTCCAGTTCCATTCGCGCGAGCCGGCCTGCATCAGGGCGAAGCCTTGTGCGTAGGAGCAGATTTTTGCGGCGTACAAGGCGTCGTGGACGTCGCTGATGAATTGGTCGCGATTGACGGGCTGAGAGCCCGCCGCTCCAGATGGTTCAGAGAGAACTTTACTCGCGGCGACTCGTTCGGATTTCATCGAGGAAAGCACGCGGCCGTCGATCGCGGCGGCAATCGTCGGGATGGGCACGCCGAGGTCGAGCGCCACCTGCGCTGTCCACTTGCCGGTCCCCTTCTGCCCCGCCTTGTCGAGCACCTTGTCGACGAGCGGCGCATCGCTTTCGGGATCGCGCTTGCGGAAGATCTTCGCGGTGATCTCGATGAGAAACGACTGCAACGGACCGCGGTTCCATTGCTCGAAGATATCGGCAATCGCGTCCGCCTCCAGCCCCAGCCCGCGCCGCAACAAGTCATACGCCTCCGCGATCAGTTGCATGTCGCCGTACTCGATGCCGTTGTGCACCATCTTCACGAAGTGACCCGCGCCGTCGGGTCCGCAATACGTGACGCACGGTCCCGAATCGCTGCGCGCGGCGATCGCTTCGAACACGGCGCGAATGCTCTCCCACGATTCACGTGTGCCGCCTGGCATCAGGGAAGGGCCGAAGCGCGCGCCTTCCTCTCCGCCGGAAACACCGGCGCCGACAAAGTGCAGCTTGTGCTCGAGCAGACGCGCGGCGCGCAGTTGCGTGTCCTTGAACCATGAGTTGCCGCCGTCGATGACGACGTCGCCTGGTTCGAGGAGCGGCACGATCTTGTCGAGCGTCTGATCGACCGGCGCGCCTGCCTTGATCATCATCATGATCGTGCGTGGGCGCTCCAGCGCCTGCACGAACTCATCGAGCGTGCGCGTGGCCGTGAACTTCTTTCCCTGATTGGCGTTGCAGAACTCGTTCGTTTTCTCCGGCTCGCGATTCCACAAAGCGACGCTGAAGCCGTGCTCCTCGATGTTGAGCGCGAGGTTCGCGCCCATGACGCCGAGGCCGATCATGCCGAACTGCGAGGTCACGCTTTCACCACGGAGGTCTTCACGATCTTCGCGAGCCGCTCCAGGCCGGCGTCGACGTCTGTGCCGAGGTCGATGCTGAGCGCGCGGCGGTTGCGGCCGGCCAGTGACTCGTAGTCGCCGATGGCCTGCGCGCGCACGAGCTGGCCGAACGTGAGGTCCTCTCCGGGAATGGGGATGTCGAGCTGCGGCCCACCGGTGAGCTGCAGGAAGACCGCGTTGTCGCCGCCGCCTTTGTGCAGTTGTCCGGTCGAGTGCAGGAAGCGCGGTCCGTAACCGCTCGTCGTCGCGACGCGCAATTTGCGCGCGAGCGTGCCACGGATGCCGGAGAGGCACTCGTTGCGCTCGATGGTCTCGCCGAAGTATTCGGTAAACGCGACGTAATCATGCGGCTTCACTTTCGCGAGCAACGCCGAGATTGCGTCGGTATCGCTGACACTCACGCGCGGTCCCTGCGCCTTCGCCGTCATCGTGCCCGCGGTCTTGAATTCATCGAGCAGCCGCTTCGTGTTGTCTTTCGACTCCTGCACGTTCGGCTGATCGAACGGATTGACACCGAGCAGCGCGCCCGCAACCGCGGTGGCGACTTCGAACACGAAGAACGTTTCGCCGAGATCGAGCGTGTCTTCGAGCACGAGATCGACGCATGGGTGTCCGGCCGCGGCGAGCGCGCGCAGATGATCGGTGTGCTCCGACGAATCGCCGCGCAGGCGCACCGCCACAAAGAGACGATCGTCGCCGTATTCGTTCGGCGCGAGCAGCGGCTCGCCCGCGATCGGCACGATGCCTTTGCCTTCCTTCCCCGTGCTCTCCGCGATGAGTTGCTCGACCCACAGGCCGAGCGTGTCGAGCGGCCGCGGCGCGATCAACGTGAGCTTGTCGCGGCCCTGCAGCGCCATTGCGCCGATGACGGCGCCGAGCAGCATCGGCGGATTCCTCCGCGCCTGCGGAATGGTCGAGATGTGCGCGGCGTGCGCGGCGCGGTCGAGCAGCGTCACGACGTCGACGCCAGCCAGCGCCATCGGCACGATGCCGAAATACGACAGCGCCGAGTAGCGTCCGCCGATGTCGGCCATGTTGATGAACGTCTTGCGGAATCCATCGCGCTGCGCGTCGCGTCCGAGCTGCGTATCGGGATCGGTGATGGCGATGAAGTTCTCTCCGGCGCGCGCGCCTTTGACTTGTTTGACGCGGTCGTAGAAGTAGCGATGGAACATCATCGGCTCGGTGGTCGTGCCCGATTTCGACGCGACGATGAACAGCGTCTTCGCCACATCGATCCGCGCCTCCAGCATCGACACCGCCTCGGGCACCGTCGAATCGAGCACGAGCAGATCGGGATAGCCTTCGCGTCCGCCGAACACACGGCGCACGACCTCCGCGCAGAGGCTCGAGCCGCCCATGCCGAGGACGACGACGTGCTCGAATTCGTTGCGGACGCCATCCGCGAACCGCACGACCTCTTTGACGTTCCGCGAGACCTGCTCCGGCGCGGTAAGCCAGCCGAGGGAGTTGTCGATGATCTTCCGGTGCGCGTCGTCGGACTTCCAGAGCGCGCTCTCACGCGCGTGAATGCGCGCGGCGAACTTTTCTTTCTCGATGCGCGCGAGGATCTCGTCGATGCCGGAGAGATTGTGCAGCGTGAGCCGCTCCGGCAGCCCGCGTACGGCTGCGTCGCGGCGCGCTTCGATCGTGTTCATGAGCGACTCGAACGAATCGTTGAACGACTTCACGCCGTCGACCGTGAGCTTCTCGGTGATCGCGTCAAGGCTGAAACCTTTCGCCTCGAACGTGGCCAGCACTTCGCGCGCTTCGTCGACGCCATCTTCAAGCGTGAGCTCGACGCGACCGTGATCGCGGAATGCGTCGTACGTCGCGGGAGGCAGCGTGTTCACGGTGTCGGGGCCGATGAGCGACTCGACGTACAGCACGTCGCTGTACTTCGGGTTCTTCGTGCCGGTCGAGGCCCACAGCGGCCGCTGCACGCGCGCACCTTTGTCGCGCAGTTTGATGAAGCGCTCGCTGGTGAAGACCTGCTGGAAGAGTTGATAGGCCATCTTCGCGTTGGCGATGGCGATCTTTCCGAGGAGCGGTTCGAGCGACGGATCGTCTTTCAGCTTGGCTTCGAGCTGCTTGTCCGCGACCGCGTCGATGCGGCTCACGAAGAAGCTCGCCACCGATGCGATCTCGCCGAGCGGCAATCCTTGCGCCGCACGCGTCTCGAGGCCGCGCAGATACGCTTCGATGACCTGCGCATAAACATCGTTCGAGAAGATCAGCGTGACGTTGATGTTCAGTCCCGCGGCGATGGCCTGTTCGATCGCCGGGATGCCTTCGGGCGTCGCCGGGATCTTGATCATCACGTTGCGGCGGCCGAGTTTCGCGAAGAGGCGCTTGGCTTCACTCACCGTGTCGTCGGTGTGCTGCGCGAGCATCGGAGAGACTTCGAGACTGACGTAGCCGTCTTCGCCGTTGCTCTTCTCATACACCGGCAGGAAGATGTCCGCCGCGTTCCCGATGTCTTCGGTCACGAGCTCGTCGTAGATGTCGTCGCGCGACTTTCCCTCCGACGCGAGCCCGCGTAACTGCGCGTCGTAATCCTCGCTGCCACCGATCGCTTTCTCGAAGATGGTCGGGTTCGACGTCATGCCGCGAAGGTCGTCCTCGTCGATCATCCGCTGCAGTTTTCCGGTGGAGATCAGCTTCCGGTCGGTCTGGTCGTACCAGACGCTTTGTCCAACTTTTGCGAGCTGCGCGAGGGCTGTCGTCATGATGTGCCTATTATGGAGTGCGGCGGCCATCTGGCTAGCTTTCCGAGTCCGCAACGCCTGCGCGGCGGATGGCCTTCGTCGCGATGTGCGCGATGAACGCACTCACGAGGATCGCGCCGACGGCCGTGATGATGAGCAGCACGCGATTGCCGCTTCCGCTCAACGCTGCCGCGCCGGCCGCACCCGCATAGGTGAATGCGATCGTCCCTGGGATGATCCCGAAGAAGGTTGTGAGCACGAACGGTGGCAGGTGAATGCCGGTCAGGCCGAAGGCGTAGTTCACCCAGGTGAAGGGCGGGAAGCCGGAGAGGCGGACGAGCCACATGATCTTCATGCCTTCGCGCGTGATGGCGCGATCGAGCGCGGAGAACTTCGCGCTGCCCGAGGTCATGCGCTCGACGCGATGACGCAGCGACGTGCGCGCGAGCAGGAACGCTGCGGTCGCGCCGAGCGTCGCACCAATCACGTTCACGATTGCGCCGCCGATGAAGCCGAAGATCGCACCGGAGCCGAGCGTCAGCGCCAGCGCCGGCACCAGCAGAACGCAGCAGGCGATGTAGACGAGGACGTACAACACGTAGCCGACCGCGCCGACGCCCTGTACCCACTGCTTGAACGCCTCCAGCCATTCCGCAATCGGCAGCGTGCGCACGGCGAACACGAATACGACCAGGATGGCGAGGACGAGCGCGATCTTCACCCACTTCACGCCGCCGATTGTAGCGGGCGCGACTTACTTGAAGGGGACGAACGCCTTGCGAATGGTCTTCAACACCAGTCCGAAGGCGCTGATGCCGCCGAGGATCGCGCCGAAGATCAAGCCGGCCACGCCGCCTGCGGCGACTTTTACCAGCGCCCCGCCGCCCGATGATTGTTTCGCGTACATCGGCACCGGCGCTGGCGAATGCGCAGGCACCGGCACCGCCGGCTTCGGCCGATCCTCGGGACGCTGCGCCTGCGCACGCGCCTCGCGCTTCGACGTGTCGCCTTTCAGCGAGCCGAACGTCCTCGCATAGACCTGCGTGAACTCGGCGCCGAAGAAGAGGATCTGCGCCGACCAGTACACCCACACGAGCAGAATCACGAGCGAGCCCGCGGCGCCGTATGCGGAACCGACGGCCGCTTTGCCGAGGTAGAGACCGAGTCCCCACTTGCCGAGGACGAAGAGCAGCGAGGTGAACACCGCGCCGAGCCACACGTCGCGCCACGCGATCTTCAGGTCGGGCAGGATGCGGAAGATCGCCGCGAACACGACCGTCGCCACCGCGAACGACAACGCGAGACTGATGGCGTGGATGATCGCTTCGCCGCCGACCATTCGCTCGAGCCAGGGACCGAGCGCGGAGATCGCGGCGTCGAACACGAGCGTCACCAGCAACAGGAAACCGATGCCGAGGACCATGGCCATCGACAGGAAGCGCTCGTGGATGAAACCCATGATGCCGGACGTCTTCTTCGGCTCCACGTTCCAGATCGTGTTGAGCGCGTCCTTGAGCTGGCCGAAGACGCCCGAGGCGCCGAACATGAGTGTAATCACACCGACGATCGTGGCGATCTTGCCCGTCTTCGGTTTCGCGGCGGCCTCGATCATCTGCTCGAGCGACTTCGACATTTCGGAGCCGAACAGTTTGTCGAGCTCGCCCGAGACCTGGCCGCGCGCCGCTTCCTGGCCGAGGAAGAGGCCGGCCATCGCGACGGCGATCAGCAGCAGCGGGCCGATCGAGAAAATCGTGTAGTACGCGAGCGCGGCGCCGAGGCGCGGGACTTTGTCCTCGCTGAACTCCTTGCCCGTTTCCTTGAACAGCTGCAGGTATTTGCCCATCGATATGCGCTCCCCGACGCGCTGGGGAGCAACGGACGTTCCTACTTCGTCTTCATCCACGCCAGACATTCCTGAAGCGACGCGCGCATCGCATCAGCGGGCAAATGCACCGGCCGCCCGTGCCCGGGCAGCACCCATTCGAAGTGGTAATCGAGCAGCCGTTCCATCGACTGGATCTGTTCGCTCCACGAATACCAGCACGCGCTGCGAAACGCGTAGAGATGGCTGCGGGTCTCGCTCCACGCGAGGTGATCGCCCGTGAAGAGGAAGGTGTCGCGATAGAGAAAGACGGCGTGGCCGCGGGTGTGGCCGGGCGTCGGAATCATCACCAGATCGTCCGCAAGCTGCACCGGCTCGAGGCCGCGCGGCTGCAACTCGACGTTCGCGGTGCGCGAGGTGACGTCATCGCCATGCAGCACGCGTTCGCAGCCGAATCGCTCGTGGAACTTCTCGTGATCGGCAACGTCGTCGCGGTGCGTGAGCAGCATGCGCATGACGTGGCCGAGGTTGCGGACCAGAGGTTCGGTGAAGCGGGGCGAGTCGATGAGCAGATTGCCATCGCCGCGGCGGATGAGATAGCTGATCGCGCCGAACGAGCTTTCGCTCGTGTAGCCGCAGCGATAGACGTCGTCCGCGACGTGATCGGGCAACGCAGCGACGGCAGCGCGCATGTCGTGCTTCGCGACGCTACCGATCGACGCGGTGGGACAGGAGATCAGCGCCTTCTGCGCCGCGAGCAGCTCGTCATGCGTTCGCGGTTGCTGGTAGACGGCCGACTGACCGCCGTCATCGCGAAAGACCGTGGGCGCGAAGATGCGGCAGGCGTCGCAATCGATGCAGGTCGAGTCAACGAAGAAATCTCCGGGAACGTTCGAGTCGAGCCGGAGCGCGAGTTGCGGCATGCGCGACATCAACCCTCGGCAAGGGTCACGAAATCCAAGGCAGCAGGCGCGTCGTAAAGAGCGTGCGTGCGATGCTTCCTCTGGATCGCGGCGATTCTGATCGTCGCGGATGCGCGAGCGGCGAGCATCGCCATTCACATTCGACGACCTGCCCGTCGTCACCGATAGGGATCCACTGGCGCGGCAGCAACGGATCATGCGTGACCTGCTCGCGCATCTGAAGAAGCGGCGGCTTCCGGTCATCGGCTTGGTCGACCGCTGGGCGCTGACGCGTAGTGTCCCGGACGGCTTTTCGCGAAAGCCGCGGACGCCGGAGGTTCCAGAAGGCGGCAGGCATCGAGGAATGACTTGAAAGCGCCTCTCTTCGCCTGACCGCGATCCGTCGCGCGGCGCGGCATCTGCTGCCCGCGTCGCGCGACGGATCTTCTGATGCAGTTCCAATACGGCTGCTATTTAAAGGCGTAGCCCGCCCGGCTGAGCAGCTGCAACTCCCAGATCGTTCCGACGCCAGGACGCACGGTAGCGTCGAGCAATACGGGAATCCGATTGGCGATCACGTCGTCGATGATCACCCTGTTGCGCAAGGTTGAGTGCACCCAATACGGCGCCCGGTATACGGAATACCCGGGCACATTCGCCCATTTTGCCGTCGCCGAAAGTGATCCGATGACAACCGTCGTTCCCTGAGTGGTCCGGGTCATATAGTTGATTCCAAGGACCGTGAGGTGGGAAGTCGGACCAATCAGGCCCTTGATGATGCCGCCTGGAGCGCCGCCGATGACGGCCTGTTTCTGAAACTCCCAGAAGATGCGTTCATGATGCTGAGTCTTATCACGCATCGCGTTTACGAATTGCCAGTTGATGTAGTCGTTCCTCCGTGGGCGCGCCGCCGGCGCTTGCGGGAGTGGTGGCGGAGTACCGATGGATGTCACCGTCACAGGGTCGGGTTCCTGGTCCAAAGATTCGCCGTGATCGAACAGGAACTTGTAGAAGATCTGACCTGTACTGGGGTCTCTGAGCTGCCACTTGCTGTTTGTCTCTACGAGAGTGTATTCGACCCTCGTTTTACCGTCGGGGCCTACGTCAACAATTTCGGCGGGCGGCTCTCCCCAAAACCATTTGAAGTAATAATATTCGACTGAATAGTCATCGGAATAGAGCGTCGCTCGGCCCCAAAATCCGGTCGACTTATGCCCCGTCGGGTCAACACGCGAGGTCGGATTGTTGCGGGCGTAGACGTACCGGTTCGCGCCATCCTCCAACGTTGTATCCGGAGAGAGCCACCGCCCGCTCGCCGGGTGGTAAAGGCGAGCGCCGAAGTCATAAAACTCGTCGCTCTCTTTCTCTTTGAAATTGAATCCGTACTTCGGCTGGAAGTTCAACGTCGGGTCCGTCAGTTTCTCCTGGCCCCACGGCGTGTAGGAGACATCCCGGATGGGATTTCCGTTCGCATCGCTCATTGCGGTGGTGCTGCCGAGATGGTCGAGGTGATAAAAACGCAAGTGACGGTCGCCGGGCCTTTCGACGCGTTCGGCAAACGACCCATAGTATTTATGGAGAACGCCATTTTCGATCCGGGCGGAGGGGAGATAATAAGTGGTCGAGCCGCCGGACGATTTTCGCCACAGCGCCTCGTTGACGTAAGCCCGCTCGGTGCTGCCCCGTGCAGTGATCACTCTGGTGGCCATATTGTCGGCGTTCCACTGCAACGTTACCGCCCCGACGGAGGTGACGTTTCCATTGGCGTCATATCCGTACTGTACGCCGCCTGACGAGGCGATTGCGTGTGGACGGCCGCCGGCGCCGTACTCCTGCCTCAGCGGCCCTTTTTCCGTCAGATTTCCGGTGCTGTCATAGACGTAGCTTTCGGTATTTCCGTCGCGGTCCTTGACTGCAATGAGCTGGCCGAGCTCGTCGTATTCATAGGTCACATTCCGCTCGGGATGAACGCCATCGCTCATGGAGGTGACATTGCCGGTCTCGTCGTAGCCGAAGGTATAGTCCTGGAGAATCCGTCCCGCGGCGCTCACCGTCACCGTCCGGATCAGACCTTCGTGACCGGCATCGTCGTATGTCGAAGTCGTGACCGCTCCATTGCCGTACTCGATGTGTACGACCTCTCCGCGCGCATTCGCTCGAAACGCGCGCACGACGTCTTCAGTGGTTCCCGCGAACACGCTTCGCACCGCGATCTGCTGCCCGCCGGCGTCATATGTGTACACGACCTCTTCGCCGTCAGGCCAGGTCTGCTTCAGGAGCGTCGTGCCGACGCCAGTGGTCGACGCGGTGTTGACCGGATATCCATAAACCATCGTGCAATGGCGGGAACGCCCGTCCTGGACGATCTGCGATGCGACCGCGCGACCGCGTTCATCGTATTGTGTGTATGTCCGCGTCTGGTCGTTGCCGATCGAGGTCAACCGGCCGACTTGATGCTTCGTGATATCCACTGCGCTGAGCGCGCCAGTAGTTCCAAGCATCATCACCAATACCATATGGCATAGCAGGAATGGCATTCTCATCGTAAGCCTCGACGGTTTCGTTTCGACAGATTCAGCGTGGTTCATGGTTGCGCTCCCGGGACGGACTGACCATAAGCTTCGATCTCGAGCCAGCCCACCCAGGATGGACTCCGCGTTGTCGTTACCTTGATATAGCGAGCAGCTTTCGCCAGGTTCGGCAGCTCGAGCCACTCGCCGTGTGTCGTTACCTTGCTGATCGTGCCGACGTCCACGAACTGGCTGGGCACGTTGGCGGCGCTGATTACGTGCGTCGTTGCACCGTCCGGGTTCTGGACCGTCTTCAGACGCAGTTTGGTCAATGCCGACACGCTTCCGAGGTCGAGCGTGATCGACTGAACCGGGAATGCGCCCGAATTCCACCAGGTGTCCGGATTTCCGTCGACCGCCAATAGCGGGCTCGAGCTCGAATCGCTCCGAGATGCACTGGCCGCCCGCGCCTTGAGGTGCTGTGCGGCCGGATCACAATAGATTTCGATCTCTGCCCACCCGACCCACGACGGGCTCCCAACCGTCGACACGCGCAGATAGCGGATGTCGTTCACCGAAGCAGCCAACTCCAGCCACTGCCCTTCGGTGAAGTGCCCTTCGAGTGTTCCCAGTTTCTTCTGAGTAGCCACGTCGGCCGACAGGCCGCCCCAGATCTCGTGTTTGGCCGTTCCCGCCGGGCTTTGTACTACGTGGAGGCGAATGCGCTTCAGCGTGTATGACCCGCCGAGGTCGAACTGAATGTATTGAGGCGGAAAGGCACCTGCATTCCAGGACGTAGCAGGATCGCCGTCCATTGCGTTCTGCGGCGGCTGATTCGTTCGGCTTGCGCTCACGCCGACCGGGACGATCCTGGTTTCGACTTCCTCCACTCGCACGCTGTCCACCAGCGCCGTGTAATCGCCCGGACCGGCACGCCCTGTAATTTTGAGTGTATGCGCGCCCGGTGGCACCACGAACGGTGAGCTCGTGAAGTCGGTGTAATTGCCGCTCGGCGGCTGGAAAACGCCGACCACCACTCCGCCGATCGAGATCCGGAGCTCCTGCGGGGAGCTGTTCCCTCCGACGCGCTGTGCTCCCTTGAGCCGTACCACCGCCGGCACGCCGGAAAGGAATCCGGTCACCGTTTGCGACAGCGAGCTCTCGCCCTGGATATAAGCAACCTGCGCGCCCTCGGGAGCGTCGGGATTCTGATAAACGAATGTGCTCTTATTGCTCGCCAGGCCGGCTGAATTGACAAACGTCCACGCCGTGCCGGCCGGCCTGGCTGACCATGTTTGTGGATAGAGTGCGGGAGTCTCAAACCCCGAATCGAGGACCTTGGTTGGCACTCCCTCCACCGTGTCGAATCGCACGAAGTCCACAAACGCCGTGTAATCGCCCGGACCGGCCCGCCCGGCAATCTTGAGCGTGTGCGCTCCCGGGGCCACGAGGAACGGTGAGCTCGTGAAGTCGGTGTAATTGCCGCTCGGCGGCTGGAAGGTGCCGACCACCATTCCGTCGATCGAGATCCGGAGCTCCTGCGGCGAGGTGTTCCCGCCCACGCGCTGCGCTCCCCTGAGCCGTACCACCACCGGCACGCCGGAAATGAACCCGCTCACCGTTTGCGACAGCGAGCTCTCGCCCTGGATATAGGCGACCTGTCCGCCTTCAGGAGCATCGGGATTCTGATAGACGAACGTACTCTTGTTGCTCGCCAAGCCGGCGGAATTGATGAAGGTCCACGCGGTGCCGGTAGGCCTGGCGGACCAGGTCTTCGGATAGAGCGCGGGCGTCTCGAACCCAGCGTCGCGGACAACGGGAACAACAGGTGGCCCCATTACCTCCACCTCGCCGAGCGACAACCAGTTCGTTCCGGTCAGTTGGATCCGCACATACCGGCCGGTACGATTCACCGAACGGATCGACTTCAACGGGGCAGCACCGCTCACGTAATCGACGAACACACCAGGCTGCGCCGCGGTGGCGGCTGGATCGCTCGATGTGAAAGGCGAGTCAGAGACGAAGACGTGGAAGTCGCTCAGCCGGTTCTGGCAGCAATCGGCGCGGTTCCAGATTCGGATTTCCGTAATCTGGCGCGTTGCGCCGAGATCGACTTGCCACCACTGCTTGTCGCGATAGTCGGTGCTCGTCACGTCCTCCAGGATTCCGTTGACGGCCAGGCCAGCCTGGGCGCCGGGTTGCGGATATTCGCTCGATTGAGAGGCCGCTCTGCCGCGCGCAAAGTTCGCGAGCTGATCGGAGGCGAAGACGGTGATGCTCACCGCGCTGCTCTGGGCGGATAGTCCCGCGCCGTCGGTGGCCTTCGCACTGAGGACATAAGTGCCCGGTCCAACACCCGTCCAGAGCGTGCTGTACGGAGCAGTGGTATCCGTGCCCAGAAGTACACCATCGCGGAAGAATTCGACCTTCGCGATGCCGGCGGCGCCACTGGCCGTCGCAGAAATTGTGATCGTGGCAGGGCTGCCGAATCCGTGACCCGACGCCGGCGCGGTGAGACTGACGATAGGCGGCGCGTTGGTCACTGTGAACGACACGGCAGCCGATGCGCCACCGCCAGGGCCCGGATTGACCACGGTGACGGGATACGCGCCGGCATTCTGGACGTCCGTGGCGGGAACGGCCGCGGTCAGTTGTTGTGCATTGACGAACGCCGTTTGGCGCGCCTGGCCGTTGAATGTCACGGCTGCGCCGACGACGAAATTGTTGCCATTGATCGTAAGCGTGAATGCTGCACTTCCCTTGACCACGTTCGAGGGCGCGAACGAGGTCACCACTGGCACCGGATTGTTCACCGTGAACGTCCGCGCTGCGGATGCGCCTCCCGACCCGGCTGGGTTCACCACCGCGACCGGGTAGTTTCCCGCCGTCTGAACGTCCGTCGCCGGAATCGCCGCGCTCACCTGCTGCGCGTTGATGAACGTTGTAGAACGGCTTTGTCCGTTGAACGTCACCACGGCCCCGGAAACGAAATCGGTGCCGTTGACGGTCAGAGTGAATGCCGACGAGCCTCTGACCACTGCACCGGGCGAGATCGAACTGATCGACGGCGCCGGACTCGTCACTGCGAACGATATCGATCCGGAAGCGCCGCCGCCCGGCGTCGGATTGTTCGCCCTGATCTGGTACGTACCGACCGCTTGCAGATCGCTCGCGAGAATCGCTGCTGTTAATTGCTGGGCACTGACGAACGTCGTTTGACGACTTTGACCATTGAACGAGATCACACTGCCAGATACGAAGTTGCTGCCGTTCACCGTCAGCGTAAAGGCCGCACTTCCCTTGACCATGCTCGCGGGCCCTACGGCGGTCAGCACGGGCGCTGGATTGTTCACTGTAAACGTGGCTGGCGCTGACGCGCCCCCCGACCCCGCCGGATTCACTACTGTGACCGAGTAGCTCCCCGCGGTCTGAACATCCGTCGCGAGAATGTTCGCCGTCACTCGTTGCGCGCTGACAAATGTGGTCGCGCGGCTCTGACCATTGAACGTGACGACTGCACCGGAAACGAAGTTGCTCCCGCTGACGGTGAGAGTGAACGCGGACGAGCCCTTGAGTGCTGCGGCGGGCGCGATCGAATGGATCGCCGGTACCGCGTTCGACACAGTGAACGGAAGCGATGCGGACGTGCCTCCACCCGGTGCCGGACTCACAACGGCCACAGAGTGAGTGCCGGGGGTGGCGAGGTCAGTCGCGGGAATTGCCGCCGTCAACTGCTGCGCATTCACGAATGTCGTCGGACGGCTCTGTCCATTGAACGTGACGACAGATCCGGAAACGAAATAGTGGCCGCTCACCGCCAGCGTAAACGCTGCGCCACCTTGGCCCGCATTGCTCGGTGAGATCGAGGTGATTGGGGGAACGGCGTTGATGACGGAGAAAGTAGCTGCTGCTGACGCTCGTCCGGAGCCGGAATTGACGACCGTGACCGGATACTCCCCGGCACTTTGGAGATCCGAGGCGAGAAGGATCGCCCACAACTCGCTCGAGCCGCGATAAATGGTTTCTCGGTTTTGTCCGTTGAACGTGACAACGTCTCCCGCAGAGAATTCCTGGCCATGAACAGCCAGGGTCACCCCACCGCTGTTCGTTGGCGCGGAAGGCGGGTCTAAGGCGATGATCACAGGGCCTGGACTCACCACGGCAAACTCAAAGACAGCCGACGACCGGCCCAGGATGGGATTGACGACGGCAATGGAGTGAGTACCGACCGCCGCAACGTCGGACGCCGGAATGGCCGCCGTGATCCGCAGCTCGCTCACGAAGGTCGTCGGGCGGTTCTGGCCATCGAACGTGACCACGACGCCGGGCGCGAAATTGCTACCGTCCAATGCGAGTGTGAAGCCCGGGCTACCGGCCGCGATCTTCGTCGGCGCCACAGAGTGAACCACCGGCGGCGCCGAGTTCGTCACGGTGAACGTCCATGGAGCTGACGCGCCGCCGCCAGGCGGCGGGTTCACGACCGACACGGCGTACGCACCCGCGCTCGAGATCGCTTCGGCGGGGATTTCTGCCGCCACTCTGTTTGGCGAGATGACGGTCGTCACCTGATCCCGGCCATTGAAGGTCACTTTCGCGCCAGCCGCGAAATTGGACCCGGTCACTATCAGCGTGAATCGCCCGCTTCCTACCTCGCGAACGGGCGGATCGAGATTGAGGAGCGTGGGCAGCGGCGAGTCGCTCGGCGACGCCGGTCCCTCACCATCGTAGAAATACGTCACGTCCTCGGCGCTGGGCCCTTCCGGAGGCACATCCTTTCTGGTCAGCCGGTTGAGAACGTCGTACGCAAACTTGATCGTTTGCCCTTTGCCGTCCGTCCGCGAGGTCAAGTTGCCGTTGTCGTCATATTCATAACTCCAACGTCCCATGTTCGGGTCGTCCATCGTCAATTGACGCGACAAGTCGTCATAAGTGAACCTGACGGTGTTGCCCTTCGGATCGGAGACGGAAAGGAGTCGGCCGATGCCATCGAAGGCCGACTTCGTCGAGCAGAAGCCGCCGCAGAGTGAGGACTGCCTCCGAATCTCGACTTCCTGGCCGAGCAGGTTCGTATAGGTCTTGGAGGTAAATCGCCGAGGATCGACGGTGGTCCTCAGCCACCGTCCATTTTCGTTGGAGTACGCGTGTGTCGTCACGCGATTTCCTGGTGCCGTCACCCTCGTTTCGCGTCCGAGCCCGTCATACACTTTCGTCACTGCCGACGTGCCGCAATGAGCAGTCCGCGAATTGCTCGCAGCCGCAAAGCAAGGCCTGAATTCCGAAACGACCTGCCCCAGACCATCATAGGCGGTGCTCGAAACCACCTCTCCGAAGCCGGTGGTTTGCGTATCCGTCTTGGCGCGGGTCTGTACGCTTCGTCCCAGGCCGTCGCTGAATACCTTTGTGTACAGCCCGCCCGGAGACCCGTCTCGTACATGCGAGACGGTGCGTTGGCGACCAATCACCCCCAGGTCGAGGTATTCCGTCCACGCACTCACTCGTGCGTCGCCAGGTTTCGATCCGGCGCCTGTCGCCGCTGCTGGATGGCGGGTGTATGGCTGCGGTCCACTCGCAGAAAGATCGGTCAGTTCGTCACCGGCACTGGCGATCTCCACGACACGGCCGAGGTAGTCATACTGCGTGTACGTGCTTCCATTACCGTCACTGACCATGAGCGGCAAACCGGACTGGCAGTCGTCGGCCTTGGTCTCGACATGGCCCTTCGCGTTCACGACAGAGGACGTCAAGACTGCCGCACTGGTGCACAGCGAGAAATCGGGAAGGTGCCTCGTTCTCTGCCCTTTGTGATCTTCATTCCATTCGAATATGCCGTTGTCGAAATACTGCACCTTCGTCGAGACTGACTTCGTGGCGCTGACTCGGTAGGTCGCGGTGGTGAGATTGCCGCGCGGAGCCCCGGCTTCCCGACTGATGCCGGGATCGAGGACGGAAGCGGGGCGACCGCTGCGCGTCACGGGCGACTCGTCGTAACGCTTCGTAGTCGCCGCAAGCGGAGTCGTGTCGAAACCAGTGCCCTCCGCGTTCGGGCCGAACATGCGGTCGGCCGCCGACAAGCCCAGATAATGCGGTCCGGCAAACGTTCCGGAAAAATAGTTCAGGAACTCGGCATCTTCGCGGATGAGCGGAGTGGCTCCCGCCGGCGAACAGCCGAACTCCGCAACGTTCCCCGCGAACGTACACGTGGACGTCTGCAGCCCCGTATTGCGGATCACCACTGCGGCCGGATCGGGATTGATGTCGATCGTGCTGTCGTAAAGAAAATTGGTCGTGGTCATCAAGCCGTCGCGCACGTTCTTGAGCTTCAGCGTGCGGATGTTTGCCGGAATCGCGAACTTCGATGACGCACCGGTCCTGTCGTACGCGTACCAAAGCTCGCCTGTGTTCGGATCCCCCTTGTACGACGCGGCGAGCAAGGTCGAACCGGACCAGGTTTCCTCGCCGATCAACCATCCATGGGGGATCGCTTCGGTCGAACTCGACTCCGTGGAAAGAACCGGATAGGCATGGGCGGCGAGACCTGTCTTGCGAACGACCTGGGCCGGGCGAGCGGTCATGTCGCATTCGCCGTTGATCATCTCCAGTGCGTTCGTGGTCACTTCCTGCCATACCTGTGAACATGCAGGAGGACCTTCGACTCCGGCGCCTACGATATTGTAGGTACAAGAAGGAAACAGCGTGGGGTCGAGTTTCCGATGAACGACCGCATACCGCGTGCAATAGCCTGGGCCGCTCGGACCATCGGGGCGATGGATCTCATGCACGACACCGCGTGCGTGCATCTTGACCGATTCGCCAGACCAGGTTCGGCCAACGACGCGATCGAGCAGGGGCGCAGCCGCTCTTCCGAAGTCGAGATTATTCCGGTCGCCGTATGAATACTCCTTGACCGCTCCACCCGGGTCGGTCACTTTCGTCAAATTTCCCCACGGGCCGTATTCGAAGCTGTAACTGCGGCCATCGGGGACCGTGATCGAATCGACCAACTGGATGCGATTCGGAGCGGGTTGCCCGTCCACGGAGCTGCAATTTTGAACCGTGCCGTCGAGGTGGGAGCGGCAAACCACGTCGCTCCACAGGAGGTTGAAATCCACCTCCAAAGGTGCTCGCCAATGAACGGTGTAGCGGTGCGGCGGCGCGGACCCGACGGAGGGGAGATCCACAGTGCGCAACCGCCTGAATTGCTGATCGTCGACGTCGAAGGTCAGCACGGTCTGGCGGCCGTGTGAATCGGTCAACGTCTCCGTATTTTCGCTGAATCGGAACGTCTCGATGTTGCCGTTCGCATCGATGCGCCTCAGGTCGCGCATCAGATCCGAGGCGGAGCATGAGGGGACATAGGGTGGCGCCGAGCCGTCGGCGGCCGGGTCGGGGCCCGGAAGCGTCGCGGCACCATGAAACTCCTCCGTCGTGCCGTCCGCCCACCGGATGACGGGCAGACACTTGTTCGACGTGTCGAGTGAGGCGTTCGATTCCGCCGCCCAATAGTAGTCCGGCTCGGGCGGGATGACCGGCAAGGACCCGCAGGTCACCGGCGTCGTCCAACTGGACGTGAGTGACACCTCCACCGGGCGCTGGTAGAACTGGATGGTTCTCCCATCCGGAGCGTGGTATTCGTACCGATAAGCGTAAAAGGCGTTTTTCTTACCGCAGCCGGTGGACGTCGGTACACCCGATCTCAGGTGGACCGCCTCGCGCGTAAGACGCCCTTTGAGCCAGATGTTCGAATAGATCGGGCGCACACGATCGGGCTCGTCGGAGATTTCGCCCGAATGGTGTGCGACGTCGGTGGCCCAGCCGGAATAAGCGTGAATCCAATTGGAGGCAGGACATGCGTCGCTCGGCTCGCACCGACGCTCGAACATCCGCACCACCGCGCCCTGATACCGAAGTTGTGCCGATCCCAGCGTCAGCTCGAATTGCGGCTGATTCCCCATCTGATAAAAAGTCGCGTGCTTTTTCGAAAAAGTGGAGGACTCCGTGAGGACCAGGCCGATCAACGGTTTCCGCGTGAGAAACCACGGCTCCACCAAACGGGAGGACGTTGCGGCGGAGAAGCCATTTCTCGCGAACCAGTCCGTGTTCCGCTCGTTCCTTCGCCGTTGCGCCTCTGCGCGCTCCTCGGCGACGCGCTGCTGCCAGATCGCGAAACCTCGGACGGGGTCAAACTCGATCGTCCGCGGGGCGGTAGCCGTTTGTGCCCCGGCGGTCCCTGCCTGCCACACGATCACAAGTAACAGCGCCAGCGCTCTCGCCATCCGCGGCTGGAGCAGGCGGCCTGTCTCATTGCGATGTCGAGCCAGAACGGCTCCTGTCGATTCCAGTTTCGCCAATTCACGGACGTCGTTCACTTGTTCCTCCGTACTGCACCTGCACTTGACGGCCGATTGCCCGGCGGAGCAGCGCGACTGAATGACATGCAACCGTCAATTTGATATTTAGGAGGTTAATGGGTATGCGCGATTGGGCGTCCCCCCGAAAGAGGTGATCTCTTTCCGGACGAAGGGCCGGACGCCGGCACGAAACCGCTAGCGCGGGTCATCGCGCATATCTCGACGGCATGGCAGCAACTGATTCCGCCCTGCTTCGCCAGCTGCACGGCTGACGCGTGGGGCGGCGCCGGCTTCTTTCTCAGGAGAGCCACGACGCCAGAGGGGTCCGGAGGTGGCCGGCGCCCAGGAATGACTCGGCGCCGCGGTCGTTTACAGTGGCCGCCATGTTCGACAACCTTCAGGACAAGATGGATCGGGTCTTCAAGACCCTGCGCGGCGAGGCGACGCTCAATGAGTGGCACATCGACAACGCGCTGAAAGAGATCCGCGTCGCGCTGCTCGAAGCGGACGTGCACTTCAAGACGGTCAAGGAATTCACGAACCGCGTCCGCGAGAAAGCGGTCGGCGGCGACGTGCTCACGGCGTTCTCGCCCGCGCAACAGGTCACCAAGATCGTCCGCGACGAGCTGCAGACGCTCCTCGGCGGCAACGAAGTCGGCCTCGCGCTGGTCGGCAGCCCCTCGGTGATCATGATGGTCGGTCTGCAGGGCTCCGGTAAGACGACCACGTCCGGCAAGCTGGCCATGCACCTCAAGTCGCGCGGCCGCCGTCCGCTGCTCGTGCCGGCCGACGTCTATCGTCCCGCCGCAATCGATCAGCTCCGCATCGTCGCGAACAACGTGAAGGTGCCGTTCTACGAGATCGGCGACAACCGCAATCCGATCGACATTGCACGTAAGGCGCTCAATGAAGCGAAGACGCTGCTGTACGACACGGTCATCCTCGACACCGCGGGCCGCCTGCACATCGACGACGAGCTGATGCAGGAACTGCAGACGATCAAGAACGACGCGCGGCCGTCGGAGATCCTGTTCGTCGCCGACGCGATGACGGGTCAGGACGCCGTCAAGTCCGCCAAGGAATTCGACGACCGCCTCGGCGTCACGGGCATCGTGCTCACGAAGCTCGACGGCGACGCGCGCGGCGGCGCGGCGCTCTCGATCAAGTCGGTGGTGAACCGGCCGATCAAGTTCGTCGGTGTCGGCGAAAAGTACGCGGACCTCGACGTCTTCTATCCCGACCGCATGGCCTCCCGGATTCTCGGCATGGGCGACGTGCTTTCGCTCATCGAGAAGGTCGAGGCCGAGGTCGATCAGAAGGAGGCGGCTCGGCTCGCGGAGAAGGTCGCGAAGGATAAGTTCACGCTCGAAGACCTCCGCTCGCAGTTGCAGCAGGTAAAAAAGATGGGGCCGCTGTCGTCGCTGGTGAGCATGATCCCGGGCGCCGGCAAGGTGAATGAAGGCGACATCGATGAAGGGGCGATCGTGCGCATGCAGGCCATCCTCGACTCGATGACGAAGAGGGAGCGCGAGTTCCCTCAGCTCATCAACGGCCAGCGGAAAAAGCGCATCGCCAAAGGCTCCGGCACGACCGTGCAGGAGATCAACCGGCTCCTGAAGCAGTACCTGCAGATGAAGAAGATGATGAAGACCTTCTCGAAGGGGCTGGGTGCGCGGAAGTTCGGGAAGATGATGAAGGGGCTGCCGCCCGAGTTCCTGCAGTAGGAATTCGTCCAGCCCGTTTGCCGTTCGCACGCGGGCTCGGGTACTATTCCGCGCCTATTTCCAAGGAGTTACTGAAACCATGTTGAAGATTCGTTTGCGCCGTCAGGGAGCCACGCACGCTCCGTTTTACCGGGTGGTCGTGTCGGACTCGCTGAAGACGCCTTCCGCGGCGACGATCGAACAGATCGGCCACTACGATCCGAAGAAGAATCCCGCGGACGTGAAGATCGACCGCACGCGCGTCGATTACTGGGTCAGCAAGGGCGCGCAGCTTTCGCCGACCGTGAAGTCGCTGCTCAAGAAGCTGCCGAAGTAACCTCGGCACGGGGCTCCGCATGCGTGAGCTGATCGAATTTCTGGCGAAGTCCCTCGTCGATCATCCCGACGAGGTGAGAACGCGCGTCTACGAGCGCGACCAGCAGACGGTGATCGAGCTGGAAGTCGATCCCGCCGACCTGGGCAAAGTGATCGGGCGGCAGGGCCGCACCGCCCGCGCCATCCGCAACGTGCTCTCCGCGGCCGGCCAGAAGTCGCGCCGCCGCTACGCGCTCGACATCGTCGACTGAGATGCCGCCCGAGCGCATCGCCGTCGGAATCATCCGCAAGGCGCACGGCGTGCGCGGCGAGGCGAGCATCGAGCCGTGGACCGACTCCGCGGAGCGTTTCGAAGAGCTCGAGAACGTGACGCTCGTCGCGCCCGATGACTCGGTGACACGCGAGCTGCGCGTGGAAAGCGTTCGCGCACACGGCGAGCGGGCCCTGATGAAGTTCGCCGGAATCGACACGCCGGAAGAGATCCAGACGCTGCACAACTGGACGATCGAGATCCCCGCCGAGCAGGCGCGCTCGCTCGATGAAGACGAGTACTTCCTGCACGACCTCGTCGGACTGAAACTGATCGACGCCGAAGGCCGCGAGCGCGGCACCGTCACGAACGCGTACGAAGGCGGCGGTGGAATCCTGCTCGAGGTGCAACGCGCCGGCGGCAAGAAGTTCGAGCTGCCATTCGCGGCCGACATCTGCACCGGGATCGACATCGCGGGCGGGCGGATGGTGGTGGCATTGCCGGAAGGGATCGACGATCTCGAAGGCATCCCCGAGTGAGAATCGACTTCGTCACCATCTTCCCGAACATGTTCGCGCCTCTGCTCGAAGAGGGCGTGATCGCTCGCGGCATCAAGAAAGGCCTGCTCGACGTCCGCGTTTGGGACCTGCGCGATTATGCGACCGATAAACATCGCTCCACCGATGACGAGGCATATGGCGGCGGTCCCGGGATGGTCATGCTCGGCGAGCCGGTGTTGCGCGCCGTCGAAGCGATCGGCGCAGGACACCTGGTCATGACCTCGCCGCAGGGACGCCGTTTCGATCAGCAGGTCGCCGTCGAGCTCACGGAAAAGCAGCACGTCGTTTTCCTGTGCGGCCGCTACGAAGGCTTCGACCATCGCGTGCACGAGATCCTGCAGCCGGACGAGATCTCCATCGGCGACTTCGTCGTCTCCGGCGGCGAGTTGCCGGCGATGCTCATGGCGGACGCGATCGGGCGCCTCATCCCGGGCGTGGTCGGCAACAGCGGCTCGGTCGAGGAGGACTCGTTCTTCCGAGGCTTGCTCGACTATCCGCATTACACACGCCCCGAGGAGTTGCGCGGGGTGCGCGTTCCCGACATCCTTCTGTCCGGCCATCACGAGAACATTCGCAAGTGGCGGAAAGAACAGGCCCTTCGGGCTACGCTGGGCAAGCGGCCCGATCTGCTGGAGAGCGCCGAGCTCGATGACGAGGCGCGTGAAATTCTTCGCAGGCTCGGCCAGTTCTAGCCCCCGCCTTTCCACCAGAGGGCGGAGCCGTCTCTCGGTTATACTGACCCGCTTTTTCTGAATCGCAATTGCTACTGGAGTTACGTCAATGGCAGAAATCATGAAGCTCGTCGAGTCGCTGGCCATCAACCGGACCGACATTCCGTCGTTCGCCCCCGGCGACACGATCAAGGTCCACGTGAAGGTCAAGGAAGGCGACAAAGAGCGCATCCAGGTGTTCCAGGGCGTGGTGATCTCCCGCAAGGGCGGCGGCACGCGTCAGATGTTCACGGTCCGCAAGATTTCCGGTGGCGTCGGTGTGGAGCGTATGTTCCCGCTGTACTCTCCGACGATCGACAAGATCGAGGTGGAACGTCATGGCCGGGTCCGTCGCGCAAAGCTCTACTACCTCCGGAACCTCCGCGGAAAAGCAGCGCGCATCGAAGAAAAGCGCCCGCGCTAAACGCACACCGGACGAACGCCTCCACGATTCCCTGTTCGCGGAGCTGGCGCGCGTCGCTGAAATGTCAGCGATCGAGCGCAGGCTCCGCGATTTTGGCTTTCGGAGCGTCGCCGGAACCGACGAAGTGGGACGCGGCTGCCTGGCCGGTCCCGTCGTCGCCGCATGCGTCGTGCTCGACTCCGAGCCGACGCTCTTCGGCGTCAACGACTCGAAGCTCATCGACCATGATGAGCGTCTTTCCGTCTGCAACCTGATCCTGCGTCGTGCCCGCGCCGTCTCCATCGGCGTCGTCGAGCACACCACCATCGATCGCATCAACATCCTGCGCGCCAGCAAGCTGGCCATGCTTCACGCCGTCGAGGACCTCTCCATCCGTCCCGACCTGCTGCTGCTCGACGCGGTGCTGCTCGAAACCCTGGAGATGCCGCAGATCCCGCTCATCAAAGGCGACCGCCGCAGTGTCTCCATCGCCGCCGCGTCCATCGTGGCGAAGGTCTATCGCGATCAGTTGATGGACGCGTATCATGACCGCTACCCCGTGTATGACTTTAAAAACAATCGGGGATACGCGACGGAAAGTCATCAGGCCGCGCTGAAGATTTACGGCCCGAGTCCGATTCATCGCATGTCGTTCGAAGGGGTGGAGGAGCCGAGGCTGTTGTTCGGCATGAACGAGGAAGATGGCGGTTCAACGCGATAAAGTCATCGCCAACGCGGAGAAGCTCGTCGCCAAGGGCAAGATCGAACCGGCGATCAAGGAGTACGAGCGGCTCCTCGAAGACAGCCCGAACGACGTCAATACGCTGAATCGCATCGGCGATCTCTGGGTCCGCGTCAACCGCAACGATGAAGCGGTCAAGGTCTTCTCCAAGATCGCCGATCACTATTCGAAGGATGGCTTCTTCCTCAAAGCCATCGCCATCTTCAAGAAGATCAACAAGCTCGATCCGTCGAAGCTCGACATCTACGCGAAGCTCGCCGATCTCTACGCGAAGCAGGGCCTGGCGATGGAGGCGAAGAGCCAGTACCAGGTCCTCGCCGACTACTACCTCAAGCACGGCGAGCCCGCCAACGCCCTCGGCATCTATCGCAAGATCTCGGAGCTCGACCCGCAGTCGATCAACGTCCACGTCAAGCTCGCCGATCTCTATTCGCAGAACAATCAGACCGCCGAGGCGCTGAAAGAGTACGACCGCGTTGGACGCCTGCTGCTCAAGCGCGGCATGCTCGATGAAGCCGTGCAGGTCTTCCGCAAGGCGCTGAAGATCGATCCGAAGAACACCGATCTCGTCGACTCGCTCGTCACCGCGCTCCTCGAAGCGAAGGATTTCGACAACGCGCGGCAGATCGTCGACGTCGCACTCGAATCGAACGCGAACAATCCGCGCCTGCTCGGGATGCTCGGAAAGATCCAGCTCGGGCGCGGCGATACGGCCGGCGCGCGCGCGACGCTCGAACGCGCCGTCGCGGCCGATCCGAACGACACCGCATCGCGCGAGACGATGGCCGAGCTGTACCTCAAGCAGAACGATTCGAATCGCGCGCTGGAGATGATCGGCCCGCTCGCCGAGAAAGCGCTCGCGAAAGGCGAACGCGCCGCGGCCATCGAGATGCTGAATCGCATCCTGCGCGTGGAGCCGGGACACACGCCGACGCTCGAGCGGCTCGTGGCCGTGTACACGCGTCTCAACGAAGAAACGAACATCCTCGCGTCGATGAGCAGCCTGGCCGAGGCGCACGTCACGAAGATGCAGTTCGAAGAGGCGGCGAAGGTCCTCGAGAAGCTCATCCAGCGCGAGCCGCAGAACGCGCAGCATCGCAACAAACTGCAGTTCGTCCGCTCGCAGATGGGCGGCATCGACACGATGCCCGCGCGTGGCTCCGGACCGCGGCCGGCCGTCGAGCTGCCGCCGATGGAGATCGAAGAGCCGGCCCCCGCGTTCGATGCGGGCGAGGAAGTCGACACGTCCTTTTCGCTCGATCTCGACAGCGGACCCGCGCTCGAGCTCGAGCTGCCTGGAGCGGCGGGCTCTCAGTCCGCCGAAGCCGACGGGCTAAGAGCCCGTCCCTCCAGTAGCCCGTCGTCGCATCTGATGCCGGCCGTGGAGATCGCGGCCGCGGATCTCGGCGAAGCGAGCGACGATCTCGACTTCATCACCGAACATCTCACTGAGGCGGAAGTCTTCGCGAAGTACGGTCTCGCGGAGAAAGCAGCGGAGCATCTGCGCGCGGTTCTCGAGCGCGCGCCGTCGAACCTCCAGGCGCACGATCGCCTGTTCCGCATTCTGCTCGAGGAAGGCGATATCGAAGGCGCGCGCAGCGCGGCGCAGGCCTATGTGTCCGTGCTCGAGGATCGCGGCGATCCTGTCGCCGTCGGCACGGTGAAGAACGAGTTCCTCTCGCGCGGCGAGGCGTTCGAGTCCGCACCGCCTGTCGCCGGCGAGATCTCGTTCACGTCGGATTCGTCGGTGTCGCTCGAAGAGCTGGGCGTCACGGAAGAGGAAGAGATCAGCTTCGATCTCGACGCGCCCGCAGAGATGGAGTTCGAGCTCGAGCCGCCGCCGGCAATCGAGCCGGAGCCGGAGCCGATTGTCGAACCGGAACCAGTGGTCGCTGAGCCGGAACCCCTGGTCGCTGAACCGGTGGTCGAGCCGGAACCCGAACCGGCGCCGGTTGCCGAAGAGCCGGCCGTGTACGAACAGGAATTCACCCTCGACGAGCCGGAGCCGCAGTTCGAAGAGCTTTCGCTTGCCGAGGAATTCGAAGAAGTTGCGGCTGCACCCGAGCCGGTGCTCGAGGAACTTTCCGCCGTCGAGGAACTGACGCTCGAAGAGCCTGTGCCGGCCGAGGATTTGTTCGTTCCGCAGGAGGAGCCGGTCGTCGCAGCCGAAGAACCGTTCTTCGGCGTCGAAGGTTTGGCCGCCGACGAGGTCGTGAACGTCCCGCTCGAGGAAATCGGCGAGGTCGATTTCTACATCGAGCAGGAGCTGTTCGACGAGGCGCGCCGCAAGCTCGACGCGCTGCAGGCGCGCTTCCCCGACAACCCCGATCTCGTCGCACGCAGCGAGCGAATCGCGTCCGCCACCGCTTCCGCGGCAGCAGCCGCCGCGGCACCGCGGCCACCTGTTTTCTCGCGCGATGAAATCGAGAGCGAGCTGCTCTCCGCGATTCCGGACGATGACGATGACTTCTCCGTTCCGCCGCCGGCCGAGGAGCCGGTTGCGCCGCCGCCTGCGATGAGCGCGGCGCTCGTGCAGGAGGAAAACCTCTTCGCCGACGAGGACAACTTCTTCGATCTCGCCGCGGAGCTCGAGTCTGAGCTGGCCGACGAGGAAGAGTCGATCTCGCTCTCCGAAGAGGAGCAGTCCCTCGAAGAGATCTTCCGCGAGTTCAAGAAGGGCGTCGAACAGCAACTCGACTCCGAGGATTACGACACCCACTACAACCTCGGCATCGCGTACAAGGAAATGGGTCTCATCGACGAAGCCATCGGCGAGTTCCAGCTCGCCTCGAAGGATCCGAAGCGATCGGTCGAATGCGCCTCGATGCTCGGCCTCTGCTTCCTCGAAAAGGGCATGCCCCAGCTGGCCATCAAGTGGTACCGCAAAGGGTTGGAGATGCCGGAGATCACCGAGGAGGAGCACGTCGGCCTCCTGTACGACCTCGCGTCCGCGTATCAGGAAGTGGGCGACACCGACAACGCGCAGAAGGCGTTCATGGAGGTGTACGGGATGAACTCCAACTACCGGGACATCGTGAGCCGGATCAAGCAGTTGGAGGACGCGAAGCGGTAGTGGAACGCCGGCGTCCTCGCCGGCTGGCCCGGCGCTCCGGAACCTTTTCCACGGCCGTGCGTTCATGAGTTGGATGCACACCGACGACGCGCTGATGGCCCGAGTCCGCGAAGGCGATGACGACGCCTTCACCGAGATCGTCGATCGCTACAAGGACTCGCTCACGAACTACCTCACG
>Ga0196977_1000031_pt1 | contig 104250 bp, 110 predicted proteins | sample S3v_1013CmetaG_FD_148634 | JGI IMG/M metagenome (GOLD analysis project Ga0196977, IMG submission 148634) | Soil microbial communities from Anza Borrego desert, Southern California, United States - S3+v_10-13C | ecosystem: Environmental > Terrestrial > Soil > Desert | place: USA: California...
GACGGCGATGACGTCGCCGCGGCTGCAGTCGATCTCGTCGGCCAGGGTCAGGGTGACCGACTGGCCGGCGACCGCCTCACTCAAAATTCCGTTCGTGTCGAGCGAAGTCGAGACACGCTTCTCGACTTCGCTCGAAGCGAACGGGGTTTGGGGAAAGACGATCTCTTTGACAGTCGTCACTTTCCCCGAAGGCAGCACCCGCACCGCGTCGCCCGGCTTGACGGTGCCGGCGGCGATCTGCCCGGCGAAGCCGCGGAAGTCGAGGTTGGGGCGGTTGACCCATTGCACCGGCAGGCGGAACGGGCGGGCCTGCGCGGCGGCGCTCTCGAGTTCGACCGTCTCGAGGTGCTCGATCAGGCTCGGCCCGGCATACCATGGCGTCTCGCGCGACGGAGCGGCGGTGATGTTGTCGCCCTTGAAGCCCGAGATCGGGATCGCGGTGAACCCGGCGATGCCGATCTCATGCGCGAACGCGCGGTAGTCGGCGACGATCTCGTCGAACACCTCCTGCGCGTAGTCGACCAGGTCCATCTTGTTCACCGCCAGCACCAGGTGGCGGATGCCGATCAGGTGCGCGAGGTACGAATGGCGCCGGGTCTGCACCAGCACGCCCTTCCTCGCATCGACCAGGATCACCGCGAGGTCCGCGGTGCTCGCGCCGGTGACCATGTTGCGGGTGTACTGCTCGTGGCCGGGGGTGTCGGCGACGATGAACTTGCGTTTCTCGGTGGCGAAGAAGCGGTAGGCGACGTCGATGGTGATGCCCTGCTCGCGCTCGGCGGCGAGGCCGTCGACAAGGAGGGCGAAGTCGATCGCCTTGCCCTGCGTGCCGACCCGCGCGCTGTCGGCCTCGAGCGCGGCCAGCTGGTCCTCGAAGATCATCTTGGCATCGTAGAGCAGCCGGCCGATCAGCGTCGACTTGCCGTCGTCCACCGAGCCGCAGGTGATGAAGCGCAGCAGGCCCTTGTTCTGGTGTAGCTCGAGGTAGGCCTCGATGTCCTCGGCGATGAGGGCGTCGGGGCGGAAGGATTCGTTCATCTCAATCCTCCCCGGGACGGGGAGGGGGACCGTCCGCAGGACGGTGGAGGGGGCCCGCCCCATGCGCCGCGCTGGTGGAGGGCCCCCTCCACCATGCCGCTGCGCGTCATGGTCCCCCTCCCCGTTCCGGGGAGGAACTGGCCCTTCATCAGAAGTACCCCTCCTGCTTCTTCTTCTCCATGCCCGCGCCGCCGGCGTCCTTGTCGATCGCGCGGCCCTGGCGCTCGCTGGTGGTGGTGAGCAGCATCTCCTGCACGACTTGCGGCAGCGTCGCCGCCTCGCTCTCGATCGCGCCGGTCAGCGGGTAGCAGCCGAGCGTGCGGAAGCGTATCGAGCGTTCCACCGGCACCTCGCCGGGCATCAAGGGAAACCGCTCGTCGTCGACCATCAGCAGCAGGCCGTCACGCTCGACCGTCGGGCGCGGCGCAGCCATGTACAGCGGGACGATCTCGATCCGCTCCTTCATGATGTACTGCCAGATATCGAGCTCGGTCCAGTTGGAGAGCGGGAACACGCGGATGCTCTCGCCCTTGTTCTTGCGCGCGTTGTAGAGGTTCCACAGTTCGGGGCGCTGGTTCTTCGGATCCCAGCCGTGGCTCGCCGTGCGGAAGCTGAAGATGCGCTCCTTGGCGCGGCTCTTCTCCTCGTCGCGCCGCGCCCCGCCGAACGCGGCATCGAACTGCCACTTTTCGAGCGCCTGCTTGAGCCCTTCGGTCTTCCACATGTCGGTGTGCAGCGGGCCGTGGTCGAACGGGTTGATGCCGCGCTCCTGCGCCTCGGGGTTGTGATGGACCAGCAGCTCCATCCCCGCCTGCCTGGCGGCCTTGTCGCGCAGCGCGTACATGGCGCGGAACTTCCACGTGGTGTCGACGTGGAGCAGGGGGAACGGCGGCGGCGCCGGGTGGAACGCCTTCCTCGCCAGGTGCAGCATCACCGCGCTGTCCTTGCCGACCGAATAGAGCATCACCGGGTTGGCGGCCTCGGCGACCACCTCGCGCATCACATGGATGCTCTCCGCCTCGAGGCGGTCGAGATGGGTCAGGCGCTGCACCGGCGCGAATTGCCTCCTATGCGGCGCAATCGCAAGGCGCGCGGGCGGGAGAAATTCTTCACCGCCGTCAAGCGGGGAAGGGAGTCCACTCCTCCTGCGCCGGCAGCGGCGCGAAGATCGCCGCGAGCATGTCCGCGGTGACGCCTTCGGGCGTCGCCGGGTCCCAGCGCGGCGCGTTGTCCTTGTCGATCAGCACCGCGCGCACGCCCTCGGCGAAGTCCGGACGCAGGATGACCCGCGCCGCGACCGCGTATTCGCGGCGCATCTCCTCGGCGAAGTCCTCGGTCGCGGCGCCGCGGCGCAGCACCTCGAGCGCGACCTGGCAGGCCTGCGGGCTTTTGCGGCGCAGCGTCGCCAGCTCCTTCGCCGCCCATTCGCCCGGGTCGGCCTCGAGCGCGGCGAGAATGTCCGCGAAGCGGTCGGACTTGAACAGCCGCATGATGTCGAGGCGGTTGCCGGCGATGCGCGGCTGGCCCGGGCTGGCTCCGGCGAAGGCGATGTGCCGGTCGGCGGTGCGCGGATCGCGCCCCAGCGTTGCCTTGAGCTCGGGCAGCCGTTCCGACGGCACGTAACGTGTGGCCAGGCCGAGGTGGAGGCACTCTGCCGGGTCGAGCCGCGCCCCGGTCAGCGCGAGGAATTGCCCGTAGCGCCAGCGCAGCCGCGACAGGTAGCGCCCGCCGCCGACGTCGGGGAACAGGCCGATCGCCGTCTCTGGCATGGCTAGGACCGTGTTTTCGGTCGCCACGCGGTAGGTGCACGGCAGCGCCAGGCCGACGCCGCCGCCCATCGTGATCCCGTCCATGAACACCGCGGTCGGCTTGGGATAGGTGAACAGCAGATGGTTCATCCTGTACTCGGCGTGGAAGAACGCGCGGCCCGCCGCGCCGCCGTCCTCGAGCGCCGAGCGCCGCACCAGCGCAACGTCGCCGCCGGCGCAGAACCCGCGGCCCCCGGCGTGGTCGATCATGACCAGCTCGATGCCGTCGTCCACGCGCCATTCGAGCAGCGCGGTCGAGATAGCCTCGCACATCTCGCGGGTCAGCGCGTGGAGCGCCTGCGGGCGGTTGAGCGAGATATGCCCCACCGCGCCCTCGCGGCGGGTCAGCACGTCGCTCATTGCCGCAGCAGGTCCCGCCCGACGATCAGCCGCATGATCTGGTTCGTGCCCTCGAGGATCGAGTGCACCCTGAGGTCGCGCCAGAACCGCTCGACCGGGTAGTCCATGAGGTAGCCGTAACCCCCGTGGAGCTGGAGCGCGCGGTCGGCGACCGCGCTGCCGGTGTCGCTGGCCAGGCGCTTGGCCATCGCCGCGAAGCGCGTCTTGTCGGGCGCCTCGGCGGTGACTTTGGCGGCGGCGAGGTAGAGCAGCGCGCGCGCGGCCTCGAGCTCGGTCGCCATGTCGGCGAGCATGAACTGGGTGTTCTGGAAATCGGCGATCGGGCGGCCGAACTGCTGGCGCTCCTTGGTATAGCGCACCGCCTCGTCGAGGCAGCGCTGCCCGCCGCCGAGCGAGCAGGCGCCGATGTTGAGCCGCCCGCCGTCGAGCCCGGCCATCGCGATGCGGAACCCCTCGCCGAGGCCGCCGACGAGGTTCTCCTTGGGCACCCGCACGCTGTCGAGGATCAGCGCCGCGGTCGGCTGCGAGTGCCAGCCGGTCTTCCGCTCGGGCGCGCCGAACGAGACGCCGGGCATCCCCTTCTCGATCGCCAGGCACGAGATGCCCTTCGGCCCGTCGTCGCCGGTGCGGACCATCGTCAGGTAGAGTTCGTTCTCGCCCGCGCCGCTGATGAACTGCTTGGTGCCGTTGACCAGCCAGTGATCGCCCTCGTCCGCGGCCGTGGTCTTGAGCGCCGCCGCGTCCGAGCCCGAGCTCGGCTCGGTCAGGCAATAGCTCGCCATCCACTCCATGCCGACGAGCCGGGGCAGGTACTTCGCCTTGACCGCCGCCGAGCCGAACCGGTCGAGCATCCACCCGGCCATGTTGTGGATCGAGACGAACGCGCTCGTCGACGGGCAGCCGTAAGCCATCGCCTCCATGATCAGCGCCGCCTCGAGCCGCCCGAGCCCGATCCCGCCCGATTCCTCGCTCACGTAAATCGCCGCGAAGCCCAGCTCGGCGGCGGCGCGAATCGTGTCCTTGGGAAAGACGTGCTTCTCGTCCCACTCGGCCGCGAAAGGGGTTATCCGGTCGGCGGTGAACCGGCGCGCCATGTCCTGAATCGCGAGCTGGTCGTCGGTAAGGGCGAACTGGCTCATTACTGCCCGCTGCCGATCACCGCGTCGGCCTCGATCTCGACCTTGAACTGCGGGCCGTAGAGCGCGACGATCTGCACCAGCGTGCCGCACGGGCGGGTCGGCTTGAGCGCCTTGGTGAACGCGGCGCTGACCGCGTCGCCGTCGGCGATGTCGGTGACGAACATACGCACCCGCACGACGTCGCCCATGTGCCCGCCGAGCTCCTCGATGTGCTCGCGGATCAGCTCGTAGCAGCGCTCGGCCTGGCGCCCGGCGCCGGGCGAGACCGAGCCGTCGGCCTCGACCCCGATAGTGCCCGAGACGAAGATCTGGTTGCCGACGCGCAAGCCGCGGGTGAAGCCGATCTCCTCCTCGAGCGGCGAGCGCGCCGGAATGCGCTGGCGGCCGTCCTGCGGATCAGCCACGGTGCGATGTGCTCATGCCAGGTCCCCTCCCGTTTGCCCCTAGCTACAGCTTACCGCGGTGATGCGGTAGTCGTCGTCGTAGCTCACGGTCACGCGCCCGAACGCGTATTCCATCGTCACCGCGGTGCGCGGCGGCACCCAGCGGATGCGCGTCGAACCGGTCGCCGCCATGATCGCCGCGCCGCTTTCGGCGGTGGCGCGCTGGCCGACGAAGCTCTGCCCGGGCTCGGCACGGCAGGTGTCGCCCGCCGGGCGTTCCTCGCCCTCGGCGGGCACGGTGGCGCAGGCGGCCAGCGCCAGCGCCAGCGCGGGCAGGGCCATGGTCTTCACGCGGAACCTCCATCGCTGTCTTGCCCGACAACGGCCGGGCGGCCATTCCTTTCCTCGCGCGGCGCCCGGCGCTAGAGACCGTCCGGGCAATGGGCGAGGGATGCGATGGCCGGCTTGTGGTTCGAGGAATTCGCGGTGGGCCGGGTGTTCGATCACCCGCTCCGCCGCACGGTGACCGAGACCGACAACTTGCTGATGAGCGCGCTGACGCACAATCCCGCGCCGCTGCATCTCGACGCCGAGTACATGAAGGGCACCGAGTACGGCCGGATCCTGGTCAACTCGTGCTTCACGCTGGGGCTGATGGTGGGGATCTCGGTCAACGACACCACCCAGGGCACCGCGGTCGCCAACCTCGGTTGGGACGAGGTGCGCTTTCCCAGGCCGATCTTCGTCGGCGACACCTTGCGGATCGAAACCGAGGTGCTCGACGTTCGGGAATCGCGGTCGCGGCCCGACCAGGGGATCGTCACCTTCGCCCATCGGGCCTACAACCAGGCCGGCGAGCTGGTCGCCCAGTGCAAGCGCGCATCGTTGCAGCGCAAGCGCCCCGCGGCTAGCGCCTGACCGCCTGACCAACTGGAGAGTGTGATGCCGCTGCACGTCGAACCCATCCTGCCGCGTTTCGGCGCCGAGTGCTCGGGCCTCGACCTGACCCGGCCGCTCAGCGAGGACGAGGTCAGGCAAGTCACCGACGCGATGGACTCCTACGGCGTCACCGTGTGGCGCGACACCGGCATGAACGACGAACAGCACGTCGATTTCAGCCGCAACTTCGGCTACCTCGAGCGCGTGCCGCGCCGCGAGGGGGCGAAATATCGGCTGCCGTTCCGCGAGCTGTTCGACGCCTCCAACCTCAACCTCGACGGCGACATCACCCGGGACGAGGCGGCGATCCAGTATCGCAAGGGTGACCGACTGTGGCACACCGACAGCGCCTTCATGGAGAAGCGCACGAGCTACTCGATCCTGCTGGCGCACTCAGTGCCGCCCGAGGGCGGCGAGACCTGGTTCGCCGACACCCGCAGCGCCTACGACGACCTGCCGCAGGACATGAAGGACTTCCTCGACGGCAAGGTCGGCATCAACACACTGTGGTGGAGCCGCAAGCTGGCCGGCGCCGAGATCGACGAGGCCGAGATCGACGAGCGGCCCAAGGCGCGGCATCCGCTGGTCCACGTCCACAAGGGCTCGGGCCGCAAGGCGCTGTTCATTGCCGCGCACACGATGGACGTCGAGGGCATGCCGAAGGAGGAAGGCCGCAAGCTGATCCGCGACCTGATCGAGCACTGCACCCAGCCGCAATACGTGTTCAGCGTCGACTGGCACGTCGGCGACATGGTGATCTGGGACAACTTGTGCTCGATGCACCGCGGCGGCGACTACGCCTACGACACCTACAAGCGCGACATGCGCCGCACCACCGTGCGCGAAGGCACCGAGCCGCATACGATGGAGACCGGCGACGATCCGTTCGGCGAGCTGTTCGCCAAGACCCCGAAGACCGTCGACATCCAGGGCGCGCGGTTCGCGGGGCGGTAAGCGCTCAGTTGCAGGTGAAGTCGGTGGCTGAAACCGGTCGGCAGGCGTCCGGCCACTGGCCGCTCTCGCGCCAGAACCTGACCAACCCGAGGTCGGTTACGAACTTCTCGAAGCCGGCCGTCCTGCGCGCATTCGCCATCGTGGGAAACCAGAGAGAGTTGATCCCGTAGCCGCCGGGTTTTTCCAAGGCCAGGCGCAAGAGGTCTAGCGCGAGCTTGGGATGTCCATCGAGGCTCGCGTCTTGCGCGGCGCCAACGATCTGGACCTTGCCGCCTTCGCCAAAACGCCTTGTGGCCCATTGTCTCAGCTCCTGCCTGGACATCGCCGTCAGACCCTCGTCGTGAGCGTCGAACCTATCCATCGCCACATCATGGTGCTCTGCGAATTGGATCGCTTTTGCTTTGTGACCCAGCTGCAGGTGTCCCATGACCACGTAGCGGGCGTATTGCTGGGCGCTGATTGGATCGTTGGCGGATAACTTCTCAAACAGCTCGATCGCTTCCTCATGACGGCCCAGACTCGCAAGGGCCCAGACTCTAATGGGGTCATTACGCGTGATGGGATCGATTGCCTCGTTCGAGTCGAGAAGCGAAAGAGCTTCCCGAGCTCGCCCGTTAAGCAGCGCATAGCTGGCAAGAAAATTTCGTAATTCGGGGTCTATGCCCTGGTCGAGTTCCTCGACGCGCCGGAAGCTAGCTGCTGCGGCCGCGTAGTCCTTCCGCTCATTGTAGTAATTTCCGCGGGCCGCGTGGCCGATCCACAAATCGGGATCCGCCGCCAGAGCACGCGCCGTGCTGTTATCCATCTTCGCCAACAAGGCGAGCGCCCGTTCCCTCGTGGCGGCTAGGTTCGACTGGACACCAAAGGAGGTCGACAAGGCGGCCAGCGCCTTGATGTAGTCCGGGTCGAGCGCCAGCGCGCGCTCGAGATGGCGCACCGCCACGCTCTGGTCCTGGTCGAAGACGTGGGCCTTGTATTCGAGGTATGCCGCGAAAGCCTCGGGATTGTCCGTGCCGCCGTAGGCCGCGGAATTGGCGCCGACATCCAGCGACACACCAAGGGCATCGGAAATCGACGCGGCGATCGCCTCCTGCACCTCGAACAGATCCGCGATGCCCCGGTCGAAGGTCTCCGACCAGAGGATCTCGCCATCGGCATCGGACAGGCGCGCGGTCACCCGCAACCGGTCGCCGCTGCTGCGAATGCTGCCATCGACGATATAGGCGCGCTTGAAGCTGTCAGCAGGCACACGTCCATCGGCCTCGGCGGTGGCGATCCGGAGTTCGGGCAACCTGCGCAGCCGGACGATCAGTTCGTCAGTAATACCGCCGGCCAACGCCGCTTCGGTGCGGTCGGCTTTGCCGCTCGCAGCGAGAGCCCGCACCACCACCGGAATGCGTTCCTGCTGGCGGAGACCGACGTCATCGCCAAATTGCGTCCAGGCACCTGCAAGCACGACGAGCAGCGCCATCAAGCCGATCGCCCAGCGATGGCGACGCGCGCTCGCCCACATCGCTGCAACGTTCAACCCCCGTGGGTTTGCCATCGCCGCGGTCCGGGCCTGGTCCAGCCGCGCCGGCCCGATGACTGGCACAGGTGTAACCGCGGCCCTGTCGGCCGCGGGCTCCAACTGCATATCGATGTCCAGCTGGTAACCGACGCTGCGAATCGTCTTCAGCCGGTCGGCCTCGGGCCCAAGCGCTTTGCGCAGCGCAACGATGTGCACCTGGAGCGCATTCTCCTCGACCGTCACGCCCGGCCAGACCGCGTCGAGCAGCTCGTCCTTGGTGACGATCTCGCCGCGCGCTTCGGCGAGCATGGAGAGGATGTCGAGCGCGCGCTTGCCGAGCGGCTCGCGCCGCCCGCCGGCCAGCAGCTGCCGCCCCGGCTGCAGAGTTCTCGATCCTAGCCTAACCTCGTCCAAGGCTTTCGCCCCCGCTGCCCCTGACCCACAATACCACAAACCGGCAAGAAGAACTGCGCTGGCGACTCCGCGCTGCCAAATGCTGGAGACGGTTTGCGCAATGGCGGCCAGTCGCGGGAATGCGCGATTTTGGCCTGTTCTTAAGCTGACCAACAGGTTTCACGAAAGCTTCAGCGAAGCTTCACCGAACCGCCAAAGTGCCGTGGCTCGATCCGGCGCAGAACGGATGGGCCGACGGAGAGGGTTCCTTTTCGAACTTGCTCCCGAGGATCACCGGCGGCCCCGGCCGTCATTTGGATACTCGAGCAAAGGATTGATCATCATGCGTAACATCGTCATCACCTCCGCCCTGACCGCGCTCTCGCTGGCCGTCATCGCCACCCCGGCTGCGGCCGAAGCCACGCGCTACGTATCGTATGCCGACCTCGACCTCACCAATTCGGCTGGCCGCGCGGCGCTGCGCCAGCGCGTGTCGGATGCCGTCGAACAGGTCTGCGGGAAAGCCGACGTGCGTAACATCCATTCCGCGAACCAGGTCGCCGAATGCCGTACCGACACTTGGGCGGCGACCCAGCCGCAGCTCAACGAAGTACTCGGCGGCTCGGTTCGCGTCCTGGCCAACGCCACGATCGCCATCGGTCAGGCGGTTTCGGCTCGCCGTTCGCAGGACTGACTTCGCTCCCACTGGCGGCGGCACTTCGGTGCCGCCGCCTTTCTTGTTGCGTCAACGAAAACGCCCGGCTCCTTGCGGAACCGGGCGCATCGTTCGCCTGATCGACTAAGTCAGAAAATCCGCGCGGCGCTTTCGGCCGGGGCGTCGAGCAGGGCTTCGAGCTCGGCGTCGAGGCGCAGGATGGTGAGCGAGGCGCCGGCCATCTCGAGCGACGTGCAATATTCGCCGACATAGTTGCGGACCACGGTGAACCCGGCCTTCTCGGCCAGCTCGTGGGCCTTGGCGTAGATCACGTAGAGCTCGGTAATCGGCGTGCCGCCGAGGCCGTTGACCATGATCGCGACGCGGTCGCCCGAGTTGAACGGCACGTCCTTGGCGACCGCCTCGAACAGCTCCTCGGTGATCTCGTCGGCGCTCTTGATCTTCTCGCGGCGACGGCCCGGCTCGCCGTGGATGCCCACGCCGACTTCCATCTCGTCGTCGCCGATGTCGAAGATCGGCGTGCCCTTGGCCGGCGGGATGCAACTCGTCAGCGCCACGCCCATCGTGCGGACGTTCTTGTTGACCTTGTCGGCGATCGCCTCGACCTCGTCGAGGCTCTTGCCCTGCTCGGCGGCGGCGCCGCAGCACTTGATGACGAAAAAGTTGCCGGCCACGCCGCGGCGGCCGACGGTATAGAGGCTGTCCTCGACCGCGACGTCGTCGTTGATCCAGAACTGGCGCACGTTGATGCCCTCGGCCTGGGCCATCTCGGTCGCCATGTCCCAGGCCATGCGGTCGCCCTGGTAGTTGTTGACCAGCACCAGCACGCCGGCGTCGGAGTTGCAGGCCTTGATCGTCTCGTAGCACGAATCGACCGCCGGGGCGGCGAACACCGCGCCCTGGCAGGCGCCGGTCAGCATGCCCGGGCCGACCGCCATGACGTGCGCCGGCTCGTGGCCGCTGCCCGACCCCTGCACGACCGAGACCTTCGCGTTGTCTGGGCCGCTCTTGCGGGTGATCATCTGGAACTCGGCGTTGAAGTCGAGCAGGTCGGGGTTGGCCATCTGGATGCCCTTCATGAACTCGGGCACGAAAGCGGCGGGATCGTTGACGAACTTCTTCATGGGTTTTCCTCTCCGTGGATCGTTTGATTAAGCGGTGGCTTTGGCGAGCTCGGCGGCGACGGGCGTGCGCTCCACTCCGTATTCCTTGCACCAGTCCTGCAGGATCGTGGCGATGGCGACGATGCCCGGGTCGGGCGTGTTGGCGCTGCGCTCGCCGACCTGGCTGGCGCGCCCGCGATGGGCGACCAGCGTGCGGGTCTCGTCGATCGCGGTGTCGGCGGCCTGGGCCGCTTCCTTGAGGGCAGCGGCCTTGTCGCCGCTCGCCGCCTGCAGCTTCTCGTGCACCGGGATCAGCGCGTCGAGCAGCGTCTTGTCGCCGAGCTTGGCGCCGCCGCGGGCCTGGATGCCCTCGATCGCCGAACCGAGCATGCCGGCGAGATCGTCGAGCGTGATCGCGGTCTTGCCGCGGGTCAGCATCGCCGCCTTCATGAACCCGGTGCCCCAGATCGGACCCGAACTGCCGCCGACGTGCTTGCTGACGATCATCGAGATCTTGAGCAGCATTGCGCCGATGTCGGTCTTGGGAATCTCGTCCCAGTCCTTCTCGATCTGGCGGAAGCCGGTCGCGAGCGAAGTGCCGAAGTCGCCGTCGCCGGCGAGGCCGTCGAGGTCGGCGAAGTACTTCTCGTTGCGCAGCACCGTGCTGCAAGTCGTCTTGATCGCGCGTTCGATGTCGGCCTGCGAAATCTCAGCCATTCTTTCCTCTCCTCAGGCCGCGGTGGCAGCGGCCAGCTCGCCCAGATCGGCGAGCGTGACGTTGACATGGGGCTCGTCGCCGAGCTCGGGGACGACCTTGACGGCGCCGGCGAAATCCTCGTCGACGGTGTAGGTGCTGGTGGTGATCAGCGTCGGCAGCCGGGCCGCGCGCGCGGCGAGCAGGCCGTTGCGGCTATCCTCGACCACCATGCACTCGTTCGCCGGCAGCCCGAGCGTCTCGAGCGCGAGCAGGTAGATGTCGGGCGCCGGCTTCTTCCTGGCGACGCAATCGCCGGCGTGGACGAAATCGAACGCCGCCTTCCGCTCGGGCCCGAGCAGGTCGAGCACGGCGTCGATGAACTTGGGGTTCGAGGTCGTGCACACGCCCAGCTTGACGCCGGCGGCGATCGCCTCGTCGATGATGCGCCGGATGCCGGGCCGCACCGGCAGCGTGGCGACCAGCTCGGAGGTGATCTGCGTCTTGCTCTTGTGGAGCGCGACGATCAGCGCGTCTTTCGCCTCGGGCGTGTCCGTCGCTTGCGGCCAGCCGTACTCGTCGAAATAGGCGCGCATCCGCTCCTTGCCGCCGGCTACCAGCAGCAGCTTGCCGTAGAGCTCGACGTCCCATTCCGCGTCGATTCCCATCTCGGCGAACGCGCGGTTGAAGCCGACCCGGTGCGCGTCGCGCTCGGTGTCGACCAGCACGCCGTCGCAGTCGAAAATGAGCGCCTTGATCATCGGTCTCAGGCAGCCTTGGCGAGGAAGCTCGGCGCCCGGCCCTTGCCGCCGAACTTCTCGATGAAGCCGGCGAACATGGCCTTGCAGGCCTGGTACTGCGCGTCGATCAGCCGCAGCGGCTCGTAGTCGGTCGGCTTGGCAGTGTGATAGTCGACGAAGCTCTGCACGAAGACGTGCTTGAGGTTGGTCGAGATGTTGATCTTGGCGCTGCCGCGCGCGATGGCCTTGGCGAAGGTCTCGTCGCTGAGGCCGGTGCCGCCGTGCAGCGCCATCGGCGTGCGCGTCAGCCGGTTGATCGCCTCGATACGGTCGAAGTCGACCACCGGATCGCCATGGTAGAAGCCGTGCGCGGTGCCGACCGCGCAGGCGAACGCCGACAGGTCGAGCGCGTCGCAGAAGCGCCGGGCGTCCTCCGGATCGGTCAGCACGGAGTCGGCTTCGTCGACCACCATGTCGTCCTCGACCCCCATGATCTGCCCGAGCTCCGCCTCCATGCCGACGCCGTATTTCTCGGCGATCTCGCGGACCTTGAGCGATTCAGCGAGGTTCTCCTCGAACGGCAGCTCGGAGGCGTCGATCATGATCGAGGTCCAGCCCGCCTTGGCGCAAGCCTCGATCATCGCCAGGTCCTTGCAGTGGTCGAGATGCAGCACGACCGGGACCGGCGAATCCTCGGCGACCGTGCGCACCCAGGAGACGATCTCCTTGTGGCTCCAGTACTGGATGGTCTTGGTGCTGGTCTGGCAGATAACCGGGGCGTTCAGCTCCTCGGCGGCCTGGACCATCGCCTTGGTGGTGCCGTAGTCGACCAGGTTGAACGCGGCGACCGCGTAGCCCTGCTCCATCGCATCGCGAAGCAGGGGCTTCATGTTGACCAGCGGCATGGGAGCTCCTTGAAATCCTGGGCGGCGCATAGTGCGCCCGTTTGGAGAGTCCAATAGCCATCGCGACCGGGGGCTGCCACAGATATTGTCAACTTGCCGACAGCGAGTTCCGGACGGGTTCGTCGGCGGGCAATCCGCTCGTTCGGCGGACCGATGAAATCGTTCCGCGGGGGGATCGGGGCGATAGCCCGCCAGCCGACGGCCGATGCCCCGGGCCGTCTCGCCTCGCGAGATCGAATAGTCGAGCGGCGTGTGGATTGGCGGATTGCAAAGCGCCGATACTGGGCTAATACAACCGCGAACGTTGGGCGGAGACTTAGATGATCAGGGGCAAATCCGAAGCGCTCGCCGCTAGCGCCGAGCGCGGCCGAGCTTCGAAGAAGACCTGGACCGCACCGGCGGTGACCCGGCTGGGCGCCGCGGAAGCCGAATTCGGTCCCACTCCGGTCGTCGACGACGGGGCCTTCTCGCAAGGCAGCTGAGCCGCCCTCGGATGCGGCCCCATCCGCGGTAGCCGGATCCGGGCCGCTCGCCTGGCAAGAACACGTACCCGCTTCGCCGACAGCGGGCTCGCCCGGCCAACGCCGGGAGGCGCGCGCTCACTCGCGGAAGGCGGTCTCGCGCAGCTTGCTGATCGGGGTCAGCAGGTACTCGAGCACGGTGCGCGTGTCGCCGATCAGGCTGACGTTGGCGACCATCCCGGGGCCGATCGGCAGCTCGCGTTGCTGCGCGTCATGCAATGCGTCCTCGAGCGTCTGGACCCGCACGTGGTAGAACGTCTCGCCCGTCTGAGGGTCGGGCACGGCGTCGGGCGATATCGACACGACCCTAGCATCGAGCTGGCCATAGACCGACGATTCGTAGGCCGTTATCTCGACCCGGGCGCGCTGGCCGATGCGGACGAAGGCGATGTCCTGCGGTCGCACCCGTGCCTCGACCAGCAGGTTCTCGTCGCTCGGCACGATCTCCGCCACCGGAGCACCGGGCGCCACGGCGCTGCCGACGGTGGTGACGAGCACCCGGTTGACGCGGCCCGGCAGCGGCGCCCGGACCACGGTCCGGTCCCGCCGCTCGGCGAGCGCGGGCAACATGCTGCGCCGCGCGGCCATCTCCGCCTGCGCGGCGGCGAGCTCGTTCGCGGCCTGCGAGCGCCAGTCCTGCCGCGTCCGCGCCAGCGTCGCCTGCGCTTCGGCCACTCCGGCCTCGGCGCGGGAAATGGCGGCGGCGGCCGCAGCCGCCTCGCTCGCGGCGATCGCCGCCGCGCTTTCGGCCTGCGTCAGGCTGAGCCGCGGCTCGATCCCGCGCTCGACCAGCGGGCGAATGATGTTGGCTTCCTCGACGCGCGCGTCGCGTGCCGCCGCCCGCGCGCGATAGGCGGCTTCGGCCTCGGTAACCGCGCGTTGCGATTGCGTCACTCGCGCCTGCGCCGCGCGGGTCATGCTGGCGAGGTCGGCCACGCGGGAGCCGTAGAGCGCGCGCTCGATCGCGATCTGCTCGGCGGCTGCGGCGGTGCGCGCCGCCGGGAATGCCGGCGAGCCGCCGCTCACCTCGGCCTGCAGCCGAGCGATCTTGGCCTGCAGCGCCGCCAGCGACGCCTCGCCGCTGCCGTACTCGCCGCCGCTCTCGGTCGGGTCGAGGCGGATCAGCGCCTGGCCGGCGGCGACCATCTCGCCCTGCTTGACGAGGATTTCCTGGAGGATCCCGCCTTCGAGGACCGAGACGACCTGCAGCTGCGAGCTGGGAATGACCCGTCCGCCGCCGCGGACCGTCCGCTCGAGCTCGGCGAACGCGGCCCAGACGATGAAGATCACTACGAATGCCGCCAGCAGCCACAGCAGGATGGTCGATGCCTTGCGCGGTTTCACCGCTGTTGCGAAGTCTTCGAGATCCACGGTGTCAGGCCGCCTTCCGGGTGAGCTGCTTCAGCACGGTGTCGCGCGGCCCGTCGGCGACGACGCGGCCCTTGTCGAGCACGACGATCCGGTCGACCAGACGCAGCAACGGCAGTCGGTGGGTAATGAGCACCAGCGTGCGGTCCTTCAGCTCGTCCTGCAGCCGCTGGAGCAGCGCGCCTTCGGTCTGATCGTCCATCGCGCTCGACGGCTCGTCCATGATCAGGATCGGCGGGCGTCCGGCCAGCGCCCGCGCCAGGGCGATCGACTGGCGCTGGCCGCCCGAAAGGCCTTCGCCGCGGTCCGCCAGGCGCAAGTCGTAGCCGTTGGCGATCTGCCCGAGGAACTGATGCGTCCCGGAAATCCCGCACGCCCGCAGCAGCTCCTCATCGTCGACCTCCGGCCGTTCGAGCGCGACGTTCTCGCGCACCGATCCGGTGAACAGCACGCTGTCCTGCATCACGGCGCCGACCTGGCTGCGCAGCGTTGCGGGGTCGAGCTGGCGGATGTCGGTCCCGTCGACCAGGATCAGCCCTTCCTCGGGCGGATAGAGCCCGATCACCAGCCGTGCGAGCGTCGACTTGCCCGAGCCGACCCGGCCGAGCAGCGCGACGTGCTCGCCCGGGCGGATCGTCAGCGAAACGCCGTCGAGCGCCTTCTCCGCCTGTCCCGGATAGCGGAAGCTGAGGTTCTTGACCTCGATCAGTCCCTTGACGCCGCGCAGGCTCAGCGCCTCGCCTTCGGGCCCCTCGGTCGGCTGCTCCATCATCGCGTTGATCTGGCGATAGGCGGTCCGCGTCGAGGTTAGCCGGGTGAGGATCTGCGAGATCTGCGACAGCGGCGCGATCGCCCGCCCGGCGAGGATCGAGCAGGCGATCAGTCCGCCCATCGTCAGCGAGTTCGAGGCGATGCGCTCGACCCCGACGATGACCACGCCGGCGTACGAGATCATCGACGCCGAGCTGGCGAACGTCATCCCCAGCGAGGCGACCAGGCGTTGCCGCAGCGAGCTGTCGGAGTGCTGCTGCACGGCGCGCGACCAGCGGTTGGCCAGCATCGGCCCGGCGCCGGTGGTCTTGACCGTCTCGAGCCCGCCGACCGCCTCGACCAGCACCGACTGCTTGACGAGCCCTTCGCCCATCGACCGCGCCGCGAGACGCTGCATCGCCGGATGGGTCAGCCAGCCGACGAGGATCACCAGCGGCACCATCAGCGCCGGGACCAGCACCACCGGGCCGCCGATCAGCGCGACCACCGCGAGGGTGAGGAAAATGAACGGCACGTCGACCAGCGCGGTGACGGTGGCCGAGGCGAAAAAGTCGCGCAGGGCCTCGAGCTCGCGCATCATCCCGGTGATCGCCCCGGTCGAGCCCTTCTTCAGCTCGAGCCGCATCGACAGCAGCCGGGCGAACACGCGCTCGCCGATTTCCTGGTCGATCTGCGCGCCGGCATGATCGAGGAAATAGGCCCGCAGGATCTTCAGCGCGAAATCGAACAGCACGACGATGCCGAAGCCGATCGACAGCGCGATCAGCGACGAGGTCGCGTTGTTCGGCAGCACGCGGTCGTAGATGGTCATCGTGAACAGCGAGGTGACCAGCCCGAACAGGTTGATGAACACCGCCGCGACGGCGACCTGCATGTAAGTGTTCCAGTTGCGCCGCATCGGCTCGGCGAGCCACTCGGCGAAGCGCGGGCGCGGGATCTTGATCAGGTCTTCGGCTTTCATCCCTGCCACTCCCGGGCGTAGTCGTCGATCTCCAGCCGGTCGAGCAGCTGGCCGGTACGCGACAGCAGGACATAGCGCGCGGTGTCGAGCTCGATCAGCGCCTCGACATAGGACGTGGCGCTCTCAAAGTATGCTTCTTCCGCCTGGACCACGTCGAACAGCGTGCCGCGCGCCGCCTGGAACCGCTGCAGGATGACGTCGCGCGAGCGGCGGCTGGCGGCATAGGCGCTCTCCAGCGCCGCCAGCTGCTGCTGCAGCGCCTGCACATCGGCCCAGGCGATCTCGGCGTCGCGGGCGGCTTCCTCGCGCACCCGGTCGGCGCGCGCGCCGGCCGCCCGCGCCCGCGCCGCGTATTGCGTCGGCCACGGATCGCGCGCGCCGAACAGCCGCATGCGCAGCGTCAGCCGGCCGCGGATGTCGTAGTCGCGCTCGTTCTCGAACACGCCGTAGCGGCCCGCGTCGAACCCGCCGCTCAGTTGCGGAAGCTGGTCGGAACGGGCGGCCGAGGCTTCCTGCCGGGCCGCTTGTGCGCTCGCCTCGGCGCTGCGGACCGACGGAGTGGTCTGCGAGGCGGCGATGGCGCCTTCCTCGCTGGCCAGCGCGCCGCCGGGGGCCGGGGCGCGGCTCAGCCCCGGCGGCGGCGGGGCTCCGGTCAGCGTGGCGAAGCGCGCCTCGGCGTTGGCCTGCAGGCGGCGGAAGCGCGCCAGCCGGGTCTCGGTCTGGGCGATGTAGCTGTCGGCGCGGGCGAGGTCGCCCTCGGCCGATACGCCCTGGCGGATGCGTTCCTCGACCGACGCGCGCAGGTCCATCTCGCTGGCGAGGAAGCTCTCGGTGAGCAGGACGAGCGCGCGGTAGCCGAACACGTCCTGCCACGCGGCGATGGCGTTGAGCGCGACGCGGTCGGCGGTGCCTTCGAGATCGGCCGATGCGGCCCGCAGCCGCGCCCCGGCGGCCGACACGCGGCTCGCGCTGGCGCCGAAATCGAAGATCGTCTGATTGAGCTGGACCAACGCGTCGGTTCGCTGCTCGGGGCGCGAGCGCTCGACGATGTTCTCGGGATCGTTCGAGAACTCGCGCGAGAGCACGCGGTAGGAGGTGACCGTGGCGTCGAGCGAGGGCATGCGCGCCTCGCGCGCCTGGTCGACGAGGGCGTCGGCCTCGTCCTCCAGCGCCAGCGCCTCGGAGCGCGCCGGGTGGCGGGCGACGGCATCGGCGATGAGCTGGCGGAAGGTCTCGAAATCGCCCTCCTCGCGGCCGAGGGCGAGGATCGGATCGCGCGACAGGTCGATGTCCATCGGCCGTTCGGCCGGCGCCGGCAACGCGTCCTGCCCCCAGGCCGCCGAGGCAGCCGGGAGCAAGCAACATGCCGTCAGTAGAACCGCTCGCGAAATCACCCCGACCCAATCCGAATCCCGCGAGCGGCTTACCCGCGCGCCGCCGACCGGCAAAGCGATTTCGCCTTCGCGCCCGCGAGTTGTCAGGCTGCGCCCGCGCCACTAGGGTCGCGCGCTCATCCGCCAGAACGCATTGCCGGGAGCCATCATGCAGCCACTGACGAAGGACGATTTCGCCGGCCGGGAAGGCACGGTCTTCCGCACCGCCTCCGGTGACGTCGAGATCGAGCTGGTGCTCGAGACGGTTGGCGAGCTGCCGCCCTCGCCGCGCGCAGGCGGCGCTTTCCGCCTGGTCTTCCGTGGCCCGGTCGACCCGATCCTCAAGCAGGCGACCTATTCGCTGCGCCACCGCGAGCAGAGCTACGACATCTTCATCGTGCCGGTCGGCCAGGACGCCGCCGGCACGCAGTACGAGGCGATCTTCTTCTAGGGCCGCGCGCGCATCAGGTCGTAGACGCCGGATTCCTCGGCGATCTCGAAGCCCAGCCGAGCGTAGAGGCGCCGCGCCGGATTGAACTTCTCGACGTGGATGGCGACGTCCTTGCCGCTCGCGCGCGCCTGGTCGAGCACGTCGCGCAGGATCGCGCCGCCGATCCCCTGTCCGCGGCTGCCGGGCAGGAGCGAGATGTCGACGATGTGCAACTGCCCGGGCTCGTCGCGCAGATAGAGCCGGCCGACCGCTTCGCCGGACCGCTCGACGATCAGCCACTCGGCGTCGGCAAAGTGGATCGTGTAGTGGCTGTGCTGCGCTTCGTGCTGCTGGGCGAGGAAGGCCTCCTGCATCTCCGCCGGCCAGCCCGTCGCGGCGACTTCCTCGCGGCGGGTCGAGGCGTAGAGCTCCGCCGCGAACGGCAGGTCGGCGTCGGTCATCGGCCGATAGGCGATTCCGAATTCGGCGGCGGCGCGGAGCGGCGGCGGCATGCCCCTGCGGGGAAGCTCAGTTGAGGACCGCCAGCATCTTCAGCGGCTTGTCGGCATTGCTCAGGAGCAGCTCGAAAGTGCCGCCGCGCGGGTGCGCGACTCGATAGATCGCCTCGGGCAGCGAAGCGCCGCGGACGACGTCGAACCGGGCGACGAACGCCTGCTCGCGCCCGCCGGCCGGCCGCGCGCCGCGCTTGGGAAAGGCCTGCACGTCGGCCAGCTTGAGCACGTGGCCGGTATGCGCGGTGAAGCTCGAGCCGACCTGGGCCGACCAGTCCGCGTAGCTGCCGTTCTTGAGCGAGCCGTTGGCGCGGCCGGCGGAAGGGCGCAGCAGCCGGGCGAAATAGCTCGCCCCGCCAGAAGGTTGCGCGGTGACCGCGCCGGCGGCGGCGGCGCCGCCCAGCCCGAGAAGCATGTTGCGGCGTGAAAACAGGCCCAGGATGCCAACCATCGCTCTACCCCCTCATTCGGCGCGGAACTCGCCCGCGGACGGCCACCATAATGCGCATCGCGCGGCTCGTCGCCAGTTTATTTTTGTGTCGCCGCCCAGCACGAAAAAGGCTGGCCCTCGCCGGATCTTTGGCATAGGCAAGGCACTGGCAAGGGGGAGGGCAAGATGGGCACGCCGTTTCTTGGTGAACTGAAGATCGTTCCCTACAGCTTCGCCCCGAGAAACTGGGCACTGTGCAACGGCCAGCTGCTGCCGATCAACCAGAACCAGCCGCTGTTCTCGCTGCTCGGCACGATGTACGGCGGCAACGGCCAGACCAACTTCGCGCTGCCCGACTTGCGCGGTCGCGTGCCGATCCATGTGGGCTCCGGCTTCATCCAGGGGCAGGCCGGCGGCGAGGAAGCGCACACGGTGACGCAGAGCGAGATGCCCGCGCACACCCATTTCCTGAACGTCACGACGGCGAACGCCACCGACGATACGCCCTCTTCCGGCGTCGTGCTCGCCACCGCCGCGCTCGATCTATACCGGCCGCCGACCTCGCTGACCGCGATGGATCCTGGCACCGTCGGCACCGTCGGCGGCAGCCAGCCGCACCTCAACAACCAGCCCTACCTGGTGCTCAACTACATCATCTGCCTCATCGGCGCCTTCCCCTCGCGAAATTAAGGAGCGCATCGTGACGACACCGTACATTGGTGAGATCCGAATGTTCGCGGGCAGCTTCGCCCCGGCGGGCTGGGCGTTCTGCGACGGGCAGGCGATACCGATCAGCGAGAACGACGCGCTGTTCCAGGTCATCGGCACGACTTACGGCGGCGACGGGGAAGAAACGTTCAACCTGCCCAACCTGCAGAGCCGGGTCGCGATGCATTCGGGGAACGGCCACATCGTCGGCGAGGCGGGCGGGGCCGAGAGCGTGACCCTGAGCACCCAGCAGATCCCGATCCACAGCCACGCTCCGGTGGCCTCGTCGGACCCCGCCTCAGTCAAGGGCGCCACCGGCGGCGTGCTCGGGCGCGCGCCGGCCGAAGCCTACGCATCCGAGTTCACGCCCGAGCTGCTGTCCCCGCAGAGCATCTCTCCGGTCGGCGGCAGCCAGCCGCACGAGAACATGCAGCCCTTCCTCGTGATCAGCTTCATCATCTCGCTCTTCGGCCTGTTCCCGTCGCCGAACTAGGAGCTTTCCATGACCGCACCTTTCGTCGCCGAGATCCGCATCTTCGGATTCAACTTCGCCCCGACCGGGTGGGCGCAGTGCAACGGGCAATTGATGCCGATCTCGCAGAACACGGCGCTGTTCTCGCTGCTCGGCACGTTCTACGGCGGCGACGGCAAGTCGACGTTCGCGCTGCCTGACTTGCAGGGCAGCGTCCCGGTCCATCAGGGGCAGGGGCAGGGGCTGAGCCAACGCTTCCTCGGCGAGCAAAGCGGGGCGGAGTTCGTCACCTTGCTCCAGTCTGAGATCCCGGTCCACAGCCACAGCTTCAGCCAGTCGGTCAGGCCGGCCGATAACCTGGACCCGACGGCGCTGGCGCTCGGCACCGGCAACGCGATCTACGCCGCGCCCGGCGCTATCCAGCAGGCGGCGCCGCAAGCGCTCGGCATCGCCGGCGGCAGCCTGCCGCACAACAACATGATGCCCTATCTCACGCTCAACATCTGCATCGCATTGCAGGGGGCGTTCCCGGCGCGGAACTAGGCTTCCCGCTTCGCTGCGGCAAAGCGGAAAACAAGGCAGCCACGGACACCTAAGGGTCTGGCGGGCTGCCCCATATTGTGCGAACACAGCATCTTTGAGATCCCCGCTCGCGCGGCGGATCGAATGCCGGATCATGGGGGTCACCAATGGCTGCTAGCTTCATGTTGAATCGCGATACCGACCTCCACACCGACGTCGACCTCGACGGCTTCGCGGACTCGGGCGACACCCTGCGGACGACCGTCACGATAACCAACACCAGCACCGAGGACGCGACCTCGGTCGTGTTCAACGACCTGCTCGGCGGCTCGACCGAGACCGGGCTGATGAACATCTCCCCGATCGCGATGAACGACTCGTTCACCGCCGTCGGCAACACCGTCCTGCGGGTCGGCCAGGCGGGCGAAACCGCGGTCGGGGCCGGCGGCAACATCGGCTCCGGCCCGTCGTCGGTGGTGACCTCGCTCGGCAACCTGCTGACCAACGACGTCGGCTCGACGACGATCGGCCCGGGCGCGCTGGCCGGCGACGACGTGACCGGGTTCACGTGCGATGTCGTGACCAATGGCATCAGCCGCGACGGGGGCACGTTCAACGTGTTCACCGACGGCTCGTTCAACTACGTCAGCGCCGCGGGCGACACCGTCGACGATACCTTCACCTACACCATCCGCGACGCGGGCATCGACGGCGTGGCCGGCAATGCCGACGACACCACCAGCACCGGCACGGTCACGATCACCATCACCGACCAGGTGTGGTACGTCGACAGCGTCAACGGCAGCGATGCCACCGGAACCGGCACCTCGGCCAATCCGTACGCCACGATGTCCGCGTTCAGCGCGGCCAATGTCGATGGCGCCAACGACTACATCTACGTCCAGGGCGACGTCAGCGGCCAGGTGGTCCTCGAAACCGGCGAGCACCTGATCGGCCAGGGCGCCGACCTCGACGTCGGCGGCTACCACCTGGCCGACGACGGCACGCGCTCGACGATCACCAACACTACCAACGGATTCGCGGTGACGCTGGCGGGCGGAGGCACCGGCAACAACGAGATCGCCGGCCTCAACATCGTCAGCACCATCGACGCCACAGAGGGCGGCATCACCGGCACCAGCTTCGGCGCGCTCACCGTCGATAACGTCACCCTCAACACGAGCGGCCAGGCGCTCAACTTGCACACCGGCAGCATCGCGGCAGGCAGCACCGGGTTCGTCTCGACGAGCTCGTCCTCGAGCAACACCAACAACGTCAACCTCACCTCGGTTTCCGGGACGCTCGATCTCGGCACCGGTTCGCTGACCGGCACGTCGCTGGGGGCTTTCGCGATCACCGGCGGCACCGCCAACGTCACCTACGCCGGCAACATCACGCAGGCGAACAACATCGACATGGTCTACATCCAGGGCCATTCGACCGGCACGGTGACCTTTACCGGGACGCTTAACGCGACCAACGGGACCGGCATCCAGCTCGACGGCGCCGACGGCACCTACAACTTCAACGGCACCACCACGCTGACCGGCGGCAATGCCGGGATCGACATCATCAGCGGCTCTGACGGCACCTTCAACTTCGCTTCGGGAACCGCGATCACCAGCCCGACCGGGATCGGCCTGCGGGTCGATAACAGCAACGCCAACGTCACCTACAGCGGCAACATCACCCAGGCGAACAACGCGGCCGCGGTCGACGTGACCAACCATTCGGGCGGCACGATCACCTTCCAGACGGGCGTCATCAACGCTAACAACGGCAGCGGCCTGCAGTTCAGCAACGCCGACGGGACCTACAACTTCAACGGCACGGCCGCGCTCCAAGGCGGCGACGCCGGCATCGACATCGACACCGGCTCGGACGGCGCGTTCACCTTCGGCAGCAACACCTCGCTGCTGGGCACCAGCGGCACCGCCTTCACCGTCAGCGGCGGCGGCGGCAACATCACCTTCAACGGCGTCATCGACGACGACACCGGCCAGCTGGTCAACATCACCAGCCGCACCGGCGGGACGATCGACTTCAACGGCCTCGTCACCGACAAGTTCGACGGCGACGGCGGCATCAACACCACGCAAGGCAGCATTCACCTCGGCGGCAACACCGGCGGCACGGTGCGCTTCGACGGCGGCATCAACCTGTCGACCGCGGGTAACGACGCGATCACCGCCGCGGGCAACATCGGCAGCACGCTGGTCATCACCGACCCGGCGGGCCCCACCGCCAACCGGATCAGCACCACCACCGGCACCGCGCTCGACGTGCAGAACACCACCATCGGCGCCGGCGGGCTGGTGTTCGAGAGCATCAACCAGAACGGCGGCGTCAACGCCATCATCCTCAGCAACACCGGCACCACCGCGGGCCTGAGCATCACCGGCACCGGCAGCGCGAATTCCGGCGGCACGATCCAGGGCACCAGCGGCGACGGCATCGTCCTCAGCAACACCTCGAACGTCTCGCTGACCGACCTGCTGATCCAGAACGTCGGCGGCGACGGCATCAACGCCGGCGGCGATGGCATCGCCACCGCGGGGAACCTCGGCGGCGTGAACAGCTTCACGCGCCTGTCGGTGCTGAACTTCGGCCTCGACGCCACCGACACCGCGGACGGCGTGCGGCTGGTCAACTCCAACACCAACACCACCCTCGTGATCGACGACAGCGTCTTCAACGGCACCAACGATTCCAACGACGGTGTGTTCATGGAGGCGTGGGGCACCTCGAACATGAACCTGCGCGTCGAGGACTCGGTGTTTACCGACATCTTCGGCGACGGCGTCGAGGTGCAGAGCATCACCGGCTCGACCGGCACGGTCAACGTCCGCGTGTGGGACAACGATTTCACCAACGCGGCGGTGCTCGGCAACGGCGGCGTGCAGGTGGATGCGTTCGGCGGGGCGACGTTCTTCGTCGATGTCGACCAGAACGTGTTTACCGACATCATGCGCCCGGTGACCAACCTCGGCGCGATCGGCATGACCAGCGGGCTCACCGCGCAAGTCGACATGACCATCCGCAACAACGACCTCGACGACATCAACGGCGCGCGCGGCATCACCGCGACCGTCGACGGCGGCCACACCGAGCTGATGATCGACAACAATTCGATCGACAATCTGGGCTCGACCACAAAGTTCGCCATCAGCGTCAATTCGACCAACGCCAGCAGCGCGGGAACGGTCGGCAACGTCGACGTCACCATCCAGAACAACGACATCGGCCAGGTCGGGAACCTGTGGTCCACCGGCAACGGCACGGCCGAAGCGATCTTCGTCACCAACGCGTTCGGCGCGTCGATCGATGCCCTCATCGCGAACAACGTGGTCGACGCCAATGCTTCGCTCGAGGTGATTCGCGCGCGTGCCGCAGGTTCCGGCCTGATGAACGTCACCATGACCGGCAACGACGTCACCGACACCAACGGCACGCGGCTCGAGCTGGCCGTCGCGACCGGCACGTCGGGCGGGCAACCGGGCGCGACGGTCAACGCCAGCATCAGCGGTAACATCCTCACCGTCGGCGGCACCATCACGCTGACCGAAGGGGCATCGGGCACCACGCCGGCAGACTTGAACGTGCAGCAGGCGAGCAGCGCGGCCGTGTCGGCGGCCAACAGCAGCGCCACCGTGACCGCCAGCGCCGGCGTCGACTTCGGCCAGCCCGCGCCGGCGTCGCCGTCGACGCCGACGCTGCCCTCGCAGCCGCTGCTGGTGGCGACGCCTCCGGCCCCGGTGGTCGAGGAGCCGGTCGCCGACCAACCCGTCGTCGATGAGCCGGACACCGATACCGATACCGGCACCGGCACGACCGATACCGGCACCGATCCCGATACCGGCACCGATACCGGCGACGACCAGCCGGTCGTCGTCGACGACGGCGTGCTCAGCCAGGCCGAGCTGGCGCTGATCGTCGAGGCGGCGATCGACCGCTGGGAAGCGGCGGGCGCCAGCGCCGAGGATCTCGCGGCGATGCGCGCGGTGACCGTCTCGGTCAACGAGCTCGGCGGGCTCTACCTCGGCGCCAGCACCGCCGGCCATATCGTCGTCGACACCAACGCCGCCGGCTTCAACTGGTTCGTCGACGCGACGCCGGGCGACGACAGCGAATACAGCGGCACCGGCAGCGTGCTGACCGCGCCGAAGGACACCCAGGCGGGCGTCCGCATCGACCTGCTGACCACGATCATGCACGAGCTCGGCCACCAGGTCGGGCTCAGCGACCAGTACGGCGCCACCGACCGCGACGAGCTGATGTACGGCACGATCAACCCGGGCGAGCGCCGCCTGCCGGGCAGCGACGACCTCGACGGGGCCAGCGGCGCGCCGGTCTCCGGCACGGCGTTCGCGCTGACGGCGGTCAACCTCGGCACGATCCCCGCCGGGCGCACCGTCACCGTGCAGTTCGATTCGACCGTGCTCGGCTACACCAACCAGCTGATCCCGGCGTACGACAACTACAGCACCCTGTCGGGCGCCAACTTCCCCGCCACCGACAGCAACCATGAGACGCTCAGCGTGTCGTCCGGAGTGGCGCTCGATTCGCTGACGCTGAGCAACCAGGTGTTCCTCGACGTCGACAACGACGGCGCGTACGGCGCCGGCGACAGCGGCATCGACGACGTCGACCTGACGCTGTTCGCCGACACCAACGGCAACAACGCCTACGACGACGGCACCGACGTGCAGCTGGCGACGGCGACCACCGCCGGCGGCGGCCTGTACAGCTTCACCGGCCTCGCCCCGGGCAACTACATCGTCCGCGTCGACGCCTCGAACTTCACGGCCGGCGGCGAGCTGGTCAGCCGCGCCACGGCGACGGGCGGCAACGACCCCGACGACAACGCCGACAACGACGACAATGGCGTCGCGGCGACCGGCGGGATCGTCGTCAGCCAGGCGATCTCGCTGGCCTTCGACGACGAGACGGTCGACGACGGCACCGGCCAGATGGATATCAACGACACGCTCGACTTCGGCTTCGTCGAGCTCAACGACGCGCCGGTCCTCGTCGTCGGCGGCACGCTCAACATCAACGAGGACGACACCAACGTCGTGCTGTCGACCACCGGCAGCGCGATGTCGGTCAGCGACGCCGAGGCGACCGGCGACATCAGCTACACGCTGTTCGTCACCAGCGGCATCCTGACGCTCGACACCACCGTCGTCGGCGGCGTGCAGGCGAGCGACATCCAGCCGGGCAGCGCCAACAACAGCCAGTTCATCTCGATCCTCGCCACGCAGACCGAGATCAACACCACGCTCGCGGCGACCAACGCGCTGCGCTACACCCCCAACGCCGACTTCAACGGCAGCGACACGCTCGAGGTCTATGTCAACGACCTCGGCCAGACCGGGGTCGATCCCGATCCGACATCGGTGCTCGATCCGGCGGTGGGGCCGACGAGCGAGGAGGACTACGCCACCCAGACGATCAACATCGCCGCGGTCGACGACGCGCCGGTGGCGCAGCCGGATGCGGTGGCGACCGACGAGGACGACGTGCTGACCGGCCTGGCCGGGGCGCTGTTCGCCGACAATGGCTCGGGCATCGACGACGACGTCGACGGCGACACGCTGGTCATCTCGCACGTCAACGGGGTGGCGGGCGACGTCGGCAACCCGGTCATGCTCACCTCGGGGGCGCTGCTGACCGTCAACGCCGACGGCAGCTACACCTACGATCCCAACGGCGAGTTCGACACGCTGACCGACAACACCTCGGGCGCGGTCAACACCGCGGGCAGCGACAGCTTCAAGTACACCCTCGACGGCGGCAACGAGGTGACCGTGACGGTGACCGTCAACGGCGTCGCCGGGCCGGGCGACTGGCTCGAGGGCGACAGCGGCGACAACACCATCATCGGCACGGCGCAGGGCGACCTGTTCATCCTCTCGCAGGGCGGCGACGACACCGCCAGCGGGCTCGGCGGCGACGACGGGTTCTACATGGGCGGCGCGCTCGGCCCGCTCGACGACCTCGACGGCGGCGGCGGGACCAACGACCAGCTCGGGCTGCAGGGCAACTACGGCACGTTCGGGATCGGCGCGACGCCGTACACGTTCAGCGCCGGCAACCTCGCCGGGATCGAGGCGCTGGTGCTGCTGTCGGGCCAGGACACCCGGTTCGGCGATCCGGGGACCAACTCCTACGACTACCACCTGGCGACGATCGACGACAACGTCGGCGCGGGCGAGCGGCTGGTGGTCGACTTCAACCGCCTGCGCCTCGGCGAGGACGTGATCTTCGACGGCTCGCTCGAGTCCGACGGCTACTTCCTGACGTTCGGCGGCAACGGCGTCGACGCCATCACCGGCGGGCAGCAGGACGACGGGTTCTACTTCGGCGTGGGGCGGTTCGGGGCGAGCGACACGGTCGACGGCCAGGGCGGCACCAACGACCAGCTCGGCCTGCAGGGCGACTACACGATCGCGTTCGGGGCGACGCAGCTCGCCGGGATCGAGATGATCGTGCTGCTGAGCGCCGCCAACACGACCTACGGCGGCGGCGCCGACTCGTTCGCCTACGACCTGAAGATGGACGACGGCAACGTCGCCGCCACCGAGACGCTGCGGGTCAGCGCCAACACGCTGGCCGCGGCCGGCGAGACGCTGACGTTCGACGGCGCGCTCGAGCTCGACGGGCACTTCGTCGTCTACGGCGGCGCCGGCGCCGACGCGATCACCGGCGGGGCGCTGGCCGACACGCTCTACGGCGCGGGCGGGGCCGACGACCTGACCGGCGGCGGCGGCGACGACAGCTTCGCCTACGTCAGCGCGGCGCACTCGACCGCGGCCGACACCGACCAGATCCTCGACTTCGCCACCGGCGACGAGATCGACCTGTCGGCGATCGACGCCGACACCGTCACCGGCGGCAGCCAGGCGTTCGGCTGGATCGGCTCGAATGCGTTCAGCGGCGCCGCCGGCGAGCTGCGCGCGTTCGACGCCGGCGGCGGAGTGTGGCAGGTCGAAGGCGACGTCGACGGCGGCGGCACCGCCGACCTCGTCATCCTCGTCACCACCGACCACCCGCTGACCGCCACCGACTTCGCCCTGTGACGCCAGCACCGGCGCGGCCCGGGCCGCGCCGGAATCGGGTCGACCGTGTCCCCAAAGCGGGCTAACGCCGGAAGGCCGCCGTCGTCCTGGGGGGATCGCATCTCGGTGCATGTCGACAGCCTGCCATCGCGCGCGCCGAACACCGGCGAGCCGGCGACGTGATCCTGCACGGCTACTTTCGCTCGTCGGCCAGCTGGCGCGTGCGCATCGCGCTCGAGCTCAAGGGCCTCGCGGTCGAGCATCGCTCGCACCACTTGCGCAAGGGCGAGCAGCGCGCGGCCGACTACCTGCGCCTGAACCCCCAGGGGCTGGTCCCGGCGCTGGCCCTCGACGACGGGCGCGTCCTGACCCAGTCGCTCGCCATCCTCGAGTATCTCGACGAAGTGGCGCCCGAGCCGCCGTTGCTGCCGGGCGGCGCGGCGCAGCGCGCCGAGATCCGCGCGCTTGCCCAGATCATCGCCTGCGATGTCCATCCGCTGCAGAATCTCAAGGTTCTCGACCGCATCCGCGCGCTGGCGGGCGACGCGGCGGCCCGGCAATGGGCGCAAACGGTCATCCGCGAAGGCCTCGACGCGTTCGAAGCGGTCGTCAGCCCGCGGTCCGGCGCGTTCGCCTGCGGCGAGCGGCCGACGCTGGCGGACGTCGTGCTGATACCGCAGCTCGGCAATGCCCGGCGCTTCGGGCTCGAGGTGAGCTGGCCGCGGATCGCGCAGATCGAGGAGAATTGCATGCGGCTCGAGGCGTTCCGGCGCGCGGTGCCCGAGCGGCAGCCGGACGCCGAGTAGCGCCGTGCGCGACCAGCCCCGGGGTTTGCCCGCGCAACGTGTCATTGCATAATGGCGCGACTGGGCGCGATCACCCGGCCAGGCGCCGGGCGTGCGTGAGGAGATAACGGATGCGCCTCATCGAGCACTTCATCGTCGGCGGGAGCGGCGGCCGCGCCGGGCGCATGGGCGACGTGTTCGATCCCAACAGCGGCTTGCCCCAGGCGCGGGTCGCGCTCGGCGGCAAGGCGGAGCTCGACCGCGCGGTCGACGCGGCGAAGGCGGCGCAGCCGGCGTGGGCGGCGACCAATCCCCAGCGCCGCGCCCGGGTGATGTTCGAATTCAAGCGGCTGGTCGAAGCCGACCTCGACGTGCTGGCCCGGCTGCTCTCGAGCGAGCACGGCAAGGTCGTCGCCGACGCCAGGGGCGACGTTCAGCGCGGGCTCGACGTGATCGAGTTCGCCTGCGGCATCCCCCACGCGCTGAAGGGCGAGTACACCCACGGCGCGGGGCCCGGCATCGACGTCTTTTCGATGAAGCAGCCGGTCGGCATCGGCGCCGGAATCACGCCGTTCAACTTCCCGGCGATGATCCCGATGTGGATGTTCGGCATCGCCGTCGCGGTCGGCAACGCGTTCGTTCTCAAGCCCAGCGAGCGCGACCCCAGCGTGCCGGTGCGCCTCGCCGAGCTGTTCCGCGAGGCCGGTGGTCCGGAGGGCATCCTCCAGGTGGTCCACGGCGACAAGGAGATGGTCGACGCGATCCTCGACCATCCCGACATCGCCGCGGTCAGCTTCGTCGGCTCGTCCGACATCGCCCACTACGTCTACAAGCGCGGAGTCGCGGCCGGCAAGCGCGTGCAGGCCATGGGCGGGGCGAAGAACCACGGCATCGTGATGCCCGACGCCGACATGGACATGGTCGTCAGCGACGTCGCCGGCGCGGCGTTCGGCAGCGCGGGCGAGCGCTGCATGGCGCTGCCGGTCGTGGTTCCCGTCGGCGACGAGACGGCCGAGCGCCTGCGCGAGAAGCTGATCCCGGCGATCGAAAGCCTGCGCGTCGGCATCTCGACCGACGCCGAAGCGCATTACGGACCGGTCGTCACCGCCCAGCACAAGGCGAAGATCGAGGAATGGATCGCCAAGGCGCAAGCCGAAGGCGGCGAGATCGTCCTCGACGGGCGCGGGTTCACCCTGCAGGGCCACGAAAGCGGCTTCTTCGTCGGCCCGACCCTGATCGACCATGTGACGCCCGAGATGGAGAGCTACCGCAACGAAATCTTCGGGCCGGTGCTGCAGATCGTGCGCGCGAAGGATTTCGAGGAAGCGGTCGAGCTTCCCAGCCGCCACCAGTACGGCAACGGGGTCGCCATCTTCACCCGCAACGGCCATGCCGCGCGCGAGTTTGCCGCGCGGGTCAACGTCGGCATGGTCGGCGTCAACGTGCCGATCCCGGTGCCGCTGGCCTACCACACGTTCGGCGGGTGGAAGCGCAGCGCCTTCGGCGACGCCAACCAGCACGGCATGGACGGCGTGCGCTTCTGGACCCGGACCAAGACGGTGACCCAGCGCTGGCCCGACGGCGGCGGTGACGGCAGCAACGCCTTCGTGATTCCGACGATGGCCTGAATGCCCGCGGCCGGGCCGGCGCAGGCTGTGCGAGAAGGGAGTTTGCCGAGTGAGCTACGCAACCATCAAGGTCGAACAGCGGGGTGCGGTCACCCTGATCACGCTCGATCGGCCGCAGGCGCTCAACGCCCTCAACACCGAGGTGCTCGACGAGCTCGTCGACGCCTTTGCGGCGTTCGATGCCGACGACGGCCAGCGCTGCGCCGTGCTGACCGGCAGCGAGCGCGCTTTCGCCGCCGGCGCCGACATCAAGGAGATGGCCGAGCGTGGCTTCGCCAGCATGTACGGGCATGACTTCTTCGCCCGGTGGGAGCGGGTCACGGCCACGCGCAAGCCGTGGATCGCCGCGGTCGCGGGCTTCGCGCTCGGCGGCGGGTGCGAAGTGGCGATGATGGCGGACCTGATCATCGCCGCCGACAGCGCCCAGTTCGGTCAGCCGGAGATCACCCTCGGCGTCACCCCCGGCATGGGCGGATCGCAACGCCTGACCCGCGCCGTCGGCAAGGCCAAGGCGATGGACATGTGCCTGACCGGCCGGCGCATCGGTGCCGAGGAGGCCGAGCGGGCCGGCCTGGTCGCCCGGGTGGTGCCGGCCGCAAGCCTGCTCGAGGAGGCGCTGGCCGTCGCCGCGACGATCGCCGCGATGGCGCCGCTCGCCGCGATCGCCAACAAGGAGGCAGTCAACGCGGCGTTCGAGACCGGGCTGGCGCAGGGGATCGCCTTCGAGCGCCGCCTGTTCCACGGCCTGTTCGGGACCGACGACCAGAAGGAGGGCATGGCGGCCTTCGCAGCCAAGCGCAAGCCGGAGTGGAAGGGGCGCTGACAATGCCGCACCTGGCGTTCATCGGCCTCGGCAACATGGGCGGCGGCATGGCGGCCAATCTCGTCCGGGCGGGCATCGAGGTCCACGCGTTCGATCTGTCGCCGGAGGCGATGCGGCGCGCGGCAGACGCCGGGTGCAAGCTGTCCGGCTCGACGGCCGAGGCGGTCGCCGACGCCGGCGTGGTGGTGACGATGCTGCCGGCCGGCGAGCATGTGCGGGAGGTCTATGAAGCGAGCGTGTTCGGCGCGGCGCCGGCATCGGCGCTGCTGATCGACTGCTCGACGATCGACGTGGCCACGGCGCGCGCGGTCGAAGGCGAGGCCGCTTCGCGGGGTTACGTCATGGTCGACGCCCCCGTTTCGGGGGGCATCGCCGCGGCCGAGGCGGGCACGCTCACGTTCATGGTCGGGGGCAGCCGGGAAGGCTTCGACCGCGCGGTGCCGGTTCTCGAGCGGATGGGCCGCGCGGTCATCCACGCCGGCGACGCGGGCGCCGGGCAGGCCGCCAAGATCTGCAACAACATGCTGCTCGGCGCATCGATGGTCGCGACTTGCGAGGCCTTCATTCTGGCCCGCAAGCTCGGGCTCGACCCGCAAGTGTTCTTCGACATCTCGAGCCAGGCGTCGGGCCAGAACTGGTCGATGACGACGTATTGCCCGCTGCCGGGCGTCGGCCCGGAGACCCCGGCCGATCGCGATTACGACGGCGGCTTTGCCGCGGCCCTGATGTTGAAGGATTTGCGGCTGGCGATGGCCGCGGCCGAGGATGCGCATGCCTACACGCCGATGGGCGCGCGCGCCGCGGACCTGTATGCCCGGTTCTCCGACCTCGGCGGGTCGGCGAAGGACTTCTCGGCGATCATCAAGATGCTCGACGATACCTGGCGCGCGCCGCAGGCGCAGCCCTGATGCACGGGCTGGGCCCGCCCACCACGAAGGCATCCTCGAGCACGCGCCGCGGCTCGAGGCGGCAGCGGGCGCGGCCGCCTGGCCATTGACCCGCCCCACCGTCGCATGCGAAGGGCGGTGCTTCGAGGGCACCGCTGCAGGGGGCCGGCCACAAGGCTTGCCGCGGCAGCATGTCCTTGAAATGCGGGTGTAGCTCAATGGCAGAGCAGAAGCTTCCCAAGCTAGGCGAAATGGCGGTTTTCTGCGCCTAATCCTGTAAACCAGCGACCTTTCTGGCCCTTATCAATCAGAGGCTTACCGTGGGGGTGTAAACCGATTGCGGACGCACGAGCAACGCGTTGCAAAAACCTTGGCACGAAGGCAACTTGCAAGACGGGGCAGGAATGCGACAGTCGTCACCTTGAGGGCGATAGCTGAGGGGGCGTGATGGTCGATGCTTGAGGCTCAACTAGTCGAAGAGTTTAAGGCCCGCCTGCTGCGAGACACCGAGCAAGAGCGCCATGACCGTGGCGAAAGCCATTCTCTAGCCTCGGACGTTGCATTGGCCGAAGTAATGCTTGCCGATCTCGAAGAGGGCGGCGTTCTGACTGAGCATGATCTCTGCCCCTATGAGGATGTCGAGGGGCGCAACCGATGCAAGATCATCGCCTACTCACTTCCGGACGAAAGCACACGATTAGAGCTGATTATCGCTAGGTTCCTTCCGGAAAGCGACGGAGAGTATCTACAAGCGCAGGAAATCGAGAGGCTGGCGGGCCGCGCGGCGCGGTTCTTCACCTATGCAGCTTCTGGGGATCACGAACGGTTCCAGACCAATCAAATGGTCGCGGAAGCGGCGACACGTATCCGGGAAGAGTTGCCGCGGATCGCCGAAGTTCGAGTGAACATCCTCACGAATGGCTTGGTGCGGGACAAGGCCATTGAAGAGCTGGAAATCGACGGCCGCCCTGTGGAGTTCTCTGTTTGGGACCTGGAGCGGCTGTATCGAGCGGCGGGCGAAGAGGTAACGCGAGATCGCATCGAGATCGATTTTGCAAAGCTGCTTGGGCGGCCGATCCCGGCCTTGGAGATGAAACCGCCTCCTGCCGAATATCAGACATTTCTGCTTGTTCTTCCTGGCGAAGCGCTTTCGCGGCTTTACAATCAGTTCGGGGCTCGCCTGTTTGAGTTTAACGTCCGGTCATTCCTGCAAGCCCGCGGCAATGTGAACAAGGGCATCCGGGAGACACTGCGGAACGAACCGGAGCGCTTTCTCGCGTATAATAACGGTCTGACTGCGACCGCCGACGAGATCGAGGTTGGAGAATTGAATGGCGAGACTGTCATTCGGCGGCTGCGCGGTCTTCAGATCGTCAACGGAGCGCAAACGACCGCGTCAATCCATCGCGCCGCTAAGGTAGACAAGATCGACATCAGCCGAGTTGCGGTCTCGGTAAAATTGACGAGGGTTGAGCCGACTAAACTCGGAGATTTCGTTCCGCTCATCGCGCGCTTTGCAAACACGCAGAACCCTGTCCAGCTGGCTGACCTATCAGCCAACAACGAGTTCCACATTGCCATCGAGAGACTGTCAGAACAGATATGGGCACCGGGGGAGGAGAGCCGTTGGTTTTATGAGAGGGCTCGGGGCGCTTACGAAGTGGCCCGAATGCGTCTCGGCTCGACGCCCGCCAAGCGACGAGATTTCGACGCCGAGTATCCTAAGAACCAGCGCTTCACGAAGACTGACTTGGCGAAGTTATGGATGAGCTGGTGGGAGCAGCCTCATGTGGTCAGCCGCGGGGCACAGAAGAACTTTGCGGCCTTTATGGCCGCATTGCCTGATCGCTTTTCCGCAGGGTGGTCGCCCGATCCCATTTTTTACCGGCAAACGATTGCCCTGCTGATCCTGTCGAAGACTGCCCAGGGAGCGGTGCGCAAAGCGTCGATACAATCTTATCGCGCCAATGTGGTCACCTATGTGCTGGCAAAAATCCACGCTGAATATGCAGACCAAATCGACCTTGAGTGGATTTGGGAAAACCAGTCTCTCTCAGCCGAGATGACGTCGATGCTTACCGAGTGGTCCGGCTTGGTCCACGAGGCCATCGTAGCGGGAGCCGGTGCGAGGAACGTGACGGAGTTCTGCAAGAAGGAGGAATGCTGGGAGCGCTTACATGCATTGACGCTTCCGACGGTTCAGCCGCTACCTCCGGAACTGAGTGGAGGGGCCATCAAGATAGCTCAACCCAAGCCAGCCCGCTCCGATCCGGAAAGAGAGCTGATTGATAGATGCATGGAGTTGAATGGTGCTGATTGGGCGAGGATCGTGGCTTGGGCTTCGACATCCACCGCGGTGACCGACTTCGATCTGAAGGTTGCAAACACCATCGTGGGGTATGCTTTGGCTGGTTGGGAAAAAGAGATATCAGCGAAGCAAGCTCAACGAGGAGCCCGAGTGCTCGATGCTGCCAAACGGGCAGGCATTCTGGAGGTGGCTTAGTCTCCGAAGCCCTCGGGCTTTAGACGTCTCGAACGTTTGCCGGAGCGGGTTTGCTTGATCGGACTAACTGGCGGCTTTGCTCGCCTTGATGGACGAGAAACAACGTCCCGAACTGCGCGAGCGGTCGCCTCACGAGCCTTGTTGGGCGACCAGCGTTGTGCTTCTGCGATGAAATCTTCGTCGCCAATGGCCTCGCTTACCAACTCGGCGTCAAAGTGAACCCGGACGAGCAAAGGAAATCGAACGGCTTGACCGGAAACGATCCCCTGGCCCGGTCCAAAGGTCTGCAAGATGTTCGCATCGGCCTCGGACAGGTTCTCCATCACCGACCGCACGAAGCGTTTGTCATTCGGGTTGACGAGCCGAAGGACCAGGAAACTGTTGCACTGCGCGAGGGTGGTTTCGTCTAGCCGAGAGGGGCGCTGGGATATGAGCACCAGCCCAGTTCCGAACTTCCGTCCCTCGGTAATAACCTTCCGTATGGTTTGAAGCGACGGCGTTTCATCAACTCCCTCTCGACGGCTGGGAATAAAGTTGTGCGCCTCCTCAATGACCGCCTGAAAGGGCGGAATGCGGTCGGAAAGCGTCAGCCTGTGACTGAACAAGGCTTCGAGCACGATTGAGACGATGGCCGATTGGTTGAGGTGGTCGTAGCCAGCCAGATAGAAGATCGAGACCTGCCCCGGACGAACGATGCTTTCGGGGTTATCCGTTGGGTCCGGCATATCGTTGAACTCGTAAGCCGCGAACCGCGGCTGACCGCGCAGGCGTTCGTTGTTTCGCTCCATCTGAAGAAGGTTGTCACGGACAAACCTGAGCGAGCGCATCACCGCATTGATGCTGGCCGTGCGAACCTCGGCCAACTCATCGCTCACGTGGTCTTTCGACCGCTTCTTGGCAGCGATGGCACCGGCAAAGTCGATAAGCCTTTGGATGAATGTCGTTGCCGGCTCGCCTTCGCCGGCATCAACCTCGCCAATCAGGTAGGTATAGAAATGCTGTTGAGGATCGGTAAGGCTCCTTCCCATCTTGTTGATGAGGTCGGCGATCACACCGATGTTTTTTTCCCAGACCCTGATGACGGGATAGAAGATTTTCACTTCCGAGCCGGCAAATAGATGCCTTTTCTCGAATAGGCCGAGATAATCTCCGTGAGGGTCGAAGATCAGAAGCGGATACTTCAGGTCAATGAGTTCTCGAATGATCCGCCGCGCGGCGACAGTCTTGCCGCCGCCAGTCATGGCCAAGATCGCCAAGTGACGAGAGACTACCTGCTTCGCAGTCAGGGAGACTTCAACATCCGAACGTCCGATCAATGAGCCGATGAGAAGTCGCGGTTCGTCGTCGCCTCCTTTCGGTCGTCCGGTCAGAAGCAGCTGGACTGCTTCGGCATCAGGATAAAGGACGGGTGCGGACGGCTTCACCGGGTAAGTGAGCGGTGATAGCTGGGCTTCAGCTTCTCCCTCCATCGTCGTCCCGAGGATGAGCACCTGGGCTTCCAGATGGTCCCTGCTCCCTGACAATACGGTATCCATCAAATCGATGCTCTGATCCGTCAGTTCCTGTGCCGCTTCGGCCGGAAAGAACGGATTGAACCTGTCGATGGAGATTATGCGGCCCCAAACCGTCGCCACCCGTTGTGATCCGCCAGAAAGCCCTGGCACCTCCACCCGCGTTGCGACGATGTCACCCAGCTTTCCCTGAAGGCTCTTCAAGATGAAGGTAAAACTGCCTGTCGAAGCGCTGCCGACGACGGTCCCTACCTTGGCCCACTCCGCCATTCCGGTTACCCCCTATGCGTTTGGACGGAAGAACCAGTCCCGCCCCTTCGAAGCCAGCACTCTTTTGGCAAAGGTGAGCGCGCGCGGATCACCGCTGGCAAGCGCCTTCTTCAACAGCACGATCTGATGCTGTCCCCTGATCCCACGGCTCATCCACTCAGGGACCTTCGCATACTTGTCGACAATATCGAGGCCCACTGGAAAGCCATACGACGGGAGAAGCCGACTGGTATGCAGGATCAAATCCAAGAGCTGTAGATGGTTGGCAACGTCGTCGAACATCTCGACGCGGAAGGGCATCGCGAGGTCAGTAGGTTTGAGGTAGGTGGTAAATGCGTTCGGATACATGCGTATCCAGGGCTTCCAAACCTCCGGCCACTTGTTCTCCGGCCCCTGCCTCGGGACCGATATGGGGCCGATGTATTCTCCGGCTTGAAGAACGACGTCGAGAAGGGCGGCATCGTTGAGGGCATATAGCGCCAGGTTCGCCAGCAGGTCCCGCGCTTCAGATTTCTTAATGATCTCTTTTGTGAGCAACAGGTCCAAGACGCGTCGCATGACGACCGGGTCTTTGCCTATCGAACGCTCGACCACCCCCGCTACCGCTTTGCCTGACAACTTCAATCTGTTCAGCAACTCAAGATACAGGGCAACAAACTGGCGTTCTTCGTCCTGGCCTCGCCAAGTCGGTTCGTTCAGAAGTGCGCCGCATGCTTCCAGTCCATAGCCGGGGAAGTAATCCAGGCCGTAAGGTGCGGCCGGGTTAATCAGTGGTCCGTGGAGCAGGATTAGGTCAGGGCTATCGCCCCTGTTCGCCAAGTGCCACGCTGCGCTCGTCTCGGAAATGATGCGCGCGGCGTCCCGAAGTTTCGCAATGTCTGAGAAATCGTCGTCGTAGATGGCGGCATCGTCGCTGTAGAGATCATCGACCATCGAGAGTTCGATATTGAACTGCTCGCGCTTCTGTGGGTCGGGTTCACCTGGTGTGACGATGTAGCTGCCGACGCGTATTCCTATCGGAGCGGCCGAGGGAAGATCGATGCTCGCAACTCCACCGTCGAGAAACGCAATCGAGGTGCCTGCGAGTTGCTTCCAATAGCTCTCCGGCCGGTAGGTGAGAGTTCCAATGAGCCCATTGGCTTCGAGCATGCCACGAACCGCGGTCGCGATTTCCGACAGCCGGTCGATGTAGTTCTGCTGTGCGTTCGCTGATCCGCGGGCCGCAACGTGGAGCATCCCCGCCAGGAACTCACCCTGACTGACACGAACCTCAATACGTTCGCGGATTTTCTCTTCGTCTGCCACGTCTTGCCCCCTGCCGCGTTATCCGTTGAACGGTGGCGTTCGGCAAGCATCAACAGATGAACAGCATACCCCCAAAAGGCGGCAAACCGCGACGCCATAAAGGGGATTTCATGTCTCCCGAAACGCGCAGTGCCGTGATGGCTCGCATTCGAGGAAGGGAAACTGGGCCGGAGCTGCTCCTAGCCGGCGAAATGCGGCTCTTGGGCTTGGAATGGGAGGAGCACGCCCGCGACCTACCTGGTCGCCCCGACTTCGTTTTCCGCGAGGCCCGCGTCGCTGTCTTCGTCGATGGCGACTTTTGGCACGGCTACCAATTCCGAGATTGGCGAGACAAGCTATCCGAGGCTTGGGAGAGGAAGATTGCAGGCAACATTAGGCGCGATGTCAGAAACCGCGCCACCCTCCGAAGCCTCGGCTGGCATGTCGTCAGGATTTGGGAGCATCAGGTGACCGCTCGCCCAACTGCGTCGGCGATGCGGGTGAAGCGAGCCCTGCAGCGAGGAAAATGTTGACCCGCGACGTTCGGAGCCTGGCCGCGGGCGGTTAAACCTGGTAGCGCCGCACGTGATGATCCGAACCCTCGATCTCTTTTGCGGTGCGGGCGGCAGCAGCTGGGGAGCGAAGCAGGCCGGGGCCACTATCGTTTGTGGAGTGGACGCCGACGAACGAGCGGCAGCCACCTACGCGGCCAACTTTGGACGCTCGGCCTCCCGATGCCTCAGGTTGAATGAGCAGTCCCGCCCGCGTGATCTGGGCGATATCGGGGAAATAGACCTCTTACTAGCTTCTCCGGAGTGCACTCATCACACCTGCGCTCGCGGCAGCAAGCCGAGAGATGACGACAGCAGGCGGACGGCGAACTACGTTGCCAGATTTGCCGCTGACCTTCGGCCTCGCTGGATCGTGCTTGAAAATGTCGTGCACATGAAGAGCTGGCACGGTTATGAGCCCGTGATCACCAGCCTGACCAATTTGGGGTATCATGTATCGCCTCAAGTTCTGAACGCCTCACATTTCGGCGTCCCGCAGAACCGTCGCAGGCTCTTCCTCATTGCTGACCTTCTTGCAACGCCGCCTTCTATTGAGCCCTCGTTCAGAACATCGCGTCCAGCTCGACGCGTCCTCGACCTGCCCGGAACGTGGAGATCAAGACCTCTGTATCGCCCAGGGCGAGCGACTGGAACTCTCGCGCGCGCTGAGAGAGCTATCGCAGCGCTGGGCGAAGGCAATGACTTCCTTATCGTGTACTACGGCTCAGACGGAGCCGGCGGTTGGCAGAGTTTGGACCAACCTCTGAGGACGATGACCACACTCGACCGCTTCGGCTTGGTCACATGGGACCAAGACGAGCCTATGCTCAGAATGCTGCAAGTGCCCGAGCTAAGGCGAGCCATGGGTTTCCCGGTCAGCTTCACCTTGCTGGGCCAGCGCCGTGATCAAATCCGCCTTCTCGGCAATGGAGTAGCACCCCCTGTGATGAAGGCGATTATTGCACAGCTGACAGCGGATCAATCCGTGGCCGTTGCCGCGGAGTAGGGCGCTAAGCTGTTGGAGGGAACTCGTTAACGAGCCACTTCTGGAGAGCCGAAATCTCACCCAAACCATGATCCCGCAGCAGCTGAACGATGTCACCTGCCGCAATGATAATGATCGGATGTTGGTCCTCCTTTATTTCTTTGTATGCATATCTGTCGACGAAGCTGGTCGTCACGAGAACGCCGAACTGACGATGGCGCAATCTGGAGATCAAGCGTGAGAGTTCGCGAACTCCCACTGACTTCGCCGGAGCATAGCACTTTGCCTCAAGTGCGAAATCGATGAGGATCGCGCCCGGCCCTCTGCCCAGTCGAACCCGTCCGACGGCGTCGCGTCCACCATCACGAGAGGGTCGAGTTACATCCAGGCTAGCCACCTCGGGAAGCGCCAATCTCGAAATGGCGGCCGCACAGCCTTCAAATCTGTGCGGTTGATCACCGAAATAGGCGTGCAAGAACGAGATCAGACGGCGGCCGGCGTCGTCGCTCGGAAGCTGCTCGGCCTTGGTGCGATACTCGACCGTCCGCTCAGCGGTGAGCGGCTTGTAGGTGCCTGACAATATCCACTGCTTCCACGCCTTTGGAGCGGCGTTAGTAACCGGGTTGCCCGAGACGACTTCGTCCAGCCATTTTCGTGAGATCACCCCGGCGTCCAAGATCGTGAAAATTGCGCGATAGTTCTGAAAGCGCGCGCCCTGCTTGGCTTTCCAGACGGCGACCAAATCCTCAGATGGGCGTAGGCCGGGTGCGCCCGGGACAACCAAACCTAAGAATCGAACATCGCGGCAGGGGCCGACGTTTGCGAATGCGAAGATGGGAGGGAGCTGCGCCCTTTCCGCCGGCGATCCATGCGCCAAATCGAATGCTCGGCGAAGCAGCTCGTTACCGCGTCGGGGTGTTTCGTGGAGACCGCGGCCGGGATTTCGATTGTCCCCAAAGTAAGTGAAGGTGCCGGTTTCTGGATCGATTGCGTCGGGCCAATCGGCACTGTCCAGGGAAGTGGTCAAAACGACCATGGTCAGAGCGTCGATTGAGCCGCGGTAACGAAAGCCTCCACTATTGCTCACCTGGAGCAGAGGCCCCAATGGATCATCCCCCGCGTTCCCCGCTCGTCCTCCCTGATACACTGCATCAATCCTCAAGTCGGACGTTGGGAGGTCTGGGCGAGGAATAGTTATCATCGAACCACTCTGGCCTTGCTCGGCATCGCCATCAAGCGTCTGCCGTGAGCCGCAGCGTCGTCTGGGCTTGACGTTTCAGAAACTCTGGTGAGGCTCGCGTCAATCGGCCTCTCCAAAGTCACTATCTAAGGGAACAACCTAATGCTCACAGCAACCGGGATCGGGACCCTCATCTTGTCGATGCTCGGCGCGTTTGGTGGGGCGGCGGTCGTTGGCGGGCTGGTGGCGAAATACGTTAGCGACCATGCGTCTAAGCAGTGGCTTCAAACGCATAAGGGGCAGTTGGACCAAGTCTTGGAAACGCACAAAGCGGAGCTGACCCGAGACACTGAGACACACAAACTGTCTCTTAAAAGGCAAGAGCTGCTGTTCAACCGAGAGATTGAAGCCGCGGACGCTCTGATGAAACTCTATCGCCGCATTTATCCTGACTACTCGCGCCCGGATATGGAGTGGCATGATGCCTGTGAGGACGTTGCGGACAGGCTTGGGCAGGTCGAGACAGACTTAGAGGATTACCTGGAGCTGCATTCTGCCGTGATCAGCGGCCCAGTCCGGGAAAAAATTGAAGCGATCCGGTCGCAAGCCGCATCTGAGAAGTTCTTCACGAGCGACGTGCCGGACGATGTGCCCAACCATGCGCTTGAAGCGGCGGGGCAAATCTTGGAGGGGCTGAACGAGGCTCGTGCTCACATGTTGCAGGACATCAGGAGATGATCTCTTACTGAACCTTCCTCTAGATCGACACGCCGAGGATCGACAGCGGGTCTCACAGAGGTCGGATTGTTGCCATGGGAGACGATCTAGTTGGCCTCTAGACCCGTGTTCGCCAGCGCCACGGGCATCTAGGCTCCACGGTTCCCACCGAGCACGGACTTCACGCGCGCCAGTCAGCCGGACGCGCATCACCAGTCAGATGAAACTGCCAAACGAGGTTGATCACCTTCTGGAAATCAGCGTTCTCGGACGCCAGCCGATTGCAGTTGGCCCAGTCAATCTCCTGCCGCTCGCGAGCAGGAATAAGGACTTGGCTTTCAGCAGCATTTTCCGCATCCAGCTTGATCAGGCCGACGCCATGCAGCGCAGCGAGCATGCGAAGTTCTTTGATGGTATCCGTTGCTTCGATCTCGCTTGCCACGAGATATGCGAAGTTAGCCCATGAGGAGTTGGACACGGTTTGGAAGTAGGCTTCGCGAACGTTCGAACGGTTTAGAAGCAGTTTGACCTCAAACGACCAGATGCGCGCCTTTCTCGCACCGGCTTGTGATACGCAGTTGCGAACCTCCGTAATCCAGTCGCGGGTAAGGTCCTCGAAGGCTACAACATCGGGGTAAAGCCAGCGGTTGCCTTGAGGGCCTCGCCTGTTCGCTGACCTTTTCTCGTCAATTCGCTGAGCGTGTATACCAAACTCCGCGCTCAGATACTGAGCCAGCTTCGGATACAAGCCGATCTCTCGGGGCGGGGTCTCGATGACAGGCAAGGTCGTGGTCTGCGGAGCGGACCGCGCAACACCCTCGGTCGCGGCCACTTCCGCTTCTTCCGACGCGTTGGTCCAATAGTATAGTCGAGGACGATCCTCCGTGGTTCTCACCTGCGGATTTTTCTTCTCGATCTGCGGCCGGTTAGCCCCGATCTCGGCAACGAGTTGCTGGATCAACTCAGCTTCCGTTGTGAGTGTCCGGCTTCTTTCCAGCTTGTGCAGGCACTCCTCGGAATAACGTTCTCTGATCCATTGCGCCACTTCACGCGCCGTAAGGCGATGATCCGCATGAGCCTTGAGGCACTCGACGACCGCGCTATTGAGTTTCAGCATGTAAATCCCCTCGTCCCAGGTGATAGCAGCGCAACTTGGCCATCATCAACCAAGGTGGACATCATGGCTTCCATGCGAGAAATCGCGCTTGGCATCTCAAGCGTCTTGCAGCACTCGACCACGCCAGAGCCGCTTTCCATTGATCTTTGGAACGAGCCTCCAGATGAAGCGGCCGCGCTAGTGAAGGCACTTCTTGCTGAGTGTCATGACGCAGAGATTGCAGTTGCCACTATCAAGGTCCCGAAGGAAGTCTGGGCGGTTCTAGCGCCAGAGGCTGAGAGGATGGTGCGGCCTCTTAGCACGCGCGTCGAGATACTGCCTTCGATGGACCAGCAAATAGAGGTCTGGAGGAGGCCGCCTCCCCAGAACCGAGATAACTCCGGGCCGCAAACCTAAACGAGAGTGAACGAAAAGCAGATAACTCCGCGCATCGAACCTGAACGACATTGAAAAATATCGGAATAGCGGGGAGATTTTGAACCGTTGGACACTTCGGGGTAGCCTCCACTCCGCACTCGGATAGGGTGTAAGCATCTGATTTGCTGAGGAATATCAGATGCTAGTAGGCTACGCTCGCACGTCGACGTTCGATCAGGTTGCAGGGCTTGAGGCGCAGATCGCCCAACTTATCGCAACGGGCTGCAAGGTCTTTTCAGAACAGACGTCATCGGTTGGAGATCGCCCTCAACTAGATGCGGCGCTGGGCTACATCCGCGAGGGTGACGCCCTGATCGTGACCCGCCTTGACCGGCTAGCCCGCTCTACATCCGACCTGCTCCGGATCATCGACCTGCTCGAAGCCAAGGGCGTCGGATTGCGGGTTCTCGACTTCGGCGGAGCCGAGATGGACACACAGTCCCCGACTGGTCGACTGATGTTGACGATGTTCGGGGCACTGGCCGAGTTTGAGCGCTCGCTCATGCTTTGTCGCCAGCGCGAGGGGATCGAACGAGCCAAGCGGCTCAAGAAATACAAGGGCCGCGCCCCCACCGCCCGCGCGAAGTTGCCCGAGATGAAGCGACTTGCTGCCGAAGGGTTGCGCCCAACAGAGATCGCGAAGCGTGTCTCATGCAGCCGCGCCTCAGTATATCGTTTGCTCGCGGAGACTAGGCGGTGAGCGAGACCAGCCGCCTTTTTGCGGACCTCCCTGCGCAGCTTGAAGACATGCACCGGCCCGTGGTCGACGGTAGGGCATCAGGTCAGCCTCCGGAGGTCCCTCACAGCTTGGCTGACGCCCTCTGCAACGGGTTGCAACGCACTGCCCGCATCCCGCTTGATATTCGCTTGAGCCTACAGGATGTTTGATCCTGTTCCTCCCGACATCGTGATCCAGCGGCAGGTCGAGGAAGCCATTGCGCTAGGACACCCGTTGCCCCGCTGGGGGTGGAAAACACCTGTGGCATACAACTCTAGCACCGGGGCCGAAAGGATCGCTGGTTGGCAGAAGGTTCTCATTGCGGAGCGATTGGGGCTTCTCAGTCGGGGGGGCCGCTGTTCCGTTTGCCACTCGGCGAGCGCCGAGCAATTCCATTCCGAAGTTTACCTACGAAGTGTCGCCGTCAGATCGGTGTGCCGCTCCTGTCATTACAGGGTCCACCGGCGCTTTGTTGATCCCAACGGTTGGCACGTTTTTCTCGGTGGCCGGGCACGGCTAGGTGATTGGGCGCTCTGTCTGCGGACTTTCGAACTGGACCGTCAACAGGCCGAGCAGGTCGCATCGGCTCGCGACGTTTTCGCAGCACTAGCGGAGTTGTAGGATTATAGCGGTCTAGACATCTAGATGGCAAGTATTGAGCAAAGTCTATTCGCAATATATACTTGACAATATTCTTGCCAAACCTTAACTGACGGATGCCGGGATTGATCCCCCGCATATAGTGCTGTCGACGAAGGCTCTGCGAGCGCCCAAACTTCGTCGGCAGCACCTTCAATGGGCGCTCGCATGACGACTTCACCTGAACCTTCCCTCCCTCGCTCGCATCCGCCGATGCGGCTTGGGCGTCGGCTGAGAAAAGCCCGCAAGCATCACCAGAAGCTACTTCGCCGCATCGACAAGGCTGTAGCCGAAGAAAACCCACACAAAGCCCGTGCACTTGGTGAGAAACTTCTCAAGTCAGCCGACGCCAGACTGGTTGCCGCTGCCGACAGCAACATGAGAATGAAACGTGGGATGCGCACGCCGACGCATCAGCTTGAAGCGATGGCTGCCGAGATCAACGCATGGAGACCCATTGCCGATGCGGTTACCGCGCATGCTGTTGACAAGGCTGGCTGGGATTTTCGCGTAGTGATGTCGTTTCCGCACAAATGGCGTGCAACCCACCTACTTTGTCGACGGGCCATCGAGGGCAGCGTTTCGCTTGATCCGCGTCAGCACGCCTACCGGAATGGCGGCCGCGACGAGGCGGTGAAGCGCGTTCTCCGAGAACTGGATGCAGGCAAGAAGTGGTGCGTCCAACTGGACATCAACGAGTTCTATCGAAGCATCGACAGAAGGAGGCTTTACCAAATCATCCCACTGCCATGTGAGGTGATCGACAACGTCGTCGGCCCTCCGGGGAATATCCTTCCCGGACGTATCGGCAACGCAATAGGACCCATCAGCTTGGTCACAGTGTCCCGTGAGGGAATAAGTCAGGGGTCATCACTCTCTCCGCTGATCGCGGAGGCGGTCATCGCGACCGCGCTCCGTGATCTGCGCTCGACCGTCAGCGTCATCAACTATGGAGACAACTTCGAGTTGATCGCCCGGACGAGGGCGGAATTGAGGATGGCTATCACAGCCCTGACCGGTGCGTTTCGGCGCAGTCCTCACGGGCCGTTTCGGCTGACCGATAAGAGCGGCTTGCGACGTGTGTGCGATGGCTTCGAGTTCTTGGGTTATCATTTCAGAATGAAACGGGGCCGCATCCATTGCCGGCCGTCCAAAAAATCAGAGGTCAAATTTTTCACATCGGCCTTGCGCCTTATGAGGGACATCGCTCAGCGCCGCCAGCCCGACGCAGCCATAAAGCTGCAACGCTCGGCCCTCGGCTGGGTCAGCGCGTTTTCTCAGTGGCGAACAAACGAACCGCTATTCTGGACCGGGTTCTGGCTGCGCGGAGTGGCGCATCAGCACTGCCCCGCAGCATTGCGCACCATCGCTGAACTCACCGAAGTGGACGATGAACGCTTTGTGCGTAGTGCTAGTCCGTTGCCAACGATCAATCCCCCAGGCCGCTTCCGAAGGTCGCAAGTGGAGCACTGGAACTAGACCGGATCGTTGAGCCGGTCCGGTATGCCATCTACCAAGCGGGCTGCCGAGACATTCAACGCGAGCGCTATCCGGCCAACGATCTCGATACTCGGGTTCCGCCGCCCACATTCGATGTCGGACATGTAAGACCGACCGACACCGGCATCCTCGGCAAGTTGCTCCTGAGATAGACCAGCAGCTTTGCGAGCACGTCGGACGTTCTCTCCAAAGATCGCTTTGGCTTCCATGTCGCAACAAGGGCAGCGGCACGCGATCTGAACCACCCGATATAAGGGTCATTTTTCCTTTCTCGTGGGCTGATTGCTAGGATAGGCTCCCCCCTTGAAGGGGGATGCGATATGTCGGCGTTGCTAAGATTTTCGAGACTTGCTGGATTGGCCTTGCTCGCCGGGATGGCTTGGCCAGCGACTGCTCAAGAGATTGAGCAAGGCGCGGAACGTCCGACGACCTCTCTACCACCGTTGACAGAGACTTCGCTAATTGAGGCAAGCGAAACTGCGCGAGCGTTCAGGCCAAGGGACGACTTGGAAACCTCGCCAAGGATAAGTTGGAACGGACGCCGCTTCGTGGTTCATCAAGCGCTAGAGCAGCAAATGGGCGAGAGTTGCGCTGGATTACCCAAGTGGGATTTCAACTCCGAGAGCCGACGCCTCAACTTCAACGTGACGGGCGGCTTCATACTCGGGCATGCCTTCCTCAGCTACGATGGTGACCCATTCCCTTTTCTGAGCATGTATGGCCACCGCACATTGGTCATTTCGTGCTCAGAAAAGGAAGGAAGCGCCTACCGTGTCGTGAACGCATTTGGTGCGCGCTCGTCTATCGTCAGGAGGAGCGTCAGCGCCACAGCATTGGCGATAGAAGGATGGGACAGGGGCAGGGCCTTCCTGCTAAAATCCATTCCCCTTGAAGGCAGCGAAGCACGGGAGATGGTTCCTCACCTGACCCTTGAGATCGAGGGGGAGTTGAGCGAATGGACGGATGGAAATTCGCTTATCTGTGGGGTCACCCATCTCGAACCGGAATTCACGAGCGCCTACGACACCACAGAAAGCACCTGCGTTTATAGGGCTCGCCTTTCAAGGGTGGCGGTCGTCGATAGAATTAGCGGAAACGTGCTGGCCGAGGAGCGCTTCTCGGAACTTCCGTAAGATCGGCTGTGGCCGCAGGAGTTGCCGCGCGGGGCCTTAGTTTCTCAAACGGCAATTCCCTCCTGAGGGAGGGTTGAGGAGCGTATCAAGAGGCCCTTGAGCCACTCCTGATCCTTTCGAGCCTTGTATTCCAATAGAACTGCTAAACTTCCTTGAGATTTGCAACGCGTTGCACATCGTTCTTTACGTCTAGACGGAGGCCCGGCGCAGTGTTGCAGAATGAGCGCGGTCGACTTTCAATGTCAATACTTAATCCTTGATCGAGATGCCGCGCCTTTCTAGGTTTAGGTCACATTCTTTCATTTCCGGTGCCCGATATGATCCGTCGAATTGTTCCGCAACCTGCTCAGCCGATTGATCCTCCGAGGCGAAAGCCGAGATCGGGGTTCAAGAAAGTTGATCTCAAGCGCGCGGTCGATGCGGCGCATCGCGTGGGATTGCGTGTGGGCAGCGTCGAAATACGGCCTGACGGAACAATCAGCCTAACCACCGTTGAAGCGGCGCGGGGCGTCCAGACCGGAGACGTGTTTGCGGAATGGTCTGACCGCCTTTGAAACGAACGCCTCACATTGTTTCCAAGAAGACGCGAGCCGGTATCGTTTGGTATGTCTATGCTTGGAGAGGAGGGCCGCAGGTCCATCGCTCGGAAGGCGCCAAGCGGCCTCGGATCGACACCGACATTGCGCGCCGCATCGCCGCCGCAGACGAGGCTGATAACAGTCCGGACCCCACCACGCTGTTGGCCGTCATAAGGGATTGGCGGCATAGCCCGGAATGGGCGCATTTGGCAGACACGACCAAAAAAACATGGGGATCGGCGCTCGATAGGATCGAGGAAAAGTGGGGCGATGTCCCGCTGGCGATATTCGATGATCGTCGGATGAAGGCCAAGGTCGTTGCTTGGCGGGATGGTCGTTCGTCGACACCTCGTGCAGCGGACATTGGGATCACCGTCTTGCACGCCTTGCTGAAAAACGCGGTCCTCAAAGGATTGCTGACGATCAACGTCGCAGCAGGTATTCCGACCCTCTACCGGGGCGGTGACCGGGCCGAGGTCATCTGGACCGATAACGATCTGAAACGGTTCGAGCAGGCTGCCCTCCGGACCGGCGAGCAAGCCGCACTCGATGGACTTCTCCTCGCAGTGATGACTGGACTTCGTCGGGAGGACTTGGTGACCTTGCTATGGTCGGAGGTCACGCCCAAGGCCATCCTAAAACGGGCCAAGAAGGTGAGCAGACGCAAGCGATACTTTGCCACGGTTCCGACAATGGGGCCTGCCCTCAAAGCCTTGCTGGCCGAACTCCGGACGCGTCAACGTGGCGAGGGCGTTGAAACCGTTCTGGTGGACCAAAGTGGCAAGCCATGGTCGCCAGACCGCTTCACCAAAGCCATTGCGAGGGTGAGAGACGAGGCTGGGATTGTCCACGTTGATCCTGAGACCGGGCGAGAGCGCAAGCTGCACCTGCATGACGCCAGAGGGACGTTCGCCACCCGCCTCATGCTAGCGAAGCCCAACATCTCCGATAAGGATGTGGCCGACTTGATGGGCTGGTCTCCGGAAAATGTCGCTCGCATCCGCCACGTCTACGTTGACCAGTCCGCGAAAGTCGTGGCAATGGCGAGGCGGTTGAGGGGTGCTCTGTAAACCACCCTGTAAACTGCCGATGTGGTGGGGTCCGGGAATGGCGGACTTCTGCCATTTTGCGGGTGTAGCTCAATGGTAGAGCAGAAGCTTCCCAAGCTTACGACGAGGGTTCGATTCCCTTCACCCGCTCCACGCTCCCGCTGACGCCGTGCCGTCGTTCTTCCTCGCCTTGCTCGCCGCCGCGGCCGCCACCCTCGGCGGGCGCGAGGCGGTGCGGGTGGCGCGGCTGGCCGCGGCGCTCGGCAGCGGCAGCGGCTTGCTCGCCGCGGGCTGGCTGGCGTGCGCCGTCGCCTGCGCGCTGGCGGCGTGGCTCGGGGCGGGCATCGCCGGCCAGTTGTTCGCCGAGGCGAAGGCGATGCTCGTCGCCATCGCGCTGTTGCTCGCCGGGCTGGAGCTCGCGGTGATGCCGCCCCGACGGGCGCCGGCCGAGCCGACGCGCTCGTTCGGCGCGATCGCGCTGGTGCTCGGCGCGGCGCAGCTGACCGCGGCCTCGGGCTTCCTCGTCTTCGCGCTCGCCGCGGCGACGGCGACGCCGTGGCTGGCGGCGGCCGGCGGCGCGCTCGGAAGCGGCGCGGTGCTCACCGCGGCATGGTCGGCCGGGCCCGAATGGGAAGCGCGCGTGCCGCTCCGCCTGCTGCGCTACGCGGTCGCCGGGCTGTTGCTCGCCGCCGCTCTCGTCACCGGGCTGTCGGCCCGCGGCCTGCTCGGCTGATGGCGGCCGTCGAGATCGTCGCCGACGCGAGCGACGCGGACATCGCCGCGTGGCTGCACGGTCGGCTCGCCGCCGCGCTGGCGGCCGGCGAGGCGCCGGTGGCGATCACCGTGCCCGGCGGCTCGACGCCGTTCCCGATCCTCGCCCTGCTCGCCGAACGCCCGCTCGACTGGCGGCGGGTGACCGTGTGGCCGGGCGACGACCGCGTGGTGCCCGAGGACCATCCGGCGAGCAACGCCGGCCGCATCCGCGCGCTGCTCGAGCCCGCCGGGGCCGAAGTGGTCACGCTGACGACGATGGAAGCGGTGCCCCGATTCGCGCTCGCCTGGCTCGGCATGGGCGAGGACGGGCACATCGCCTCGCTGTTCCCCAGCGCCGACCCGCGCGCCGACGACCCGCGGCCGATCCGCCGGCTGACGCCCGAACCGCTGCCGCCCGAGGCGCCGTTCGAGCGGATCACGCTGACCATCCCCGCGCTGCTCGATTCGGCCGAGCTGCTGTTCGTCATCCGCGGGGCCGGCAAGCGCGCGCTGTTCGAGGCCGCGGCGATGCGCGAGAACGACCTGCCGGTGGCGCGGCTGCTCGGCGCGGCGCGGCAGCCGGTGACATGCTTCACCTGATCCTGCGGGCGATTCCGGCGCCGGTGCACCGCCGCCTCTACCGCATCGCCGACTGGCTGCGGCGCCGCTGGTGGTCGATCCGCAAGCCCCGTCGCCACAGCGTCAGCGTGGTCGCGTTCGACGGCGACGGCCGGGTGCTGCTGGTGCGCCACTCGTACGGGCCGCCGGTGTGGGCCCTGCCCGGCGGCGGGATCGACCGGGGCGAGCAGCCGATCGCGGCGGCGGCGCGCGAATTCGCCGAGGAGCTGCGCTGCCCGCTCGCCGACGTGCGCTCGTTGCGCGAGACGACGCAGGACGAATCGGGCGCGCTCGACCGCCTCAACGTGTTCGTCGCGCAAGTCGCCGGGACGCCCGTGCCGGACATGCGCGAGATCGTCGCCGCCGGGTTCTTCGATCCGGCCGGGCTGCCGCGCCCGGCCGACCGCCGCGTGGCCGGGTGGGTCGCCGAGGCGGTCGCGCTGCGCGCCGGCGAGCGGCGCTCATAGCAGCGACAGCTGCGCCTCGTCCTTCGGCGGGCGGGCTTCCCGGTCGCCCTCGAGCGAGCTCAGCGTGAGTCCCATCAGGCGGATCGGCAGCGGCAGCGGCAGCTGCTCGTCGAGCAGCGCCCGCGCGACCCGCGCGAACTCGGCCTTGTCGGCGACCGGGTGCGGGAGCGAGCGGGCCCGCGTGGTCAGCTGGAAGTCGGTGTACTTCAGCTTGAGCGTCACCGTGCGGCCCTTGAGCTCACGCTCGGCGATCTGCTGCCAGACGATGTCGACGATGGTGTCGAGCGCCTCGCGCAGCGCCGGGCCGCTCGACAGGTCCTCGCCGAAGGTCCGCTCGCTGCCGAGCGACCTGCGGATGCGGTTGGCGCGTACCGGGCGCAAGTCGATGCCGCGCGCCGCGCGGTACAGGTAGTCGGCGAAGCTGCCGAAGTGCTGGCGCAGCCAGGCGATGTCGCGGGCGGCGAGGTCGGCGCCGGTCTCGATGCCGAGCTTGGCCATCTTCTCGGCGCCGCGCGGGCCGACGCCGTGGAACCGCCGCACCGGCAGCGACTGGACGAACGCGGCGCCCTCGCCGGGGCGGATCACGCACAGCCCGTCGGGCTTGTTCTGGTCGCTCGCCAGCTTGGCGAGGAACTTGTTGTAGCTGACCCCGGCGCTGGCGGTGAGGCGGGTCTCCTCGCGAATCTGCCGGCGGATCAGCTCGGCGATGCGCGTCGCCGAGCCGATGCCGAGGTCGTCCTCGGTGACGTCGAGGAAGGCTTCGTCGATGCTCAGCGGCTCGACGTGCGGGGTGAAGCGGCGGAAGATCGCGCGGATCTGCTGCGAGACCTCGCGGTAGGCGTCGAAGCGGCCCTTGCAGAAGATCAGCTCGGGGCACAGCCGCTTGGCGGTGAGCGACGGCATCGCGCTGCGCACCCCGAACCTGCGCGCCTCGTAGCTCGCCGCCGCGACCACCCCGCGCCCGCTCGACCCGCCGACCGCGACCGGCTTGCCGCGCAGGTCCGGGTTGTCGCGTTGCTCGACGCTGGCGAAGAACGCATCCATGTCGATGTGGATGATCTTGCGCAGGCCGAGCGCGGCCTCGTCGTCTGCGTCCGTCGGGGCGGGAGTCGCCATGGCGGCAATCTAATCGTTGTGCGGCGCGGCAACAGTAGGCAAGGCGCGCTGATGACCATGAGCATGCCTCACGACCAGAAGACCATCGGCCAGCGCGAGCTGGTGGTGATGGTCGCCCTGCTGATGAGCCTCAATGCGCTGGCGATCGACGGCATGCTGCCGGCGCTCGACGACATGGCGCGCGAGCTCGGCGCGGCCGAGGGCAACCGGCGCCAGCTGGTGGTGGCGGTGTTCCTGCTCGCCAACGGCATCGGCTGCCTGGTGCCGGGCGCGTTCGCCGACCGCTTCGGACGGCGGCCGCTGCTGATGCTGTCGCTCGGCACGTATGCGGCGTTCTCGTTGCTGATCGCGATGGTCCGCGACTTCGATGTGCTGCTGGTGCTGCGCGGCATCCAGGGGGTGTTGACCGCCGGGCTGATGGTCGTGCCCAACGCGATCATCCGCGACCGCTACGAAGGCGATCGGATGGCGCGACTGATGAGCCTGGTGGGCGCGGTGTTCATCGCCGTGCCGGTGATCGCCCCGAGCCTCGGGCAGGCGGTGCTGCTGTTCGCCGGGTGGCGGTGGATCTTCGTGCTGCTGTCCGGCATGGCGCTGGTCGCGGCGCTGTGGGTGTGGTTCCGGCTGCCCGAGACGCTCGATCCGGCGAACCGCCAGCGGATCGACCTGCCGGCGATCGCGCGCAACATGCGCGTGGCGCTGATCAACCGCGCCTCGGTCGGCTACGTGCTCGGCACGATGCTGCTGATCGGCGCGGTGTTCGGCTACGTCAACAGCGCGCAGCAGCTGATCGGCGAGCACTTCGGCGCCGGCGAGGCGTTCCCGCTGGTGTTCGGCGGCACCGCGGCGGTGATGATCGTGTCGAACCTCGTCAACTCGCGCATCGTCGAGCGGTTCGGCGCGCGGCGGGTATCGCACAGCGGAGTGCTGGTGTTCATCGTCGTCTCCATGGTGCAGGTGTGGGCCGCGCACTACCGGCCCGACAGCCTCGCCTGGTTCATCCCGCTGATGGCGCTCAACCTCGCGCTGCTCGGCTTCCTCGGCGCCAACTTCGGCTCGATCGCGATGCAGCCGTTCTCGGCCATCGCCGGGGCGGCGAGCTCGATCCAGATGTTCTTCCGCATGTTCGGCGCGGCGGTCGTCGGGCTGGTCATCGGCCAGGCTTACGACGGCAGCGCCCGGCCGTTCGCCCATGCCCTCCTCATCTGCAGCGTCAGCGCGCTGCTGCTGGTCTCGTTCAGCGAGAAGGGACGGCTGTTCCGCCGGCTCAACCCGCCGCAGGCCAAGCCGAAACGCTAAGCGTGAGCGAGCCGTTCGACCTCATCGTCATCGGCGGCGGGGTCAACGGCGCGGGGGTGGCGCGCGACGCCGCCGGGCGCGGAGCGCGCGTGCTGCTGCTCGAGGCGCGCGACCTCGCCGGGGGCACCTCGAGCGCCTCGACCAAGCTGGTCCACGGCGGCTTGCGTTATCTCGAGCACCTCGAGTTCGGCCTCGTGCGCGAGGCGCTCGGCGAGCGCGAGACGCTGTGGCGCATCGCCCCGCACATCGTCCGCCCGCTGCGCTTCGTCCTGCCGGTCAGCCAGGGCACGCGCCCGGCCTGGGTGCTGCGGGCCGGGCTGTTCCTCTACGACCACATCGGCGGACGCGGCGGGCTTCCCGGCGCCGCGCGCGTAGACCTGAGGCGGCACCCAGCCGGGACTCCGCTCGTCGCGGGCCTTAGCCGGGCGTTCGAATACTCGGACGGCTGGGTCGACGACGCGCGGCTGGTGGTGCTCAACGCGCTCGACGCGCGGGAGCGCGGGGCCGATATTCGCACCCGGACACCGGTCACCGCAGCGCGGCGCGATGGCGACTTGTGGCGGGTCGAGACTTCGACGGGGCCGTTCGCCGGGCGCGCGCTGGTCAATGCCGGCGGCCCCGGCGCCGACGACGTCGCGCGGCTGGCGGGAGTGACGCCCGATCACGCCATCCGCCGCGTGCGCGGCTCGCACATCGTCGTCCGCAAGCCGTTCGACCACGATTATGCATACAATTTCCAGCTGCCCGACGGTCGCATCGTCTTCGCCATCCCGTACGAGGGTGAGTTCGCGCTGATCGGGACGACCGACCGCGACCATTGCGGCTCGCCGTTCGACGCGGCCGCGGCCGACGACGAGATCGCCTACTTGTGCGCGGCCGCGAGCCGCTATTTCCGTGTCCCCGTCGCGCCGGCCGACATCGTCCACAGCTATGCCGGAGTGCGCGCGCTGGTCGACGACGGCTCGGGCAAACCCGAGGCGGCGAGCCGCGGCTACAAGCTGCCGCTGAGCGAGCCGGGGGAGGGCGCGCCGCTGCTCGGCATCTACGGCGGCAAGATCACCAGCTACCGCGCGATCGCCGAAGAGGCGGTCGATGCGCTGGCCGCGCGCCTCCCGGCGCTGGCGGGCAGCGCGTGGACCGCTAGCGCCCCGCTCCCCGGCGGCGACTTCCCGCGAGACGATCAGGCCGAGCTGATCGCCATCCTGCGCCGCGGTTACCCCTTCCTGTCCGATGCCGAGGCCACCCGCATCGTCCGCGCCTACGGCACCCGCGCGCGCGAGTGGCTCGGCATGGCCCGGGGCTGGGGCGACCTCGGCCGCCGCTTCGGCCCCGGGCTGAGCGAGGCCGAGGTCGACTATTTGCGCCGCGCCGAGTGGGCGCGGACCGCCGAGGACGTGCTGTGGCGCCGCAGCAAGCTCGGCCTGCGCACCAATGTCGCCGAGCAGGCGGCGCTGGCCGACTACCTCGGCGGCTAGCTGCCGTGGTCGATCTTGCGGCGGAAGGTCTCGGGCAGGAACAGGAGGCCGACGACCAGCGTCAGCACCGCCACCCCGACCGGGTACCACAGCCCGGCGTAGATATCGCCGGTCGCCGCGACCATGGCGAAGGCGATCGTCGGCAGGAAGCCGCCGAACCAGCCGTTGCCGATGTGGTACGGCAGGCTCAGCGCGGTGTAGCGGATGCGCGCCGGGAACAGCTCGACCAGCAGCGCGGCGATCGGGCCGTAGACCATCGTCACCAGCAGCACGAGCGCGGTGAGGATGGCGACGACGAGCGGCTTGTTCAGCTCCGGCGTGTCGCCCGCGGCCGGATAGCCGGCAGCCTCGAGCACCGGCGGCAGCGAGGCATCGAAGCCCGCCTTGTCGTGCACTGCCAGGCGCATCTCGCCGACGGTGACCAGCGCGTCGCCGTCGGTCGCCACGTTGGCATAGGGAATCCCGGCCTTGGCCAGCGCCGACTTGGCGATGTCGCAGCCGCTTTTGTCGAAGGTCGCCTTGCCGATCGGATCGAACTGCACCGAGCAGGTCGCGGGGTCCGCATGGACCGTCACCGGCGCGTTCGCCTGGGCATGGGCCAGCGCCGGGTTGGCCGCTTCGGTCAGCGCCCCGAACAGCGGGAAATACGTCAGCGCGGCGAGCGCGCAGCCGGCCATGATGATCGGCTTGCGCCCGATCCTGTCGCTGAGCCAGCCGAAGAACACGAAGAACGGCGTGCCGATCAGCAGCGCGGTGGCGATGAGCACGTTGGCGGTGCCGCCGTCGACCTTGAGGATGCGCTCGAGGTAGAACAGCGCGTAGAACTGGCCGGTGTACCACACCACCGCCTGCCCGGCGACGGCGCCGAGCAGCGCGACCAGCACCAGCCGGGCGTTCTTCCAGTTGCCGAACGCCTCGGTCAGCGGCGCCTTGGAGGTCGCGCCGGCGTCCTTCATCTGCTGGTACACCGGGCTCTCGTTCAGTTGCAGGCGGATCCACAGCGACACACCGAGCAGGATCGCCGAGGCGAAGAACGGCAGCCGCCAGCCCCACGCGGCGAAATCGGCCTCGCCCAGCCACGAGCGCGTGCCGATGACCATCAGCAGCGCGGCGAACAGGCCGAGCGTGGCGGTCGTCTGGATGAAGCTGGTGTAGAACCCGCGGCGGCCCTCGGGCGCGTGCTCGGCGACGTAAGTCGCGGCGCCGCCGTATTGCCCGCCGAGCGCGAGCCCCTGCAGCAGGCGCAGCGCGACCAGCAGCAGCGGCGCGGTGACGCCGGCGGTGGCGTAGCTCGGCAGCAGCCCGACCGCAAACGTCGAGGCGCCCATGATCCCCATCGTCACCAGGAACGTGTTCTTGCGCCCGACGAGGTCGCCGATGCGCCCGAACACCAGCGCCCCGAACGGGCGCACCGCGAATCCGGCGGCGAACGCGGCGAGCGCGAGGATGAAGCCGGTCGTCTCGTTGACGCCCGAGAAGAACTGCGCGGTGATGACCGTGGCGAGCAGGCCGTAGAGGTAGAAGTCGTACCATTCGAACACCGTGCCGAGCGAGCTGGCGGCGATGACCTTGACTTGCGAGCTGGCGATCGGCGCGTCGGCGGCGGCTTCGGTCATCTGCGGCGGGTCCCCCGTGTCGGTCTTCTGTGGCCCTTGGTGCCGCAGGACGGGCGATCAGACAAGCGTCTTGTTAGCGCTACCACGGCGCACCGCCGATCGCGTCAGGGCTGCTCTCCGGTCCGCTCGACCCGCGCCAGCAGCGCCTCGACCTGGACCTGCTGGCCTTCGCTGACGCCGAGCTCGGCCACCGTCCCGTCGAACGGCGCGGTCAGCGCGTGCTCCATCTTCATCGCCTCGAGCACGATGAGCCGCTGGCCCTTGGTCACCGTCTCGCCCGCGGCGACGTCGACCGCGATCACCTTGCCCGGCATCGGCGCGAGGATGGCGCCGTCTGCTGCCGACGCGCCGGTGGATCGGTCGGTGCGCGGCCAGGATATGATAAAGCTTTCGCCATCCATGTAGAGCGTATGTGAGTCGGCCCCCGCGGTTTCGGCGAATGAGTGCTCGTAGGATTCGCCCGGATGTCGCGGCGAGTAGTCGAATTCGATCGGATGACTGTCAACGCTCATCCTTTGGCGTGATCGTGGCGGGGCGTTCAGGCGGAATGTCGCAAGTCCCCCCATCCGAGGGTCGAAATTAGTCGATTCCCGCAGCGCCCAGATCAGCGCATCGCTCAATGAGCGGTTCGAAGGCGCAGGCCGAACCATGAGCTCGGCTTCGTGGGTGGCGATGAAGCCCGTGGTCACTCGGCCTGTGGCAAAGTCGAGATGTTCGAGCAAGCGCTTGAGGAACCATGCGTTCGTCCTTATCGGTGCGCATATGGTGCGCCCGCAGGCCTCGGCCAATGCACGCCGGACACCCTCCCGATCTGGTCCCGACACGATAAGCTTGGCGATCATGGGATCATAGTAGGGCGAAATCGCATCGCCTTCTGTGACGCCAGTTTCGACACGCAGCTCAGGCGGGAAATGCACGTCTTCCAGCTTGCCTGTACTCGGCAGGAACCCCGTCGCAGGGTCCTCCGCATAAAGCCGCGCTTCCATCGCCCAGCCGTCGATCCTGAGCTGGTCCTGCTTGAGCGGCAGCGGCTCGCCGCTGGCCACGCGCAGCTGCCATTCGACGAGGTCGACGCCGGTGATCTCCTCGGTCACCGGGTGCTCGACCTGCAGGCGCGTGTTCATCTCCATGAAGAAGATGCGGTCGGCGGAAAGGCCCTCGCTGGCGTCGGCGATGAACTCGATCGTGCCGGCGCCGACGTAGTCGACCGCCTTCGCCGCGCGCACCGCGGCCTGGCAGATCGCCTCGCGGGTCGCGGCGTCCATGCCGGGGGCGGGGGCCTCCTCGATCACCTTCTGGTGGCGCCGCTGGAGCGAGCAGTCGCGCTCGAACAAGTGGACGACGTTGCCGTGGGTGTCGCCGAACACCTGCACTTCGATGTGGCGGGGCGAGGTGATCCACTTCTCGAGCAGGACCTCGTCGTTGCCGAAGCTGGCTTTCGCTTCGCGCCGGCAACTGTCCAGCATATCAACGAATTGCTGCGCAGCATCGACCTTGCGCATGCCCTTGCCGCCGCCGCCCGCGACGGCCTTGATCAGCACCGGCCAGCCAATCGTCTCCGCCTCGGCCAGCAGCCGCTCGGGCGACTGGTCCGCGCCGAGATAGCCGGGCGTCACCGGCACCCCGGCGTCCTGCATCAGCTGCTTGGCCGCGTCCTTCAGCCCCATCGCGCGGATCGATTCGGGTCTCGGGCCGACCCAGATCAGCCCGGCCGCCGCCACCGCCTCGGCGAACTCGGCGTTCTCGCTGAGGAAGCCGTAGCCCGGGTGGATCGCCTCGGCCCCGGTGGCCAGCGCGGCGTCGATGATCCGGTCGCCGCGCAAGTAGCTCTCGGCCGCCGGCGAAGGCCCGATATGCACCGCCTCGTCGGCCTGGCGCACGTGCAGCGCCCTGGCGTCGGCGTCCGAATAGACCGCCACCGTGCGAATCCCCAGCGCCCGCGCGGTGCGGATCACCCGGCAGGCGATCTCGCCGCGGTTGGCGATCAAGAGAGAGCCGATCATCCCAAATCCTCCCCGCAACGGGGAGGGGGACCACCCGAAGGGTGGTGGAGGGGCACGTGCGGTGAATCGGACATCCGCGTGACGCGCTCCCGGCAAACTTCGACGATGCGAACCACGGCGGGTGCAAGATCGTCAAGAACGGCCTTCGCCGGGACACGCAACGTGGCGAGATGTTGGGAGCGGACAAATTTCGATCGGGCAGCGTCTGTCTCGGCCGAGCGAAGGTTGTCGTGTCCCCAGCCGTCGACCTCGATCGCCAGCTTCGCGGCAGTGCAATAGAAGTCGAGAACGTAAACGCCGGCGGGGTGCTGTCGTCGAAACTTCAATCCCTCGGGCCGCTTGCGCAGCTCACGCCAAAGCATGGCCTCGGGGAACGTCATCTCGCTGCGCAACTTGCGGGCGCGCTTGAGTGTGTCCTTCGGCCCTGTGATCACCGCACGTGCCCCTCCACCATGCTGCGCATGGTCCCCCTCCCCGTTCCGGGGAGGATTTCTCACAGCCCCTCCCCGTCGCCGGGCGCCTCGACGCGCACGTCCTCGTCGCGCAGCGGGGTCATCGGGATCGGCGCGACCGGGCCTTCCATGCGCACTGCGAGCAGCACCGCGCCGCGGGTGTACCGCGGCGTCGCGGCCGGCAGCGGGGCGTCGAGCGCTTCCATGAAGCCGCGGAACATCGCCCCGAGCTTGTCGAAGGCCGAAGTGGCGACGCGGTGGTCCCACGCATGCGCGCCGCGCTCGCGCACCTTGCGGCCGATGGCGAGGTAGATGTTGGCCGCGGTCAGCACCGCCCAGCGCTGGCGGAACCCGAGGCCCTCGGTGCCGCGCAGCGCCGAGGCGGCATACGCCTCGGCGAGGTCGAGCAGCCGCCCGGCCAGCGCGACGAGCGGCCCGCGGAAGGTCGGCTTGAGGTGCTCGCCGGGCGGGATGTCGGCCTCGGCCAGCCAGTCGAGCGGCAGGTGGCAGCGCTCGGCGGCATCGTCGTCGCACAAGTCGCGGGCGATGGCGATGAGCTCGAAGGCCACGCCGAGCTCGAACGCGCGGTCGAGCCGCTCCTCGTCGTCCTCGGGCACGCCGATGATCCGCGCCATCATCACCGCGACCGCGCCGCCGGCGTGGTAGCAGTAGCGGATCAGGTCGGCCTCGCTGTGCGGCTGCCACCCGGCGGCGTCGAGCGCGAAGCCCTCGATCACGTCGTCGGCGAGCTGCAGGCCGAGCCCGGCCTCCTGCGCGACCTGCCCGAAGCCGTCGAACGCCGGATCGGCGGTCGGCTGCCCGTCGAGCGCACGGCGGGTGAGCACGCGGATCGCCTGGATGAGGTTTTCGGCGTCCTCGGCGCCCTCGGGCCGGTCGCCCGCGACGATGTCGTCGCCGCGCCGGCACCAGGCGTAGAGCAGCCAGGCGCGCTCGCGCGTCGGGCGGTCGAGCAGGCGGCTGGCGAAGGCGAAGCTCCGGCTGCCGCGGCCGATCGTGCCGCGCGCCTCGCGCACCAGGTCCTCGCGCCAGCGCCCGCCGCCGCTCTGCCGCACCGGGGGGCGCAGGATCTGCGATGGCGCGAGCAGGCGCGGGCGGCGGTCGCGGAAGCGGCGGATCGGCATCGCGACGGCTATAGCTCGTCCGCGCTCATGCGGAAGATCGGCTTGTGCGGCGCGTACGTCGCCATCCGCTCGAGCAGCGCGTCGAGCTCGCGCTCGACGATCAGGATGCCGCGGTGCTCGGCGCGGATGAAGCCCGATTCGCCCATCCGGCGGTAGAACTCGACCAGCCCGTCGTAGAACCCGTAGGCGTTGAGCAGCCCGACCGGCTTGTCGTGATAGCCGAGCTGGGCCCAGCTGACCGCCTCCCACAGCTCGTCCATCGTGCCGACCCCGCCGGGCAGGGTCAGGAACCCGTCGCTGAGGTCGGTGAAGGCCTTCTTGCGCTCGTGCATCGTCTGCACCACGTGGAGCTCGGTGCACGCCTTGTTGGCGACTTCGGCGGCAACCAGCGCCTCGGGGATCACCCCGATGACCTCGCCGCCGGCCAGCAAGGCGCCGGCCGCGACCGCGCCCATCAGCCCGAGCTTGCCGCCGCCGTAAACCACGCCGATGCCGCGCAGCGCGAGCGCCTCGCCGATCTCCATCGCCAGCTCCTCGTAGCGCGGGTTCTCGGGGCTCGCCGAGCCGCAGTAGATCGCCAGGCGCGCAAGCGGGCGGGTCATCGCGCGAGGTCCTCGAGCATCAGCCCGGCGGTCGCCCGGGCGCCGGCGAGCACGCCGGGAACGCCCGCGCCCGGGTGGGTCCCGGCGCCGACGAGGTAGAGGTTGCCGATCACGGCGTCGCGGTTGTGGCCGCGGAACCAGGCGCTCTGTGTCAGGGTCGGCTCCAGGCTGAAGGCGCTGCCGAGGTGCGCGCCGAGTTCGTGCGCAAGATCGCGCGGGGTATAGTGGAACTTGGTGACGATGCGGTCGGCCAGGTCGGGGATCAGCCGCCGCTCGATCTCGGCCAGCACGCGCCGCTCGAGCAGCGGCCCGACCTGGCGCCAATCGACCGCCAGCTTGCCGAGGTGCGGCACCGCCACCAGCGCGGAGAACGCGCTTTTGCCCTCGGGCGCCGTCGACGGGTCGGTCACCGTCGGGTGGTGGAGGAAGATCAGCGGATCGGCCGGCAGCACGCCGCGCTCGAAGATATCGCCGAGCAGCTCCTCGTAGCGCGGTCCGAACAGGGTCATGTGATGGGGAATGCCCGGCCAGCTGCCCTCGATCCCGAAATGGACCGCGAACAGCGACGCGCTGAAGCGCTTCCTGGCCAGCCTCCGGCCGATCTGCGGCCCGCGGGGGCTCCGCAGCAGGTCGCGATAGGTGTGGACGATGTCGGCGTTGCTGGCCACGGCGTCGAACCGGGCGCGCCAGCCGCCGCGCGTCTCGACCTCGGTCGCGCGGATGCCCATCGTCTCGATCGCCGCCACCGGGTCGCCCAGCCGCACCTCGCCGCCGAGCCGCTCGAGCTGGCGCACCATGCCGGCGACGAGGCGGCCGGTGCCGCCGCGCGGCCACCACACGCCGCCGTCCGGCTCGGGCGCGTGCAGCGGCGCGTGAAGCCCGCTGGCGGTCAGCGGGTTGCCGCCGGCGAGCAGCGTGCGCACGCTCAGCGCCTGGCGCAGCCGGGCGTCGCGCACGAACCGGCTGACGGTGGAGAATACCGAGCGCCACGCCTGGTGCCGGACGAGCGCCGGCGCCGCCCTCGCCAAGCTGCCCGGCGTGAGGAACGGCGCCGCGCCGAACCCGGCGCAGCCGTCGCGCCGAACCGCCGCCGCGTAGTCGAGGAACGCGTCGTAGCCGGCGATGTCGGCGGGATCGAGCCGGGCGATCTCCCGCCGCAGCGCAGTGGGGTCGTTGCTCCAGTCGAGCGTCGTGCCGTCGGGCCAGCTGAGGCGCCATAACGGCTCGACCGGCATCAGCTCGACGTCGGCGGCGATGTCGTGGCCGGTGATCGCCCACAGCTCGCGAAGCCCCGCCGGGTCGGCGATCACGGTCGGCCCGGCCTCGAAGGTGAAGCCCTCGCGCGGCCACGACCCGGCGCACCCGCCGGCCTTGTCGCGCGCCTCGACCAGCGTGACGGCGACGCCGGCCGCCTGCAGCCTGATCGCCAGCGCCAGCCCGCCGAAGCCCGCGCCGATCACGCAGGCGCGCTTGCCCTCGAGGCTCATCAGGCCACCGGCCTGCCCGGCCGGCCGGCCTCCTCGGCGATGTCGCGCTCCGGCCCGCTCATCTCGCGAGCCTTAGCGCAACGCCCACCCCGCGCAACCGGCGCTGCCGCTTGGACCCGCGCACGGCGTGTGGTATCGTGCCGCCAGGCCTTGGGGAGCAGAGGTCATGAAGCATATCCTGATCGGGGCCGCCGGCGCCTTGGCGCTCGCGGCCACGGGCGCGACGGTGAGGGCGGAGACGGGTCCAGCGACCTGCTACATCGAGCTCGGCCGGCTGATGGCCGACCCGCCGTCGGGGGTCGGCGAGCTCGGCGCGGCGATCCGCCAGCTCGACACCACGCTGCGGCCGCAAGTCGAGGAGATCAACCGCCTCAAGCTCGAGCTCGAGACGCTCCAGCGGCAGCAGCAGCGCGCGATGCAGGGGCAGGACGACACCGTCGACCTGGTCGAGGTGCAGAACGAGACGCAACGGGTCGCCGCCGCGCTCGAGGCGCTGCAGGCGCAGCTCCAGCTCGACTACGCGGCGCAGCGCGAGGCGATCGTCGGCCCGGTGCAGGCGCGCGTCGGCGAGCGGGCGCAGGCGTTCGCCAGCGCGCGCGGCTGCGCGGCGATGAAGATGGCCCGCGCGCCCGACCTCGAGGCGCTCCGCGCCGCCGCGGCGCAGGACCTGACCGGCGATTTCGTCACCTGGTACCTGGCCGGCCCGTCGGCCTAAGCCGGCGGCGCCCGCCGCGCCGCTTGTCAATCGCGCCGGCAGCGGCGACAACCGCCGGGTGGGGAACAAGCTCTATCCGCACCGCAAGGCGGTGCTGGCGACGCTGGCGCTGGTCGCGCTGGCCGTGGCGCTGCTGTTCGCGATGGACCGCCCGCCGATTTGCGCGTGCGGCACCGTCGCGCTGTGGCACGGCACCGTCCAGTCGAGCGGCAACAGCCAGCACCTGACCGACTGGTATTCGCCGAGCCACTTCACCCACGGCCTCATCATGTACTTCTTCGCCTGGCTGCTGTGGCGGCGGTGGAAGCTGTTCGGCGGCAAGCCGGCGCGCTGGGCGCTGCCGATCGCGGTGCTGGTCGAGGCGGCGTGGGAAGTGACCGAGAACACGCCGATGGTCATCGACCGCTACCGCGCGGTCACCGTCAGCTGGGGCTACAGCGGCGATTCGATCGTCAACTCGGCCGCCGACATCGGCTGGATGGTCGCCGGCTTCCTGCTCGCCGCGCGGCTGCCGGCGCGGGTCAGCATCGCCCTCGCGCTCGGCTTCGAGCTGCTGACGCTGTGGATCATCCGCGACAACCTGACGCTCAACGTCATCATGCTGTTCTGGCCGGTCGAGGCGATCCGCCAGTGGCAGGGAATGGGGTGAGGGCGACTGTTGAAATGGGTGGCAAGCGGACATTGCCCCGGCCAGGACATTCAGGCACCTTGTCGCAATGAAAGCGAGCCAGACTTCCGTGTATCCCAGGGGGATCTGAGGAGCTGCGCGCATGAAATGGCTTGCGCTCGTGGCACTCTGCTGTGTCGCCCCCGCGGCCGCGCAGCAATCCGATGCACCGAACTTTCGCACGATGAGCGACGCCGAGCTGGTCGAACGGGTGACCGTCGTGACCAAGACCGGCTTCTATGAGCCTTGCGACAACGAGATGCCGCTGTTTTCCGAGCTCGCGCGGCGCCATCCAACTCATTCCGGCTACAAATCGGGCGCCCTCCTCGCGGAGGCTTTTTGCGTGGGCCGGCAGGGGCGTCTGGATGAGGCATTGGACCTGCTCAGGCAATCGGAGCGCGCGCAGACCGTCCCGATACAAAACAACTTCGGTCTCGAACTCGCCATCCGGATGTCGGACGGCGCCGAAACTCTCGCACGGTTGCGCAGTATCGCGCAGGCGGACTGGATCGGATTTCTCCCGGCCGATTTCCTTTTCGCCGGATTTCGCACCGTGGACCAGGACGGCCTGGGGGATGAACTGGAGGCGTTCGCTTATGAGCTGGCGTCGTCGAGCACCTTCGCACGGCTGGAGTCTGACGTTCAGGACGGCGTAGCTTACACCGCGCTCGCGCATGCCGCGCGGTCCGGCACAACCACGCGCGTCGAGGCCTTGCTACGTCACGTCCGGTCCCCTGTGTCGGTCATCGAGTTGCTTGCGATGCGGCAATACGAGTCGATCTGGCCGCAAATCGAGGCGTACGCCGGCGAGAATCTCGCGAAGGTCAGCAACGATTACGTGGCTTGGACCGCTGCGCGTGCGGCTGATCGGCCAGAGGACAGCGACCGGCTGGCTCTCTATACGCACGCGTTACTGTACGCCGGCCGCTTCCGCGAGGCGGCGGACGTCGCTGAGAACTGGCTCGAGAGCAAGCAGCGCGAGGGCGAGATCGAGGAAGGCGACGGCTGGGCGCTCAACGTCCAGGCCAATGCTTATGACGCACTCGGCAAACCGGACGAGGCAGACCGGGTGTTTGACCGCCTCGCGCAGATTGCGCCCGACGAGCATCCGTGGGTGGTCAACTTCGTCATCAACCGCGCTGGACGCCTGGTCGCGATGGGACGCTGGCAGGAGGGCCTTGACGCGAGCGAACTGGCCTGGCCCGTGGCGCAGGCGCGTGGCTCCGACTACGCGCGCATGCTGGTTGCCAGCTATCGGGCCTGCGCCCTCCACAAGCTGGGGCGAGCAGACGAGCGCGACCGCGATCTCGACTTTGTGCGCGACCACATCACCGAGGGGCCGTCCGCTGGGGTGGAAGCCATGATGTGCGCGGACCGCGATGACGAAGCGGCCGGGCTCGTTGTCCGGGCCCTCGCGGACGAGAGTGCTCGCTATCAAGTGCTCTCCGACATGCAGGACGACCGGTTCGAGTTGTTCGGGCCGCCAGCGGGGCAGCTGCGTAAAGTGCGCGATCTGGTGCTAGCGCGGCCTGAACTGCGCGACGCGGTCCTGAAGGACGTGCGCCTGCTCCCCGAACGCTTGGTGCCCATCCGCCACGTGCGGCGGACGGCGTTGCAGGATGAAGCCAGCGCGGCCACCCAATAGCGGCGCCTGTCAGATCGTGCCCCGACCGCCCGCAGCGTCTAGAGAGACCTCCATCGGACCGCCGGTTCTACCTCGAAGCCGCGTCCATGCCGCTCGGCGAAGCGCCGGAACAGTGCCGTGGCTTCATCGCTAAGATCCGTGCGCGCCATCACCGCAGTATGACTGGACGCCAATGTCCGCGTTGGGGCGAAAGCCGGCCTGCCTAGCCTTGTTCCGCGCGCTCACCCCGGCCGCAGCGTCTTCTCGCGCTGGGGATAGACGTCGTAGGTCCTGCCGCCGACGGTGATCGTCTCGCCCTTGAACGCCAGCAGGTCGGGGTCGCGGGCGCGGTGGCCGGTGATCACGGCGCGGTCGCCGGCCTTGGCGGCGCCGGGGCCGAAGCCCGAGCCGCGCGCGACGATCGGCGGCGACAGGTCGACCTCCCACGTCCCGCGCGAGGCCCGCAGCTGGAGGTGCATGTGCGGGTTGCCGAAGCTGATCGACTCGATCGTGCCCGACAGGCGGGTCTCGCGCTCCTCGGTCCAGCCCCACCCGTGATGAGCGGCGGCCGCGGCGGGCAGCGCCAGCGCCGCGGCCAGCGTGAGCGAGCGTCGTGCGAGCGTGTTCAAGGCCTTTCTCCTGTCCGGCTCCCGTCCGCCAAGCATAGCACGGGCGCGGGCGTTGGCGCCACCGCGCGTCCTTGCCGCCGCCGCCGCCGCGGCCTAGGCTGAGGCTCCCTGGCAAGCGAGCCCCCGCGCATGGCCGAATCCGATCAGATTGCCGCCTGGATCGCGCTGTTCCTCGGCCTTTACGCGCTGGCCGCGGCGACCGGCGAGCTGCGCCGCCCGAACGGCTGGTGGGCGATGCTCAAGGAGCTCGAGCGCAACGCCGCGCTGCGCCTGGTCAGCGGCGCGGTGATGCTCGCGCTCGGCGCGGCGATCTACCTGGTCAACCCGTGGCGGCCGGACGACTGGCTGTCGCTCGCGGTCAGCGTGCTCGGCGGGCTCCATGTCGCCCAAGGGCTGCTGATGCTCGCCGCCGGCGAGCGCCTGCTGCACGTCGCCCGCGCGCTGCTCGGACGCGCCGGGCGCGCGTGGGCCGGGTTTGCCGCGCTCGCCGGCATCGCCCTGGTCCTCGTCGCGCTGTCGCGGCTGCAGGCGTTCTAGGGCGCTCGCTAGCCGCCCGGCTGCCCGGGGGGCGGGGCCGTGCCTTCGCCGACGGGATCGGGCAGGGCGCCGCCGGCCTCGCCGTTGACGCCGTCTCCCTCCTCGTCGGCGACGCCGCCGGCCGGGGTCGCGCGCACGGCCCGGCTCTCATCCTCGCCGCGCCCCTTGAAGAAGGCGTCCGCGCGCGATGACAGCCAGTGCGCGACGCGGTCGGAGAACATTCCGGCGAGAATGCCGATGGCGCAAAAGGCGAGGAAATTCGCCTCGCCCGAGCCGAAGCCTTCGGTCGTGCCGAGCACCGCGGTGCCCCCGCCGAGGACGACGAACACGCAGATCGAGATGAGCCCGCCGAGGAATATGCGCGCTTCGTAACGGCCTTCGCCGGAGGACAGCCTGAGCTCGGTCTTCGGATAGACCACCAGCACCAGGGTGATCAGCAGGGCGCCGAACATGCCCGAGACGAACGCCAGCAGGATATGGATCACGGCCGGCGGAAACCCGCCGAACAGGCCGCCGCCGACCATCCGGTCGCCGGCGAACGCGGCCAGCTCGCTGAACGTCCCGCTGACCTCGGCCCTGACCGGCTCGTTGCGGCTGCGCACGGTAATGGCGCCCGCCACCCGCTCGAGCCGGCGCTCGAGCGCGGCGACTTCGTTTTCGCGATCGATGTACTCGGCGGCGCTCTTGCGGAAGGCCGGAGCCTCCCTGAGAAGCTCCTGCGCCGCTTCGCGCTGCGCCTCGCTCAGCGAGGTCCCCTGATCGAGGCAGGCGCGCAAGTCGGACAGCACCAGCTCGGTCGTCAGCGCGCTGCGGGCGCGCTCGCCGAGAAACTCGCAGCCGCGCGCCGAGGCGAGGCGACGCAGCATCAGCTCGTGCACCTCCATCGTCGATTGCCAGGCGTAATCGGCGCGCGTGAAGGCGTCTTTCGCGGCCTCGATCTTGTCGATCAGCCGGCGCTGCTCGCCGCGCAGCGTCGCCAGCGCCTGGCGGTTGTCCTCGTCCGCCCGCCACAGCGCGTAGCCCGAGCTGTAGTTCAGCGGGGTGCTGCGCCCGTCGGGCAGGTCCATCGCGGCGAGGCGGGCGGCGACGCTGGTCTGCAGCGAAGCCGTGATCAGGATGAGGATGAAGACGTATGCCAGCAGCGCGGCGCCGGCCAGCCGCCAGAGCGCGCCGGCGGCCGGGCGCGCGGCGACCAGCCAATGTCGGATGTGTTCGGCCATGCCTGTGTTCCCCCCCAACAGGTCGTAGCCGCGGCCAGGTTGCCACAGCCGGCCGGGGGCCACAAGGATTGTCGCGGCGCGCACCCGTAGGCGGCGTGAGCCGCGCGGCGTCAGGGGGTGTAGCCGAGCTCCGTCGCCCGCGCGAGGTCGGCCGCGCCGTCCTCGCCGAGCGCGATGCGCGCCTCGCCGCGCTCGTGGTAGGCCGCCGCGTCGCTCGGGTTGAGCCGGATCGTCTCGCTGAAATCGGCCACCGCGCGGCGATGGTCGCCGCTCCCGGCGTAGGCGAGGCCGCGGTTGAAGTAGGCGTCCGGGTCGAACGGGGTCAGGCGGATGGCGTGGTCGTAGTCGGCGATGGCGCGGGCGTAGTCCTGCCACTCGTAGAAGATCAGCCCGCGGTTGAACAACGCGTCGCCGTACTCGGGATTGAGGCGGATCGCCGCGTCGTAGTCGGCGCGGGCGCGCTCGCGGTCGCCCATCTCGTAGTACAGCGCGCCGCGGTTGTAGAGCACTTCCGAATCGTCCGGGCTGAGCCGCAGCGCCTCGCCGAAATCGGCTTCCGCCCGGTCGTAGTTCTGCAGCGTGGTATGGGTGATGCCGCGGTTCATATAGGCGGTGGCGCGGTTCGACTGGGTCTCCCCCGGCGAATCGATCGCCGCGGTGCAGCCGGCGAGCTGCTGGTCGGTGGTGAACTCGCCGTCCATGTCGGCGCACCACTCCCAGTTGAGCGGGCTGGTCTGCGCCGCGGCCGGCGCGGCGAAGCCGGCGAGCAGCAGCGCGGCGCCGGCGGCACGGATCGATGGCATGGCGACTCTCCCCCTGTGTCTCCCGGCCCCGTGATTACGCCATTGCGCGGCCGAGCGAAAGCGCGTCCGCCGCGGGACAAGGGCCTTCCCCTGCCCCGGCGGCGGGGCTATCGTCGCGCCATCCCCGGGGGACCGCTGGTCGGCGGTTGAGAGGGAAGCGCGAGCTTCCGACCCGCCGAACCTGATCCGGCTGACACCGGCGTAGGGAGGGAGGCGGCGCAAGCTCTCCCTCCAACTTGGAGAGCTGCAATGGCCGACATCAATTCCCGTCTCGAAATCGGCGTCACCAGCGGCCCGATCCGCGGCAGCCGCAAGGTGCACGTGGGACCGCTACGCGTGGCGATGCGCGAGATCGACCTCGAGCCGTCGAGCGGCGAGGCGCCGGTGCGGGTCTACGACACCTCGGGCCCGTACACCGATCCGGCGGCGACGATCGACATCGCCGCCGGCCTGCCGCCGCTGCGCCGGGAATGGCAGCTCGCCCGCGGCGACGTCGAGGAATACGCCCCGCGCGAAGTGCGCCCCGAGGACAACGGCCAGTTGGGCCCCGACCGCTCGGGCGGCGTCCCCCCGTTCCCGGCCGCGCTGCGCCGGCCGTTGCGCGCCAGAGCGGGCGGCAACATCAGCCAGATGCACTACGCGAGGCGCGGCATCGTCACGCCCGAGATGGCATACGTCGCCGAGCGCGAGAACCTCGGCCGCGAGAAGCTGATCCGCGAGCGCGACGGCGAGGCCTGGGGCGCGAGCATCCCCGACCACGTCACCCCCGAGTTCGTCCGCGACGAGGTGGCGCGCGGCCGCGCGATCATGCCCTCCAACGTCAACCACCCCGAGGCCGAGCCGATGGCGATCGGCCGCAACTTCCTGGTCAAGATCAACGCCAACATCGGCAACTCCGCCGTCGCCAGCGACGTCGCCTCCGAAGTCGACAAGATGGTCTGGGCCATCCGCTGGGGCGCCGACACCGTCATGGATCTCTCCACCGGCCGCAACATCCACGACACCCGCGAATGGATCATCCGCAACAGCCCCGTGCCGATCGGCACCGTCCCCATTTACCAGGCGCTCGAGAAAGTCGGCGGCGTGGCCGAGGACCTCACCTGGGAGATCTTCCGCGACACGCTGATCGAGCAGGCCGAGCAGGGCGTCGACTACTTCACCATCCACGCCGGGGTGCGCCTGCCGTTCATCCCGATGACCGCCAAACGCGTCACCGGCATCGTCAGCCGCGGCGGCTCGATCATGGCCAAGTGGTGCCTCGCGCATCACCGGGAATCGTTCCTCTACGAACGCTTCGACGAGATCAGCGAGATCATGAAGGCCTACGACATCGCCTACTCATTGGGCGACGGCCTGCGCCCCGGCTCGATCGCCGACGCGAATGACGAGGCCCAGTTCGCCGAGCTCTACACCCTCGGCGAACTCACGAAGCGGGCCTGGGCGCAGGACGTCCAGGTGATGATCGAAGGCCCCGGCCACGTGCCGATGCACAAGATCAAGGCCAACATGGACAAGCAGCTCGCCGTCTGCGGCGAGGCGCCGTTCTACACCCTCGGGCCGCTGGTGACCGACATCGCCCCCGGCTACGACCACATCACCAGCGGCATCGGCGCGGCGATGATCGGCTGGTTCGGCACGGCGATGCTCTGCTACGTCACCCCCAAGGAGCACCTCGGCCTGCCCGACCGCGACGACGTCAAGGTCGGCGTGGTCACCTACAAGCTCGCCGCCCACGCCGCCGACCTCGCCAAGGGCCACCCGGCGGCGAAAGTGCGCGACGACGCGCTCAGCCGCGCCCGCTTCGAGTTCCGCTGGCGCGACCAGTTCAACCTCTCGTTGGACCCGGATACGGCCGAGCAATACCACGACCAGACCCTCCCGGCGGAAGGCGCCAAGACCGCGCACTTCTGCTCGATGTGCGGGCCCAAGTTCTGCTCGATGAAGATCACGCAGGAGGTGCGGGATTTCGCGGCGAAGCAGAACGCCGAGGCCGACGCCTTCATCGCCGCGGAGGAGGCGGAAGCCGGGATGGCGGCAATGAGCGAGCGGTTTCGGGAGGTTGGCTCCGAGCTATACGTGGGCGCGGGCGGGCGCGAGCACGATTAGCGCTCGCCGAGCATAGGCAGGATGTCGATCTACTATCAGCACATCGGAAGGGCAATGTGGGCGCGCGACGCGCCAAAGACTCTGGGCTCGGAGGAAGGACTCCGTCATTTTCACGTCGACGAACTTAAGCCCTATTTGACGGACCTTTCCCCTCTAACAGTAGAGGAATTGGAGCACCTCGAATCCGATCTTGCTCCGACCGGCGTCCAAATCTGGGGACTACCGTCCGGAGCCGAGGGCGTTCTGCGCAACATGGTAGCGGGCGACTTCCTCCTGCTCTTGGAAAACGAGGAGTTCCGATACGTTGGGCAAGTCCTCAAGCGGATTCATGAGCCTTCATGGGATCTTTCCGCTTATCTATGGGGAGAGCAACGCTTCCCACTTATTGTCCTCCTCCAAGGCCAACTAATCAGGTACGAGTGGGAGGCGTTCAAAGCCGAATTTGGATATGGTAGCCGGTATCACATGCGCGGAAACACGATGCGCTTAGCATCGGCGAAACTGGGCAGCTCCCGGTTTCCCTCCGAAGAGAGTTTTATCGCGAGCCTCCTAGAGACTGATGAGCGGCATGCGGCGTCTGCCCAAGCAGAGTTCGAGTTGTTTGCGGCCCGGGCTGAGGCTCATCTTCGCTTAGTTCGTGACAGGTCCGCACAAGCGTCATTTCGCGACGAGGTGCTTCGCAAACAAAATGTTCGCTGTGCTGTCTGTGATTTCGCCATTCCGGCGGGGCTCGATGCGGCACATTTGGTGCCAAAGAAGCTAAGCGGAACCGATGATGCTAGGAACGGCCTCGCGCTATGCGTCCTTCACCATCGGCTCTTCGACCGGGGCCTTTTCAGCATCGAACCTAGTTCCCTCAGAATTTTGCCGGCGGAACCATGGACGTTGGCAGACCTCAGAATTACCAAGACAGATATTGGAGAGGTGCGATCTGCTGTCCATGAAGCAGCTCTCCGGTGGAACGCTGACCGAGCGACAATTAAACTCTAAAGTGTGTCGCTAAAAAGACGACGCGCCACTTCTTCACGAAGTCTCATGATCAGGTGTGCTCTTGTCTTATAAAAGAGCACACGTTGCGTTTTTACATCAAAAGGCAATTCTTCGCCTGACGTGCTCGAAATCATGATCACCGGCTTACCTAACGCATGAGCAATGCCTAGCTCATACATTACATTAGGATTTCGGGATGAGATGTTGGCAACAATAATGCGAGCCCGCACGATCATGCTGACGATGTGTCGCAATACATCGCCTTCCGCTCCCTCCTCATCTCCACGCAGAACCTTCACAGGAAAAGGCTGGAAGGCTTCGACGATGGCGGAAAACGTTCCCCGTTCCCTAGGGTGAAAGGGCGTGAGGACAAAAACCAAATCGCTATCAATGTGGGGGTCGCTAGAAACTCCCATCCGACGAAGAAACTCACCGGTGTTGATCGCTCCCGCGACATCAAGTGAAACACCCCGTTTTTGTGCATCCACCAAAAGATGGTTCACCGCCGCAAACTCGGGCGGCGTGTCGGTGAGGCGCTTATTTAGCTCTGCTAGCTGGGCCTCGATTTGAAGTCGCCATCCTTCGGTATTGGAGTGGAACTCGCGATCGGCCAAATTTTCTAGATTGGCACGATTGGCATCGTTAACGCGGAATGCCCTTGTCGCTATAAGCGCAGCGAAGATGACGCCGAATGTGACGCTTACCGCTGTGATAAGAAGGGCTAGAGAGTTGATGTCCGTCACGCGTTCGCTCCTAAGTAGCTATAGGAAGCGACGAGAGAACTAAGAGCTATGGCGGTGTTAAGTAGCCACCAAGCAACTGTCTTACCCACGCTATCAAACTGCACATCTCCGCCAAGGTCAGTGATGGAGGAGCACATTTCCTTGTAAATTGCGGTGCTGATTAGAGCCGCGCCCATTAACACCAATACTGCTAGCGAGGTCCACATGGTGTGTTCGCTCAGCCGAGCGAGCCCAGCTATCCCCATCATGAAGGCCAGCATCGTCATGTCGGCTGGCACTTCGAAATACCTCTTCCAACGATCGACTCCCAGGTCATCCCGGTTATTAACCGTGAGTTTTACCAGCAGGATGAGAAACACGCCGACGGCGTAAAACAGTACGTTCACCGGGGTCCCGTGCATTAAGATGGTGGATGAGGCGCTCATGCCGAAATCCGAAAGGATATGCCAGTGTATAGCAGCGGGTGTGTTGCCCATCTCAGTCCGGCACCCACACCCCTCACGCGTTCCTCCGCCATGCTCAGCCACGTCTCCCTCGGCACCAACGACGCCGCGCGCGCGGCGGCGTTCTATGACCCCGTCCTCGCCGTGCTCGGCATCTGCAAGATTTGCGAGCGCGACGGGTCGGTCGATTACGGCGTCTCGAAGACGATCTTCAGCCTCGAGAAACCGAGCGACGGCAAGCCGGCCAGCGTCGGCAACGGCGTCCACATCGCCTTCGATGCCGGCACTCGCGCGCAGGTCGACGAGTTCCACCGCGTCGCGCTCGCCCACGGCGGCACCGACGCCGGCGCGCCGGGCCTCAGGCCCGAGTACGACGCCCACTACTACGGCGCCTTCGTCCGCGATCCCCAAGGCAACAAGATCGAGGCGGTCAGCTTCCAGGCCAAGTGAGGCGCCTTTCCTGCGCCACGTGATCCGCGCTAAAGCGGGCGGCGGACCGCCTGACCGGAGATTCACCATGCGCGCCCCCTCGCTTGCCGCCGCCCTGCTCGTCGCCGCCTGCACCGGCGCGGCGCAGGCCGCTCCCTATGTCATGGAGCGCGATCCGGGCTGCCCGTGCTGCGAGGAATGGGCCGAGCACGTCGAGAAGGAGCTTGGCGTCGAGATCGTCATGCGCGACCGGCCGCAATCGGGCGCCGCCACCGCGCACGACCACGGCGTGCCGGATAGGCTGATCGCCTGCCATTCGATGCAGATCGAAGGCTATACCCTCGAAGGCCACGTGCCCGGGCGCGAGATCGCGCGCCTGCTGCGCGAGCGGCCCGAAGGCGTGCGCGGCCTGTCGGTGGCGGGGATGCCCGCGGGCTCGCCCGGCATGGAAGTGGCTGGCGGCGTGACGCAGCCCTACCAGGTCATCGCCTTCGGCGATTTCGGCGAGCGGGTGTTCGCCAGCTATCCGCAGGACTGAAAAAAGGGCTGTCCTACAGCCCCCGTTTTGTGGCTTATCCTGCCGGATGAAGCACCAGCCCATCGATCCCGCCGCGCCGCATGACGGCGCCTCCTCCACCGACATCGCCGAAGCGCTCGCGCCGCCGGGCCAGCGCCACGACGGCTGGACGCCGGCGCGCCAGGCCGGCTTCCTGCGCGAGCTGGCCGCCACCCACTGCGTCAGCACCGCCGCGCGCGCGGTCGGGATGAGCCGCCAGTCGGCCTACAAGCTGCGCAACCGCCTGAAGGGCGAGCCGTTCGACATCGCCTGGCACGCCGCGTTCCGCCTGCAGTACGACGCGCTGCTCGAGGCGGCGGTCGAACGCGCGATCAACGGCGTCGAGGTGCCGCACTTCCACAAGGGCGAGCTGATCCACACCTCGCGCCGCTACGACGAGCGGGCGACCGTGGCGCTGCTGGCGCTGCGCGCGCGGCTGGAGCCGGAAGTGCGCTGCTATCGCGCCGACGACGAAGGGATCTATCCCGGCGACTTCGACCTGATGGTCGCCCGCGTCGAGCACGGCGACGAGCTGTGGGCGGAGGTGGATTACGCCGATCCGGACGAGGACGGCTAGGCCGCGGACTAGGCGCGTCGTGTTGGAAAAGTGTCGCCCGGCCGCGAAGCGCCGCAACGCCGCGGAAATCCGCGGTTCCTGGGCCGCCCGGGGCGGGCGACGCCCTGTCGCCTTTGTCGCTTTTGTCGCCTCGTCGCCCTTGTCGCCTTCGCCGCCCGAATCGCGCGCCCCTCGGCCCGGCCGGAGCGGCGACCGCAAGGGCCTTGTGCCCGGCGGGGAATGGGCGGACGATGGTCGGCGGCTACGCGAGTCCCAGGGGGAAACCATGGATCCGAATCTGCGCTGGCCGCTCGGCCGCAACGTCATCCGCCGCAACGCCGTGTCGAACACGTTCGGCATGGTCCGCCACAACGCCAACGGCACCAAGCGGCCGCACCAGGGGTGGGACTTCGAGGCGCTGCCGGGGACGCCGTGCTTCGCCATCGCCGACGGCACCGTCGCGCTGCTCAGCACCGCCGGCGACTACGGCAACGTGGTGGTGATGGCGTTCCCGTTCGCCGGCGGGCAGCTCTACGCCGCCTAGCCCACCTGAGCGCGTTCCACGTCGGCCTCGGCCAGGCGGTCTCGCGCGGGCAGCCGCTCGGGCTCACCGGCAACACCGGCAACGCCCGGACGATGCGGGGGCTCGACCAGCACCTGCACTTCGAGATCCGCACCGAGCCGCGGCCCGGGCGCGGGCTGGCCGGCCGGATGAGCCCGCTCAACGTGTTCCGCGCGATCCCGCTCGATCAGCCGGTGCTCGCCTGAGCTATTTCCGCACCCGCCACTCGCGGGCGTAAGTCGATTCCTCGCCGTACTTGCGCTCGGCGGCGCGGGCCTGCTCGGCGAGCTCGTCGGCGGTGGCGGCGCGGGCCTCGCCGTGCCTGAGCAGCGCGTCGCGGCGCAGCGGCACGACCTGGACGAGCGGGGTCCCGGCGGGGAGCACGTGCGCGCCGGGCGGGCCGGTCCACACGAACGGCAGGTTGACCGTGGTGTCGAACCGGTCGCAGTCGACCACCCCGGCAAAGCAGGTGAACGGCAGCTCGGGCCGGCTGAGCGGCTGCGTGAACAGCACCGAGTATCCCGGCGGCACCTTGATCCGCCACGGGTTGGTGAACTTGAGCGGCCGCACTTTCTCGAACGGCGGGGCGGGCGCGCCGAGCTGCGCCGGGTGGTGCTGCTCGATCGGGCGGAACGGCAGGTCGGGCGCCCACTCGAGGCCGATCAGCGCGCGGTCCTCGGGCACGGCGAAGCGGACCTCGAAAGGCAGCGGGATGACGAACCCGAGCGCGAACGCGTCGGTCATCGGCAGGCACGCCTTGGCGGTCAGCGCCGGCAGGCCGGTGGCGTAAGTCATGCCCATCTCGCGCTCGAGCCGGCGGAACCACTCGGGGGCGAAGCGGACCGCCCGCCCGGGCGGCGGGATGCGGCCGGCGAGCTCGGGCGCGCAGAGGAACTCGATGCGCGGGGCATCGCCGGCCGGCGCGGCGGCGTCGGCGGCGTCGGCGTCCTCGGCGGGGAGCGGGAACTCGACCATCGCGGCGAACCTGTCGCAAAAGCCGGGGCGTGGCAATCGCCCGGACTGTGCTAGGGAAGCGCCGATGAAGCACTTCCTGCTGACCTACGCCCTCGCCGCCGATTACCTCGCGCGGCGCCCGCCGTTGCGCGCGGCGCACCTGGCGCTGGCCCGCGCGGCGGTCGCCCGCGGCGAGCTGCTGCTCGGCGGCGCGCTCGAGCCGGCGGAGGAGGCGGTGCTGCTGTTCGCCGGCGAGGACCCGGGCGCCGCCGAGGCGTTCGCCCGCGCCGATCCCTACGTCGCCGAGGGCCTCGTCACCGCCTGGCGCGTGCGCGAGTGGCGGACGGTGGTGGGGGCGGCGGCGGCCGCGCCGGCGCCGGGCGATTAGGCGATCCGGCCAAGCCGTGCTACAGCCGCCCCGCTGACGTCGAATTGCGACGGACTTCGGCGAAGACGAGCGCCCCTCCGGGAGCGCGAGGCTGACGACGACTTCCTTTCGATTGACGACCTGACGCACGACCCTCGCGCCCGCATTCGCGGCCGGGACACAACCGTTTCTCGAAAGGAAACAGCGATGCCCGTAGGCACAGTCAAATTCTTCAACACCGACAAGGGCTATGGCTTCATCCAGCCCGACGACGGCGGGGCCGACAGCTTCGTCCACATCTCGGCGGTGCAGGCCGCGGGCATGCAGACGCTCGAGAAGGACCAGCGCCTCAACTACGAGGTCGAGCGCGGCCGCAACGGCAAGGAAGCCGCGGTCAACCTCTCCAACGCCTGAATTACCTGTCCGGGCGCGGCGTTCCTCCCGCGCCCGGCACTTTCCCCCAGACAGGAGTTGCGCCGGTGAGTCAGACTTTCGACTTCTACGACGCGCGCGCCAGGGAATCCGAGGCCGAAGCCGAACGGGCCGAGCTGGTCATGGTGCGCGAGCGGGCCTTGCGCTCGGCCGCCGCCTGGCGCGGCATGGCCAACCGCGCGCTGCAGATCGAGGAAGAGCGGGTCAAGGCCGACATCGCCCGCGCCGAGCGCCGCGCGGCCGAAGCCGAAGCGGCCCAGGCGGCGGCGGAGCCGGTCGCGGGCTGAGCCTACCAGATGCCGGGTAGCCCCGAGCCCGCGCGTTGCGGCTCGGGCGAGGCCGTCTCGGCGGCTGACCCGCCATCGGCCAGGCGCGCGTCCTCGGCCGCTTGCTCGGCCTCGACGGCGGCTTCGACGGTGGCCTCGTCGGGCAGCGGCGCCACGGGATAAGCGTCCGCCCAGTCGGCCTCGCGCGCCAGCGCATCGTCGTCGCCGGACCACGACCAGCTCGGCGGCGGCAGCCAGTCGGCAGTGACGAACGCGTCGTAGTCGAGATCGGGCCGATACCCGCCGGGCAGCGCGAGGTCGCCGGCGGCGGGCTCGGTCCAGGCGATTGCCGGGGCTTCGGTCGGCTCGGGCCGGCCGGTCAGCTGCCACCACTGCTCCGCCGGCGCCTTCATCACCGGGTTGGCCGCCTGGCCGAGCAGCGCGCCGCCGAGCAGCCCGCCGCACACGGTCGCCAGCGCCACTTTGCCCGCGGTCATCATGCCCGACGAATGCCGCCGCGGCGGCGGCGTTCCCGCTGCGCGCGGCGAACCGAGAGCGGCGCGGGCCACGGCGTCGGCCGGTCCGTCAGGGCCAGCGCGCCGGCTCGAGCCGCACCGTCGCGGTCTCGCCGATCGGCTGCCAGCCATCGCGCGCGATGACGTCGTTGCTCTCCTTCGCCCGGCGCCCGTCGGCGAGCGACCAGGTGATGTGATAGGTCCCGCCGGTCGGTCGGTCGGAGCTGCGTCGAGCGTGGCGACGAGCGCTTCGACACCGGCGCCGTCGTCGGCCCGGCCGACGACTTCGGCCACCGCGATGTCGGGCAGCGTCAGGTGGTTGCCGCGGCCGAAGGTGACGTGATCGGCCACGGTGTTGGCGTAGCGCGGCGGAAAGCGCCGCAGCAGCGCCGCCCGGTCGTTGGCATCGACCCGCCAGCCGATGATCGCGTCGCGCATTGCCAGGCTCCTCAAGCGGTGTTCGAAGGAACGGCGCCGCGGCCGTGCCGGTTCCCTCGTGCCGGGGCCGGCGGCGAGCCGGCGCGGGAACCGCGCCGCGCGGCCGGAGATTGAGCTGCCATGCGGATCGACAAACTCGCCAGTTGTCTCGCGGCCGCGCTGCTGCTCGGCGCGTGCCAGCCGGAAGCGGCCGACGAAGCGGTGGCCGGGCAGGCGGCCGACGAGAGCTTCACCGAGGTACTGCAGGACGCGGCCGAAGCCGGAGCGGCCGGCGACGACAGCACCCGTCCATACGACGGCATCGCCCGCGACGAGACGCTGCACTTCACCGGGACCGAGCCGTTCTGGGGCGGCGAAGTGACCGGCGTTACCCTGACCTACAAGACGCCCGAGAAGCCGGGCGGCGAGGTGATCGCGATCGAGCGGTTCGCCGGCCGCGGGGGGATTGCCTTCAGCGGCCTTCTCGCCGGCGCCGACTTCGAGATGATGGTGACGCCGCTCGAATGCAGCGACGGCATGTCCGACCGGACGTATCCGTTCACGGTCACGCTGCAGATCGGCGAGGACATGCGCAACGGCTGCGGCTGGACCGAGCGCCAGCCGTTCGCAGGACCGGCCCATCCCTGAAGGCTCGGCGCCTTAACCTTTCTCAGTTCGGGAACTATCGCGGCATTCCGCCGCTTGCGTGGCATCGTCCAGAACAGGGGACCCGACCGATGCAGATACGCCTTTCGATCGTCTCGGCCGCCGCGTTGGCGCTGGCGGCTTGCGGCTCGAACGACGACGCCGCGCCGGCGGCCGACGACACCGCCACCGCCGATGTGGCTGCCGAGCCCGCCGCGCCCGACGCCACCACCGCGCAAGGCTTCACCGACACCGTCGCGGCGAGCGACATGTACGAGCTCGAAGCCGCCAAGCTGGCCCAGGAAATGGGCACCGGCGAGAAGGTCAAGGCGTTCGCCGCGATGATGGCGACCGATCACACCAAGTCCTCCGCCGACCTCAAGGCGGCCGCCGGCGAATCCGATCCGCCGGTCACCGTCGCCCCGGCGCTGACCGCGAAGCAGCAGGGCGACCTCGACGCGCTGCGCAGCGCGGGCGACAATTTCGACACGGTCTACGCGCAGCAGCAGGTCGCCGCGCACGAGCAGGCGCTGGCGCTGCTGCAGGCTTACGGCGCCGACGGCGACAGCGCGCCGCTCAAGGCGTTCGCCACGGCCACGGCCATGGTCGTCGAGCACCACCTCGACGAGGCCCGCACCCTGCCATAGGCCGGCATGGGCGCGTCCCGGTGGCGGACGCGCCGGGCATGCCTATGATTGGGCCGGACGAGCGACGCCGCCGCGACCCGTCCCGCCGGGCAACCCAGCCTGTTCATCCCGCACGGCGGCGGGCCGTGCTTCTTCATGCCCGATCCACGCGGCACGTGGACGCGCATGGAAGCCTACTTGCGCGGGTTGCCCGCCAGCTTGCCGGAGCCGCCGCGGGCGATCCTGGTCGTCTCGGGCCACTGGGAGGAGCGCGCGTTCGCCTTCACCGGCGGCGAGCGTCCCGGACTGATCTACGACTATTACGGCTTCCCGCCGGAAACCTATCGCCTGACGTGGCCGGCGCCGGGCGCGCCGTGGCTGGCCGAGCGCGGCGCCGCGCTGCTGCGCGAGGCGGGCCTGCCCACCGCGATCGACCGGCAGCGCGGCTTCGACCACGGCGTGTTCATCCCGCTCAAGGTGGCGTTTCCCGAAGCCGGGATGCCGGTGGTGCAGATGTCGCTCCACGCCTCGCTCGACCCGGCGCTGCATCTCGCGGCGGGCGAGGCGCTGGCCCCGTTGCGCGAGGAAGGGGTGCTCGTGCTCGGCTCGGGGATGAGCTTCCACAACCTGCGGGCGATGGGCGACCCGCGGGTGGCCGGGCCGTCGGCCGAGTTCGATCGCTGGCTGTCGGCCGCCGCCGGCGCCGCGCCGGACGAGCGCGCCGCGTTGCTCCCGCGGTGGGACGGCGCCCCGTCGGCCCGCTTGTGCCACCCGCGCGAGGAGCACCTCCTCCCGCTGATGGTCGCAGCCGGGGCTTCGGCCCGGCGCGGCACGCACGACTACCGCGACAGCGTGCTCGGCGGCACGGTGTCGGCGTTCCGTTTCGGCTGACGGCCGCTCGCCGCGGATGCGGCGAAGCGCATCCCGTCGACAGAATCGCGCCCCGCCGCCCTTGCCATCGCCCGGGCCGCTTGGCACATGCCGCCATCGGCGAGGCTTAGAAGGCGAGAAACGGCCGCGATGCTCGAACATGTTCCCGACTGGCTCGGCAAGGTCCTGCGCAGCGCGCGGGCCGGCCACGGCCGGCTGGCGGTGGCCCGGCTCGGCGGCGAGGCCTTGCTGCACCGCGACGGGTTCGCGCTGCGCTCGGCAGCGTTCCGCGACGGCGAGGCGCTCGATCCCAGCTTCACCGCCGACGAGGAGGACGCGGTCGCCCCGCCGCTCGAATGGAGCGCGCCGCCTGCGGGCACGCGCGAGCTGGCGCTGGTCGTCGAGGACCCCGACGCGCCGACGCCCGAGCCGTTCTGCCACTGGCTGGTGTGGGGCTTGCCGGCGCAGAAGGGCCAGCTGCTCGAAGGCGAGGCACCCCCGCGCGTGGGTAAGAATTCCTTCGGCAATTCCGAATGGCTGCTGCCCGATCCGCCCACCGGGCATGGGGCGCACGACTACGTTTTCCAGCTGTTCGCGCTCGATCAACCGCTCGCGCTGATGCCCGGCGCCACTCGCGGCGACCTGCTCGAGGCGATAAAGGGGCGCATAGTCGCCGCTGCGGTCTTGACCGCGACCTATTCGCGAAGCGAAGAAGACGATCCTGATTGGGATGAGGACGGCGGGGGGTGACTCGGCGTCGTAAGTGGAAGGAAAGGACGTAAGCATGGCCGCCAAGAACAATGCGCTGAACAAGCCCGTGAATCTCTCGCCGGAACTCGAGAACGTTTGCGGCAAGGGCCCGCTGACCCGCGCGCAGGTGACCTCCAAGGTGTGGGACCACATCAAGGCCAACAACCTGCAGGACAGCAAGGACCGGCGGATGATCAACCCCGACGCCAAGCTCGGCGCGGTGACCGGCAAGGACCAGATCTCGATGTTCAAGATGACCTCGGCGGTCTCCAAGCATCTGAGCTGACCTGACGCCGGCGGGCCGGCAGGCCCGTCGCGAACCGGCCTTGCCTCCGGGCAAGCGAAAATGGCTGGCCCGCGTGCCGCGACGGTGGCATGCGGGCCGCCGACTTTTGAGGGGCGCCGATGCAGCGCGCGCCCCGGCAGACAGAGAGCTCGACCATGGCCACGATCGTCGGCGGCATCGCCACCTCGCACACGCCCACCATCGCCTTCGCCAAGGACGCGAACAAGATGGACGACCCGGTGTGGAAGCCGATCTTCGAAGGCTACGAGCCGGTCCAGCAGTGGTTTCGCGACAAGCAGCCCGACGTGCTGGTCTACATCTACAACGACCACATGACCGCGTTCTTCGACCACTACAGCCACTTCGCGCTCGGCGTGGGCCAGGAGTTCGGCCCGGCGGACGAGGGCGGCGGGCCGCGCGACATCCCGGCGATCAAGGGCGATCCCGAGTTCGCCGCGCACGTCGCCCGGGTGATGGTCGCCAACGAGTTCGACCTCAGCTACTTCCAGGGCAAGAACCTCGACCACGGCGCGTTCTCGCCGCTGTCGGTGATGGTCGATCACGACGATAACGGCTGGGCGACGAAGCTGCTGCCGGTGGTGTGCGGCGTGCTGACGGTGCCGCTGCCGAGCGCGCGGCGGTTCTGGAAGTTCGGCAAGAGCCTGCGCCAGGCGATCCTCAGCTATCCCAAGGACATCAAGGTCGCGGTCGCCGGCACGGGCGGGCTCAGCCACCAGGTCCACGGCGAAGGCTGCGGCTTCAACAACACCGAGTGGGACATGGAGTTCATGGACCGGCTCGAGAAAGACCCCGAGAGCCTGCTCGACCTGACCGTCGCCGAACTGGCCAGGCGCGGCGGCTGGGAAGGCGCCGAAGTGGTGATGTGGCTGATGATGCGCGGCGCGCTGTCGGAGCAAGTCGAGGTCACCCACAAGACCTACTTCCTGCCCTCGATGACGCCGATCGCGACGATGATCTTCGAGGAAGTCTCCAACGACGCGCCGGTCGAGCCGGTCGAGCAGACCCGCGAGCGCGCCTGGCACGACTACGCGGGGTCCGAGGAGCTGGAGGGCACTTATCCGTTCACCATCGAGCGCTCGGTCAAGGGCTTCCGCATCAACCACTTCCTCCACTCGCTGACCGACCCCAAGGTGAGGAAGGCGTTCAAGGCGGACGAGGAAGCCACGCTCGCCGCCGCGGACCTCTCCGACGAGGAGCGCGACCTGATCCGCCGCCGCGACTGGATCGGCATGATCCACTACGGCGTGATCTTCTTCATGCTCGAGAAGCTCGGCGCGGTCACCGGCGTGCCCAACCCGGCGATCTACGCCGCGTTCAAGGGCATGACGCTCGACGACTTCCAGAAGACCCGCAACGCGGCGATCACTTACGGCGTCGCCGGCAAGGACGACTGAGCTACGTTCCCGGCCGCCAGTTCGGCGGGGCGAGGGTGAAGCCGGAGAGCTTGAACGCCGGGCTGACCACGCACGACACCAGCGTGTAGCCGGCGGTGCCGGGAAGCGGGACGGCGGCCTGCCATTCGTGCGCGCCGACGACGTAATGCGGCCGGTCGCCGGCGATGACGTCGGGGCCGAGCCGGACCTCGCGCACCGGTCCTTTGGGGGAGACGCTGACCGACAGCATCAGCGGATCGCCGGCATGCCAGGCCCACACTTCGGCGGCGTCGACCTTGTGCCAGTGCGATTGCTGGTGACCCTCGAGCAGGAAGTAGATCGCCGTCGCCAGCGCCCGCTCGCCGTCCTCGGCGGGCGCGCGCCAGGTCTCGCGGAACCACCCGCCCTCGGGATGCGGCGACAGGCGCAGCTCCTCGATCAGGGTCTTGGCCGGGCTCACGCCTCGGTCACTTCGACGCCGTTCCAGAACGCGATCCGGTCCCTGATCTGCTCGGCCTCCGCCTTGGGTGCGGGATAGTACCACGCCGCATCCTCGTTGCGCTGACCGTCGCAGTCGAGCGAATAATAGTGCGCGGTGCCCTTCCACGGGCATTCGCTCGTCGTCGGGCTTTTCTCGAGAACCGAGGGGTCGACGTCCTCGCGGGGAAAATAGTGGTTGCCCTCGACCACCACCGTGCGGTCACTATGGGCGATGACCTGGTCGTTCCAGATAGCCTCGACGGCCATGCGAAACTCCTTCGACGCTTCCCGCCACAGCATGAATCGCGGACGGGATGATTCGGTTCCGCTTGGGAGGATGGCGGCATGATCCGTACAGGCATCGGCGGCTGGGTCTATCCCGCGTGGCGCAAGGGCGCCTTCTATCCGGCGGGCCTGGTGCAGAAGCGCGAGCTCGAATATGCCGCGCGGGCGCTCGGGACGATCGAGATCAACGGCACCTACCACAGCCTGCAGAAGCCCGAGAGCTTCCGCAAATGGCGCGAGGCGACGCCCGACGGCTTCGTCTTCGCGGTCAAGGGATCGTCGTACATCACCAACCGCAAGGTGCTGGCGAACGCCGGGCCGGCGCTGCCGAAGTTTTTCGCCCAGGGCCTCGAGCAGCTCGGCGGCCGGCTCGGGCCGATCCTGTGGCAGCTGATGGCGACCAAGCGCTTCGATGCCGAGGACATCGCGGCGTTCTTCGCGCTGCTGCCGCGCGAGCTTCACGGCATCCCGTTGCGCCACGCGATCGAGGTCGGCCACGAAAGCTTCGCCTGCGCCGAGTTCGTCGCCATCGCGCGCGAGGCCGGCGTGGCGATCGTGTGGTGCGAGCAGGCGGGCCGCGTGGCGATCGCCGATCGCACGGCCGATTTCGCCTATCTGCGCTGCAAGAACCTCGAGGCCCGGCGGCGGACAGGATATTCGCGCAACGAGCTCGAGCGGATTGCCGGATTGTGCCGCTCCTGGGCGGCGGGCGAGGCGCCCGAGGGGTTGCCTTACGCCGCCGATCCGGCCGATAGTCGGCGCCAGGCCGGCGACGTGTTCGCCCTGATGATCAACGGCGCCAAGGAGCGCGCCCCGGCCGCCGCGCTCGCCTTGGCGGACGCGCTGTAATGGCGGATCGAATAGTCGCTGAGCGCGTCGGTTTTACTGAGGCGGTAGCTTTCTCGTCGCCGTGGATCCCGAAAAGGCATGGTAACCGCACCGCTAACCGCAAATTAACGGCACCAGCCGCATAGTCCGAATGGGTTAGCGGGACTGGGGGGTCTTGCGGATGCGCGGACTGGGGCTGGCGGGATCGCAAATATTGCTGGCGGCGGGTGTGCTGGCCGTCCTGTCGGTCATCCCGCCCGAACGCGGCGCGATGTTGCTCGTATCGACGACCGGCATGTCGCCGGGCGCCATCCTCTCGCGGACGATGCCGGCCGGAGCGCTGCCCTTGCGCGCCGGCCCAGTCGCCGGCTCGATTGTCGTCCGCGGCGAGCGGGGGCGGATCGCGGCGGCCGCCATGCCTCTGGGCATCCTGGTCCTCGCCGCACCTGCCGACGCCTGTGGGGAGACGGCATGACGACCGATCGCGCTTCGCCGTTCAACGACCTGCGCCGGTCCGGTGCCCGCCTGTTGGCCGGGCTGTTCTGGATCAACGTGCCCGTCCTCTGGTTCGCGGGCCTGGCGCTCGGGTCGGCGAACACGGGGATAGTCACGCTGTTCGCGGTGCTGCTGTCGGCGCTGCCGAGCGTCATGGTGCTCGGAACCGACCGGTATGACGCCTCCGCCCGGCTGGCGCTGGGGATCACCGCGGTCAGCTATCCGGCGCTGTTCGTGTTCCTGTTCCAGGGCCATCTGTGGCAGATGGATCTGCACATGTACTTCTTCGCGGCGCTCGCGTCGCTGACGGTGCTGTGTGACAAGCGGGCGATCCTCGCCGCTGCCGGGCTCACCGCGCTGCACCACCTCGTGCTGAATTTCAGCGCGCCCGAGTGGGTCTTTTCGGGCGCCGAGTTCACCGGCTGGGGCGATTTGCCCCGGGTGCTGCTGCACGCGGTCATCGTCATCATGCAGACCGCCGTCTTGCTGTGGCTGACCGACCGGCTGCAACGCGGCATCGTCGGGCTGGCGGGTCAGGCCGAAGCGAGCGAGGCGTTGCGGATCGAGGCCGACGCGGCGCGGGCCCGCTCCGACGAGGCTCTGGCGGCGCTGCAGGAGGCGCAGCGTGCGGACGAGCTGCGCCGGGCGGCGGAAGATCAGGTGCGGGCCGCGCAGGAGGCGGCGGAACGCCGCCGCTTCGTCGCCGACGAGATCGAGGAACGCTTCGGCGCGATCGTGGTCGAGCTCGGCCAGATGGCGGAGCGCCTGTCGAACAGCAAGGCGGCGCTGACGGCGACGCTGTCGGCCACCGTGCAACGCTCCGCGGAGTTGCGCAGCTCGCACGAGCAGGCCGAGAAGGACGTCCAGGCGATGGCCACCGATACCGAGCAGCTGGCCGCGTCGATCCGGATGATCGGGCGCAGCAGCGACGCCACCCGCGAGACGGTGAGCGCCAGCGCACAAGTAGCCCGCGAGCTGCCGGCGAAAGTGGCCGATCTGGACAGCACGGTCGATGCCGCGAACGGCATTCTGCAACTCATCTCGAACATTGCCAGCCAGAGCAACATTCTCGCGCTCAACGCCACGATCGAGGCGGCGCGCGGCGGCCAGGCCAACAGCGGCTTCGTGGTCGTGGCGCACGAAATCAAGACGCTCTCGCAGCAGACCGCCGGGGCCGTCGAGCAGATTGCCGCCCACCTCGAAGACATTCGCGGCGCGGTCGCCGCGGTGGCCGAGGCGATCTCGACCGCCTCGGTGTCCGCCAGCGCGGTCGACCAGTCCGCCGCAACGATCGCGCAAGTGGTGCAGGAGCAGGTCACCGCGACCTCCGACCTGGCGGCGATGGCCGAGCAGATGGCGCAGCACGTGGCGCTGGCCGCGAACGAAGCCCACGCGATGGTCGAGTCGATCTCGACCGCGCACGGCGAGATGGACGAGACGGGGCGCATCGCCTCGGTTGTCGCGGACTGCACGCAGAACCTGCACGACACCGTGCACAACGTGCTGGCGGAGCTGCGCGCGGCCTAAGCGGCGCGCGCCGTTTTCCTCGGCGCGCCGCTGTTGCTAGACCCGGCCGAATCGGGCCGGGCTCCCGGCCGCTTTGCGCAAACGCGACATGCGCCCGATAGGGCGATTTCGCGCGGCAACAGGAGTTCGCATGGGCAGGCTTAACTTCGTCCTGGCTGTCTCGGCATCGATAGTGGCGCTGCCTGCCGCAGCGCAGAGCCCGGAAGAAATCGCCGCGGCCGCGCTCGAGGCGGCGCCGGTGTGGGACGGGCACAACGACGTGCCCTACCAGTTGCGCCAGCGCTTCGGCGACGTCATCGCCGGGTTCGATTTCGCCGACACCCGCGATACGGGGCCGAGCGATCCCGACGGCAAGAACCGCGTCATGCACACCGACCTGGCGCGGCTGGCGCAGGGGCGCGTCGGGGCGCAGTTCTGGTCGGTCTACGTCGACAACGCCCAGCCGGAAGCCGAAGCGGCGGTCGATACGATCGAGCAGATCGACGTCACCAAGCGGCTCATCGCGCGCTATCCCGACCGGCTGGCGCTGGCCCTCAGCGCCGACGACGTGCAGCAGGCGATGGACCGGGGCCAGATTGCCGGGTTGATCGGCATGGAGGGCGGTCACTCGATCGCCGGGAGCCTCGGCGTGCTGCGGCAAATGTACGACCTCGGCGCGCGCTACCTGACGCTGACGCACAACAAGAACACCGCGTGGGCCGACAGCTCCTCGGTCGATCCGCAGCACGATGGGCTGACCGGGTTCGGCGAGCAGGTCGTGCGGGAAATGCAGCGCATCGGCATGCTCGTCGACCTGAGCCATGTCAGCGAGGCCACGATGAACGACGCGCTCGACGTGGCCGAGGCGCCGGTGATCTTCAGCCATTCGGGCGCCCGGGCGGTCGTCGACCATTCGCGTAACGTGCCCGACGAAGTGCTGCGCAGGCTCAAGGACAACGGCGGCATCGTCATGGTCGTCGCGCTGCCGAGCTATCTCAGCGAGACGGTGCGCCAGTGGGCCGCCGAGCGGGCGGGCGAGGAGGCACGCCTCAAATCGCTGTGGCAAGGCAACCCCGACGGAGTGAAGGCCGGCCTCGCCGAATGGGAGCGGCTGCATGAGAAGCCGGTCGCCTCGTTTCTCGACATGGCCGAGCACATCGACCACATCCGCGAGGTCGCCGGGATCGACCACATCGGGCTGGGCGGCGACTACGACGGGATGGATTCGGGCCCGGCCGGCATGGAGGATGTCGCCGGCTACCCGACGCTGTTCCGCGAGCTGGCCCGGCGCGGCTACTCGCAGGCCGACCTCGAAAAGATCGCCAGCCGCAACATGATGCGCGTGCTGCGTGAGGCAGAGGCCTACGCCGCCGTGCATCGCGGCGATCCGCCGATCGAGACCAGGGTCGCGAAGTAGCGACTACAGCCGCGCGAGCGTCGCCGGGTCGCGCTTCCCGGCGTAGAACGCGTCGAGCGCCGCGGCGAACGGCGCGCGGTCGTCGGCGCACGCTTCGAACAGAGTCATCGAGCTCGCGAACTTGAGCGCGTCGATCCCGCCGAGGATGTCCTCGGCGCTGCGCCGGCCGGCCCAGCCGAGCATGGCTTCGGTGCATTCGCGCAGCCGCGTGCCGAGCAGCGGGTGGCGGGCGTAAGCGTGCGCCTCCGCCCGATCGGCAATGGCGTAGAACTGCGCGGTGGCGCTGCGCCCGAGCCCGGCGATCTGCGGGAACACGAACCACATCCAGTGGCCCGCCTTGCGCCCCGTGCGCAGCTCGGCGAGCGCGCGGGCGTAGCTGTCCTGCTGGGCGCCGACGAAGCGAGCGAGACCGGTCGCGGGGCCGGCGGTCAATTCTCGACGACGGGCTGCGCTTCGCTGTCGGCGTCACCCGGCTCGGCCGCCTCGATCTCGTCGGCGTCCTCGCCGACGATGCTGTCGGTCTGGTCGCCCGCCGATTGCGTCGGCGGCGGATAGGAGACGGTGCTCTCCTTGTCGCCCTGCGTCGCGGCGCCGGTGATCCAGATCACCGACAGCAGCGCGATCGCCGCGAACAGGCTGATCGCGAGGATCCAGCGGACGATGTGGGGTGTCGACCCGCCGCGCGCCGCGTCGGTTTCGAAGTGCGGTTCGTGGCTCTCGTCGTCCATGCTCTTGCTCCTCCCGCGACTCACCGACCCTGTGCCCAGGCTTACCCGGTTTTACGGTTGGTGGCGCGGAATGTTCCGCGGGTTCAGTCGCGCGCTGCCGGCTGGACGAGGCAGATGAAGTCCTCGAACTTGCCCGACGGCGGCAGCGGCAGGCGCCCGTCGAAATAGCGGAACGCGAGCCGGAACGGATGACCGAGCGAGCGGCGGGTGCGGTCGGCGATGATCGCCTCCTCCGCGGGGGTCAGCGGGCGCTCGGTCACCAGACGGATCTCGAGCCGGTCGGCTTCGGTCTGCTGCACCTGGAATTGCAGGATCGGCAGGACGTGCAGGTAGCCGTCGGGCCCGAACCCGCCGAGCGACGGCCACACCCGCTCGCCGCCTGGCATGAGGATCAGGTTGCGGCTGCGGCCGATGATGCGGCGGACGGTCGGCAGGCCGCGGCCGCAGGCGCACGAGCCGCCCACCTCGGCGAGATCGCCCAGCGCGTAGCGCACGACCGGCGTCGCATGGTTGTGCAGGTCGGTGATGACGACCGTGCCCGTCTCGTCCTCGCTGCAGGGCGTTCCGTCGGCGCGGAGCACCTCGACGATCAGCGCTTCGGCCATGACGTGGTAGAGCCCGGTGTCGGGGCATTCGAGGGCGATGTAGCCGGCCTCCTGGCTGGTGTAGGCGTCGCTCACCGTCACGCCGAGCACGGCGCGGACGCGCTCGCGCAAGCGCTCGTCGACGACCTCGCCGACGGTGCGGATGGCGCGCAGGTTGGCGAGCCGCGCGCCGCGCGCCTCGGCCGCATCGATCAGCGCGCGCAGCGCATTCGGATAGATCAGCAGGTTGCCGGTCTCGAACCCGGCCAGCAGCTCGAGCATCTCGCCGCCCGGAAGGCTGACGGGGAGCACCAGCGCCGGGCCGGTGTCGTACAGCAGATTCGCCGGGGCGCCCCAGTTGGGATAGCGCCGGATGCCCGGGCTTGGAGCCTTCGCCGTGGCCAGCGGCACCGCGAAGTCGGTTTGCCGCCACGCATGGTCGCGCAGCATCATCGCCAGCCACACCAGCTGGCAGACCCGGGTGCGCCGGACGCGGATGAACTCGCCGGTCGAGCCCGAGGTGACGTTGGTGCCGACCGGCTCGTGGCCGGGCGGGACGCGGTCGCAGTCGACGTCCGCCTGCTCGCGGAACCACCGGCGGTCGACCACGGGCAACGCCGCGAGGCCCTCCGGCGTGGCCAGGTCCTGCGGGGCGAGACCGGCTGCGCCCAGCCGGCGGGCAAACGCCGGCGAATGGTCCGCGAGCCACGGTGCGAGCACCGCCAACTGGCCGAGCTGCCGGGGAGCGATCGCGTCCGCATCGTGCCATTGCGACGCCTCCAGGTGGCGGGCGAGGGCGAGCATGGTCGCGGTATCGCCCTCGACCAGCGGCGGCCAGGTGACGCCCTCCACGCCGCTGCGGACCCCATCGAGCGGCGAGCGCATCAGCCGGCGCGCTCGGCGACGAGGAACGGGCACCGCTCGGATAGCGGATAGTCGCCCGAGGGCACGAAGCGCGCAGCGACGAAGTCTTCCGGCAGCGTCTCCAGCAGTTCCGCCCCGGTGATGAAGCTGTAGACCATCGGCGAGGCGCGGAAGGCGTCGATCACGCCGATCGTCGCCAGGCTCCACCCGGTCGCCCGGGCCAGCCGCTCGCGGTCGGGGAAGGCTTGCTCGAACGCCTCGTGGATCCGGGCCAGCCCCACGTTGCCCTGCCGCCCGGCGACCGCCATCGCCATCCGCCAGCGGGCGGCGTGAAAGCTCGGCTCGCGCCCCGCCTCCACGTCGCGCACCACGCAGTCGAGCGTTTCCGGCGTATCGGGCGCGAGGTAGCAGCGAACCACCAGCCGGCCCCCGGGCGCGAGCGCCGCGACCACGTTGGCCAGCGTCGCGCGGTAGTCCTCCGGCCACGCGAGCGTCGACAGGCTGCCGTCGCCGACGGCGGCGGTGTAGCGGGCGCGCGGCAGGCTCATCTCGCGCCAGTCGGCCAGCACTACGCCGCGACGCGATAGCCCGCCCGGCCACAGCCGCTCGATCTGCTCGCGGCTCCAGTCGACCACCGTCAGGCTGTCGCCGAGGCCGGCGAGCTCGCGGGTCACGCCGAGCAGCAGGACCCGGGCGTCATGCCCGGCGAGCTCGGCGGCGTAACGCGCCGCGATGCGGGCATCGGGTCGCTGCGGCAGCTCGAGCAGGTCGATGCGCGCGTGAAGGTCCCGCCAGCCCCGCGCGCTGACGTCGCCCCTCACCGGAGGGTCAGAAGCGCAGATTGGCGCCGAGCATTCCGACCAGCATCCGCGAATCGATCGTCGTGGCGATGCTGCTGGGCGGGGACGAGGCGGCAAGCGCTTCGGAGCCGAAGTCGACGTGCAGCACGGTCAGCGCGATGCTCAGCCTGTCGCTCGCCTGCACCTCGCCGCCGCCGCCGACGGTCCAGCCGGTGCCGGTCTTGCCCGCGGCAGCGAGGTTGGCCGTGGCCGCGCCGGCCGACGATCCGCCTTCGCCGCCGTCGATGACGACTTGCGACATGTCGGTGGCGGCCAGGCTATGCCGCAAATTGGAGAACGCCACGCCGCCGGTGAGGAAGAGCAGCACACGCCCGGTGGATACGCCCGCGCGGGCGCGGACGGTCTCGAGGTGCGAGGCGCGCGAGCGGAGCGTGTAGCTGGCCGCCGGCATCGTGCGGGTGACCGACCGGTCGAAGTCGTACAGCGTGGCGTCGGCCTCCGCGCCGAGCACGAACGAGCCGGCCTGCCAGTTGAAGCCGATCCGGCCGCCGCCGCCGATCTCGGCGTTGGACAGCTCGTGGGCGATGGCGTCGCTGTGGGGCACCACGGTGAAGCCGCCTTCGGCGCCGTCGACCGTCTGGTAGATGTTGGTGCCGGTCCACTCGGCATTGGTGTCGGCCGTCGCGCCGTGTGCGCCGATGTAGAACCCCGTCCACGTCGTGTCCTGGGCCGAAGCAGGCGCGGCGGTGGCGGCAAGCGCCAGCACGGGTGCGGTGAGACCGAACTTGGACATCGCGCCCTCCCGAAGAAGCCGATGATCAGCGCGCCCGTTGCACAGGCATACCACACGGCGCCGGGCGTGCCAAACGGCTAGTCGCGGAGCAGCTCGTTGATGCCGGTCTTGGAGCGCGTCTGCGCGTCCACCGTCTTGACGATCACCGCGCAATAGAGCGACGGGCCGGGGCTGCCGTCGGGCAGCGGCTTGCCGGGCAGCGCGCCGGGGACGACCACCGCGTACGGCGGCACCTCGCCGCGGTGGACCTCGCCGGTGGCCCGGTCGACGATCCTGGTCGAGGCGCCGAGATAGACGCCCATCGACAGCACCGCGCCTTCGCCGACGCGCACGCCCTCGGCCACTTCCGCGCGGGCGCCGATGAACGCCCCGTCGCCGATCACCACCGGACCCGCCTGAAGCGGCTCGAGCACGCCGCCGATGCCGGCGCCGCCCGAGATGTGCACGTTCCGGCCGATCTGCGCGCACGAGCCGACGGTCGCCCAGGTATCGACCATCGTGCCCTCGTCGATGTAGGCGCCGATGTTGACGAAGCTCGGCATCAGCACCACGCCGCGGGCGATGTAGCTGCCGCGCCGCGCCACCGCGCCCGGCACCACGCGGAAGCCGGCTTCGCGGAAGCGGTTCTCGCCCCAGCCGGCGAACTTGCTCGGCACCTTGTCGTAGGCCGGCGCCCCGGCGCCCTCGAGCACCCGGTTGTCGTTCAGGCGGAACGACAGCAGCACCGCCTGCTTGAGCCACTGGTTGACCTTCCAACCGCCCTGGCCATCGGGCTCGGCGACGCGCGCCCGGCCGCTGTCGAGCAGCTCGAGCGCCGCCTCGACCGGCTCGCGCACCGCGGCGCTCGCCGGGGTGACCGAGGCGCGGTCGTCCCAGGCCGCGGCGATGGCGCTTTCGAGGTCGGCGGACATGCGGGCTCCTGTCGGTACGTGCGACGGCCGCTAGCCCGCGCGCGCCGGACGGGCAAGGCGCTAGCGGGTCAGCCCGCGGACAAAGTCGATCAGGCCGGTCTGGCGCAGGCGGCGCATCCGCTCGGCCTCGAGGATCATCCGCACCTTGCCGAAGCACGCGTCGATGTCGTCGTTGATGACGACGTAGTCGTAGGCGTCCCAGTGGCTGATCTCGGCGCGGGCCCGCTCCATGCGGCGGCGGATGACCTCGTCGCTGTCGGTGCCGCGCGCGCGCAGCCGCTGCTCGAGCTCGCCGATGCTCGGCGGGAGCAGGAACACGCGCACCACGTCGCCCTGCGCGCGCTGGTAGAGCTGCTGCGTGCCCTGCCAGTCGATGTCGAACAGGAAATCCTCGCCGCGCTTGAGCTCCTCGCGGATGTGCGCCTTGGGGGTGCCGTAGCAGTGGCCGAACACTTCGGCCCATTCGAAGAAGGCCTCATCGGTGACCAGCTCGGCGAACTTGTCGTCCTCGACGAAATAGTAGTCGCGCCCGTCGACCTCGCCCGGGCGCATCGGCCGGGTGGTGACCGATACCGACAGCTTGAGATTGCCGCGCTCCTCGTCGAGCAGCCGGCGGGCGATCGTCGTCTTCCCGGCGCCCGACGGCGAGGAGAGGATGAACATCAGCCCGCGGCGGGCCAGCGTGTCTTGATCGGCCATGCACGCTGTTGCCGCAGGCGGGGTGGGGAAATCAAGCCCGACCTGAGCCGGCCAGAGGAGCGGGAGCTACACGTCCCGCGCCTTGGCCGCCTGCTCGGCGATCGTGCGCTCGCCGCGGCGGACGGATTCGCGGCGCGAGAAGCTGCGGTCGAAGATCGCCTTGGCCAGCAGGCCGCCGCTGACCAGCAGGAACCCGGGGACCGACTTGGTGGCGACGCGGGCGGCGCCGGTCGCGGCCATCGACTGGACGAAGGTGCGGCCCTTGACGACGTCGGCGGCCTTGCCGGGATCGTAGCGGGCGCGCAGCAGCGCCTTTTCGATCACGCGGCCGAAGACCAGCGTGGCGCCGCGCATGGCGACGTCCATGATCAGCAGGTTGGTGGCCGGGTTGGTGCTCGGCCCCGGGACCCTGGCGGCGACGGCCCGGGTCTCGCGCGCCGCCTTGCGCGCGGTCGACTTGAGCTTGGGGGTGAGGCTCATCCGGCTGCTCCCACCGCGCGGGCGCTGCCCGGGGCCTATTTCTTGCGGCCGAAATCGACCGTGACGACGTTGGTCCCGTCGTCGCCCGAGCCAACGCCCGGTCCGCCGCCGCGTTCCGCGTCGCCCTCGGGCGTGTCGTTCTCGGCGGCGTCGTGCGCGGCGGGCTCGACGTCGCCGACCGCGGCCTGGAACTGCAGCCCGAAATCGACCGCCGGATCGACGAACGCGGTGATCGCCGCGAACGGGATCGCCAGCTTGGCCGGGATCTGGTTGAAGCTGAGGCCGACGCCGAAGCCGTCGTCGTCGACCTTGAGGTCCCAGAACTTGTTCTGCAGCACGATGGTCATCTCGTCGGGGAAGCGCTCGCGCAAGTGCTGCGGGATGCTCACCCCCTGCGCGCCGGTCTTGAAGGTGATGTAGAAGTGGTGGTTGCCCGGCAGCACGCCGCCGCCGCGCTCGACCGCCCCGAGCACCCGCCCGACCACCGCGCGCAGCGCTTCCTGCACGATCTCGTCGTACGGGATCAGGCTGTCGGGCGTCTCGTCGGTCATCGGCGAATTAGGTGGCGGCGGGCGGCTTCCCGGTCAAGCGCCAATGCTTGCGCGGCCTCGCGCCTCGCGTATAGCGCCAAGCCATGCGCACCGGCCGGATCGCCCGCAAGACCGCCGAAACCGATATTCTCGTCGAGGTCGATCTCGACGGAGAGGGCGCGTACGACGTCGCCACCGGGATCGGCTTCCTCGACCACATGGTCGAGCAGTTCAGCCGCCACTCGCTGATCGACGTCACGCTGAAGGTCGCCGGCGACCTGCACATCGACCAGCACCACACGACCGAGGACAGCGCCATCGCGCTCGGCCAGGCGCTCGCCCAGGCGCTCGGCGACAAGGCCGGGATCGGCCGCTACGGCCACGCCTACTCGCCGATGGACGAGACGCTGGCGCGCGTCGCGCTCGACATCTCGGGCCGGCCCTTCCTGGTGTGGAAGGCGCGCTTCACGCAGGAGAAGCTCGGCGAGTGGGACACCGAGCTGATCGAGCACTGGTTCCACTCGGTCGCCCAGGCGGCGGGAATAACCCTGCACGTCCAGCTGCTCTACGGGCAGAACAACCACCACGTGTGCGAGGCCATCTTCAAGGGCTTCGCGCGGGCGATGCGAACCGCCGTCGAGCTCGACCCGCGGAAGGGCGGGGCGATCCCGTCGACCAAGGGCCAGCTCGGTGGCTAGCGCGCCAATAACGGCTGCGCAGCAGCCGCAAGGCCGAACGGCCGCCCGCAGCGGGGGCAGCTTGGCTGCCCGTCTACCGAGGATCGCGCGCCCGGATGGGCGTGCGAAAAGCACGAGACATGGCTGAGGCCATCGCGCTGATCGATTATGGCGCGGGCAACCTCCATTCGGTCCACAACGCGCTGATCGCCGCCGGGGCCGAGCGGGTCGCGGTGACCAGCGACCCGAGGATCGTGCGCGGCGCGCGGCGGATCGTGCTGCCCGGCGTCGGCGCGTTCCGCACCTGCGCCACCGGGCTGCACGCGATCCCCGGGCTGGTCGACGCGCTCGAGCAGCGCGTGATGGATCACGGCGTGCCGTTCCTCGGCGTGTGCGTCGGCATGCAATTGCTCGCCAGCAGCGGGTTCGAGCACGGCGAGACGCCGGGCCTCGGGTGGATTCCGGGCGAGGTGCGCCCGATCGAGCGCACCGACCCGGCGATCAAGATCCCGCACATGGGGTGGAACGACGTCTCGCCGACCCCGCACCGCGGCGGCGCCTCGCTGATCGCGGCCGGCGAGGCCTATTTCCTCCATTCGTACCACTTCCGTCCCGACAACGGGCGCGACATCGCGGCGATGACCGACCACGGCGGGGGGCTGGTCGCGGCGGTGGCGCGCGACAACCTCGTCGGCGTGCAGTTCCATCCGGAAAAGAGCCAGGCCTACGGGATCGCGCTGCTGGCGCGGTTCCTCGAGTGGAATCCGTAAGCCGTGGCCAACGCAGGTTCAGCCACTGGAACCTCGGCCGGAGCCGTTCGTCTCCGCTGCAAGAGGAGACGCCCATGGCCGACGCCGACCCCCGCAACCTGACCGACGCCCACACCGAGAAGCCTTCGCTGCAGGGCCGCAAGGTGCTGATCAGCGGCGGCACCACCGGCATCGGCCGGGCGATCGCCATCCTGCTCGCCTCCGAAGGCGCCAAGGTGTTCGTCTGCGGGCGCACGCCGGCGCACCTCGACGACGCGCTCGCGCGCATCCGCGAGGTCGGCGAAGGCGACGGGATCAACGTCGACCTGACCCGCCAGGCCGACATCCAACGCTTCGTCGACGAAGGCGAGAAGTACCTCGGCGGCATCGACGTCGCGGTGATCAACGCCGCGCTGCCGGCCGAGACGCTCGAAGACACCTCACCGGACGACATCCGCTACGTGATGGACACCAACCTCACCGCGTTCGTCGAGACCGCCAAGCTCGCCACCGACCGGATGGAGGCGGGCAGCGACGTGGTGTTCATCGGCTCGATGTCGTCGGTGACGCAGGAAGCCGGCGCGTCGGTCTATGTCGCCACCAAGACCGGCGTCGAAGGCTTCGCCACCGCGCTGCGCAAGGAGCTCGCCGAGAAGGACATCAAGGTCGGCATCATCCAGCCGGGCAAGACCGGCACCGACATGCAGTACCCCGACTTCCCGCCCGAGCGGCAGCGCGAGTGGATCGAGCAGCACAAGATGCTCCGCGCCGAGGATATCGCCGTGGCCACGCAGTACATGCTCACCCAGCCGCGCCGCTCGCTGGTATCGATGATCCACGTCGAGCCGCGCATCGCGGAGTAGCGCAATGGACGCGATGACCGCGACCCGGCCGGCGGGCACCTTCCCCGTCGACCAGCTGGTCCTCACGCCGGACGACATCGACCTGTCGCGCAGCCCGCTCGCCGGTCATCTCGACGTCGAGACTTACGTGCTCGGCGCGTTCAATCCGGGCATGACGCGGCTCGCCAACGGCAACCTCCTGCTGATGGTCCGCGTCGCCGAGGCATTGCGCGAGCCGATGTTCGACGGCCACGTGCACGCCATCCGCTGGGACGCCGAGCTCGGCTACGTGCTCGACGGCTGGCCGCTCGAGCTGTGCGACACCTCAGACCCGCGCAAGTTCCTGCTCCACGGCCACGGCTGGAAGATCATGGCGCTGACCTCGCTCGCCTGGCTGCTGCCGGTCGAGCTGACGCCCGACGGGCGCGCGGTCGTGCGGATGCATTACGACAAGGCCATCGCCCCGCGCGGCAACTACCAGTGCTACGGGATCGAGGACGCGCGGATCAGCCGCGTCGAAGGGCGCTGGCTGATGACCACCTGCTCGGTCAGCCCCGAGCGGCATTCGACCACCCTCTACAGCTCGGACAACGCGCTCGACTGGACGTTCGAGGGCATCGTGCTCGATCACCAGAACAAGGACATGCTGATCTTCGAAGGGCTGGTCGGCGGCCAGTACTGGGCGCAGACGCGGCCGCTCGGGGCGCTGTTCTTCGCTTATCCGCCGGGCAGCCCGTACCATGCCGGGCCGTCGATGAACCTCGCCACGAGCCCCGACGCGCGGCACTGGATGCCGCACATCGAGCCGCACATCCGCCCGCACACCGGCACCGCGGCGACCGCGCGCATCGGCGGCGGCACCCCGCCGATCCTGACCGAGGTCGCCGGCCGGCGCGGCTGGCTGACGCTGTGGCACGGGGTCGAGCCGAAGCAGATCGTCGGCATCTACCGCACCTACTGGTCGCTGCTCGATCCCGACGAGCCGTGGAAGGTCATCGCCACCAGCCATCCGCCGCTGCTCGAGGCCAACCCCGAGCTGACCGAGCCGCTCAAGCACCAGATGTACCTCGACGACGTGGTGTTCTCGACCGGCATCGTCGAGGAGGACGACCACTTCATCGTCGCCAGCGGCGAAGCCGACCTCGCCTGCCGCATCACGCACGTGCCGAAGGACGCGTTCGTGCCGTCGGAGGACCCGGGAGCGTAGCAGCACTCACGACCATCGTCATCGCGAGGCGCGCAGCTTCGCTGCGCTCGCAATGACGATGGAATTGCGGCGGGGCGGATGTTAGGCGCGCCGCGCATGATCGTTTTCCCCGCCATCGACCTCAAGCAGGGCCAGGTCGTGCGCCTCGCCGAGGGCGACATGGACCGCGCCACCGTCTACGGCGACGACCCGGCGGCGTGGGCGCGAACGTTCGCCGAGGCCGGCGCCGGGCACTTGCACGTGGTCGATCTCGATGGCGCCTTCGCCGGCGAAAGCCGCAACCGCGCGGCGGTCGAGGCGATCGTCGAGACGTTCCCCGGCTACGTCCAGCTCGGCGGCGGCATCCGCACGGCCGCGGCGGTCGAAGGCTGGTTCGGGCTCGGCGTGGCGCGCGTGGTGATCGGCACCGCCGCGCTCAAAGACCCGCAGTTCGTCAATGCCATGGCGCGCGAGTGGGAGAACGGCATCGTCGTCGCCGTCGACGCCCGCGATGGCATGGTCGCCACCGAAGGCTGGGCCGAAGTGTCCGACGTGCCGGTCGTCGACATGGCGCGCCGCTTCGAGGACGCCGGGGTCGCCAGCCTGCTGTTCACCGACATCGGCCGCGATGGCCTCCTCACCGGCTGCAACATCGACGCCACCGTCGACCTCGCCCGCCGCACCAGCCTGCCGGTGATCGCCAGCGGCGGGGTCAAGGGCCTCGACGACATCCGCCTGCTCGCGATCCACGCGAGCGAGGGGATCGAGGGGGTGATCGCCGGCCGCGCCATATACGACGGCCGGCTCGATCTCTCGGCAGCGATCCAGATTGCTGAGCGGACATGATGTCCTTCGAGACGGGCCTTCGACTACGCCCTGCGGGCTTGGCTCAGTCCCTCCTCAGGACGAGCGGCTATTTGAAAAAGTGCGCTCATCCTGAGGAGCGAGCGGGACTGAGCTTGTCGAAGGCCCGGTCGCGTCTCGAAGGACGCCCATGACCGTCCGCATCCGCGTCATCCCCTGCCTCGACGTTGCGAATGGCCGCGTGGTCAAGGGGGTCAACTTCGTCGACCTCAAGGACGCCGGCGATCCGGTCGAGCAGGCGCGCGCCTATGACGCGGCCGGGGCCGACGAGCTGTGCTTCCTCGATATCTCGGCCAGCCATGAAGGGCGCGGGACGCTGCTCGACGTGGTCCGGCGCACCGCGGCGGTGTGCTTCATGCCGCTGACCGTCGGCGGCGGCGTGCGATCGGTCGAGGATGCGCGCGCGCTGCTGCTGGCCGGGGCCGACAAGGTGGCGGTCAATTCCGCGGCCGTGGCGCGGCCCGAAGTCGTCGCCGAGGTCGCCGCCCGGTTCGGCAGCCAGTGCGTGGTAGCGTCGGTCGACGCGCGCCGCTCGGGGGACGGATGGGAGATATTCACCCACGGCGGCCGCCGCGCGACCGGGATCGACGCGGTCGCGCACGCGGTGCGGCTGGCCGAGCTCGGGGCCGGCGAATTGCTGGTCACCTCGATGGACGGCGACGGCACGCAAGCCGGCTACGACCTCCGGCTCACCCGAAGCATCGCCGATGCGGTCTCGGTGCCGGTGATCGCCAGCGGCGGGGTCGGCAGGCTCGAGCACCTCGTCGAGGGAGTGACCGAAGGCCACGCCAGCGCGGTGCTCGCCGCGTCGATCTTCCATTTCGGCGCGCACACCATCGCCGAGGCGCATGCCGCCTTGCGCGCCGCGGGTTTACCCGCGCGCGGGTGACAGTCCCGTTGCGGGACGCCGGCGCCCGAGCGATTGATTTGCCCGCGGCGGGGTCCATCCCGGCAGCCATGGGCGCCCGAATCTTCCTCGCTGTCGCCGCGCTTGTTTCGGCCGCGCCGGCCTGGGCGCAGGACAGCGCCGCGGTGCCCGAAGGCTCGCAGCTGACCTTGTTCGCGCTCGGCCTGCTCGGCGTCATCGTCGGCCGCCGCGCCTCGATCTCCGCCCAGCGCCGCAAGCGCGACAAGGACTAGCCTCGCATCCTTGACGCGGGCGGCGCGCTTGCCCATTCCGCGCGCATGGACACGCTGTCCCGCCTCGAACTCACGATAGCCGAGCGCCGCACCGCCTCGCCCGAGGACAGCTATGTCGCCGGCCTCGCCGCGCGCGGCCTGCCGGCGATGGCCCGCAAGCTCGGCGAGGAGGGCGTCGAGGCGGCCGTCGCCGCGCTGTCCGGCACGCGCGAGGAACTGGTCGGCGAGGCCGCCGACGTGCTGTTCCACCTCCTCGTGCTGCTCGCCGCGCGCGACGTGCCGCTGGCCGAAGTGCTCGCCGAGCTCGACCGCCGCGAGGGCACCTCGGGCCTCGCCGAGAAAGCCGCGCGAGGGGCCTGATGCCGATCGACGCGACAGCCCCCTACGATCCCGACAACGTGTTCGCGAAGATCCTGCGCGGCGAGATTCCGTGCACCAGGGTCTACGAGGACGAGTGGGCGCTGGCCTTCCACGACATCGCCCGGCAGGCCCCGGTGCACGTGCTGGTGATCCCCAAGGGCGCCTACGTCGGGTGGGACGATTTCTCGGCAGCGGCTTCGCCGGAGGAGATCGCCGGCTTCGTCCGCGCGGTCGGCCGGGTGGCGCGCGACAACGGGCTCGTCGAGCCCGGCTACCGCCTGCTGGTCAACCTCGGCGCGCACGGCGGGCAGGAAGTGCCGCATCTCCATGTCCACTTGTTCGGCGGGCGGCCGTTGGGGCCGATGATCGCGCGCTAGCCACCGCTCGTCGGGGATTTCCGCGCCGGATCAACATCTAGCTTGCGCGAGGTTGCCAGCGGAGTCGCCGGTTGGCTAAGGCGCTCCGGCGATGGAAGCGACTTCCCCCCCGCCGCCTTCCGGCCTCCTCGATGGAGCGCTGCACCTGTTCCCGGTGCGCGTCTATTACGAGGACACCGATCTTTCGGGCATGGTCTACCATGCCAACTACTTGCGCTGGTTCGAGCGCGCCCGCTCCGACCTGCTGCGCCGGCTCGGCATCGACCAGCGCGCCGCCGCCGAAAGCGGCGAGGGCACCTACACCGTCACCGAGCTGACCGTCCGCTACCTCGCGCCCGCCAGGCTCGACGACGCGGTCACCATCGCCACCAGCGCGCTCGAGCTCGGCGCCGCCAGCGTGCGCCTGCGCCAGCGGGCGAGCCGCGACGGCGAACTGCTGGCCGACGCCTCGGTTCGGGTGGGATTCATCTCGCCTGGCGGACGACCGCGCCGGCAACCCGCCGCCTGGCGCGCCGCCTTCGAAGCCGTTCTTGCCCGGAAAGACCCTGAATGACCCTGCTTGCCGCCGTATCGACCGCTTCAGCCGTGCCGACCCGGCTCGACCCGCTGCAACTGTTCCTCGATGCCGACATCGTCGTGCAGGTGGTGATCGTCGGCCTGGTGCTGGCGAGCATCTGGGTGTGGACGATCATCGTGTCGTTCTCGATGCGCATGGGCCAGGTGCGCCGCCGCAGCGACGCGTTCGAGCAGGACTTCTGGGACGCCGACCAGCCCGAGGCCCTCGTCACCGGCAAGCGGCGGCACGACAACCCCTCGGCCCGCGTCGCCGCCGCCGGGCTCGCCGAGCTGCGCACCTCGACCAAGGACGGCCTGCGCGACCGCGACGGCGCGCGCCAGCGGATCGCGCTGGCGATGGAAGGCCAGGTCGCGGCCGAATCCGACGCCCTCGCCGAGCGCCTCAACTTCCTCGCCACGACCGGCTCGGTGGCGCCGTTCGTCGGGCTGTTCGGCACCGTGTGGGGCATCATGAACAGCTTCTTCCAGATCGGCATGCAGCAGAACTCGTCGCTCGCGGTGGTCGCGCCGGGCATCTCCGAGGCGCTGTTCGCCACCGCCATCGGGCTGTTCGCGGCGATCCCGGCGGTGATCGCCTACAACCGCTTCAGCCACCGGGTGAACGCCTACGAGGCCCGCATGCAGCGCTTCGCCGACCGCGTCCACGCCCAGATCGGGCGCGAGCTGGAGCGCAGCTGATGGCGATGGGCTTGCACGCCTCGTCGCGCGGGCGCTCGAAGCGGCGCGCGCCGATGGCGGAGATCAACGTCACCCCGCTGGTCGACGTGATGCTGGTGCTGCTGATCATCTTCATGGTCACCGCGCCGCTGCTGGCGAGCGGGGTGCCGGTCGAGCTGCCGGAAAGCCGCGCCAACGCGCTCGACCAGCAGCCCGACCAGGTGACCATCGCCATCGACCGCGCGGGCTTCGTCTACATCGACGACGCGCTGGTCGAGGAAGGCGGCGTCGGCGAGGCCATCGGGCGGATCCGCTGCGGCGGCGACGCGGGGCCGCTGGTGACGCTGCGGGCCGACCGCTCGCTCGACTACGGCCGGGTGATGGCGGTCATGGGCGAGCTCAACCGGGCCGGGTGTAATAGTATATCCCTGGTCACCCAGGGTTCAGTCGCGGCCCCATAGCCCGATGGCCATGGCATCCTTCGCCCAGCTGTCGCGCGAGGAGCGTACCGGTCTCGGGATCGCCGCCGTGCTCCACGTCGCGCTGGTCGCGGCGCTGGTGCTGCAAGTGCAGGACGATCCGACGCCGCTGCCGATCCCCGAGCGGATGGACGTCAGCCTGGCCGACGAGGTCAGCCTCGAATCGACCGCGCCCGATCCCTCGGCTGAGCCGCAGGCGGCGATCGCCCCGACGCTCGCCCCCGAGCCGGCGCCGGTGGTCGAGCGCGAGCCGGAGCGCCCGGTCGTCCGCCCGACCCCGGTGACGCGCCCGACCGCGGCGCCGCGGCCGAGCCCGCGGCCGACGACGACGCCGGCGCCGCGGCCGACGCAGCGCCCGGGCGGCTCGCGGATCGGCGACGACTTCCTCGAGGGCACCGGCGGCAGCGAGCGCAGCAACGCGCGCGGCACCCCGGCGGCGACGTTCGGCCCGGCCGAGGCGGCCTCGCTCAACCAGGCGATCGCCCGCCAGCTCAAGCCGCACTGGAGCTCTCCGCAAGGCGTCGACGTCGAGAAGCTCGTCACCCTCGTCCGCTTCAGGCTCAATCCCGACGGCAGCCTCAGCGGGCGGCCGGCGTGCGTCAGCCAGAGCGGCGAAACGCCGTCCAACGCCGCGCAGAAGGACTTGCACTGCGAGCGCGCCATCCGCGCGGTCCAGCTGGCGGCGCCGTTCGACCTGCCGGACGAGTTCTACGACAAATGGAAGCTCGTCACCTCGCGCTTCGACAGGAGATTGTGATGAAATCGCTGCTCACCTTGCTGGTCGGCGCGGGCATGTGGCTGGGCGCCGCGCCGGCGCTGGCGCAGGACGCCGACGCGCCGGCGCCGCCGCCGAGCGAGGCGGTGTCGCCCGCCGAGGACGAGGGCGGCCTGCAGGTCACCGTCACCGACGAAAGCGCGTGGCAGGACCTCGGCATCGCCATCCCGTCGTTCGCCACCAACGCCAACCGGCCGACCCCGGCCAACTCGCAGGGCACCGGCGCGCTCGGCCTCGAGCTCGCCCGCGTGGTGTTCAACGACCTCAGGAACAACGGCCTGTTCCGCCCCGTCGGCCCGGATTCGCTGCCGCGCCCGGGTTACGAGCAGATCACCGCGCCGGCGTGGGGCACGTGGCAGGGCCGCTCGGCCGAGATGCTGGTCCACGGCTACGTCCGCGCCGGCGGCGACGGCAACCTCACGGTCGGCTGCTACCTCTACGACGTGCAGCTGCAGCAGGAGCTGGTCCGCGAAGGGTGGATCGTCACGCCGGCCGAATGGCGCCGCGCGGCGCACAAGTGCGCCGACCTCGTCTATTCGCGCCTTTCGGGCGAGAGCCCGTTCTTCGATTCCAAGATCGCCTACATCGCCGAGACGGGGCCCAAGGACAACCGCGTCAAGCGCCTGGCGATCATGGATTCGGACGGCGCCAACCACCGCTTCATCACCAACGGCCAGGCGACCGCGCTGACCCCGCGCTATTCGCCAGACTACTCGAAGATCGCCTATGTCAGCTACCTCAACGGCTTCGCGCGGATCTTCGTCTACGACATCGGCAGCGGGCGGCAGACGCTGATCACGCAAAGCGAGAACGCGACGTTCGCCCCGCGCTGGTCGCCCGACGGGCGGTGGATCCTCTATTCGCTGGCGGTCGGCGGCAACACCGACATCTATCGCGTGCCGTCGACCGGCGGCACCCCGCAGCGGCTGACCGACGGGCCCGGCATCGACGTCGGCGGATCGTATTCGCCCGACGGCGGCCGGATCGTGTTCGAAAGCGACCGCTCGGGCAGCCAGCAGATCTACGTGATGGACGCCGACGGCTCGAACCAGCGGCGGATCAGCTTCTTCGGCGGCCGCGCGGCGACGCCCGAGTGGAGCCCGCGCGGCGACCAGATCGCCTTCACCCACATCGTCGGCGACTTGCGCATCGCGGTGATGAGCCCGGGCGGCGGCAGCCTGCGCTACCTGACCGACAGCTGGCAGGACGAGGCGCCGACCTGGGCGCCCAACGGCCGCATCGTCCAGTTTTTCCGCACCGCCCGCAACAGCGGCGAAACCTCGATCTGGCAGGTCGACCTGACCGGGCGCAACGAGCGGCGCCTGCCGACCCCGGTCGGGGCGTCCGACCCGGCCTGGGGACCGGTCCTGCCCTGAACGCGTTTCACTCCCCGAGACCGTCCCGAACAAGAACCTGCCATTACGAAGGAGGAACAGGCATGAACAAGATCGCAATCGCGCTCACCCTGGCGAGCGCGCTGGCGCTGTCGGCGTGCAAGAAGGACGCGCCCGAGGAGCTGCCCCCGCCGCCGCAGAACGTCGTCACCCCGACGCCGACCCCGGGCCCGGCGCAGCCGACCGGCCCGGTCCCGGGCACCCAGGCGCACTTCAGCCAGACGATGCAGGGCCGCGACGTGATCTATTTCGACACCGACCGCTTCAACATCGACGCCGAGGACCAGGCGGCGCTGCAGCAGCAGGCCACCTACCTGCGCCAGTACCCGAACGTCCGCGCCACCGTCGAAGGCCATTGCGACGAGCGCGGCACGCGCGACTACAACCTCGCGCTCGGCGAGCGGCGCGCCAACGCGGCCAAGAACTACCTCGTCAGTCTGGGCGTGCCGGCCGACCGGATCAGCACCGTCAGCTACGGCAAGGAACGCCCGGTGGCGACCGGCTCGAACGAGGCCGCCTGGGCGCAGAACCGCCGCGCGGTCACGATCGTGCTGAACTAGGCCCCTCCCCTCCCGCTTGCGGGAGGGGATCCAGTTAGTCGGAAAGAACGGTGGCGAAGGCGGGCGCGGCGAGGCCGCTCGGCGCGCTCCCCGCCAGCATGTCCGACGGATGCAGCGAGCCGGGCGCGAACAGCGCCAGCGCCGAGAGCGCGAAGACGGCGAAAGCCGAGGCGATGGAAAGCTGCTTGGACATGGTGCAGTGCACATAAACTGGCGCGCCCATATTGCAATGCAACATTGGTCGCGATTTGTATCGTCGCGCCAAATCGGCCTTGCGCGGGCCGCGTGCGGTTCCCGCGGCAGCTCCGCGTGCCTATAAAGGCCGGATGCCGATGACCGATCCCGCCTGATGCCGCCCTCCAAACGCTCGCTCGACTGGGGCTTCCCGCGCTGGCGCGGCTACGGCAGCTCGCGCGAGGCGGCCAAGGTTCGCCTGTGCGACCGCCATGGCTGCGACGCGCCGGGCAACTGTCCCGCCCCCAAGGCCCCCAACAGCCCGGAGCGGTGGTATTTCTGCCAGCGCCACGCGGCCGAGTACAACTCCCGGTGGGACTACTTCGAAGGGCTCGAGAAAGCCGAGGCCGAAGCGCGCGAGCGCTCCGAATCGAGCGAGGCCGCCGGATACCGCTCGGCGGCGCACTATGGCTGGGCGTCGTCGGGCGACGGCACCCGCAGCGCCGACGAGATGCGCGCGCTCGACGTGCTCGGGCTCGACGCCGATGCCGATTTCGAGGCGATCAAGAAGGCCTGGCGGGCCAAGGCGCGCGAGAGCCATCCCGACGTCAACCAGGGCGACGCCGACGCCGCGCGCCAGTTCCAGGCCGCCCAGCTCGCCTACGAGGTGCTCCGCCAGGCCGAGGAACGGCGCGAGTGGCGGGGGTGAGCTAGCCGATCTTTTTGCCGGCCGGGCGCGGCCGGCGCTGGCCGGTCATTGCGGCGTCGAATCCATCTCGTCGGCGGCGTCCTCGAGCTGGTCCTTGGTCTCCTCGCCGGTCTCGCGCATCGCGTCGGCCGCGGCCTCGCCGGCGGCGTCGTC
>Ga0196977_1000032_pt1 | contig 103957 bp, 94 predicted proteins | sample S3v_1013CmetaG_FD_148634 | JGI IMG/M metagenome (GOLD analysis project Ga0196977, IMG submission 148634) | Soil microbial communities from Anza Borrego desert, Southern California, United States - S3+v_10-13C | ecosystem: Environmental > Terrestrial > Soil > Desert | place: USA: California...
ACGATCAACAAGAAACTATTGATCCCCGAGGATGCGCTGAAGTCGTATGTGGCGGCGGCGTCGGTGGAGGCGTTGAGCGCCGTCGATCAGCAAGCGCTCGCACTCCCCGATCCTCGGAGCCGCTCGCTGTTGCGCGTGTACGACGCCGGCGGAAAATTTGTCGAGCGTACGTTCAATCCGACACGCGTCCTCCCCAAAACGCTCAACGATCAGATCGCGCCGTTGCGCGATCTCCTGCGCGCTGTGTCCGAAGATCGCGAAGTGACTTCGAGCGTCGCGGGATATGAGCCGAAATCGGGCGATGAGCTCGTGTCGGACGATCAGCAGCTCTATCGCGTGATTCGCGTGGTCGAAGGCTCCGACGTCGTCGAGCTCAAATGCCTGACCGCCCCCACCACGGTTTTCGTGGCGAAGAAAGACCTGCATTTGTATTTCGTGGGGCGCCGCGCCGAGTGATTCGTGTAATCGCCGGCACCCTCCGTGGCCGCCGCATCCCCGTCCCCAAAGACCTCGTCCGCCCCACCTCGGAGCGGGCGCGGCAGGCATTCTTCGACATCGTCGGCGCGCGGATCCAGGACGCGCGCTTCCTCGATCTCTTTGCAGGCAGCGGGATTTTCTCGTTCGAGGCCGTTTCGCGAGGCGCAAAAGAATCGGTGGCTCTCGACAACTCCCGGCGGCATACTGCGGCCATCGAAAAATTCGCCCGCGACCTCGATGCTCCCATCCGTACAGTCACCGCCGACGTGTTCGTGGGGATTAAGCGTCTCGGCGGCGAGGTTTTCGACGTGATCTATGCGGACCCGCCTTACGCGTACGCGCAGTACGACGATCTCCTGATGGCGATCGACACCACGCTGACGTTTGCGCCGGAAAGCATCATCGCCATCGAGCACCGGCGGCGCACCGAGCCATTCACGGCAACGCCCACACGACTCCAGTTCCACCGCCGCGCCGAGTACGGCGAGGTGTGGATCAGCTTCTTCAACGCATCCTGAGGTTTCATGGCCGACCAGAAGACATCGATTGAACTGACGCTCGACGAACAACGGACCCACACCCTCTTCGGCAACCACGACGAGAACCTGCGCACGATCGAAGACGCGTTCGACGTCAAGATCTCCTCGCGCGGAAACGAGATCTTCGTGGCTGGCTCGCCCGCCAACATGGCCGCCGTGCAGAAGATTCTCGAGGAGCTGCAGGGACTCATCGAGCAGGGTTACCCGCTGAAGAAGTCGGACGTGCAGACGAGCGTGCGCGTGATGCGCGACAAGCCGCTCACGAACCTGGTGGAGTTCTTCACCGACGACACCATCGGCCACGCCGTGCGCCGCGTCGTCTCGCCGCGCAACATGGCCCAGAAGCTTTATCTGCAGGCCATCAACGACAACGACATCGTGTTCGGCGTCGGACCGGCCGGCACCGGCAAGACGTATCTCGCCGTCGCCGCCGCCGCCGCGTCGCTCAACGACAAGCAGATCAAGCGCATCGTCCTCTGCCGCCCGGCCGTCGAAGCCGGCGAGCGCCTCGGCTTCCTCCCCGGCGACATCGCGGAGAAGATCAATCCGTACCTGCGCCCGCTCTACGACTCGCTGTACGACATCATCGGCTTCGAGAAAGTGGAGAAGCTGATGGAGCGCAGCGTGATCGAGATCGCGCCGCTCGCGTTCATGCGCGGCCGCACGCTCAACGACGCGTTCATCATCCTCGACGAAGCGCAGAACACCACCCCCGAGCAAATGAAGATGTTCCTCACCCGCCTCGGCTTCGGCTCGAAGGCGGTGGTCACCGGCGACATCACGCAGGTCGATCTGCCCGACGGCAAGAAGTCGGGACTGCGCGAAGTGCGCCGCATTCTCGACGGCGTGGAAGGGCTGAAGTTCTTCGACTTCAGCGACCGCGACGTCGTCCGCCATCCGCTCGTGGCGAAGATCGTCACGGCGTACGACAAGGTGGATCGCGAGAAAGCGGCAGCGGAGGCGCAGGCCGCTTCGTGACCAATATCGAGGTGACGGGGATCGCGATACCCCGCTTCAGCAAACGCGAAATCGCTTCGTTCACGCGGCAGGTACTGCTCGCGCTCGAGAAGCTGGACCACCTCGAGGAAGAGATTACCGAAGTGACGATCGCGTTCATCGACGACGACGCGATGACGGAGCTCAATCAGAAGTTCCGCAAGAAGGCGAAGACGACGGACGTGCTCACGTTCCCCGCTGATGACTCCTACAACGAGCCCTCCGCAACCGGCCGCCCCCTCGGCGACATCGTGATCTCGGTCGATCAGGCGCGACGTCAGGCGGCGGACGAAAAACACTCACTCGCGACGGAGGTTCGCTACCTGGTCCTGCACGGCGTGTTGCATGCGCTCGGCTACGACCACGAGACCGACAAGGGCGAGATGAACGCGCTCGAAGAGCAGGTGCGGGCGGGTGTGGGTTTGGCGTAGGGTCGACGGCCCCTCACCCGGCCTTCGGCCACCCTCTCCCCGCTGCCGCGGGGCGAGGGCTACATAGGTAGCCTTCTCCCCTCGGCGAGGGGAGAAGGTGCCGAAGGCGGATGAGGGGTCCGCCGCCTAATGCGCGGCGCGTCTGCGGGCGTAGAACGCACGCGCTTTCGCGCGTGATCCGCATACGCGCATCTCGCACCAGCGGCGATTGTGCCGGCGGCTCTCGTCGACGAACAACCAAAGACAGTTGTCGTTCGAACAACGACGAACGTTCGCCATCGCGTCGCTGGTCATGAGATTCGCCGCCTCCCAGGCGATCCACCACAGCGGCGCGTCGGCATGGTTCGGCTCGCGCAACGTCCACTTGCCGCGGCGCACGATCAACTGGCGGAGCGCCGGCGCAAGGAACGCGGCGAAGTCCGATTCACCCCGGCGCGTGAGAAACAGGCGATGCAGCGTGGCGCGGAGTTGCAAGGCCTTGCGCAGCACGCGCGCGTTGCGGCCTTTACCGACCGGCACTCCGGCGGCGCGGCACCACGCGAGGAAATCGTCGTACGTGCGAAGGCGCTCTTCGGCGCCGTCGCCCCAACTGACGGTATTCACGAAATCGAGCGGCCGCGAGCCGCCGATGAATTCGAACGCGCTCATCGCACGCTCCGGAAAAACTCGCGCATGTCTTCGGCGAGCAGCTCCGGCTCCTCGAACGCCGCGAAGTGTCCGCCGCGCGGCATGTCGGTCCAGCGCGCGACATTGCACGAGCGCTCCGCGAATTCGCGAGGCGGATGATCGATGTCGGCCGGGAACATCGCGAACGCGCAGGGCACGCGCACGCGATCGTCGGGACCGAACGGCCGCGGCGAGTGCGCGCGGTCGAAATACAGACGAATCGAAGAGTTGATCGTTTCGGTGACCCAGTACAGCGTGATCTTCGTGAGCAGCTCGTCCTTCGTGAATCGCCGCTCGACGTCACCGCCGCAATCGCTCCACGACCGCAGCTTCTCGAGGATCCACGCGGCCAGTCCCGCCGGTGAATCGTTGAGCGCGTAGCCAAGCGTCTGCGGCTTCGTGGCCTGGATGTAGTCGTACGCGCCTTCCCGCGCCATCCAGTGATCCTCCTCCGCGCGAAATTGGCGCTCGGCTTCCGTCAACGGCGCGGAACCTTCGCCGAGCCAGGGCGGCGGAACGTCGGAGAGATGGATGGCGGCGACGTGCGCGGAGTGATCGAGGCCGAGGAGCGTGGTGATGGTGGCGCCGATGTCGGCGCCGCGGGCGAAGAAGTGCGGGTAGCCGAGAACGTCGGTCATCAGTTTCGCCCACAGCTCGGCGGTGCGCGTGCGCGTCATCAGCTTCGATGGCTTGTCGGAGTAGCCGCAGCCAGGCAACGATGGCACGATCACGTCGAAGCCCATATCGGTGAGCAGCGGAATGATCCTGGTCATCTCCACGAATGAGCTCGGCCAGCCGTGCGTGATGATCAGCGGCAGCGCGTTCGGCTGGCTGCTCCGCTCGTGAATGAAATGCACGCCGAATCCATCGACGTCAGCGCGAAAGTGGGCGAAACGGTGCAGCTCGCGCTCGCGGGCGCGCCAGTCGAACCGCTCGATCCAGTAGCGGACCAGCTCGCGCAGATACGGCCCATGTGTGCCGTGCAGCCAGGGGTCGGCATCGGGATCGTCGGGCCAGCGCGTGCGACGCAGACGGGCCTGGAGATCGTCGATGACCGTGTCGGGCGTGTAACCGGTAAATCGCTGCATACCGGTGAGAATAGCAGGAGCGCTAGAATATGGCCATGCCTCGCGCGAAGCGGTTTCCCGACGACGTCGTCACAGCGATCGACAAAAGCAAGATCCTCGGCATCCGCGCCGGGACTGAGCCGCATCGCGTCATCGGCATCTGGGCTGTGGTCGTGCAGAAGCGCGTCTTCGTCCGCTCGTGGAGCATCAAGCCGCGCAGTTGGTACCGCAAGTTCCTCGAAGAGCCGCGCGGCATCATTCAGATCGGCAATCGCGAGCTCCCCGTGCGTGCGGTGCATACGCGCAGCGAGCAGCTCAAAGACGCTGTCGACCGCGCGTACGCCGGGAAATACAACACGCCCGCGTCGCGCAAATACGTGAAGGACCTTTGCGGTCAGAAGTCGAAAGACACCACCACCGAGCTGGTCCCCCTCCAATGATGCTCACCCGCTCGATCATCAACCGCATCCGGTACGTGCTCGAGGACCTCTTCCCGCCGTTCCTGCGCGACAGTGGGCTGTTCTACGCGCTCATGCATGTGGTGTTGCGCGGCCGAACGCGGCACTTCGTCTCGTTCCGTCCGCGCAGTCCCTACATGTCGGCGCGCGAGTACGACGAGTTCTACCGCGAATACACACCGCTGCTCGACAAGACCGACCTCAATGAGGCGTGCATCGCACGCATCCGGCGCGAAGTGGAAGGCGAGCGCGCGCTCGATGTCGGCTGCGGCCGCGGCTACTTTGCCGGACTGCTGGCCAGCGAGACCGCGACGCGGATCACCGCGGTCGACTTTCAGGTCGCGCCTGCGCTTCGCGGTCGTTATCCGAACGTGAAGTTCGTGCAGGGCACAATCGAGCGGCTCCCGTTCCGCGACGCGCAATTCGACACCGTCATCTGCGCCCACACTCTCGAGCACATCCTCGGTTTCGAGAATGCCGTCGCGGAGCTGCGCCGAGTCTGCGCGAAGAAGTTGATCCTGGTCGTGCCGCGCGAGCGCGAGTACAAGTACTCGTTCAACCTGCATGTCCACTTCTTCCCGTACGAGCATTCGCTGCTCAATCGATTGCATCCGTTGCCGCCCGTGCACGCATGCGAGGTCGTCGACGGCGATCTCCTCTACATCGAAGACCGCGCCTTGTAGCCCTCGCCCCGTGCGCATCGAAACGCAAGGGACGCACGCCTCATCCGCCTTCGGCACTTTCTCCCCCCGCGGAAGGGAGAAGGCGACCCGCCACGCACGCGCTCAGGCTTTGCGAACGACGACGATGTCCTGAAACTCGTCGCTGGCGTAATGGCGCCAATTGCCCGGCTCGATCAACCGGTCGCGCCAGGATGCGATCGGAAGGAACTCGTCGATCATCTCGGGAGCGAATGCGATCGCCCAATCGGGATCGCTCTCGCTGAGCAGGCGGTAGCTCCCGCGATCGACGCTGAAGTTCAACGTCACGTCTCTCAGATCTTTTTCGGCGAAAAAGAACGACGCCACCAGCGTGCCGCCCGGACGCAACACCCGATGCGCCTCGGCGATGTAGTTGCGCACGCCGTCCAGCGTCATATGCGTGAACACCGACATCGCGAACGCGAAATCGAATGACGCATCGGGATACGGAAAATGGAACTCGGATGGATCGACTCCGCCGCGGCCGTAGTGCGTATTCGAAACGCGCGCGTGCGAGAAACGAAAGTTGGGATGTGCGGGAGTGATGTTGCGCCGGCACCAGCGCACCCACGAGCGAGTGACGTCGAAGCCTTCGTACGATCCTTCACGCGACATGTATTCGGTCAGCGGAATGGCCACGCGTCCGATGCCGGAACCGATATCCAGCACGCGATCGCCGGGCTGCAGCCCGTGACGGATCAGCAGCTTCCGGCTGGCCGCGCCGATCGAGCGGAAGTCGCCATGACCGACGTCGCCGCGCAACCGCAGGGGCGGTAGACCCTTCTCTGTCTTGCCGGTGATGAAGAGGCGCAGATCGATGTACGCGGCACGGAGATAGGCGCGAAGCTCGGACGTCGTCATCGCTTACGTCAGCGCGATGATGTCGTCGCGCCAGAGCTTGTAGAAGATCAGCATCGCGTCCGTCTCACGGATCGGCGAGATCTTGATCAGCGAACCGATGTCCCACTGCCCGTTGATGCGAGAGAGGATGAAGCCCTCGTTCGGCGTGAAGTTCATCTGCGTGATCTCTTCGATGGTCCGCGCGACGCGCGGGACTTTCGTATCGAGCAATCCCTGATTGCGCAGCTCGCCGAGGATGACCGTTTCGGCGCCTTTGATGGCGGCGCGGACTTTCGGATGGTTCGGATCGAGATTCTGCGCGGCGCGCAGCAGGCGCTGCGTCTTCTCGAAGTCGCGCACGCGCAACGCCGCCTGCGCCGCGTTGAGCAGCGAGACGATCTCGTCATCCTCATTGAAGTCGCGTCGCGGCTCGACGCCGGTGGCCGCGGCCACGACCGTTTCCTCGGCGATCTTGGCCATCTTCTGCGTGCCCGGCTCGACGAGCTTCACCGCGCCGTGCCGCACCAGCGCGGAGACTGTCGACGACACCGTGAACGCGGATGACCGGCTCTCCAGCACGATCTCGGCGATGGTGCGGCGGCCGTCGATCGCGCGCACGATGGGCTCCTCCACTTCCTCGAGATCCGCCGCGTCGATCTCCTTGATCGGCACCGGAATCACCGCTTCGTTCGGGATGGTCTCGCGGATGCGCGACCATTCATCGACGCGCCGCGTGCCTTCCATGATGATGCCGGTGACGTCGACCTGCAGCGGGATCATCTCCATCTGCGGCAGCTCGTCGTCGATGAAGTAGAACTCGCCGTCGTTCCAGAGAAAGATGTCGTAGATCTCTTCTTCCGCTTTGAGGCGCATCAGCCGCTGCAGATCGGACTCGGCGATGACGTCGATCATCACCAGGATCTTGCCGAGCAGAATGCGCGACTGCACCTGCACTTCCATCGCCTTCTTCAGTTCCGGCTCGGTGAGATAGCCGTGGCTCATCAGGAACTGGCCGAGGTATTCGCGGGGATCGTTGGAGGCGGAGGAAATGACGCGGCCGCGGCGGAAAAAGATCTTCTTTTCCACCCGCTTGTTCGTGATGACGAGGGTCCCGGTTTTCTGCCCCAGGCTCAGCCACTGGAGGAGGTCACCCGGGAGCATCGTCTGGAGGTTTCCGGAGAGGCCCATGACGTCGAAAGGAGCGCGATTATACCTGCGCGGGTCCGGGCGCTTCGGTGAGGAAAAATGAACGGCGGCCTCGCGGCCGCCGTTCATTTTCGTACTGCTTTGAAAGCGAGTTCAGCGCACCGCGCGACGCCGTCCCTGTGACACGACGACCGTGTCGGTGGCCGTGCTGGTGTTGCCCGACGCATCCGTCGTTTCAATCGTGATCGTGTACACGCGATCGACGCCCTTCGAGCGCTCGGCGCGCAGATCGACGGTGAGCGGTCCGGTGATCTTCCAATCGATCGGGGTGTCGCCGTCGCCCGTACCCTGGGTCGGCTGATTCGAAGAGACGGAGATGATGCGCGACACCGGATTCGGATCGACCGCGTCGACCGCGACCACGGTCACCGTCACCTTGACCATCTTGTGATCGGGCGGCCAGAGCACGCCGGGGTTCGCCGAAACGCTGATGATCTGCGGCGGGATCGAATCCACCACCGTGACGTTGAACGAACCGTTCGACGAGTTGCCTGCAGCATCCGTCGCGGAGCACGACACCAACGTCGTGCCGAGACCGAAGGTCGAGCCCGATGCGGGTGAGCATTGCACTGCAACGTTGCCGTCGACGACATCCGTTGCCGACGTCACAAAGTCGACCTCGGCGCCCGCGGCGCTCGTCGCTTCGGCTGTGAAGTCGCCCGGCAGGGAGAGCACCGGCGGTCTCGTGTCGCGCACCGTGACCTTGAAGCTGCCCGAGTCCGAGCCGCTGGCGTTCGTGGCGGTGCAGTTGACAACCGTTTCGCCGAGCGCGAAGAGCGAGCCGGAAGCGGGCGTGCAGACGACGACGCCGTCGTTCGTCGCAGTCGCCTCGAACGTAACCACGGCGCCGTTTGCGGACGTCGCTTCCTTGATGATGTCGCCGGGCACGTTCAGGACCGGAGGCGGCGCGGAGAGATCGCGCACGGTGACGCGGAACGATTTCGTGTCGAAGCCGGTGAGATTTCTCGCGGTGCAGGTAACGAGGGTCGAGCCCGGGTAGAACTCGTTGCCGAAGTAGTCGCACGTGATCGTCGCGCCGTTCGTGGCGAACAGCTCGAAGTCGACGACCACGACGCCGCCGAGCGGCGAGTCGACGGTGATGTCGGCCGGAACGGTCAACACGGGCGCGCCGCCCGGACGCTTGACGCGGAATGTGTTTCCGCCGACGTTGAAGCTCAGGTCCGTCGCGTAGCAGACCACTTCGGTCGTGCCGTCGAGAAACGTCGTGCCCGATTCCGGTGTGCACGTCACCGGCAACGGCCCGTCGATATTGTCGACAGCAGAGGTTTCGAACCGCACGATGGAATCGGTTGCCTCGAAGTCCTCCGGCACCGTCACCACGGGAGCGGTCGTGTCGGCGACGAAGATCAGGATCTGCGCCATGCTCGTGCCGAACGAGTTCGTCGCCAGGCACTCCACGGTCGAGGGACCCATCGGGAACTGCCTGCCCGACGCGGGCGAACATGCGACCGGAACCGGATCGCCGTTCGGATTCTGCGCGGTAACGTCGAAGTTCACGATCGCGCCATCCGCACTGGTCGCTTCTTCGAAGAGGAACTCCGGAAAGGTGATGAGCGGCGGACTGTCTTGCGGCTGATCGAGCACGAAGAACGACACGGGGCCGTGCGTCTGCTGAGTCTGTCCGTCCACCGAGGTGATGACGGACAGCGCGTACTCGCCGGCCACGAATGCGACCTCGAACGGTACGAACGAGAACACCTGGTCGAGGGGGTGGTTTTCGTGGCCGTCAATGGCGCCTGATCCTTCGATCACGATGTTTCCACCCGGCCCATCGAAGACGACGAGCGTCACGGACGTATCGCTGACAAAGAGATCGTTCCCGTAAATCGTGATGAATTGCTCCGCCTCTCCGAACTGAACCGTCGTCGGAGAAACGCGCACGATGTCTGCCGACGCCGAAAGCGGAAACAGGCAGACAGCTATCGCCACAAGCAAAGCAAATTTGGAGTGCATGGCGGGCAGTATGGACCCGAAAGTTGTCTTTCGCCAAGCAACAATTCGGGCAAGTGATTAAATACGCGCCTTCATGAGCGATCCCTTGCGGCCGCCTGTCTACTCGCAGCACGACCTCGAACAACGCGATTTCGACGCCTCTCGCGATCTCGGCGACGCGGGCAAATTTCCGTTTACGCGCGGGCCACAGGCGTCGATGTATCGCGGTAAGTTGTGGACAATGCGGCAGTACGCCGGCTTTTCGACAGCCGCAGAGTCGAACCGCCGCTATCGTTATTTGCTGGAACGCGGGACGACCGGGCTGTCGGTGGCGTTCGACCTGCCGACACAGATCGGCATGGATTCCGACGACGCACTCGCGCGCGGCGAGGTCGGCAAAGTGGGCGTGGCCATCGACTCGATCGCCGACATGGAGACGCTGCTCGAGGCGATCCCGCTCGACAAGGTCTCGATCTCCATGACCATCAACGCGCCCGCGTCGATCCTCCTTTCGCTGCTGCTCGTCGTCGCGGAACGCCGCGGCACGGATTGGTCGAAACTTTCCGGCACGATTCAGAACGATATCCTCAAGGAGTACGCGGCGCGCGGAACGTACATCTTTCCGCCGAAGCCGTCGCTGCGCGTCGTGACCGACATCTTCGAGTTCTGCGCGCAGAGGGTTCCGCGCTGGAACACGATCTCGGTCTCCGGCTATCACATCCGCGAAGCGGGATCGACGGCCGTGCAGGAAGTCGCATTCACGCTCGCAAACGGTCTGCAGTATGTGCAGTCGGCGGTCGAGCGCGGTCTCGACGTCGACTCGTTCGCGCCGCGCATCTCGTTTTTCTTCAACGCGCACAACGATTTCATCGAGGAAGTCGCGAAGTTCCGCGCGGCGCGCAAGCTGTGGGCGAAGTTGATGACGGAACGTTACGCGCCGAAGGATCCGCGGTCGGTCGCGCTGCGATTCCACGCGCAAACCGCCGGCTCGACGCTCACCGCGCAACAGCCCGAGAACAACGTGGTCCGCGTTGCCTATCAAGCGATGGCCGCCGTCCTCGGCGGCTGTCAATCGCTGCACACGAACAGCCGCGATGAAGCGCTCGCGCTGCCGACCGAAGACTCAGTGAAGATCGCGCTGCGCACGCAGCAGATCCTCGCGCACGAAAGCGGAGTGGCTGCGATCGTCGATCCGCTCGCGGGCTCGTACGCGGTGGAAGCGCTCACCCTCGACATCGAGCGCGAGGCCCGTGCGCTCATCGAAAAGATCGACACGCTCGGCGGCGCGACCGCTGCAATCGAGTCAGGCTTCATGCAGCACGAGATCGGCGAGTCGGCGTATCGCGCGCAACGCGCGCTCGAAGAGAAGAGTGCCATCGTGGTCGGCGTGAATGAATTCGTCGACGGCGAGAAGAGCACACTCCCGACGATGGTGATCGATGAGAGCGTCGAGCGCGATCAGGTGGCGCGGCTCCAGGCGTTCCGCGCATCCCGCAGGCGCGATTGGCAGGGCGCGCTCACCGCGCTCGATGAAGCCGCACGTTCGTCGAACAATCTGATGCCGTTCATCGTCGACGCGGTGCGCAATGAGTGCACGATCGGCGAGATCGTGTCGACGCTGAAGCGGACGTTCGGCGAACATACGGAGCAGGGGTTCTGACCATCTGGAGCGACGGGCTCTCAGCCCGTCGGTTCATCATGTCGACGGGCTGAGAGCCCGTCGCTCCCGATCGGCGCTGCGCATCATCTCGACGAAGCGCATCGCCAGCGCGGCATCGAACTGGGCGCCCGCGGCAGAAGTAATCAACGCCAGCGCGTTTTCCGGCGGCTCGGGCGGCTGATACGAGTCAGGATCGGTCATCGACACCCACGCGTCGCAGAGTTGCAGGATGCGCGAGAGCAGCGGGATTTCTTCGCCGCTCAGCTCGTGCGGATACCCGCGGCCGTCGACGCGCTCGTGATGGCAGAGCACTGCGCGGGCAATCTCGCTGCCGAGGAGCGGCTCGACCATGGCGGCGCTGACGGCGGGATGTTCGCGCAGAAACCCGAGCTCCTCGGGCGTCAGATCGCGCTTGCGATAGAGCCGGTCGTAATCGAGCAGGCGCATCCCGGCGTCATGCACCATCCCGACGATGCGCGCGGCATCTGCTTCGGCGGGACTGACCGCGAGATAGCGCGCGAACGATTCGCACAACTTCGCCACCGCGTCGCTGTGACGGCGCAACTCCGGATATTTCGCGAACTGCGGCTCGACGAGTTTTTCCGCGATGCGCAACTGCAGCGATGCCGCCGCACCGCGCTGCATCGACTGTTCGATGACGAGCTGCAGATGCGCGTGCAGCACAGCCAGCAACTCGTGCGCGGTGCGATCGGGAGCGCCACCGAATGCGACGGTGAGATAGAGCCCGCGCACCGAGCCGACTGTGACCGGCGCGGTGAACACCTTCTGCACGTCCGCGCCGCCGACAGGCGCGCCGGCTGTTCCGAACGGCGTGAGCACCGCGGTGCGCGTGACGCCGCCCGACTCGCCGCGCTTGCTCAGCCACACCGTGAGCTTCGATTGCAGCACATTCTTCGCTTCGTCCGTGAGCGACGAGTGCGCGGAGATTTCCTGGATGCCGCCGTTCGCGCCGAGGGCGGAGAACATCGCGGCGGTTGCGCCGGGGATGAGGAGGATCGAGCGCAATACCTCGCGCGCCGCGGCGACTTCGTTCTCGCTGATGATCTCGGGCGTGGTCGCGGCCATGATGCCGCTGGCAATCGAGCGCGCGTCGATGACGAGTGTCGCAAGGCGCGGCACGTGCGCGCGCAGTTGCGACGGCGGTGCCGGAGGCGTCGCACCGGCCGGCACGACCGGCGTCAGCGGCACCGGCGGAACGACAGGCGCAGCAGCGGGAGCGGGTGCGGCCGCTGCAGGAGCGGCATCGGCGCTCATGTACGTGCCGCTCGGAGTCGTCCCCTGCTGGATGACGCTGTGTTTCCCGCTGTCTCTCGACAGTGTGATGAAACGATGTCCGAAGATCGGCTTGTCGGCCAGCAGCTCCACCATGCGATCGGCGATGTGCTGGGCCTTCGGAATGTCCGCCTTGTCGAACGGCTGCCGGGCGGCCTTGTCGCGCATGTCGATGATGCCGACCAGTTTTCCGCGCACGTACAGCGGCGCGGCGAGCAGGCGGTCGGTCGACGATTCGAACAGCAGCTCCGAGAACCGCGGCTCGGCGGCGACGCCGTTGACGAAGAACGCGTTGCGACCGCGGCCGCAGCGATCGATGAGCGGATCGTTGTGATCCGCCTCCGCGCGTATACCGCTCTTCCAGCCGAACTGCGTGATCAGCTCGAAGCGGCTGTTGCCGTCGAAGAGATACAGAGCCGCTTTCGTCGCGCGGATCTCGACCGCGCAATCGTAGAGGTCTCTTTCAACTTCGGCTGAAGCGCCTCCACGTCCGGATGCACGGCGTGATTGTACGGGACGAAATCTACGCGCTCAGCTCGCGGAGCTTGTCGATGATCTCGGTCTCGGTAGGAAAACGCCCCTCTTGCATTTTCGAAAAGAGAGTCTCGTTCTCGACGCTGACGACGAAGATGCCGCCGCTGCCGCGCACGAGATCACTCTCGAGGCCGAGGTCATTCCGGATTTTGGCCGCCAGACTGGAGGCACGAGGGAGGTAGTTTCAAACTCCGCAGTAATCGATTCGAACGCGCACGATGGTCCTTATTGAGTCTCGACGAGAACGGCGGTGACGTTGTCGAGGCCGCCCCGTTCATTCGCCGCGTCGATCAATTGCCGGCAGGCCTTCTCGAGGTCGCCGGTGCTGCTGGTGACGACGCGCAGGATCTCACTTTCAGGGACCATGCCCGTGAGGCCGTCCGAGCAGAGCAGGAACACGTCGCCTGCCTTCGCTTCGATCTCCGACGCATCGGGCGTGACCTGCAACGCGCCGCCGAGCGCGCGCGTGATCACGTTGCGCAACGGATGTTTCTCCGCTTCGGCTTCCGTGAGCATGCCGGCCTGCACCTGTTCGAAGACCCAGGAGTGATCGTTGGTGATGCGTGAGAGCTGCCCGTCGCGAATCATGTACGCGCGCGAGTCGCCGACATGCGCGACCGACACCGTGTCGTCATCGGCCATGCATGCCACGATGGTCGTGCCCATGCCTCGCAGCCGTGCGTCCTTGCGCATCGCCTCCAGCACGCGCGTGTTGGCCATGCGCACCGCCGCCATCAGACGATTCGTGGAACGCTTGAAATGCTCGTCGTACGCGTGCGGCCAGGTGCCGTCGTCTTCTTTCGTGTGCAGGATGAACTCGGTGATCGAGTCGACCGCGATGCGCGAGGCGATCTCGCCCGCGGCGTGACCGCCCATGCCGTCGGCGACGAGAAAGAGCATGGCCTGATCTTCGACGAGGAAGGCATCCTCATTGTGCTGCCGTTGCCGTCCGACGTGCGTCAGTCCGTATGCCTTGACGTTCATGAGCGTCAGCGCTTCCCGAAGATCGAGAAGCCGCCTTTACCCGCCTCCTTCGACTCACGCAGCTCGGCCAGCGCCATCTGCGCTTCGCTGTTCGAGGCATCCCACTTGAGCGTCTCTTCGAAATAGCGCTCCGCTTTCGCGGAGAGGCCGGCGCGCTTGCACAACATGCCGGCGTCCTTGAGGTAGATCGGATTCATCGGCTCGCGCTGCACCGCGGTCTCGATGGCCTGCACCGCCTGGCGCGTGAAGCCGGTCAGGCGCGACGCGGCCATGGCCAGGTAATGGAACGCCTTCGCGTCCTGCGGGTTGTGCTTGGCGGCCATGTCGAAGTTTTCGTATGCGCCGCGCATGTCGCCGTCTTTGTAAGCCTTGACGCCCTTGGCGATGTAGGCCTTTGCGACCTGTGCGAAATCGGCCGGACCGCGCGCACCGCCGCCGACGAGCTGCTCGTCATGCTGCTTCCGCTTGGCGGGATTGGTCAGGACGTTCACCGCTTCGGTCAGCACCTGAAACTTCCGCTCTGCCTCCGCCTTGTCCTCACCGCGATAGCGGTCGGGATGGTTCTCCCGGGCCAACGTCCGGAACCTGTCGCGGATCTCCTGGTCGGTGGCCGACCGCTCGACGCCCAGAATCTCGTAGTAGTTGACCTTCATTTTTTCTGGGTGCGAATGAGGTACTGCTTTTTGGCCATTTCCCGGACGATCTGCTGGACGCCGCGGTCGTCCTTCAACTGTTTCAAATCGCGCAAGGTTAAACGATTGATGAACGGCAGGACAACCCCTACCGGCGTCTTCGGATTGCGGCACAGCGTCAACATGATGTTGTACTTGCTGGTCCAGTCGCGGCGATTGCCGAGGAGGCGCAGCACTTCGGGCTCGACGTTGCGCATGGAGGCGATGTTCTCGGCTTCCTGCTCGGTCATGCGCGGGTTGCGCATCACGGCGGTGCAGATCAGTTTATTGCGGTCGCGGATGAGCAGCATGCGCGCCGTGCGGTCGCCGCGATACGCGATCATCACCTTTTCCGCAACGGTCATGAACTGGAGGCGCGTCCAGAGCGCGGCCTTCTTCGGATCGTTCTGCTCGCTCAGCGTGAGGTCGACCAGCGACTTGGCCGGGACCGGCTCAGCCGGCTCCGCCTTCGCGCTATCGAGCAGGTCGGCGATCGCCTCGAGCGGCGCATCGATCAGCTCCGGACCGTCTTCGAGGTTCTCGAGATCGATCCGCGCCTTCTTCTCGAAGAACTCTTCCTTCGTTTCCAGCGCACGCCGCCGCGCGTCGGAGGAGAGCGCCGGATTCTCGAGCAGCGCTTCGAGAATTTCGGGAGCGCGGATGATGCGCGCCTGATTGATGACGATCACTTCCTGCACGCGCGCGTCGGCGTGGCGCGCGAGGTCGGCGATCGCCGAGTCGCTCACCGAACGATTCCGGATCAGCGCTTCGATCACGGCGCCGTCATAGGAGTAATTGAGGAGGCGGAACAGATGCTCGGGCGCGATCTGCTCGTTCGAGGCGTAGTCGAGCATCGCGCGCGAAGGAATATCGGATAGTGAGGAGCGCGCATAGCCGGCGATTTCTTCATCGTCACCTGCGGCCAGATACAGGAACACGCCGATCAGCTCGTCCTGCTCGAGTGGCAGAAAGCCGCGCGCGATCGTGGCCACGACGTCGCGCGGATACGCGCCGCTCTCGATCATGTCCATGACCGCGCTCGCGGTCATTGCGCCTGGTGCGGTGGTGGTCATGACTGCGTCTGCGGAGCGGTTTCGCCGGCGGCGCGGATCTTCGCGAGCGCGTCGCGGTCGAAGACACGATTTCGAATCACTTCGCCATCTTCGCCGAGCGGCGGGACATCGGCTCCGTTGAGCGTCAGCTTGAGACCGGCGGCATTGCCGATATTGCGGAAGTGGAACGCTTCGCTGGCCTCGAACGTATGCCGCTCGCCGCGCGTCAGCACCTCGCTCACGACGTTCTTGCCGTCGGCGTCGAGCACGACCCAGGAGTTGTCGAGCACTTCGACGGCCAGACGCAGTTTCGAGTCATCCGGTGGCGCCGGCGGAGGCGGAACGACCGGGGCAACCGCACTCGTCGTCACCGGCGTCACCGCCTCTGGTGCCGCTTCCGGATCGGCGCGCCGATTCTGCACCGCCCACCACGCCACCGCGGCGAGCAATCCCGCGATGATCAGCGACGCGAAGATGTTGCGATCGACGCGCGCGTAGACGGGAGGGATGCCGCGTTTGCGCGGCGGCTTCGGACTGATGTCGCGCACCGGTGTGACCGGATACTTCTCGACCTGCGGCGGCTTTTCGATGCGATCGTCGTTCGCCGCCGCGAAGTTGTAGCGATTGACCATGTCCTCGGAGTTGAGGCCGACGTAGCGCGAGTATTCGCGGACGAATCCGCGCGTGAACACGGGCGCGGGAAGGGTGCGGTGGTCGTTGCGCTCCAGCGCCTCGAGAAATCGCTTGCTGATCTTCGTGGCGTCGGCAATTTCCTTCAGGGAAATGCCGCGAATTTCGCGCTCGCGCCGAAGTTCTTCGCCGAACGAGGCGAGCTCGGAAGCGCCTCCCTGCCCCTGAGGCTCCTGATCAGGCATCCGGTCCGCCATTGTAGTCAATCACTTCCGTACCGGCTGAAAAAAGCCGCGGCTGCAAGCGCTCGATGCAGCGCCGCACATAGACCGTGGTGTTCGGGTTCGAGTGAATGCTGCGCAGATCTCTGCGCGAGAGGTAGCGAAGCTGGCGGGCGGCCGCCGATCGCGGCGTGTCGGGATTGAGCACCAGCGCCTTGCGCACCGCGTACCGATACGACCAGTGCATGTCCTCGGCGATCATGCGCAGTTGCTCGGGCGTCGCGCGATGCGACGCGATGAGCGCGAGCAGGTCGTCCTCGCGCAGACGCTTGTTGACGAGCAGCGACTCGAAGACCTTCGGGTGCGGGTCGTAGAGGAACACTTTCACGAGCGCGGAGCTGCATCGCCGGGCGGAGCTCACCTTCTCGCCGAGCGTGAGCTTCTCGACGCGCGCGAGCAGTTGCGTATCGACCGCTCTTCGCACCGGCGCCGGCACCTGGACATCGACCGACAGATTCAGGAGATCCGGCCAGTAAAGATAGTGAACGAGCTTTGCCGCGTGCGCCTGCGGTGTCTGCCGGTGCGCAACGAGGCGCACGCGCACGGAGTGAAATCCGGTGACGCGCGGCACCTGCGCGATCTTGCCGAGGATCTGCGGGGTGACGTTGGGGTTGTCGAGAATGGCGAGCGCTTCGTCTTCATTGAGGACGGATGCATTGACCGAGACGAACTCGGCGAGCTCTTCACGGGAGAGCTGCTTGAGCGAGCGCACGCTGGCGGGAATCATCGCGTTGCATTTTCGCCCTCTCGCCGGAGGGGGCGGAAGTCTTCCTAACGCGGTCAACGGTCATTTTCTTCGGCCATATAATCCGCGGCCCGAGATGCCCGAGAGTCCTCGACGTTTCCTGACGGTGCTGTGGGTCCTGGTCGTAGCCATCCTGCTCGTCACGCCGCTGGTGATGGTGCCGTACAGCTTCGACGTCTTCCGCACGCCCAAGGACGCCGTTTTCGTCAGTCTCTCCCTGTTGCTGATCGCAGCGTTAGCCGGTGGCGCGTTGCTGAGCGACGATGCCGCGCGGCTGCTCCGGATGCGAGCTCCGATTGTTTTCGTGGCGCTCGCCGCTCCCCTCTGGACCGCGGTCGTCACGCTGACCTCGATGCGGCCGGGCGTGAGTCTCTACAAACCGCTCACCGTCGTCTGCTGTTCGGCGTTCGTGGTCGCGACGTTGTTGACCGTGAAGGGGCGTCACTTCTCCGCACTGATGGTCGTGCTGGCGCCTGCCGCGGTGAATTCGTTGCTGGCAACGGTGCAGTCGACAGGGGTCTGGCAGCCGTGGGCGATCGATCCGCGCATTCCGTTTCGCCTGCGCACGACCGGATTGATCGGGAATCCGAACGATCTCGGGACCTATCTCACGCTGCCTGCTCTTGCGGCGTTCGCGGCGGCGATCGCGTGGCCGCGGCGCAAGTGGATGTACGGCGTCGCGGTTCTCTTTCTGATCGGGATCGCTTCCGCGCAGTCGGTCACACCCGTCGTTGCCGCGGTCGCGGGATTGTTCGTGATGGCGGTGACGAGCACCACGCGGCGGCTGCGCTATGCGACGTTCGGAGCGTTGGCAGCACTCATCGTGATTGCCGCGGTGCATCCCGCGAGCAGAACTCGTTTCGCGCGGCTGTTCGAGAGCGCGGCGATCGGCCGTCTGCCTGAGCTGACCTCGATGCGCGTCGTTCCCGCCGCGACCGCGTGGAGAATGTTTCTCGACCGGCCGCTCGTCGGCGTGGGGCCGGGCGGGTTTTCGGCGCTCTACATGACCGCGAAGCTCGAGACGGACGCGGCGTACCCGCAGTGGATCCGCGTCGGGGCCGACTCCTTCTCGCAAGTCCACAACGATCATCTGCAGGTGCTTGCCGAGACGGGCCTTCCCGGCTATGCGATCTTCATCGCGGCGCTGGGGTTGCTCGGAGCGATCACGTTCCGTCGCGGCGAAGTGGCAGATGAGCGCGTGCGATTCGCGCGCACGTTCGCGTTTCCGGCGGCGGTGAGCTTCGCGATGCTCACGCTCGCGCAGTTCCCGTTGCAGCTCACCGCACCGATGGTCCCCGCGCTCTACCTCGGCGCACTCTGTTTCGCATGGACGGCCGGCGATGAAAGCGTTTAGGGTCGTGCTCGCTGTGCTTCTGCTCGGCGCGGCCATCGCGGTGATCGAGCGCGCGATGGTGCCGCTCGTGCGCTGCAATCTCGCAAAGGGCGCCATCAATCGGACCGTGCGGCGGTTCCATCGCATCGGCGACGAGTACCAGCGCTTCAACATGGCCCGGAGGAACCTCGTTCGGTGTGACGAATGCCTGGCCGCTTTCCCCAACGACTATCAGATGCACCTGTTGCGCGCCGCGAATCTGCGCATCCTCGGCAGGTACGATGAAGCCGTGCGCACGTTCGAGCATGCGCTGACGTTGACCGAGCGGGCGGAGATTTACGCGCAACTCGGCGAAGTGGAGATCGAACGCGGTAACGTCGAGGCCGCGCGCCGCGCGCTGCTGAAGGCGGCCACGTTCAACATTGAACACGTGATGACGGTCGATCAGCCGATGCGCGACGAAATCTATACGGCGGTCTACGCGCGGATCGACCGGCTGAAGGCGGCAAAACACGGACAAGCATCGCCGAGTCAGTGAGTTGAGCGCCGTCGGCGTCACCGCTGGCTAAATCTCGAAAAAGACTCTCATCCGCGCGAAACTGTGAGAAATCGCACATTCGCGCTCCAGGAAATCCGTATACTCTCTCCCTCGTACCCAAATCGGAGAGTTTCGCAGGGGCCGTCACTTCGGCGGCCGCATTGATCGACAGGGATCCAAACTTCAGGAGGACTTTTAGATGAACCGCAGGTTTCTCATTTACTCGCTCGTGACAATTATGTTCCTTGCCATGACGACCATGGCGTACGGCCAGGCAACGCGTACGTGGGTCTCTGGCGTTGGTGACGACGTCAATCCCTGCAGCCGCACGGCTCCCTGCAAAACGTTCGCCGGTGCCATCAGCAAGACGGCCAAAGACGGTGAGATCAGCGTCCTCGATCCGGGCGGCTTCGGCACGATCACGATCACCAAGTCGATCACGATCAACGGCACGCATGGCCAGGGCTATGGCTCGATCCTCGCCGCGCTTGCGCCGCAGGGCGTGCTCGTCAACATCACCGATGTGAACGACGTGCGCAAAGCGGTCCGCCTGAACGCGCTGCACATCAACGGTGCCAGCACGGGCACTCGCGGTGTCCGCATCCTCGCCGCGAACCACGTGTTCATCAACGACACGATCATCGATGGTTTCACGACCCACGGCGTCGACATGAACCTGACCGGCACGACCGCGCAAGTCTTTCTCACCGACACCCAGATCCGTCTGACCAACGTCGGCGTCCGCGTGACGACCACCGCGGGCTCCGCGCTGGCCGTCATGAACAACGTGAAGATCGAGAACATGGCCTCGCACGGCGTCGAGATCGGCACAAATGGCTTCATGACGGTGAAGGACTCATCCATCACCCGCTGCACCGGCTCGGGTATCTTCGCTTCCGGCAACGGCCAAGGCACGTTCATCAACACCCTCATTGCGCACAACGCCGCAGCTGGCGTCAACGCGAACGGTGCGACTTCGTCGATTCGCCTGATCGGCAACTCAATCATCCAGAACGGCCCGAGCATCTTAATCACTGGCGGCGCCACGGTTGCGTCCGACGGCCAGAACCGTCTGTTCGGCAACGGCGCGGGCGCAGCGCCGAACGCAGCGATCACGCTCCAGTAATCAACGTCTACTGCATTTCCAAAGCTCCTCGCGCGACGGCGCGAGGAGCTTTTTTGTCTTCGAGCGACAACGCAAGGCTCACTGACGCGAAGGAGATCGCTAGCGTCGAACCGGACAGGTGGACCGTGACGGGCTCGTCCGCTGAGATCACGTAGCCAAACAGCGCCGGCGACTTCGTTTCGAGCACGAGCACGCGGTTGCGCCGCTTCTCGCCGAAACGTTCCGAGTACCAGCCCTCACCCTCAGACAGCATCGCGCCGAACGGAGCGATGTTCGGCGGCGTCGCATCGGGATGGAGATGGATGAAGCTGCGCGCGACATGCGCGGGCGGCCCTTCGATGCGATCGACGATCACCCATATCCGCTCACGATGCAGCGTGATGATCGTGCGGTGATGGATGACCGGCGCGTAGCGGTCGTGCTCGCCCGCGATCGCGGTGAGCTGCGGCGTGTCGGTCCAGACGACGTCGCGCGGACGCGCGCGGCGGCCGACGCGAAAGCTGCCCCACATCTCCGACTGATCGCGCCCGTCGATCTCGACGGTGTTGTGCGCGGCGGTGGAACGGAACCAATTGCGCCACTCCCCTTCCGCGTACTCGAACACTCCGGAGTCGACGATGATCGGCTTGCGGCCGATGGTCAGCTCGTACGAGAACATGTCCGCGTGTGCGTGCGCCGGGAGATAGTCGGGACAGACGCGGCCGAAATCGGCGATGAGGAAGTCGCCGCGCTCGTCGTTGCGGGTGACGAAAAATCCGGATTGGGCGAGCTGAAGCGACGGGCTCTCAGGCCGTCGAACGCGGCCGACGGGCGGAGAGCCCGCCGTTCCAGGATCCAGCGTTGTGTCCTTGATGAGTGGGAGCCGGCCGTCCGGCGGCGTGATCGCCGCGAGAAACGCGCGCATGTTCGCAACGGCGGTCGTGAGCCACGGCTCGTGAACGTAGGTCGCTACGTCTTCGAGCACGTTCATCATGCGCACGTGATATCCCGGCGTGCGCTCGAAGTGGCCGCCATCGGCGAGCACCTGTTCGGGAACTTCTTCGCGCAAGATGCGGATGCCGAGGTCGCGCCACGCGGCGTGATCGAAGAACACGCCTGCGCGGACGAGCGCACGTGCGTTCTCGAGCAGATGATTGCCGCGCACGTCGCGCTCGAGATGACGCGCGAGAAAATCCGCCTGCGCGTAGATGCTCGCGCGGATCTCTTCGTCGTCGCCGAATGCGAGCAATGCCTCGCACCAGTTCACAATGCGCAACGAGACGGTGTAAGGATGCCACCCGTCGCCGCCGAGCCTGCGGTTCGCCGCGATCCACGATTTCGCGAGCTCGCGAAACACGTGAGGCTCGAGCTCGCGTGCGTAGTCGAACTGATGCAGGTGATAGCGCCAGAGCTGCGGCACATCCGGCGCGTCCCACTTCGGACGCACTCGCGTCTCGCGCAGAAACGTGAAGCGACCCTGCGCGATCTCGCGTCCGCGGTCGCTCGGTGCAAGATCGCGCCAGAGCGGCTGATGCGGAGCGATCGGCGGCGCGGCCGCGACGACAGGCGCCTTCGCGTTCGCGACGCGCCACCATTGGCGCTCCGCCATGCGCACGGCGCGCGTGGCGATCTGGCGAGCCGACAGATGCCGAACCGTTTCGAGGAAACGGTTCATCGCCGCAACAGTTCGTCCGCGATGCGCTCGGACGCGCGGCCATCCCACAGCGGCGGAATGGAGCCCTGTTTACGCGGCGCGCGCATCATTTCGCGAAGCAGTCGCAGGTCGTCGCCGATGAGCATGTTCGTGCCGCTGCTCACAGTGACCGGCCGCTCGGTGTTCTCGCGCAGCGTCAGGCATGGGATGCCGAGGTAGGTGGTCTCTTCCTGCACGCCACCGGAGTCGGTGACGACGATCTCCGCGCGCTCCTGCAGCGAGAGGAAATCGAGATAGCCGAGCGGCTCGACGACGATCATCGTCCCGGGAAACGCAAATCCGGCGCGCCGCACCGACTCGCGCGTGCGCGGATGAATCGGAAAGACGACCGGCAGCTCGCGGCTGATCTCCGCGAGTACTTCGAGCAGCTTGACGAGCTTGTTCACGTCGTCGACGTTCGACGGACGATGCAGTGTCACGAGCGCGAAGCGATCGAGCTGCGGTATCGGGGCACGTTCGCGCGCAACGGGCAGCAAGCGCACGAGCGTGTCGATCATGACGTTGCCGACGAAACGCACGCGCTCGCTCGGAATCCCCTCCGACTGCAGATTCACATCCGCATCTTCCGACGTCGTGAACAACAGATCCGCAAGCTGATCGGTGATGATGCGGTTGATCTCCTCCGGCATCGTCCGGTCGCGCGAGCGCAGTCCCGCTTCGACATGCGCGATTGGCACCAGCAGCTTCGCGCAGACCAGGGCGGCGGCGACGGTCGAGTTCACGTCGCCGTACACGAGCACCCAATCCGGACGTTCGGCGTCGATCACCGGCTCGATGCGGATCATCACCTCGCCCGTCTGCACGCCATGCGTTCCGGAGCCGACGTCGAGGTTCACGTCGGGCCGCGGCAGTTGCAGCTCTTCGAAGAAGATGTCCGACATCTTCTCGCTGTAATGCTGGCCGGTATGGACGAGCATCTGCGAGACGCCGCGCGCAGCCAGCGCCGCGTGCACGGGAGCGGCCTTCATGAAGTTCGGGCGCGCTCCGACGACGTGCAGGACTCTCACGCCACCTCGACCGTCGTGCCGTTGCGCAGGCTTTCGTACGCCGCGAGCGTGACTCGCGTCGAGTGCACCAGCTCCTCGAACGGCACGGGGGCCGGCGCCCCGCTCGTCAGATGCCGCGCGATCGCTTCCCACTCGCCGCGATGTCCCTTGTCCTGCCGCAGCCTCGCGCTATCGCGGCGCGACTTGCCGCCTTCCTGAATGTGCAGCGAACGATAGTCGTCGATGCGCGCCGCGATGCCGCCGCCGAACGCTTCGATCGCTTCCTTGCCGAATGCCTTCGCACCATTCGCCGCATAGAAGACAGTGCCGATCGAGCCGCGCTCGAACTCCATCGTCACCGTGAAGTTGTCTTCGCGATATTTCCCCGCGTCGGGCAACGCGCGCGTGGTGACGTGGCGCACGCGATCGCCAGCGAGATCGATCAGCAAATCGATGAAGTGACAACCCTCACCGCGAAGACGTCCGCCGCCTTGTTCCGGATCCTGCGTCCAGTGCTGCGCGTCGATGAACCCTGCGTTGACGCGATACGTGAGCATGAGCGGCGCGCCCGTGCGCCGCAGCGTTTCGCGCAACATCACCGCGAACGGAGCGAAGCGGCGGTTGTAGCCGACCATCACCATCGGCCCCGGCGACATCGCATTGCGCGTCGCGACGATCGTCTCGAGCTCTTCGTTCGTGAGACACAGCGGCTTCTCGACAAACACGTTCTTTCCGGCGCGCAATGCGCCGACGACCTGGCGTGCGTGCGACGAGTGACGCGTGAGAATCGCGACCGTGTTCACACGCTCATCCCTCAGCAGCGCTTCGGAATCGGTCGCGCAATAGGCGAAGCCGAATCGGTCCGCAGCCTTGCGCGCGCTGACGCCTCCACCGCTGCTGATGCCGATCAGCGAAACGTTCGCTGTCGATTTCATCACCGGCAGCAGCGTGCCTGTGGCAAACAAGCCGGCCCCGAGCACGCCCACGTTGATGCTTTCGACGGGCTGAGAGCCTGCCGCTCCAGATGGGCGGCTCTCAGCCCGTCGATTTTCAACGGGCAATCGCCGCGAGAGATCGGGCTCGTTCGAGTAACGCAGCAACACGCCCAGGAATCGCTCGCTGCTGCGCCCCATGATCAGGGCGTACGCGGCGGGCGCATTTTCGATCTCGAAGCGATGCGTGATCAGCGCTTCGACATCGACCGCGCCGCTTGCAATCATCGATGCAAATGAGGCGAGGTTGCGCTTCTCCGTCCAGCGCACGAACTCGTATGGATAGTCGTGACCCTTGTTCTCGTACTCGGCGTCGTAACGCCCCGGGCCGTACGAGCGCGACACGCGGAACTCGAGTTCTTTTTCGAAGTACAACTTGCGAGGCAACCGCGTGCCGACCGCACCAACTGAGATTACGGTGCCGCGTTTCCGCGAGACTTCGCCCGCGAGCTCCACCGGCTGATCGCTCGGCGTGTCGGCGGTGATGAGCACCGCATCGGCCCCGTGTCCACCGGTTGCCATCTCGAGCTGCGCTTTGAATGTCGAGACATCCGTTCCCGCCCAGTGCGCGCCGAGCCGCAACGCGAGCTCCGTTCGATCCGCGGCGATGTCGGTCCCGATCACCGTGCAGCCGGCCGCGCGCAACATCTGTACCGTCAACTGTCCGAGAAGTCCGAGGCCGATGACCGCGACGACCTCGCCGAGACGGACGTTCGCGAGACGGATGCCGTGCAGTGCGATCGCGCCGAGCGTGGAAAAAGCCGCCTGCTCGTACGACACCGTGTCGGGGATCGGCGCCGCGAGATTGCGCGGCACCGAGATCAGTTGCGCGTGCACCGCGAATCCGCCGCCCGCACACGCGACGCGATCGCCGACGCGAAACTCGGTTACATCGCGTCCGACTTCGATCACTTCACCGGCCGCGGAGTAGCCGAGCGCCATCGGTTGGTCGAGGCGGCTGCGCACGGCGTTAATCGTGTCGAGGATGCCGTCGCGGCGCACCTTCTCCAACGTCTGCGCCACCAGGTCCGGACGCGAGCGCGCTTTCTCCAGCAGGTTCTGCTGCGCGAACGTGGCCATGGTCCGTTCCGTCCCGGCGGATACGAGGCTCGCATGCGTGCGCACGAGGATGCCTCCCGCCAGCACCTGCGGCCGCGGCACGTCGATTACCGCCAGCTCGCCCGAATCGACGGATTGAATGAGCTGCTTCATCGTTCGTAAGTGTAGTGCGGCGACTCGATCGTGAGCGGCTGGTTCTCTTCGAGCGCGCGCCTGGTCTCGAGATAGAGCAGGCCCGTTTCCCAGACGTGCTGCGTCGATTGTCCGGGATCGCCGCCGCGCACCATCGCATAACTGCGCAGCACCGTCGCCGCGTGGCCGTGGTCGCGGAACGGGAGTTTGTGGACGCGCTTGCGATCGACGATCTCGACGTCGAGTCTCTGGAAGTCGGTGAGCGTGAGGATCGCGTCGCCCTGATGCGCATGGAAGCGCTCGCGAACACCTTCGAAGGTGTGGCCTTTCGCGGTGAATGCGATCGACGCGACCGTGCCGTCGCCGAAGATGTAGGACACCACGAGATCGTTGTCGGGCACCTCCGCGCGCGCAGGGATGATGCGAATCGGATACCGCGCTTCGGCGGGCACCAGATGCAGCAGGAAGTCGCTCCAGTGGCAGAGGTTTCCGACCACGCGTCCCCCCTCCTCCGGCCGCATGTACCAGTGATCGGGCGCGATGTGATGTCCGACGACGAACCAGTTGTACACGCCGGGCCGCGGCTGCTGCGCGAGCTCGTCCTTCACTTCGTTCGTCAGCACGCTCGCGGGACGATTGAAGCCGAGGTTCACGCGGCCGGGATGGTCGCGCATGGCGGCGCAGAGCTCTTCGAGCTCCTCCCGGTGCACCGCATGCGGCTTCTCGATGTGCACGCTCTTCCCCGCGTGCAACGCCTCAATCGCATAACGCGCGTGCGACGCGTGATTCGAGACGACGTAAACCAGATCGATTGCCGGATCTTCGATGATGCGCTTCGCGTCGTCGGTGTAGTAGTCGGCGTCGTACTCCTGGAACAGCGACGCGGCGCGATGGATGTCGATGTCCATCGTCGCGCGAATCACGTTGCCGAAGTTCCTGCGCAGGTGATGCGCGACGGTGGCGAACGCGAAGTTGCCGCAGCCGAGGAAACCGACGTGGCGGCCGGTGCGATGCTCGCGCGTGGCGGGGAGCGAGGCGAAGCGGCGGCGCATGTGGTACTGCGACTTCACGCGCGCCTTCGTCGACGCGACACCGTAGAGCCGCACGTACCGCGCGGCCTTGCGTACCTTGGTCAGAAGCGGAGTGGAGGTGTAGTCCATGAAAAAGCGCGGAATCCTACCACCGCGCGAGGAATGCAAACGTGCGGTCCGCGCACCGTTCCCACGAGAGCTCCAGGGCCAGCTCGTACGCGCGTTGCGCCTTCGCCGCGCGCAATTCAGGATCGGCGATGAACCCGCGGAGCACGCGCGCGATGTCGTCCGCGTCTTCGGGATCGAAGTAGACGCCGCCGTCCTTGAGGATGTCGGACATCGGCCTGCGATTCGAGCACGCGATCGGAAGACCGGCCGCCATCGCTTCGATGAGGATGTTCGGCATGTTCTCGCACGTGGACGCGAAGACGAACGCGTCGGCGCGCCGCGCGAGCTCGGCCACTTCGTCGTGGCTCACCTCGTCGCGAACGCGCACGGCCGCCCGCTCATCACCCGCGCGCGCGAGCACCGCATCCAGCTTCCGCCGCGCGGGTGGATACGAGGGTCCCACGAGATCGATCGACACGGGCACGCCGTCACGACGCAGCCGCATCACGGCGTCCGCGACCGTCCATTGATGTTTGTACTCGTCGATGAGCGACGTGTAGAGCAGGCGCAGCTCGCCGTCCTGTTTCACGGTTCGCGGCGCCACACGAAAGCGATCGCTCACGCCATGCGGGATCACCTCGGTCCGCACGCGCCGCGGCAGCTTCGGCTCGATCCGCTCGCGCGCAAACTCGCTCACGAAGATCAGGCCATCCGATTTGCGGAACGCGCTGAGCAGTACGAAGTGCAACGCCAGCGCGCGCCAGAAGAGATAGCGCACGCCGTAACGCCGCATTTCGCGCCACTGAAACGGAATCATGTTGCGGCACATGGTCACCGCGGGACGAAACGAGCAGCGTCCGCCGCCCGGATGAAACAGCATGTCGCAACGTCCGCGGGCAAGCCGCGGCAGGCGAAATCGCCGCCACGCCATTCGCCACGGCAGCGAGCGATCGAGCTCGGCAACGTGCTCGAGACGCAGCCAGGGCTGGTCTTTCGGCAAACGGCTCAGCGTCGAGGCGCCGCTCCAGACGATCACTTCGCTCACGCCGTGCCGCGTCGGATCGGCATTGCGCAACAGCTCGACGAGATGGGTGACGCCTCCGCCCGCGCGCAGGTTCGAGGCGTCGATTCCGATTCGCATCAGCGCGTGCCGCGGCCGACGAGATGCCCCGGCCGCGTGATCTCCACGTCGTGCAACCCTGCCCCGTCGAACCAGCGCCGCAACGTCGCTGCGTTCTGCGGGCTGTCATACGCCGGCGAAAGGAGATCGAAGGTGTCGAGGATCGCCCACTCGTTCAACTGCTGTTCGTTCAGCGGATAGACGCCGGCGTAGTTCGACACCGGCACGAAGTGTTTGAGCTTGCGGCCGGCGAGCGGGATCTTCGCGACGGCACGGCTGACCGGGAGCAGCACCGGCACGGCCCGTTCGACGAGCGCGAAGAGCCGGTCGCGCCGCATCCGCTTCGTGATCGGCCGCAGCCAGGTCTTCGGCCACACGAGGTTCATCCACGTTTTCGGATAAAGATCGACCGCGATGCGCCCGCCGTGTTTCAGCGGCGGCACGAGCGAGAGAAACGCGCGCTTGACGTCGGGCGTGTGCTGCAGGACGCCGAGGCAATAGACGAAGTCGAAGGACTCCGGGCGGAAAGGGAGATGGTAGATATCCGCCTGCACGAAGTACGCGTTCGGGAAGTGATTCAGGTTCGCGCGCGCCGCGTCGATCGCCGACGAGTAGTCGACCGCGACTACGCGCGCCCCCATCGAGAGCGACACTTCCGCGAAGCGTCCCGAGCCGCAGCCGACGTCGAGCACGAGCGCGCCCGCCATCGCATCGGCTGACCAGTTCGTCGACGCGACGAAACGCTCGCGCGTGATCGGCACGCCGCTGTAGCTGTCGAGCTGCGTGCGCGGGAAACGGTTCCACTGGAAGCCGAAGCTCGATGCGTAGTTCTCCTGCGGCACGAAGCGCGGGATGAAGCGGACGATCGGATAGTCGCGCGTACACGCGGCGCAGCGCAGCAGGCCCGATTCGACCTCATGCTCCGCTTCGCGTGCATCGATGAGCGCCAGCGCGCCGTGGCAGGAGGGACAAACCAGGATGTCGAGTAGCTCGGGTCGCAAGCGGTCCCTCAGGTTGCAGAGTCGTGGGTCATAGCGTGATGTTGTATTCGCGGCGCCAGAGCTCGAACACGGTCAGCGCGTAAATGCGATGCGAGTAGTTGCCCATGTTGCCGTCGAAGAGGCGGGCGATGGCGTCGCGGTTGAAGATATCGCGATCGGCTTCGGCGAGGACGCCGCGCATGGTCAAGCCCCACTCTCCCGCCAGCCACGCGTCGAGCGGAATCGAAAAGCCCTGCTTGCGCCTGAGGTCCAATTGTTTCGGCAGCAGGCGCCCCGCGAGGTGCCGCAGCAGGATCTTGCGCTCGCGCAGGTTGACCTTGATGTGATCGGGCACGCAGCGGAAGGCAAACTCGATGATCGACGGATCGAGCAGCGGAGCTCGCGTCTCGAGTGACGCGAGCATGCTGGCGCGATCGACCTTCACCAGGATGTCGTCGACCATGTAGCTGCGGAAGTCGATGCGCTGCATCGACTGCAGCAGCGTGTGCCCTCCCGACGCCAGCTCCATCCGCAGCTCCTCGGGTGTCGTACCCGACGACGAATGCGTGGCCAGCATCCGTGCACGCCAGTCTTCATCGAAGAAGAGGCTCGTGCGCGTCAGCGCCTGCGTGCCGTTCATGCCGATGGCCACGAAGTAGTTCCGGCCCCTCGTTCCGACCGGCAGCATGCGCGCGGCACCGCCGAACAATCGGCGCAGCGGAGCCGGCACCAGGCGATGCACCGCATCGATGCGATGGACCCACACGTATTGCGGATAACCGCCGAACAACTCGTCGCCGCCGTCGCCGCCGAGGGCGACTGTCGCGTGTTTCCGAATCAGGCGCGACACGAGATAGGTCGGGATCGCCGAGGAATCGCCGAGTGGTTCGTCGTACTGCCGCACCAGTGCCGGCAGCAACCCGATCGTCGCTTCTTCGGCCGGCAACTCGATGTGCTCGGTGCCGAAGTGCTGCGCGACCATGCGTGCGAACGGCGCTTCGTCGTAGGAGCGGTGGCCGGGAAAGGTGATCGTGAACGTGCGCACTTTCGGCGCGGCCGCGGCGGCCATCGCCGTGACCAGGCTCGAGTCGATGCCGCCGCTGAGGAGCACGCCGATGGGCACGTCGGCGATCATCTGCCGCGACACAGCCTCGCGCAGCAGCTCGTGCAGCTCGTCAGCGAGATCGTCGGCCGTTCGCGAAGCGTTGCGCTCATCGAACTCGGGGAGCTCCCAGTATCGCGAAAGGCGCGCGTTTCCGCTATCGACTTCATAGCGGAGCATGCTGCCGGGCAGCAACTTCGTGACACCGTTGACGATGCACAGATCGCGCGGTACGTAGCCGAACGCGAGGTAATGCTCGAGTGCCTGCACGTTGAGCCTGCGCGGGAATTCGGCAATCGTGAACAGCGCCTTCAGCTCGGACGCGAAGACGATGCGCGTCGGCGTTCTCCACACGAACAGCGGTTTCTCTCCGGCGCGATCGCGTGCGAGGTAAAGCACGCGCTTCGCGTCGTCGTACAGAGACAACGCGAACATGCCGGCGAGATGACGGAGGAAATCGTCAGACCATTCGCGATACGCGGCGAGGATCACCTCGGTATCGCTCGACGTGTGGAACACATGGCCGCGTGACTCGAGCTCGCGCCGGACGTCCTTGAAGTTGTAAATCTCACCGTTGAACGAGACGTGCACCCGTTGCGCAGCATCGGCCATCGGTTGATGGCCGCCGGGCGAGAGGTCGATGATCGACAGCCGCCGCTGCGCGAGACCGACGGTGCCGTCGGCGGAGTACCAGAGGCCGAGGTCGTCGGGACCGCGATGCGTCATCGTGTCGCGCATGCGCGCGAGCGACTCCGGGGCGATCGGTTCACGGCCGGCGAACCCGACGATTCCACACATGTCAGGCCACGACTTCCCGATAGATACGTTCGTATTGCGCGGAAATGTTGCCGATGGACCACTCCGCCACGCGGTGCTGCGCGGCGGCCGCGCGCGCCGCAGATGCTTGCTGATCGTGCAGCGCCATCGCGATTGCGCGCGATAACGCTTCGCGATCTTCGGGCGGCGCGAAAAGCGCCGTGGAGTCGTCGAGGAATGCGCGATGCGCGGGGATGTCGGAGACCACGAGCGGACAACAGGCCGCCGCTGCTTCGATGACGGAGTTCGGGTGTCCCTCGTACCAGCTCGGCGCGACCAGCACGTCGGCGCGTTTCATCAGACCCCAGACGTCTTCGCGAAAACCGGTCAGGCGGATGCGATCGCCGCAGCCGGCCGCGTCGATCAATCTGCGCACTTCCTGCTCGAGCGGCCCGGCTCCGCACAACAAGGCCACGACATCCGCGCTGCGCACGAGCGGCACGAGCGCGCCGATGAGGTTCGGCAGGTTCTTGACTTGTTCGAGCCGCCCGGCGAATAACACCACGCGCGATCCGCCGAAGTGGTCGGCGGCGGGAACGGCCGCCGCGATCTCGTCCATCGCCACTGCATTCGGAACCACGAACTTCCGCACATGCGGGCCGTTCCAGAAGACGCTACCGCCCGGCGAGTTCGCGATGACCGCGTCGGCGTAGCGGCCGAGAATCTTCCGCATGCGGTAGCGCAGCTCTTTCGGATAGTGCGCGCCGCTCGAGCGTTCGCTCGCGATCCAGGGTGTCCGCGTGAGGAGTGCCGCGGTGCCGCCGACAACATCCATCTGGACGAGCCAGGTCTGCACGATGGCCGGCCGGACCTTGCGAATCAGTCGCGCGATGCGCGGCACGATCAAGGGGTCACGCGTTCCGCGGCTGGACATCCAGTGCACCGCCGCGCCCGACGCTTCCAGCCGGCTCAGGTTGATTCCTCCCCGGAAAATGCCTATGTGCACGTCCAGACCCAGCTCGCATTGGCCGGTGGCCAGATACGCGAGCTGCCGCTCCGCGCCGCCGCCGCCCGCGCTCCAGATGAGGTGAAGTACGCGCAATCCGTCGTTCATGCAGGCAGGGGCGTGGAAGCGGAGCGCACGCGGTCGATGACGGGGTAATGCCCGGCGAGCACGCGCGCGCGCAATCCGAGAGCGAGGCCGAGCAGGCCGTAGAGCACTGGCCCGTGATGCATCTGATGGAAGAGACCCATCAGCAGCACCGCGAGCGTCGAGAGAGCGAGCGATTGCGCGAGCATTACGTCGTCCGGCGACAACGCGAACCGCCGTACAAATGTCAGCCCGCGCAGGTGACGCAGGAAAATCACACCGACGAGGGCGACGCAGATCACGCCACCTTCGAACGCCCACGTTTCATAGATGCTGTGCAGGGACATCGGTTCCGCGTAGATCTTCTCGAACAACTTCAGCGTGACCATGTAGCCGGCGCCGAATGGCTGCGCATCCATGATGTTGTCGCGCACGAGATTGGCGAGCGCCACACGGACCGGATCGGTCGGCTCACCGCGGATGTAGACGTCGGCCGTGAGCACGTCCTTGCCGGTGATGCGCGCAAAGAATGTGAAGAGGATGATTCGCGTCCAGCCGATCGAGTACAGGATGGCGCCGACCACAGCCATCGCGATCAGCAATACGGTGGCCCACTTGATGCGCTGCCGGACACTGTGGCCGATCAAAAGAGTGGCCAGTCCGAGGACGATGAAGCTGCTGAAGAGCGGCGCACGGGAACGGCTCAGTAACAGCACGACCAGGCACACCAGCAGAGCGCCGGTGGCAGCCAGTCGCCGCGTACGGCTGACGAGCGCGGTCCAGATGAACGGCAGGGCCGATGGAATGTAAGGAAGCGTCAAGCCACCATAACGCGCCGCATCCGGCGAGGGGCTGTGCGTCAGGATCAGCAGAGGCGCCATCACGAGCGACACCCGCACGAACGAGCCGATGATCGCGTCCGCGGGGTTGTTGCGCGCCGCGATCCAGAACGCGGTGAACACCAGGATGCCCACCGAATCGGCGGCCACCCACCAGCGCGCCTCCGCCACATACTCCGATTTCCCCGCCACGGCGTAGAGATAGGCGAAATAGACGATCAGCGGCGTGAGATCCCATCCCAGGCCACGCAGCTTGAGCGCCGGGATGGCCGCGAGCACTGCGCTGACGACGATCGCGGCACCGGTGCCGATGTACCAGACCTTGTATTTCCAGATGCTCAGGAAAAAAAACAGGAAGATCGCCTCGGTCGCGAGGAGCTGGTAGCGCGCGAGCGGCAGCGTCCCCACGCGCGTAATGAATCGACTGCGCCGCATCATGCCGCCGCGCGAGTGCGCCTCCAGAAATTCTTGAGCTGCGCCAGTCGCCGCGGGCCAAACAATCCCACCAGCGTGATCGCGTACAGGCGTGGCGCGAACGGCGTGATGCGCCCCGCGCGCAACGCGTACCGGACACCGTCCATGCGCCTGCCGGCCATGAAGCTCGACATCGTCGCGTGCGACAACAGAAACCAATACGTGCGCGGCGCGAAACGCCGCATTGCGTCGCCGTGCTTGCGCAGGACCTCACGCGCATCATCCGCTTCGTCGGGCGCGTACCGCAGGTCTCGCTCGGGGGTCGTCACCGTGATGCGATCCGCCACGTCGTGGTGATAGCGGCGCACGACGTCGGTGCACGCCTGCACACGCGACGCGCGGGCGAGATCGAGGTGATACGAACGCTCGGTGGCGTGCGAGTCCGGGTATTGCACGGCCGGGAACGTCGAAGCGCGTGCGCACGGCAGCGTCTCTACTTTGACGGCGACGTCGAGCCAGCGCAGATAGTCCTCGTACTCGAAAATCTCGTCGCGATGCGCCGGGACCGGCGAGATCCCTTCCTCATCGACGCACATGAAACGAAGGCCGCCAATCGACGGATCTGCGGCAATCGCACGACGGTGAATCGCCGCCAGGGCGTCCGGCAGGAGCTCGTCATCGCTGTCGAGAAAGACCAGCCATTCGCCGCGCGCCGCGGCCATGCCTGTATTGCGCGCCGGGCCGCGCCCGCGATTGCGCTCGTGTGCGATCAATCGAATCCGTCGGTCCTTGAACGATCGAATGGCATCGACAGTACCATCCGAGGAGCCGTCGTCGACAACCACCAGTTCGAACGATTCGAAATCCTGTTGCACACAACTGTTGATGGACCGTCCCACGACAGCAGCCCGGTTATAGACCGGCATGATGACGCTGAAGAAGGGACGATCGGTCATAAGACTCCGAGGATGGTCAGCATCTTTTCGTACCGGTGCAGCCAGCGGTGCTCGCGCAGGCAACGCGCGCGTGCGCGCTCGGCGATCGCATCCGCTTCCTCGGGATGCGTGAGATACCAGCGGATCAGTTCCAGCATCTCATCGCGATTGCGATAGCAGATGATTTCGTCTCCGACCACGAAGTGCTGCGCCAGATCGGGATTGAACGAGGTGAGGTACATCCCCCCTCCTGTCCCCGGAATCTCGAAATCGCGTCCTTTGACGTTGGTGAGCGACTCGGAGTATTCAATGCCGCCCATGCCGAGGTTGATGCGGCTGCGATTGAAGATGCTGACGATGTCGGCGGTCCAGCCGGATCCCGGCCATCCCGCGCCGAACGTGGAAACCTTGACGTCATGCTTTTTCAGATAGTCGACGACAGCGATTCGGAAACCATACGCCACGCCCACGAAGCTCACGTCGAGATCGCGTGTGGCCTCTCGTGGCGCGTAGGCGGAGGCGTCAAAACCCTCCGGCATGTACAACGGACGGCCGCCTTCAAGCAGATGCCATTCGCAGGCGATGCGCGCCGAGGTGGCGTAAAGGTCGAATTCTTGGGTAATGTCCACTGCACCGGTACGCCATGACCTCGTCGAGGCCCCGGCCCATCCCTGTTTATCGTCGAGCGACAGATTGACCACTGGCACACCGAATTCTTCCGTAATACGGCGCACGACGAGCGGCGAAATGTCCTGTCCGCCGCCGTAATAGAACACCCAGTCGACCGGCCGACGTGCATGGGCTTCACGAAATGCCGGCAGAATGCGTGCGCTCATTTCCTCGAAGAGGTCGGTGCTTTGCGAGACGCGCGTGTACGAGTAGCCGAGCGATTCGTAATCAAATGTCGTGACCGGTCCGAGCTCGTGCAAATCGGGCATGAGGTGGCGGTGCCACGAGTACAGAGGGACGCAACTGAAAGTGTGAACCTCGCCCATTGTGCGCCGCGCCGGCGCGTAACCGCGCGACGCCAGGCGCTTGCGCACGTCCGCGGCCACGTTTTCTTCCCTGTACACGACACCACGCTCCGCGGCGAGCCTCGCGTAATGTTCGCGGCGCCTGCGATATTCGTCGTGGACGCGCCGGCTGGCGAGCAACGAATACACCTGCGCTACCGGCGGCCAGGTTCGCAGCATATCTTTGACCACGCCCGGCAGTGGTACGGCACGCCGATGCGTCGCGTCTTTCGGATTGGTGGGTTCCATCAGTTGCGGACTCGGGACGCCCAGTCGCTCCGAGTGATGAGCCAATTCGAGTACTGAAAGGTCTCCAGCGCCTGCTCGTAGCGCGCGATGGGTCGTGGTCCATCGGGATAGATCTTGTAGAACGAATACGATGAATTGAGGGAAAGCACGTGTTCCCAGATGTCCTTGAGCAGTACCCGCGCGTCGATGTAGCAGCCGCCGTATTCGAACTGGATGACGCCGATCCTGCCAGCGGCCAGCATGCGCGAAGCGCCGCGCAGCACCGCAAGCTCATGCCCTTCGACGTCGATCTTCATGAAGTCGATCGAATCGATGTTCTGCGTGGCGCTATAGTCGTCGAGAGTGCGCAGCGAAATGACTTCTTCGAACTCCTGCTTCTCTTCAAGCCCGTTGCGATAGTAAAGCGAGTTCGACCCGCGGCCTTCCGCATACACGAACAGCTTCCGCTCTTCCGTCCGTTCGCCCAGACCGAACGGGTTGCGATGCGCATTTGCCGGAAACGACCGGCGCGAGAGCACGGCAAACGTCGGCTGGCTGGGCTCGAAACAGTGATAAGTGGCGTTCGGATTGATCGTCAGGGCGAGGTTGGTCCATTCGCCGACGTTCGCACCGACGTCGAACACGACGCCGCAATGCGGTAGGGCCGCGCGCGCTACGAGCAGCTCGCCGTTCGTCCCGATATCACAGTTATTATCGCCATTGTGCAAATTGACGATCTTGCGAGCGACGCGGAAGGCCAAACCCCTCGTCGGCAGTACTCGCGCCGCGGTCTTACGCAGAACATCAGAAAGGTTGATCATCGGATTCGAATCACGAACGGGCCAACGCAGCCCGCGCCACGTCGCCATGACACCGCGCGCCGCGGGGTGCGGCGATCGCGGCCATTTGCACGAACGCGAACGCGAACTGCCAACGCGCCACCTGCCGCTGCATGCCGATCACCGCCGCCACCCAGCAGATCGATTCGAACGTCCGCAGGAGCGGCACGTACGCCTCGTCCATCCACGCCGCGCTAGGCTATCGCCCGGAACTTGGCCTTGGCCGCCTCGCGCGAAGTGAGGTCAATCGACTTGCAAGGGCTTATGGTGACGCTACCGGCGCCCATCTTGGCGAATCGGTCGTAATACTGAGTACCTGTGTGGTGAACCTCGTCCCGTTCCAACCCATCCATAGCGACGTTTGGCCGTTCGAGGTGTTACGCCAGAACAAGTCGGTGGTTCCACCGCCGTCGTAATCCCCGGCCGCCGCCGGAACCCAGTGCGGCTGCACAGTCGTCGATCGTACTGCGCTGGCTACCGAGGTTCCGTTCATGAACCAGATCGATGTCTCGAGGGTCGACGGATTGAACCAGAACACGTCGCCTTTCGTGTTGCCGTCGATGTCGCCGGAGAGCACCGGTGTCCAGGGCGCGGCGACGGCGGGGCCGAGAACTCGTGTCGCGAATGTGGAACCGTTCCAGTCGAGCCATAACGAAGTCTGTCCGGTCGACGCATTGCGCCAAAAGACGTCACCCCTGCCATCGCCGTCGAAATCGCCGAAAGGTCCGGGCGTCCATGGCATCTGGACGGTCGGCGTGACCGCCGTGCCGCCGGGTAACGCGCCGTTCATGAACCAAATCAGGGTCTCGCCCGTCGAGTTGTTTCGCCAGAAGAGATCGGACATGCCGTCGCCGTTGAAGTCGATGGCGCCGCGCGGAGTCCACGCCGGCGGTACGCTGTTGCTGCGTACCCGCGTCGGGAAGGAGCTGCCGTTCCATCCGAGCCATGCCGAGGTCTCACCCGTGGAAGGGTTGTACCACCAGATATCGGCCCGCCGATCGCCGTCGAAATCACCGATCGGTCCCGCCGTCCACGCCGTTGTGACGGTCGTCGTCTGGATCATGCCGGGAGTGTTCGTGCCGTTCATGAACCAGATCGCGGTCTCGCCGGTCGTACCATTTCGCCAGAACAGATCGGCACGCCCGTCTCCGTTGATGTCATTACGGACCCTGCTCCCGGCACCGGTAGTAGTCACTGTGACGGTCGCCGTATTGCTATTCGCGGAGCCGCACGCATTCGACACGCGCACCCAATATGAGGTCGTTGAACTCGGCGTCACGGTGAGCGTACTGCCGTTCGAGCCCGGAACGGGGTTCGCGGTATTGCCGGAGTTCCCTACGTACCACTGATACGTGAACGGTCCAGTGCCCGTGGCAGTAACGCTCAATGTACGGCTCGTGCCGCTGGTCGTGCTCTGCGACTGCGGCTGCGTCGTGATCAGCGGCGCGGTGCAGACTGGCGTACAAGAACCGCCTGGATACACCGACTGCGCCGCATTCACATCCCACGGCTGGAGCGCGTAGCCAAGGTTGCTGTTCACCGTCGAGTTCATGACCGCGGCGGACGTACATTCCTGCGTGGTCGGATTACAAGCGCCGCCCGTTGCATAGTCCTGATTGGAATGACGCCAGCCCAGGCCGTGTCCGAGCTCGTGCGTCATCGCCGTGGGAAACGAGGCATGGTTTCCGGGATAGCCGTTCTGGAAGACGACGTCCGCGTCACTGATGCTCCACCACGCCTGTCCGGCGAAATTGTGTTGACTGGAGAAAGACAGGAAACAGATGCCGATTGTGCCTGATCCCGTCCAGGAGCCAGAAATGCGGCTCTGCGGATCGTTAAATTCCACGACGTGTACGGAATCGAAATTCGTCGAGGGCGTCGGCGTCTGACCGCCGTAACTCAGGTTGATGACGGAACCACATTCATTCGTCCATGCGGCCAGTGCGTTCTGAATGACCGAGACGCCGCCATCGGCGGTACCGGGGATGTTCTGGTCAGAACGTTTGTGAAAGGTCACGCCGGCGGCCATGTTGGACCACCGCGTCGGCTGACTGGAAACCCAACTCGTATAAGTCGCGCCGGCAAACGGCGCGTTTGGTACCACTCGTCGCTCATCGTCGGGGGGGAACGTCACTTCCGACGCCTCCACCACGTAATCGGCCGCGGCCTCGCGTTTGTGAATGCGTTCGTCGATAAAGCGCAGGAATCCTTCTTCACGGCGCACTTTTTCACGGTGGACCTGTCCGTGCCGATCCCAGCCGATGACGTCTTCCATTTCGCGCACAAGCATGCGGTCGCCTCGGGTCGAGGTCGCGAAACGGAACTTGCCGAGCGTCATGTCCGTGGTTTGCCAGCGGTTGCGATGGTCGCGAGCGAGGAACAGCAGCACGCGCTCGCCTTGAACGAAGTGGGGCGAAGCGGGTACGTACAGTATGCGATCATCCATTTTGCCGCCCAGGCTGACGACGCTCAGGACCTCGGGGCCACGAAACAGTCCCTTCATTGCGCGCTCCAACCGGATTTCATAGACCGTTTCAATCGTGCCGTCGGTCTCCTGAACGTACGATCCTTCCACCGTGCCGATCACGATCGCGCGTGATTTCGCGATCAGTTCGTCATCCTCGGGCACGACGAACGTTGTCGCCTCCGCTCCGCCTGCGAGCAGCAACGCGCCGACAACGATGAATACCGTGGCTTTCATCAGGTCCTCCGGCGGACACCCAATGAAAAGATCGCGCCGCTTTTTTATGGTCGAGAACGGTATACAGCTGGCACGACCTTTTCACACCGGAGGTGCGGAGACCTATTGCCATGCGACGCGTTCTGCTGTCTCTTGCGCTCGTCACCGTCGCCTCGGCTGCCGCCGCACAGGAAGCGACCAACCCGATCCGGCACACGTGGGTCGTGACCTCCTGTGAACGATGGACCTGTGCCGCGGCTGCGCTCATCATGGCGAACGGCGAACCAAATGTCATTGCGCTTCCCACCGGACGCGAAGATCGCCCCTGGCTGGTGCTGCGACGTGTCGAAGAAGGATCCATATTCATCCCCGAAGACGAGCCGTTCACGTGCGAAGTTTTCGAGAGCGTGACGGAAGCGGCGACGAAATTTTCGACGATGCCCTCCTGTCACGGAGCGATTGTGCTGAACGTGCCCGACGGAAGGGCTGTCATCGCGTCGACGGCGAAGTGCGCAAGTGGTGAAAGACGGCGCAGCGTGTCTCATTGAGAGCCCGCAACGGCGGGCGACGCCATCGGCACATGCAATCGATCTGGCGGGATTCACTTCGCGCGTATCTTTGGGCCGGTGCCGTTTCGACGATCCGATCGCGAGTCGTGTGGAGTGACGGCCAGCGCAGAAGCCTGCGCGCGCTGTCGAGCTTGAGCGTCATCGCGTCCGGCGAATGCGATTCCCTGATCATGGATCCAGCGTGGTTACCGCTTGCCGCGCACCACCGCATCGGCCTGAAGGACGGACTCTCATCGAACGCCCACGCGGTGCGCTGAAAACCAGTCGATCGTTTTCATCAATCCTTCATCCATCGAAGTTCCGGCGCGGAAGCCGAACCGCTGCGCCGCTCGCGTCACATCCAGCCTCCGCCGCGGCTGGCCATTGGGCTTCGTCACATCCCATTCGAGGTCGCCTGCGAATCCGGTCTTCGCCGCAATCATTGTGGCCAGGTCGCGGATGGAGATCTCTTCATCGCGACCGAGGTTCACCGGCTCGGCGCCGTCATAAAGCTCGGAGGCGCGCACAATGCCGTCCGCCGCATCTTCGACATAGAGAAACTCGCGCGTCGGCGAACCGTCCCCCCACAGAGTCACCGAGCGCTCCCCTCGTTCCTGCGCGTCGATGAACTTCCGGATCATCGCCGGAATCACGTGACTGGTCTCGAGATCGAAGTTGTCGCGCGGCCCGTAGAGGTTCACCGGCAGGAGATAGACGCCATTGAAGCCGTACTCGTCTCGATACGACTGCAATTGCACGAGCAGCGCTTTTTTCGCAATGCCGTAAGGCGCGTTCGTCTCCTCCGGGTAACCGTTCCAGAGATCGTCTTCGTGAAACGGAACCGGAGTGAATTTCGGGTACGCGCAGATGGTGCCGAGGCAGACGAGCTTCTCGACGCCGGCGCGGCGCGCTTCCTCGATGAGGTGAATGCCCATCACCGCGTTTTCGTAAAAGAATTTCCCGGGATGCACGCGATTCGCGCCGATCCCGCCCACCACCGCCGCTGCGTGAATGACGAGGTTCGGTTTGTGACGGGCGAGGTAGTAGCGAACGGCTTGCGGCTTGCGGAGGTCGAGCTCGGACGCGCGCGGCGCCAGGATGGCCTCCGGCTGCTCGCGCTCCAGTCGCGCGCGGATGAATCCGCCGAGAAATCCCCCGCCGCCTGTGAGAAAAACGCGCCGCGTTTTCCAGAAGTCCGTGCTCATCGCCTCGCACTCAGATGCTGCTCGTCGCGCGCGAGCTCGAGGTCGTGATCGGTCATGAGGACCACCAGCTCTTCGAAGGTCGTGGCTGGCGTCCAGCCCAGCACCTCCCGCGCCTTCGACGCATCCCCCAGCAGCAACTCCACCTCGGTCGGCCTCAAGTAGCGCGGGTCGATCTCGACGAGCACGCGATCGGTACCGCGCTCGACGCCGCGCTCCTGCAGGCCGCTGCCCTGCCACTCGAGCTCGATGCCTGCGCGGCGGAACGAACGCTCGACGAATTCACGAACCGTATGCGTGCTGCCGGTGGCGACGACGTAATCGTCGGGCTGTTCCTGCTGCAGCATTCGCCACATCGCCTCGACGTAATCCTTCGCGTAGCCCCAGTCGCGCTGCGCGTCGAGGTTGCCGAGGTACAGACGGTCCTGCAGGCCGACGACGATGCGTCCGACCGCGCGCGTGATCTTGCGCGACACGAACGTCTCGCCGCGCCGCGGCGACTCGTGATTGAAGAGAATGCCGTTGACCGCATACAGGCCGTACGCCTCGCGATAATTCACCGTCAGCCAGTATGCGTACACCTTGGCCACGCCATAAGGACTGCGCGGATAGAACGGCGTGCGTTCGGTCTGTGGCACTTCGTGGACGCGGCCGAACATTTCCGACGACGAGGCCTGATAGATGCGCGGCCGGATCTGCAATTCGCGAATCGCCTCGAGGAGACGCGCGGCGCCGAGGCCGGTAACTTCACCCGTGTACTCGGGCGTGTCGAACGAGACTTTCACGTGGCTCTGTGCGCCGAGGTTGTAGATCTCGGCGGGATCGACGATGCGCAGGATGCGATTGAGCGACGACGCGTCATTGAGATCGCCGTAGTGGAGGAACAGGCGGACGTCTTCCTCGTGCGGATCCTGGTAGATCGGATCGATGCGCTGCGTATTGAAGGTCGACGACCGGCGCACGATGCCGTGCACCTCGTAGCCTTTCTCCAGCAGCAGCTCGGCCAGATACGAGCCGTCCTGCCCCGTAATGCCTGTGATGAGTGCTCTCTTGCGCGTCATGTCAGCTCACCCGGTAATACTCGCGATACCAGTCCACGAAACGTCCGATGCCTTCGCGCAACGGTGTACGCGGCCGGAATCCAACGCCCTGTTCCAGTTCGGAGACGTCAGCCATGGTCGAGGTAACGTCACCCGGCTGAATGGGCAGGAAGTTCATCTGCGCCTTCTTACCGAGGCATTCCTCGAGCATGGCGATGCAGTCGAGCAGCAGCACGGGCATGTTGTTGCCGATGTTGTACACGCGATACGGCGCCGCGCTGGTGGCGGGATCGGGATCATTGCCGGTCCATTCCGGATTCGGCTGCGCAGGACGATCCGCGACACGCACCACTCCTTCGACGATGTCGTCGACATACGTGAAGTCGCGGATCATCTGTCCGCGGTTGAAGACCGGGATCGGCTCGCCGGCGAGAATGCCGCGCGTGAATTTGAAGAGGGCCATGTCGGGACGGCCCCACGGACCGTACACGGTGAAGAAGCGCAGGCCCGTGACCGGGAGCCGGAACAGATGCGCGTAGGTGTGCGCCATCAGCTCGTTGGCCTTCTTCGTCGCCGCATACAAAGACACGGGGTGATCGACGTTCTGATGTTCGGAGAACGGCTGTTTCGTGTGCGCGCCGTAGACGGAGCTGGACGACGCGAACACGAGATGCTCGACGCCGTGATGCCGGCAACCCTCGAGGATGTTCAGAAATCCGCTGATGTTGCTGTCGGTGTACGCGTGCGGATTCTCGAGCGAGTAACGCACGCCGGCCTGCGCTGCGAGATGGATCACCACCTCTGGCTTGACACGCACGAACAGCGCGGCCACGGCGTCGCGATCGGCGATGTCGAGGCGCTCGAACGAGAAGTTCGGATACGCGCGCAATCGCTCCAGCCGCGCGTGCTTGAGCGAGACGTCGTAATAGTCATTGACGTTGTCGACGCCGATGACTTCATCGCCGCGCTCGAGCAGGCGCATCGAGGTGTGGTAGCCGATGAAACCGGCCGCGCCGGTGACGAGGATCTTCATTGCAGACAGGCTTCGCCCCCTTCGGTATACAAACCGACGATTCCGACGATCGAGCTGGTCGCCCGCATGCGTTTCATTCGCTTGCCTGACACCGCGGCGTTTCCGCGGCGTGCCCGGGGCGATTCCGGGCTAAGTCGTTCTTCTCGCCGCCTCGTTCATCCTCACCTCGGCGGTCAATCGTTCGATCTCCGCCGCGATGTCGTCGTATTCGGCGATCTTGCGGCGCAGAAAGGAGTACGTGACGTTGATCTTTTCTTCGATGCCCTTGCGCGTGAGGATGTACGCGTACGCGGACTTGTTCCTGCTGTTCTTGAAGTTGCGCGCCTTGACCAGTCCTTTTTCCATCAGCGCGTGCAGGCAGTAGTTCACCTTGCCGAGACTGATGCCGAGGGCGGAGGCGAGCTCGCGCTGGCTGGCGTCGGGATGATCGGCGAGATGCGTGAGCAGGCGATAACGGACTTCGTCGGTCAGGACGTGGCTCATGCTGCGTTCAACTGTTGAACGCGGATTAGACATGAAGCGCACGGCGCGTTGCAAGCGAGCCCCCGCGCCGGGTGGGGGCCGCCCCTCATCCGCCCTCGCACGGCTAGCGCACGCGGCGCAGGACTTCGCGGTCGAACTCCACCGAGACGGCCTGGCGCAGAAGGCTGATCTGCACGATGAGGCGATCGTGTCCTTTGCCGCGCACGACCACGCCGTGGTATCCGGCGAACGGTCCGCTTTCGATGTGAACGGGCTGCCCGGGCGCGAGCTCGTGATACGTCTTGAGCGACGCGCCGGCGAGCTGCAACTGGCGCAATTGCGCGAGCTCCGCGCCCAGCTCGTGCTGATCGGCGACGTCGATCAGATTGGCCACGACGTTGCTGCGCCACAGCAGATCGCGCTGTGTCGTGGGCGCACGATGGAACACATAGCCCGGGAACAGCGGTAAATGCGACGTCAGCGTCCGACCGCCGCTCCTCCGTTTCGTTTCCGTGAGCGGCAGATAGAACGGGACGCCGCTTTCGGCGAGATGACGCGCCAGGACTTTCTCCTGGCGGCTGCGTACGTGCGCGACTCCCCACGGGAAATCGCCCGCCGCGAGCGTGAACAGGTCCGCGGGCAAAATGTCGATTTCGCGCGGCAGAAGGGGCATGCGGCACGCGCCACTACCGCCGCGTTCCAGCCGATATTCCTTTGATGCGCTCGGCTTGACTGCGCCGGACTGCGCTGCGATGCTGTGCGCCGAATCCAGGAGAGTAAGAGATCTGAATGCCTGAAACGCACCACGAACCGGCGGTAAGCGAGCGCCCGGAGCCGCCCATTACCCTAAGCCATCTGTTCCGTGTTCTCCGCGCGTATCTGCCGGTCATCCTCATCTCGCTGGCCGCAGTCGTGGTCGGATACCTGCTGGTCGCCGTGACCGTCTACGTCCTGGTGCCGTCGCAGCGAGTGACGACGCTTTCGTTCCGCCTCGAATTCGAGGGAGCCGAGCGCGGCGAATATCCGAACGGTACGAAATTCTCGAGCGCGGAGATCCTCTCCACGCCGGTCCTGCTGAAGGTCTACAAGAACAACGATCTGTCGCGGTTCACGACATTCACCAAGTTCGCGAACTCGATGTTCGTGCTCGAGTCGAACGCGGCGCAGGAAGCGCTGGCGCGCGACTACCAGGCGCGCCTGAGCGATCCGCGACTGACGAGCGTCGACCGCGAGCGCATCCAGCGCGAGTACGAACTGAAACTGGAGAGCCTCAGCAAGGATCAGTACGCCCTGCACTACCTGCACAAGGGACGCAGGGACGTCATCCCCAACGTGCTGATCCGCAAGGTGCTGCACGACACGCTGAAGGAGTGGACCCAGTTTGCGGCGAACGAGAAACACGTGCTGCTGGTTCGCGTGCCGGTGCTCTCGCCGGACATGGTGCAGACCTCGCGCATCGAAGACGGCAATCCGGTCATGGCCGCGGAGATCCTTCGCGCGAAGATCCTGCGCATCATGTCCAACATCCATCAACTGCGTCTGTTGCCGGCAGCGGAACTGATCCGGTCGAAGACGGAGGCGTTGTCGCTCAACGACATCCAGATCCGCCTCGACGACATCGTCCGTTTCCGGCTCGAGCCGCTCGTGCACTCGATCTCCGCCTCCGGTTTCGACGACCGCATCAACACGATCCGGTTTCTGGAGACGCAGCTCGCCTACGACGAGCGGTTGCTCAACGCGCAGAAGCAGATCGCCGAGGCGTCCCAGAAGACGATGATGATGTACAGCAACGGGCGGATCGACGAACCGGGCAGGACGATCGACGGGCGAACGCCGGCCGCGCAACGCGAGGACAACAACGCCACCCGTCCCGAGACGGTGATGCCGCAGCTCAGCGAGACGTTCATCGATCGCCTGATCCAGATCACCTCACGCTCCGCGGACCACGATTTCCGCCAGAAGTTCGCGCAGGAGTACCGCCGCGAAGCAGTGGCGGTGGTGCCGCTCGAACAGGCCGTTTCGTACGACCGCGCGGTGCTCGACCTCGTCCGGCGCGGCGGAGCCGGCGGCAACATCACGCGCGAGGCCGTGGAGAGTCAGATCAACGCCACGCGCGAGGAAGTCCGCCGCCTGGTCGTCGAGATCCGCGAGATCTACGAGTCGCTCTCCGCGAACCTCAACCCCTCGACGGCGCTCATGACCGTGACCGGCTCGACGTCGCGCGTCGAGCGCACCATCAGCATCAAACGCCTCGGCCTCTACGGCCTGCTGACCATGCTGCTCTCGCTGCCGGTGATCATCTTCTCGTGCCTCATCCACAACCGCGTGCGCGAAGAGGAAGAGTCGGAGGAAGCGTAAACGTCAGCGCTTGCGGAGCGCGAACCGCCATACTCCCGCGACCAGCGCGCCGAACACGAAGCCGCCGACATGCGCCCACCAGGCGATGCCGGCGACTTCCTGCACGCGCCGCGCGGACTCGAGTGAAAGGAAGCCGTTGAAGAACTGCATGCCGAACCACACCGGCAGGAAGACCACGGCGGGAATCTCGGCCATCGCCCAGTAAACGACCAGCGGGAAGAGCGTGACGATGCGCGCCTGCGGGCGCAGCACGAGAAACGCGCCGAGCAATCCGGCGATGCTTCCCGACGCGCCGATCGACGGAATCGTCGACTGCGGAAAAAGCACGGTGTGAGCGAGACTGCCCGCCGCACCGCACGCAAGATAGAAGAGGAAGTAGCGCAGGTGTCCCATCACCTCTTCGATCGCATCGCCGAAGACCCACAGATAGATCATGTTGCCGGCGAGGTGTACGAAGCCGCCATGCAGAAAGAGCGACGTCACCAGCGTGATCGCTACTTCCCACGGGCGGTAATGAAACGCGCCCGGATCGACGAGCCGCGCGGGGATGTAGCCGAACGTGAGGATGATCCGCTCGGTCATCGAGCCCATGAGGAGCTGCGCGAGGAAGAAGGTCGCGTTCGCGACCACGAGCGTGCGATTCACCACCGGCACGCGATGGCGCTCGAGGGTGTGCCGGAGGGGAATCATGCCCGTTGCGGGTCCGCGCGCCGCACGCGAACAGTCGCAGAGTCGCAGAGTCGCAGAGTCTCAGAGGGTAGGGGGCTGCGGTCACGCCAATGGCCTGAAATCCGTCTGAGACTCTGCGACTCTGCGACTCTGCGACTCGTCATCGCAGTGCCGTCTCAATCTCTCGCACGACTGCCCGGATCTGCTCCTCCTTCAGCTCGGGGAAGATCGGAATGGCCAGCGTCGATTCGGCGGCGAGCTCGGACTCCGGATAGCGGTCCTGCGCGCCCGGGACGTCCTTGAAGCACTCCTGCTGCGGAAGCGTCAGCGGGTAATACACCTCGCAACCGATGGCGGCGCTCTTGAGCTGCTCCATCACGCGATCGCGCGTTGCGCGTCCGTCCGCGAAACGGATGATGAACTGGTTGTAGATGTGACGGCGGCGCTGCAGTTCCTCCGGCAGGATCACGCGATCTCCAACGCCCGCCGCCGCAAACTCGCGGCGATAGATGTCGGCATTCCGGCGGCGTCCCTCATGCCACGACTCGAGCAACGGCAGTTTGATGTGCAGCATCGCCGCCTGCAGCGCGTCGATGCGGAAGTTGCCACCCACCGCGTGATGAAAGTACTTCGGCCGCATGCCGTGTACGCGGTAGTCGATGAGTTTCAGCGCCAGCGCATCATCGTTCGTCGTGATCGCACCGGCATCGCCGAATGCGCCGAGGTTTTTCGAGGGGAAGAAGGAGAAGCAGCCGATCGTGCCGATGGTGCCGGCGCGGCGGCCGTTGTATTCCGACCCCACCGCCTGCGCCGCATCTTCGATCACCGGAATGCCGCGTGCACTTGCGATCGCCAGAATCTCATCCATCGGCGCGCATTGTCCGTACAGATGCACCGGCATGATCGCTTTCGTGCGCGGCGTGATTTTTTCCTCGATGCGGCGCGGGTCGATGTTGTAGTCCACGAGGTCGATGTCGACGAACACCGGCACCGCGCCGAGTCGCGACACGACACCCGCCGTCGCGAAAAAGGAGTACGCGGGAACGATCACCTCATCCCCCACTCCGACATCGAGCACCATCAATGCTTCCAGCAGCGCGTCAGTTCCCGACGAAACGCCCACGGCATGTCTGGTCTGGCAATACGCCGCGAAGTCGCGCTCGAAGTCGTCGACGCGTTTGCCGAGGATGAAGAGCTGCGATTCATAGATCTCCGCGGTCACGCGCAAGGCTTCGTCGCGGATGGCGGCATACTGCTGTTTGAGGTCCAGTAGAGGAATGGCCATGACGGCGCGAATCATAGCCCGGGAGCCGTTTTGGACGCCCGGCGCAGCGCAGCCGTATCACGAACGCCTCATAAGCTTCATTTCCATCCACAATAATCGTTCTCCATTTTCGTTGGACAATTTCAGATCAGCCTCCGTATCTCCGGCCAACGAAACGCAGTACGACCTGAGGAGGCAACACATGAAGTTCCGGAATCTCATCGCTGCCGCAACCGTGGCGGCACTCACCGTCACCGCGCACGCGGCCACCATCATCGTTCCGGCCGCGGGCACCGGCGCCGGCGCCAACAACAGCCACTGGCAGAGCGAGCTCACGCTGCACAACGCCGCTCCGCGCGCCGTTCCCCTGTCCATCTCGTTCGTTCGCGGCACGACCGTCTTCGGTCCGGCGAACGTGGTGCTGCCGGCGCGCAAGACTGAATCGACCGCCGACATCGTCAAGAACCAGTTCGGCCTGAACAGCGCCACCGGCGCGATCGTCATCGGCGTCGCCGATCGTGAAGCGCGCAGCCTGGCGGTCACCTCGCGCACGTTCAACGTCTCGGCGAATGGCGAATTCGGCCAGGACATCCCGGCGGTCGACGCCACCGATGCGCTGCGCACCGGCGACATCGCCGCGCTCAACGGAGCGTCCGACATCGCCACCACGCGCTTCAACTTCGGCGTGTATGTGAGCGACGCGGCGAGCATCGATTGGGAGCTCGTCCGCGCCGACGGCACCGTCGCGGCGACGAAGAACGTGACTTACACCACCAACTCGCACGCGCAGTACAACAGCGGCATCGAAACCCTTCTCGGCGCCGAGCCGCAGGACAACGACACCGTCCATGCGCACGTGAAGAGCGGCCGCGCGATCTTCTACGGCAGCGTGATCAACGCGACTGGTGACCCGTCCTTCGTCCCAGGCATTCGCACGCGCGAGGACATCACCATCAACTTCACCGGCGTCGATCTCGACGAGAACGGCTCGATCGACGTACGCGACAACGACGGCGACGGCGTGCTCGACACGCCGGTGCGGATCACGCGCTCGCTCTTCCCGAACTACTTCAACGTGATCGCTGAGGGCGAGTTCGGCGAAGCCGTGACGCTCGAGCTCGTGTCGGCTCCCGGCCACACGGAGCTCCTCGATGGAAACACGCTGATCGTCATCGCCGGCGCCGACGTGACCGGCAACTCGGGCGAGATCGTGCTGAAAGCGACGTTCGAGGGATCCTCGCAGTTCATCACCATCCCCTTGGCGTTCCGCTAGAAGCGGTCCCTCGGGTTTCTCGGAGTTCCTCGGGTCCCTCGGAGTGGCGCCACCACCCCGAGGAACTCCGAGGAACCCGAGGAACCCGAGGAACTACCCGAACTTGACTTTCGCGAACCTGCGCTTCCCCACCTTCAGCAGGTACGTCTTCCCGGCCGTGGCTTCGAGCGTGTGACGCGTCGTCTCGACCTTCACCTCGTCGACCAGCACGCCACCTTGAGCGATCAGACGCTGCGCGTCCTTGTTGCTCTCGGCGAGCTTCGCGGACGTGATCACCTTGGTCAGCAACTGCGGCTCGTCACTCGCGGGCAACGTCGTTTCCTCGATGTCGGTTGGAGCCTGACGTTCGCTGAACACGCGCCGGAACTCCATCTCCGCCGACTCGGCCGCGGCCTCGTCGTGAAAGTCGCGGATGATCGACTTCGCCAGCGTCTTCTTCGCTTCCATCGGATGCACTTGGCCGGACTCGACGCGCTGGCGTTGCTCGGCCACCCGGGCCGGCGTGAGATCGGTGCAGAGCAGGTAGTACTTCCACATCAGGTCATCGGAGATCGACATGACCTTGCCGAAGATCGAGCCTGGTTCTTCATCGATGCCGATGTAATTGCCGAGCGACTTCGACATCTTCTCGACGCCGTCCAGTCCTTCGAGCAGCGGCATCGTCAGTACGACCTGTGGCTCCTGCCCGTACTCGCGCATGAGATCGCGTCCGACGAGCAGGTTGAAAAGCTGATCGGTGCCGCCCATCTCCACGTCGCATTTCAGTGCGACCGAGTCGTACCCTTGCGACAGCGGATAGAGCAGCTCGTGCAGCGCGATTGGCTGGTGTGCGTCGAAGCGCTTGCGGAAGTCGTCGCGCTCGAGGATCCGCGCGAGCGTGTACTTGGCGGCGAGCTTGATCATCCCTTCGGCGCCGAGCGCGCCGAGCCATTCCGAGTTGAAACGCACCTCCGTCGTTTCCGGATCGAGGATCTTGAAGACCTGGCGACGGTACGTTTCGGCGTTCGCCATGATCTCTTCGCGCGACAGCGCCGGCCGCGTCGCCTTCTTGCCGGTCGGATCGCCGATCATCCCGGTGAAGTCGCCGATCAGAAACACCACGCGATGTCCGAACTGCTGGAAGTGCCGCATCTTGCGGATCACAACCGTGTGGCCGAGGTGAATGTCGGGCGCGGTGGGGTCGAAACCGACTTTGACCGTGAGCGGTTTGCCGCGCGAGATCTTCGCCTTGAGATCGTTCTTCTCGATCAGATCGACCGAGCCCTTGGCGAGATATTCGAGTTGTTCGTCGAGGGTCATGGCGCGGGATTCTAACGTTCAGCGCCGCAGCCATTGCTGAAACATCAGCAGCCGCCACAACACCGGTTCGTGTCCCGGCACCGGGCCGTCGTTCCACACGTGCTGCAGCGTCGCCGGATCGAGCCAGCCTTCGTCCGCGATGCGGCGCGCGTCGATCAGCGACGCGGCCCACTCGCGCAGCGGCCCCGCGAGCCACGCATCGATCGGCAAACCGAAACCCTGCTTGTCGCGATCAACCATCTCGGCCGGCAGGAACTTGCGCAGCAGCTTTCGCAGGATCCACTTCCCGCGCGTGCCGCGAATCTTCATCGACAGCGGCAGCGACCACGCCAGCTCGACGACACGGTGATCGAGCATCGGCTCGCGCACTTCCAGGCTCACGGCCATGCTCGCGCGGTCGACTTTCGCAAGGATGTCGTCGGGCAGATAGCTGATCGCGTCGAGGTACATCATCAGCGTGGCCGGATCGTCGAGGCGCGGCCAGCGGTTGCGCGCCGTGAGCTGTGCCGGCCGCGATTGCGCGCCGATGACGAGGATCATTTCCGCCGCGACCTGCTGTTGGAAAAGCGTGAGCGGATCGTCGATGACGAGCGCGTCGCCAAGGCCGCGCAATCGCGCGCTGAAGTTCTGGCGCGAGGGGAAGCGCGATACGGCGCGCAGCATCTGACCGAGAGGCCGCCGCAGCGAACGCGGCACACGCGCGACGCGATCGGTGACGCGGCGGCCGAGGAAGTAGCGGTGATAGCCGCCGAACAGCTCGTCGGCGCCGTCGCCGGAGAGCGCTACTGTCACGTGCTGCCGCGCCATGCGCGACACGAGATAGGTCGGAATCGCGGATGAGTCGCCGAGCGGTTCGTCGTACAGCGTCGCGATCAGCGGCACGAGATTCAGCGCTTCTTTCGCATCGATGATCGCTTCGGTGTGGCGGGTGCCGAGGTGCCGGGCGATGGCGGCGGCGAAGGGGGCTTCGCTCGGCATGCCGGCGAAACCGATGGTGAACGTCGACACCGTTCCGACTTCGCGCATCATCAACGCAGCGATCAGCGGCGAGTCGATGCCGCCGGATAAAAACAAGCCCAACGGCACGTCGGAGATCAGTCGCAGACGGACGGAGTCCGCGAGCAGCGCTTCGATCTCCGCCACCGCATCGTCCTCATTGCCCCGAAACTGGTCCGCGTTTCCTTCGGCGACGCGCGGCGCATCCCAGTACGTGCGCGATTGCGTCGCGCCGATGGCGCTGAACGTGACGATCGTTCCCGGCATCAACTTGGCGATGCCGGCATAGATCGAGTACGGCGCGGGCACGTAGCCGAAGCGGACGTAGAGCGCGAGCGCACCACGATCGATTTCTGTTTCGCCGAGCGCTTTCAGTTCCGACGCGAACGTCACGCCTTCGGCTGTCGCCCGGTAGTACAGCGGCTTCACGCCCATGCGATCGCGGACGAGAGACAGCGTGCGTTCGACGCGGTCCCAGAGCGCGAACGCGAACATGCCGATGAAACGCTGCACCGCTGCATCGAGACCCCATTCCTCGATGCACGCCAGCATCACTTCCGTATCTGAGTGTCCGCGATAGTCGCGCGGTCCGAGCTCGTCGGCGAGCCGGCGATGGTTGTACACCTCGCCGTTGAACACGAGCACGTAGCGGCCGCTCGCGGACACCATCGGCTGCGCGCCCGCGTGCGAGAGATCGACGATGGACAGCCTGCGGAAGCCGAGCGCGATGCCGGCATCGGCGTCGGTGAAGACGCCTTCGTCATCGGGACCGCGATGCCGGAGCGCATCGGCCATCTGCAGCGCGCGCGACCGCAGCGATTCCCCGTTGCCGCCTGCGAAGTCCCACACTCCGGCGATGCCGCACATGGAGCGGCGCTCAGGACGGGAGCGGGCCCCAGAGCAACGTCAGGTCGATCTCGATGTCGGCGAGTGGCTCGATCCGCGCGGTCGGTTCCTCTCCGAAGGTACCGAGGAGAAACCATCCCGCACCCTCCAGTCGAAACGCCTCGATCGTCTGCTGCTCCGGTTCCACGATCCACATGTATTGCACGTCGGCGCGAGCATAGAGCGGCATTTTCTTCAGCCGGTCGATCCGGCCATTCGATGGGGACGTGACCTCGCAGACCCAGTCCGGCGAAATCGAGAAGATGTGGTTCTTCGGGATCTCCGGCATCCGCTCCTTACGCCATCCGGCGAGGTCCGGAACGAGCACGTTTCTGCCGAGATGAAGCTCCGGCTCATCGAGGATCCACCATCCGCCGGGACCGTTGACGCCGAGTTGAAACGGCGGAAGGAAAAGGCCACCCAATACCGATGCTGCAAGCGTGTGCGGTCCTGCCGGTCGCGGCGAAGCGTACAACTCCCCATCGATCAACTCCCCGACCATGTTCTCGGGCAGCCGGATCAGATCCTCGTACGTCGCATGCTCGCGTACTCGTGCGGCCATCGCTCCATTATAGTTCCCGGCGATGAAGCACCTCGCGCTCGCACTTCTTCTTGCCACCAGCGTCCTCGGGACCGAGCGGACCGACATGCGCGTCGACATCCTCATCACCGGCGGCACGGTCGTGACGATGGCGGGACCGAACATCGAGCGCGGTTCCGTGGCGATCCTCGACGGCGCGATCCTCGATGTCGGTCCGTCGTCGGACATCGACCGCAAGTACACGGCGAAGACAGTCATCCGCGCGGGCGGACACGCGGTCGTCCCGGGCTTCGTCAACGCGCACACGCACGTGCCGATGACGCTGTTCCGCGGCATCGCCGACGACCGCGAGCTGATGGACTGGCTGACGAACTTCATCTTCCCCGCCGAAGCGAAGAACGTCGATCGCGAGTTCGTGAAGTGGGGCACGCGCCTGGCCGCGGCCGAGATGATCCGCTCCGGCACCACCACGTTCGCGGACATGTATTACTTCGAGTCCGACATCGCGCGCGAAACGAAAGCCGCCGGCCTGCGCGGCGTCCTCGGCGAAACGCTCATCGACTTTCCCGCGCCCGACAACAAGACGTGGGACGCGATGATCGCGTACATGCGCGACTACGCGCGGCAGTGGAAAGGCGACCGCCTGATCACGCCCGCGTTTGCGCCACACGCGCCGTACACGGTCTCGAAGGAGCACCTGCAGCAGGTGCGCGCGTTGGCGACGGAGCTCGGCATCCCGATCCTGATCCACGTCAGCGAGACGAAGGACGAGTTGCGCCAGGTTGCCGAAAAGCAGAATGGCATGACCCCCGGTGCCTATCTCGACTCGATCGGTTTCCTCGGCGACGACGTCGTCGCCGCGCACGGCGTGCATCTCACCGCGGATGAGCTGCGCACGTTCGCCGCGCGCAAAACCGGCGTGGCGCATTGTCCGGAATCGAACCAGATGCTCGCCTCGGGCGTCGCGCCCGTCGTGGACATGATCAAGGCGGGCATGGAAGTCGGTCTCGGCACCGACGGTCCCGCCGGGTCGAACAACAACCTGGACATGCTCGAGGAGATGGCCAGCGCCGCGCGATTGCAGAAAGTGATGCGCGGCGATCCGCAGGCCATCAGCGCGCGCGAAGTGCTCCGCCTCGGCACCATCGGCGGCGCGCAGGTCCTCGGCCTCGCCGACAAGATTGGCACGCTCGAGCGCGGCAAACGCGCGGACGTCGTGATCATCGATCTGCACCAGACGAAAACGCAGCCGGTGTACTCGGTCGAATCGGCGATCGTCTACGCGGCGTCGGGCAATTCCGTCGTGACGACGATCGTCGATGGCAAGATCCTGATGCGCCATGGAAAAGTACTGACGGTCGACGAAGACGAGACGATGGCGAAAGCGAGGGAGTATCGCGACAAGGTGCTCGCGAGCCTGAAGAAATAGCGCGACGTGCCGCGATCCATGCGTCGATCTCTTCCCCTTCTTCTTCTCGCTCTCCTTTCGTGTGCTCCCGCGACGCCACCACCCGCGGCGGTACCGGGGCAGGCGCAACTCGCGGCCAACGCGACCGCGCGGCGCGTCGTGCTGATGTCGTTCGACGGACTCGGCGCCGATGCGCTCGCGCGGCAACAGAACCTGCCGGCGTTCGAGCGGCTCGCGCGCGAAGGTGCTTCGGCGCGCGTGATCAACGTCAACCCCACACTCACCGCACCGACGCATGTCGCGATGCTTACCGGCGCCGATCCGCAACGGACCGGCATCGTGTCGAACCGCTTTCATCTGCGCGGCACGCCCGTCGAGGAGACGGCGCGCGGGATGATGCTGGATCCCGACGTGGAATCGCTGGTCGAAGCTGCGCGCCGGCAGGGAAAACGCGTCGGCGCAGTTTCGTTTCCAACGATCGACAACAAGACGCCGCGACGCACCACGGACTTTGGATTCGCATGGACAATGCCGCTCGTGCCGGCGCGCATCGTCAATCTGAAACGCGGGGACTTCAAGCGCGAATGGGTGCCACCGGGGTGGACCGATCGTCCGCAGCGACGCCGCTCGTACAGTCCGATCCAGCGCGCGCGTGTCGAGTGGGGCTTCCGTCTCGACGTTTTCCTCGTCGCGTACGACACGACCGACGATTCGCGCGAGAACTACGACGCCTACTTTGTCGAAGCGGGCGAGAGTGAGATCACGCCGGACGCGCGCGGATGGTTCGCGCTCTCCGCGCAATCAGCGGATGGGCTGCGCGGATCGTGGTCGAAGTTCTTGCGCACATCGCCGTCGCTCGACGTGACCATTTACTGGGGTGCGATCTCGCGCAACGAGGCCTGGCCGGAATCGTTTCGCGCGATGCTCGACAACGAGGTTGGCTTCTGGCCCGGCGAGCCCGATGATGATCTCGCGAGCGACACAGCCACGTTCATCGAGCAGATGGACCGGCTCGCCGATTTCTACACGCGCGCGCAGACGACCACCATCGCGCGCGAGAGATTCGATCTTCTCCTGATGTACCACGCCGGGATCGATCAAGCCTCCCACCAATTCCTCGGCACACCGGACGGTGATGCTGTGATCCGCGCGGCGTTCGTGTCGGCGGATCGCGCGGTGGCCGCGATCGCGGAAGCGCTCGACCCCGATGATGCGCTCGTCATCACCGGCGATCACGGACTGCTGCCGGCTACGCGAGAGGTGCGGATCAACGCGCTCCTCGCCGAGCGTGGATTCGCGCCGCGCTGGCGTGCATACACGTCGGGCGTATTGGCGCATCTGTATCGTTTCGATGGCGATGACGATTCTGATGCGGTCGCAGCGATGCTCGAGAACACCGGCATGTTCGAGCGCGTTGAGAAGAAGAGTGCAACGTCGCATCGCAACTCCGGTGACATCATCGCGTGGGGCTTTCCCGATGTCGCGTTACTCGCGGACGACATCACGGCGAGGGATGCGGGCCAGCACGGCGCGTTGAACACGCATCGCGAGCTCCACCCACCGCTGTTCGCGATCGGCCGCGGCGTGCGTGCCGGAGTGCTGGGTGAGACCGCGCAGACGGAGATCGCACGATTCGTCGCGGAACTGTTAGGAATTGAATTGGGCCGATCTGGAGCGACGGGCTCTTAGCCCGTCGAATTGCGCGTCGACGGGCTGAGAGCCCGTCGCTCCAGACGGCTGGAATTGCGCTAGTACTCGTCGTAAATCTGCGGAAACTTCCAGCGCGCCTCGCGCAGCTCTTCCTCGATGATCTCCTGCTCCGGCGCATCCGCGAGCTGCGGCGCGTCCCAGTTCGCCATCCACATCGGGTTCATGTACGGCAACACCGCGAGGTGCTGGAGACGATAGGGAAGACCGCGCGCTTCCATCCGTTCGTTCAGGTACGCAACGACGTCTTTAGAGGTGGGGATGTTCATTCGATGTCCAGCTCTTTCATCTTCGACGTAAGCGCGCGCGGGGAGATGCCGAGGAGCTCGGCGGCGGCGTTTCGGGAGGGGGTGCGGGCGAGTGCGTCGACGATCTTCATGCGCTCGATGATGCGGGTCGCGCGCCCGGTAGCGTCGTCGAGTGTGCCGGTGAGATCGAGCGCCTCGCGCAATCCGTCGGCGGCCGCGGTGGTCGTCGGCAGCGCGAGATCGCGCGGCTCGATCGTGTCGTGGTCGCAGAGGATGGCCGCGCGCTCGATGTAGTTCTGCAGCTCCCGAATGTTCCCCGGCCAGTCGTACGCGCGCAGCAGCGTGCGCGCTTCGTCGCTGATGCGCAGTCCCGGACGGGCCAGCTCACGCGCGAAACGCTGCAGAAAAAAGTCGATCAGCGCATCGATGTCTTCGCGCCGCGCGCGCAGCGGCGGAATGGTCACCGGAAACACGTTGACGCGGAAGTAGAGGTCGTCGCGGAACGTGCCGCGCTTTACAGCCTCTTCGAGATTGCGGTTGGTCGCACAGATGATGCGCACGTCGGCCTCGATGGAGACGTTGCCGCCGATGCGCTCGAAGCGGCGCTCCTGCAACACGCGCAACACTTTCGATTGCACCGCGATGTCGAGCTCCCCGATCTCGTCGAGGAAGATCGTGCCGGTGTCAGCCAGCTCGAACTTGCCGAGCTGCCGCGCGCTCGCGCCGGTGAATGAGCCCTTCTCGTGGCCGAACAGCTCGTTCTCGATGAGCGTGGCCGGAATGGCCGCGCAGTTGAGCGCGACGAACGGGCGGTCGCGGCGCGGCGAGAGTTGATGAATCGCGCGCGCGAAGAGCTCCTTCCCGGTTCCCGATTCGCCCTGCAAAAGAACGGTCGAATCGGTGGGCGCCACGCGCTGGATCGCATGCGAGACTTCCACGATGCGCGGCGAATCGCCGACGATCGCGGGCAGTCGATACTGCTTCTGAAACTCTTCCTTCAGCAGCAGGTTTTCGTGGCGCAGCTCGCGATGCTCGCGGCAGCGGCGCAGCACGATCGACAGATGATCGAGATCGACCGGCTTCTGCACGAAGTCATGCGCGCCGAGCTTCATCGCCTCGACCGCGTTCTCGATGGTGCCGAACGCCGTCATGACGATCACGGGACAATCGGGATCGCTCTCCCTTGCCTGCCGCAACACGGTGATCCCGTCCGCGCCAGGCAAGCGGAGGTCGGTGAGCACGGCCACGTAGCGCCGTCCTTCCGCGAGCCAGCGCGTCGCGAGCGTGCCGGTCGACGCAACCTCCGCTTCGAAGCCATCCGCGAGAACGGCCTCACGCAGCATGTGCGCGAGCGATTCCTTGTCTTCGACGATGAGGACGCGTTTCATGGTCAGAGACCAAAATACGCGCGAATGCGCGAAAGCATCGACGCGTGATCATCGGGCGAGGCGACGCGGCGCGAGTCGAGCTTGTTCTGCCGCTCCATGACTTTCGCGGAGATCGCCGTGGCGAGATCGGGGATCTCGTGCATGAACGGCTGCAGCGCGTCGCGTGCAATCTCGAGCACGACGACGTCCGTGAGCGCGATGACATCCGCCGTGCGCCGCTCGCCCGTGAGCAGCGCCATCTCGCCGAATGAATCACCAGGGCCGAGCCGCGCAACTTCCGAGTCGTCCACGCGCACCGATACATTGCCGTCGTGAACGATGAACATCGAGTCGCCCTGCGCGCCGTGATTGAGGATCGTCTCGCCGCTCGAATACACGTGCACGCGCGAAGCGTCGGCGATCTTCTGCTGCACGTCGCGCGAGATCGGGGAGAGGATGTCGACGCGAGACAGACGACGCCGGATCGTGCCCGGCTCCGGCTGCAGCCGCTGCGCCGGCGGCGCATAGCGATGCATGGCGCGGATCGGTTCGCCGAGGGCGATGCCGTTGCGCCGCAGCGCGTACCAGACCGCTTTGCGGATGTCCGCGTCGATGCGATCGCGTTGCGAGTAGTCGGCGGTGAAGTATTTGATCTCGTACGTGAGCTGCCCTTCGACGAACCCGGCCAGGCGCGCGATACACGGCATCTCCTGCACGACCCCTTCGACGTGCGACGCGGCCTGGACGAGGATCGCGATCACGTTCGCGGGTGCGACATTCGCGTCGATGTTCAACGGCAGCACGCGCGCGTTGAAGTTGTTGCGCGGATAGACCTCCAGCCGGTCACGCGCGAGCATCGAGTTCGGCACGACGACGAGGTTGTTGTTGAACGTGCGCAGCCGTGTGCCGCGCCAGCGTACCGCTTCGACGATGCCGAAGTGTTCGCCGGAGCGAATGACGTCGCCGGGCGTGAAGCTGTTCTCGAGGTGGAGCGCGATGCCGGCAAAGAGGTTGCCGAGGGTTTCCTGCAGCGCGAGACCGAGCACCGCCGCGACGATGGTGCCCGTCGCGAGGAAGCCGGTGACGCTGCGATTGAAGATCAACGACACGGCGGATGCGAAGGCCAGCGTGTAGAGAACGATCGAGACGATCTCGCGCAACAGCGTCGGCGCGCTGACTTTGCCGCGCCGCGGCGTGAGCACGTCGAACGCGAGCAGGTCGATGAGGCGCACCGCGAACAACGTCAGCGGCACGCACGCGAGGAAGAGCAGGATGCGCAGCAGCGTCGCCGCCTTCTCCGTGTCTGCACCGGCCGCGGTCATGAGCGACGGGTTCTGTCGCAGGACCCCGTACATCCCCAACAGGATTCCGCCGAGGAAGAGAGGGAAGAAGAGCCGCGACCAGCGCTTCACTGCGCCCGGCTCCGCTTTCGCTCCCGCGTGAAGCGCACGAGATCGCGGATGCCCACGATCAGATGCAGCAGACCGACCCCCGACACGAAACCACGCACGAATGGATTATCGGCGATCATCCCTACGCCGAGGTTGCCGTGCAGCAGCGGATTCAGCGTCCAGATCGTCGTCCAGGGCACGATGAGGAAGAACAACCCCGCCTCCAGACAATAGAGGGCAAAGAAAAGCGGGACGGACATTCGCGCCGGATTGTATGAGAAACGGCGGGGACCCCTCATCCGCCTTCGGCACCTTCTCCCCTCGCTGAGGGGAGAAGGTTACCTCGGGTTCGTTTATTGGTCGCGCTTGATGCGGCCGCCGCCCTCGCGATTGCCGCTGCTGCCGCTGGATCGCGTCGAGCTGCCGGTGTTACTCGGCGGCGGCGGCGGCGGAGTGGCGCGCGGTGTCTCGCGCGACCCGCTGCTGCTGCGGCCGCTGGCCGAGCTGCGATCGCGGACCGTCGACGAGCGATCACGCTCTTTGCTGCCGGCGCTGCTGTTCTTGTCCGTGCTGCTCTCGCGCGGAACCACGCGAGCACCGACGCTGCGGTCGATCACGCGAGCCGGTACGTCGTTCGTCGAGCTGCCGGTCGTGCTGCCGCTAGAGGGTGTCTCGCGCTCCGTGTTGCGAATGCGACGGCGCCACGAGCTGGTGTCGCGCGGCGAACGCTCGCCGGTCGACGGTGCCGTCGAGGGTTGCGTGGACGAACCGCCGCGATCACCAGCGCGGTCGCGCCAGGTATTCGTATCGCGGCCGCTGCCAGTGCTCGTGCCACCGCTGATCGGCGCAACCGAGCCGCCGCCGATGGGAGCCACGCTGCCGCGGCCGATCGGAGCGATGCTACCGACGGGACGCGACGACGGACCGCTGGCGACTGCACCCGAAGCGCCATCGCGCGGACGTGCAATGCGGTCGCGAATGTTGCCGCCGACGTCGGGATCGCGGCGCACGAACGGCGTGAGGTCGGTCGGAGGCGCGCCGGTCTCGCGGCCAGTCAGGCGTCCGTCGAGACCGCGGCGCTTGATCGCATCCGCCGGATCGCGCAGCTCTTCACGCGTCATGCGTCCGCCGCCGCCGGCGATGGTCGCGTAACCATCGGGATGGCGAGCGAGACGCTGCTTGATGAGGTCCGTCTTCAACGCCGCGTGATCGACGCGGTTCGAGATCAGCACGCCTGAATCGACGAACGTCCACGGACGGAGATCGAAATCGTTCGTGCGCACGCGGCCGTACCAGCCGAAGCCATGCGACCAGCCGCGGTTGCGATACGGGTTGTACGCCCAGCTGTAGTACGAGCGATGGCAATCCCACCAACCCGCCGGCGCCCAGCCGACGTAGCTCGGGCCGTACATCCAGTAAACCCATGCAGGCGAGTAACCGTAGCCCGGCACCCACACCCAGCCGTAGCCCGGATCGTGTGCCCACCGGCCGTAGTGATACGGACCCCAGCCCCACGGATCGTACGAGACCCAGGTCAGCGAGCCATGACGGCTGTGATGCCAGTAGCCGTGATAGTACGGGCGCCAGCCAACGCTGACGAAGGGACGCCACGACCAGCCGATTCCCGACACCATGACCCAGCGGCCATAGGAGTCGAGATCGTCGGTCCAGTAGCCGAGGCGGCGGTCGACGTATTGATTCTCATAGCTGCCGAAGCGTTCGGCGCGCTTGAGGAACCAGCGCTCGAAGTCATCGGCCGCGGTGCGCTGATCTCCGATGAGATCGAACACGCCGGAATCGTCGATGGTGGCCGTTTCACCTTCGCGCAAACGCGTGGCGCGCGTCGGCGTGCGCACTTCGACGGTGCCATCGAACACGGTCACGCGATCGTTCCCGCGCGAATCGGTCTCGACCGAATACACGCCTTCGCGATCGGCAACGTAGCTGGCGTTGTCGGTGTCGAGGCGAACGTGCTCGCGTCCGATGTCGGTGCGATGCACGCCGACTTTGCCGTAGCGGAGCTCGATGACGGTCTCGTTCGACTCGCCCTCGTAGCTGTCGAGGATCGAGCGCAGACGCAGCGCGGTGGTGCGGTCGACGCCGAGGATGTTGCCGTCGGAGAGACGGATCTCGGCGCGGCCGCGGCGGGCGGTGATCACTTCGTCGCCCGGGAAGACCGGCAGATTGCGATGCGCTTCGATCTCGCGGCTGTCGTCACCCGATTTGACGACCGTCCCGCCATCGTCATACGAGATGTACGACTGGTGCTTCTCCTCGGCAGAAGCAACCGCGGCGATCAGGACTGTGAGAAGAATGGGAAGGAAGGCTTTTTTCATTGGGGCTTCTCCTGCAACCACTGCGCTCCGGTTGCGGTCCATGTGCCACGTACGGATGAGTATTCCGCGCGTGTTTTCAATCGCTTAGCTGTTGGGCGCGACAGGCTCGTGTCCTGATTCGGGGAAGCGGCGTCCTGAAATAGTGGCGCTGTGCCGCGGAAGTGGGCCAACGCAAATCGGGTCCGGACCCGTTAGGCCCGGCCGCCGGAGGCCCCTGGTCGTGCTCACGTCCCGTACGACAGCCGCGTTGCGAGAATGTCCGGTAACCCTGCCCGCAGGATCGTCGACTGCGTCTTCCCGATGTCGTACTCGACGCGGAAAAACTGCACGGACGGCTTGTCCGTGTCGATGATGATGCACGACGCGTTCGGGTTGCGATCGCGCGGCTGGCCGACCGAGCCGGGGTTGATCAGGTAGCGCAGTCCCTTGTCGAGACGCACATTCGCGTCTTCGCGCACCGCGAAGCCGCTCACGTTCATGTCCGGATCGATCGAGAACACGGCCGGCAGATGCGTGTGGCCGAAGAGGATGAAGCGCGCCGAATAGAGCGCGAGGATCTGCGCCGCGTGATGCACGTTGAAGACGTACTCGTCTTCGTCGTATGGCGAGCCGTGGCAGAGCATCGCTTCGTGATGCATGCGCGGGCCGACGGTGAGGTCGCGCAGGAACCTGCGATTCGGCGCGCTGAGACGTTCGCGCGTCCAGAGCGCGGCGGCTTTCGCGGCGTGATTGAAGCCTTCCGCGTCGTCGAGTCCCGCGGCCACGCGATCGTGATTGCCGCGGATGTAGACCTTCTTCCCTTTCAGGGTGCGCATCGTGTCGAGCACCTGATTGGGTTGCGCGCCGTAGCCGACGAAATCGCCGAGGCAGATGACGGAGTCGAACTTTTTCCTGCGGACGCGCGTGAGCACCGCGCGCAAGGCTTCCGCGTTCGCGTGCAGATCGCTGACGACAAGCGCTCTCATCGTGCCGACCTCCACGTCGAGCGGCGCGCGGATTCGAGCACGCTGCGCGGCAGCTCGAGCATCAGTTTCTCGGCGATCTGCGCGGGCGTGTCTTCCTCGCGAACGTCGATGGAGAGATCGGACATGCGGTAGTAGCGGATGCGATTCGCGTAGAGCTCGTGCGTCGCGACGTCGTCGGTGAAAAGCGGGCGATCGGCGGCCTTGTCGCCGACGCGCGCGCGCAGCAGCGCGTATGGCGCGGAGAGATAGACCGACAGTCCTTCCGACTGGATGAACTGCACGTTCTCATCGAACGTGAACGTGCCTCCGCCGGTGGCGATCACGGCGCCTTCGAGATGCTTCGTGGAGCGAAGCACGTCGCGCTCGCGCTTGCGAAAGTACGCCTCGCCGCGCTGCGCGAAAATCTCCTTGATCGACATTTTCTCCGCGGCTTCGATCAGCTCGTCGAGATCGAAGAACGGCGCGTCGATGCGGGCGGCGAGCTCACGCCCCACGGTCGTCTTTCCCGAGCCCATGAACCCGACGAGGTAGATCTTCATGCTGAAGGTCTATGAGGGTAGCACGCCCCCTCACCCGGCCTTCGGCCACCCTCGCCCCGCTGCCGCGGGACGAGGGCTGCAAGGCGCGCTCGTGGCGAGTAGCCTTCAGCCCTCCGCGAGGGGAGAAGGTGCCAAAGGCCGATGAGGGGCCCGGCGCTCACGTTACAACGTGAAGGTGTCCATGAACCGCGTGGAGATGTCGCCGCGGATGAACTTCTCGTTGTTGAGGATCGCGCGGTGGAGCGGGAGCGTGGTCTTCACGCCTTCGACCACGAACTGCTCCAGCGCGCGCCGGCCGCGGGCAATCGTGTCGAGGCGGTCCTTGCCGCGCACGATGAGCTTCGCGAGCAGCGAGTCGTAGTGAGGCGGGACCACGTAGTCGCGATAGATGTGCGTATCGACGCGCACACCCGGACCGCCGGGCAGATGCAGCTCGCGAATCTTTCCGGGATTCGGCGCGAAGGTCACCGGATCCTCGGCGTTGATGCGGAACTCCATTGCGTGTCCGCGCAGGTGGAACTCGCCCATCGGCACCGACAGCCTCTCGCCCGCCGCCACGCGGATCTGTTCCTTCACCAGATCGATTCCCGTCACTTCCTCGGTCACCGGATGCTCGACCTGGATGCGCGTGTTCATCTCCATGAAATAGAACTCGCCGTCCTGGAAGAGGAACTCGATCGTGCCGGCATTGACGTAGTTCACGGCCTCGCACAAACGGATCGCGGCCTCGCCCATGCGCCCGCGGATGTCATCGTTCAGCGCCGGCGACGGCGATTCTTCGATGAGCTTCTGATGGCGGCGCTGGATCGAGCATTCTCGTTCGCCGAGGTGCACGGTGCGGCCGTATGTGTCGGCGAAGACCTGGATCTCGATGTGGCGCGGGCGCTCGAGATACTTCTCGAGATAGACCGATCCGTCGCCGAATGCGCGCTCGGCTTCATTGCGGGCGGTGTCGAACTGCATCTGCAGCTCGCTCTCTTCCCAGCAGATGCGCATGCCGCGGCCGCCGCCGCCGGCGGCGGCCTTGAGGATCACCGGGAAGCCGATCGTACGCGCGACGTCCGCGGCTTCCTCGGCGGACGTGATCGCGCCTTCGCTGCCCGGGATGATCGGCACGCCGGCGTTCTTCGCGGTCTCTCGCGCGCGCGCCTTGTCGCCCATGCGGCGGATCGCCTCGGGCGGAGGTCCGATGAACGTCAGGTTGCACTCGCCGACGATCTCCGCGAAATGCGCGTTCTCGGAGAGGAAACCGTAGCCGGGATGAATGGCGTCGGCGCCGGTGATCTCGGCGGCGGCGATGATGCTGGAGATGCTGAGGTAACTCTGCTTCGAGACCGCGGGGCCGATGCAGACATCGTCATCGGCGTAGCGCACGTGCAGCGAGTCGCGGTCGGCCTCGGAGTGCACGGCCACCGTCTTGATGCCCATCTCCTTGCACGCCGCGATGACGCGCAGGGCGATCTCGCCGCGGTTGGCTATCAGAATTTTCGAAAACATGAGGGGAAGCTACGCCTTCACGGCGAAGAGTTTTTCGCCGTACTCCACAGGCTGGCCGTTCGACGGATACATCGTGACGATGACACCGTCGACGTCCGACTCGATCTCGTTCATCAGCTTCATCGCCTCGATGATGCAGAGGACCTGTCCTTTCGAGACCCTGTCGCCGACGTTGACGAACGGACTCGCTTCGGGATTCGGCGAGCGATAGTACGTCCCCACGATCGGCGACGTGATGATGTGCAGTCCCGCCTCGATCGCTTCTTCGGCGCGCTTGCGCTCCTCCGCTTTTTCCGCGGCGGTGGGTGGCGCAGCAGGAGCTGCGGGAGCGGGAGCGGACGCATGATAGACGGCGCTCTCATTGTGCGTGGACGAGGCGGGCGTGCTCTTGCCTTCGATGCGGACCTTCGTGCCGGCCTGCTCGACCTCGACGCTGCCGATGCCGCTCTCGGCCACCTTGTCGATCAACTCGAGAATCTCTTTGAAATTCAACGTATCCCTCTCAGACCAACTTGTGCGACCCGCTCACCCGGGGCGACCTCAGACCAACTCATCGCGAAGCAGGAACTTCGCCTTCGACAGCTCGAATCGCGCGCGCCCGTAATTGCCGTCGGGTTGCAGCACGAAGAGGATGTAGTACTCGGGTGTGACGAGCGAGAGGAAGGTGATGTACCTCTCGGTGACGAGCGCGAACTGCAGGACCTCGCCTGTATCGAGCTCGGTGTCGGCGTGACGGATCGACTTCACGAAGCCGCCGAACTCGGCGCCGAGGGCATCGAGTGGAACGCGGCCGGCACCGACGGTTTCGACGGCGATGCCATCGAGGCCGATGAGACTGGCCGCGATCGCGCCGTCGACGCGTTGCACGAGACCCGAGAGCACGTCTCTAAACACCGCCCACCTCTCTCCGCGAAACTCTGCCGAGCCAGCGTTCCAGCGCCGCTACTTTCGGATTCACGCGCGGCACGATGGCGTCGAGCTTCCCGCGCACTTCCGCATTTTCGGGATCGCGCGCGAGGATGTTCTCGTAGATGTGGCGCGCCTCTTCGACGAGTCCCTGTTTCACGTAGAGATCGGCCATCGTCGCGGTGTTCGCCGCATCTTCGCTTGCGATGTCCGGAATCGTTTCCTCGGTCTCGAAGATCGGCGCCGCCACTTCCGCGGCGAGCGGCGCGGACTCGATGTGCATGCCGATCGGCGCCTCGACCGTCATGGCAGCCGCGGTGAACGTATCCACCGGCTCTTCGAACGGACTCTCTTCGTGCTCGAGCGACATCGGCTCGGCGTCTGCCGTGACTTCTTCGATGCGCGCTTCTTCTTCCAGCGAGCGCGCGGCTTCGGCGAACGGAGGCATCGTGCGATCGAACGGCGATTCCTCTTCTTCGAATGGCACGTCACTGGAGGGATGGGCTCTCAGGCCGTCGGATTCAACGACGACGGGCTGAGAGCCCATCGCTCCAGAAGCGTAAGCAGGCGTCGGCGAGGTTTCTTCGAACGGAGACTCGGCGACAGGCTCGGGCTCAGGTTCGGCGATGGGAGGAGGTGCGAGCTCGCGCTGGATGCGCTCGATCACGGCGTTCAGTTCCTCATCCGCCGGAAGCAGCGCGTGGACGAGCTTGTATTTCTTGATCGCTTCGACCTTGTCGCCGAGCGCGAGGTAGGCATCGGCGAGGATGCGCGCTGCGACGACGTTTCCGGGATCGAGTTGCAACGCGCGGTTCAACGCCTCGACTGCACCGGCGTCGTTCCTCTGCTCGCGCAGCGTGCGACCGAGGCTCACCCATGCGGCGAGATACGTCGGATACACCTGCAGTCCGGAGCGAAGGACCTGCTCGGACTCATCGACGTACCCCGCTTTGCGCAGTTCCTCGGCGAGCTGATAGAAGAGACGGCTCTTCGGATCCGTCTTGAGCTTGAAACGCAGCTCCTCGAGTTTTGCGGTCGTCGCCGGCTGGGCCATTCGCGGAACCTGAATTCTTTCTTACAACGGGGCGAGGTGCAACCGCACCAGACACGAACCGCCCCGCGCAAGGCGGGGCGGCTCGGGATCAAACACGTGAGACAACCTTATGGAACGTCGATCGTGCTGTTCACACACACGCTGATCGTCGGAATCGTCGGCGAGTTCGTCGTGAACGTGACCGTCGCACTCTGCGGTGTATCGGCCGCCGGCACAGGCGTATCCGGCGGATTGAAGGCGACCGTGAACGTCCGCGTGCTTCCACCTGGGATGTTCGTCGCAGTCGTTGGTGTCACCGTAAAGCTCGACGCATTCGGGCCAGTGACCGAGACACCGGTGATGTTCAGCGCCTGCGAGTTCGGACGATTCGTAATGTCGATGTCGGCAAACGTCGTCGCTCCCGTCGGGCCTGTGGGAGCCGGTGCCGCGCAGCCTCCCGCTTCAGGATCGATATCGCTGACCGTTCCCTCGGGCGGCGCCAGACACGGATTCGTGAGTGGGTTCGGAGTCACGACGACGGTCGTATTCGCGGTGCACGCAGTAGCAATGTTCGTGAAGGTGATCGGAACCTCGGCGGGGCCGAACTGCGTACCCTGCAGACCGCCCGGCGTCACTTCGCAGGCAATCGTCGGGAACGTGAATCCCGTGAGCGGCAGCGTCACTTCGAAGTTCTGCAAGCCCGCGCCGGCCGTGATCCGGTCCGGAGTCGGAATGATCGTCCGGCCGTTGATGGTGAAGCGGATGTCCGCAATGCCGAGCGCCCCGACACCAGGATCGCGTACGACCACGGTGACCTGTTCGCCCGGCTGACCTGACTCGACGGAGGTAATCAGCGGCGTCACCGGCACATAGGTGAAGATCTCGTCGGTGAACGTCTCCGTATCACCGTTGTTCACGTTGACCACGCGGACGCCACCGCTGCCACCCGAACATGCGGACGGCAGACCAGCAGTGCGCGCGAGAATGCGCGAGCCCGTGACCTGCAGAACCGTCGCGCGAATACCCGCGATGGTGACATCGACGGGCGCGAGGAAGCCGATGCCATCGATGACGACGTCGGTGCCGCCAGTCGCCGGTCCGGTGAGCGGACGGAACGACGTGATGTCGATCGCGGCGACGAAACGGAATGCCTCGGAAAGGGTGACCTCGGTCTGCGAATTGATGTTGCGAACCGTGACCGCGACGGGGCCCGTGAACGTGCCCGATCCGTTCGGAGTCGTGTCGCGCGCCGCAGGCGTCTCCACGATGATTTGTCCGAACTCGACAAGGATCACGCGCGCCTCGGCGGAGCCGAACAGCACCTGCACCGGCGCCTGGAATCCATCGCCGAACAACGTGACGCGCGTGCCGCCGGTCACGGGACCCGAATTCGGCGACGCGGTGGTGATGCGTGGCGTGAGCTGCTCGTTGCGGAACGTGAACGCGTCCGCGAACGTCGCGCGCTGTTCCGTCGCCGTGCCGGCCTGCGTGAGCACGATGAGGTCGGCGACGAGCTGCTGGCCCGCGCCGAGGTTGACGCTCGGCGTCAACACTTCGATGCGTGTGTCGGTGACGGAAACGACGAATGCCTCGATCGGCTGCGCGGCTCCGGTGTCGAACAGCACGCGCACCGGCTCCTTGAAGTTCTTGCCAATGATTGCGATGCGCTCGCCGCCGGAGGGGATGCCGATGGCCGGCGTGACCTGTGTGATCGACGGCGCCGTAGTTGTCGGCGGCGGAATGGTCGGACTGACTCTGTAGAGGACGTCCACCGTGCGGCTCACGCTGCCGACAGTAGCCTGTACGCGAATGGAGCCGGCGACCGTGGAGCGAAGCTCGACTGTCGCGGCACCGTTGGTCGTGGTGCGAAGGACCGACGTCACGATCTCTGTTGCGGAGAACGAACCACCGGTCGCCGCGAACTCGACGGCCGTGCCGTTCGGCGCGGGCTGTCCGTCAATCGTGACCACCGCGGTGATCGTGACGATGGAGTCGACGACCGGATTCGCGTTCGAGGCAGTGAGCGTCACGTTGACGCCCGTCTGCGGCGTACCGGTGCCGCCACCACCACCCGTGCCGCCACCGACTGGAGGCGCGGTGGGCGATTCGCCCTTACAAGCGGCGAACAGGAAAAGAAGCGCGACCAGCGCCATCCACGATTTCTGCTGTCTCATTGCCTTCATCGTCAGCCCCCTGAGCAACCCGGCACACGGTGCGTACCGCGCTGCTTAGTCGCACCCTCCACAGCCAAAGCAGAACTCGAGCGGAAATGCGGTCGAGTCGGAAACATTGTCGCCGGCCAGCGTTTCGCCGAAGACTTCGAGGATCACTTCCATGCGCACGAACGGGCGCAGCGTCTCCGCGTCGCGGCCGCCGTTCTGCGGCCGCAGCGCGGCGAACGGAGCCTGCGTGAGCGCGTCCGCTTCGACGACGGTGAAGTTGGAGGTCCCGCTGCTGCCGACGCCGATCAGCGTGTCGAGCGACCGGACGAACGAGGGCGGCACGATCGTTCCGCCGTCCGTACGACGATACGAGACGCGGTAGCGCTGCACGCGAACCTGCAGGAAGTCGCCGGTGGCATTCTCGTTCTTCCGAATCACCTGCATGTTGATGGTGCCGACTTCTTCATCGCAGTCCGGATCGGTCGTGGCCGGGTCGATGTCGAGCAGCGTGAGATTCTGGTTGTTCGTGACGACCAGCTCGACCGGAGCGGCGTTATTGGTCAGTTCGGTGCTGCAGCTCAGCACGGCCAGAGAAGCCAGCGCCACCGCCGCGAGAGTCAGTCGGTTCTTCATGATGTTCATTCGCGCCCTCCCAGGCTCAGCCTCTCACGATCCGGGGCGTGATGAAGATGAGCAACTCATCGTGCGACGTGGTGATGTCCCGGCTCTTGAAGAGGTTTCCGATGATCGGGATATTGTGCACGTAAGGCACGCGCGATTGCGCGTCGCCGTCCCTGCTCTGGAAAATGCCCGCGATGACCGCCGTGCCGCCGTCGCGCACCATCAGGCGCGTCTTGGCCTGACGCGTGGTGAGCGGCGTACCGGCCGCGCCAGCGATCGTGAGACCGGTGGCCGGCTCGTTCTTCTGCACCGAGATGTCCATGATCACCGTCCCCGCCTCGGTGATCTGCGGCGTCACCTGGAGGCTGAGCGTCGCATCGAGGTACTGGACGGTGGTCGTGAAGTTGATGCGGGTCTGGTACGGGATCTGGAAGCCGCTCGTGATCTGCGCGGCCTGGTTGTCCTGCGTGGTCACACGCGGTGCGGAAACGACCTTCGCGTAGCCTTGCGTCTCGGCGGCGCTCAGCGCGAGATCGAGATCGAACGTGCCGAGCACGTCGAAGAGAGTCAGCGAGAGGACGTTGTCGCCGAGGGCGAAGTCGAACGGACCGCCTTCGAAGCCGATGCGGTTCGGGAACACGAGACCGGTGCCGGTACCAAGCGCCGGATCGAGATCGCCGCTGAAGCCCCACGTGAACCCGTACTGCTGCGTGAACGTGCGCAGACTCTCCACGATGCGCGCTTCGATCATCACCTGGCGCGACGGGATGTCGACGGTGGTGATGAGGTTCTGCATCGTCCGGAGATACTCCGGGATCTCGCTCACGATGAGCTGGTTGGTACGGGGGTCGACGATGATGCGCGCGCGCGGCGAGGCGATGTCGCGCAGCAGCGTCTGCAGCTCGCCGGCTCGCGCGTACGACAGCTTGAAGCTGAGCGTGGTCAGCGGAACGCCGAGCCGCGCTTCTTCTTCGAGCCGCCGCGAGGCTGCCGCCTCCGCGGCGATGCGCTCGACGGTGCCGATGCGCATCACGTTACCTTCGAGTGAGAACGTGAGGTTGTTCTGGCGCAGGATGATGTCGAGCGCCTGATCCCACGGCACGTCCACGAAGTCGACCGTGACTGAGCCACCGACTCCGGGATCGATGGCCATGTTCAGGCCGGTGAGATCGGCGAACGTGCGCAGCACGTCTTTGATGTCGGCGTCTTTGAGCGTGAGCGAGATCGGCTCGCCGTTGAACACGCGCTGGGTTCCGCTCAGGTTCCGCGAGCTGCTGAGAATCTGTCCCTGCGCGAGCGGCAACTGCGGCGTGTTCTGCGTCTGTGCTTCGCCGAACACGTCTTCGCGCGTCGGCGGCTGCTGCACCGGGGCCTGATCGGCGGCGGGGGTGATGCGCGAGCGCGCGCCCTTCGAGGCCGGCTCCGGAACTTTCCACGTGGTCTTCGGAGCCGAGGAACGCTCGTTCGAGATCACGGGACGCGGCGCGACGTTCTCGGCGATGACCGGGACCTGCGAGGGGATGTCGGCCGGCACCGGCTTCACGACCGGCTTGTCGATCGGTTTTTCAACGATCGTCGGGGCGACCACCGGTGTTGGTGCAGGAGTAGTCTGCGCGACCTGCACGGGCGCTGCTGCTTCAGTGGACGCGATGGCGGCGGGACCGAATGCAACACGCACTTCATCGCCGACCGCGACGATGTCGTAATCGGTCTTGTGCGCGAGATCGACGACCACGCGCGCGACGGTGGGCTGGAACTGCGCGATGCGCACGCGCTGCACGACGTCGTCATCGACGGCGACGCTGTTCTTCGACGCGGCGTTCTTCACGCCTTCGAGATCGATGACCAGGCGCGACGGGCTTTCGAGGCGGAAGGCTTTGTATTTGAGTTGACCGTCGCCCGCGATGCGGACTTCCACGCGATCGCCGGCTTTCGCCGCGCTGATGTTGCGGACGGCTTTCGCGCGCGGAAGCAGAACTTCCTCCGCGACCGGGACCGGCGCGGTGACAGGCACCTCGACCGGATCAGCAATCGTTTCGACAGTCGGCACCGGATCGGCGATCGCGATGGCCGCGGGCGCCGGTTGTTCGAGCGGCGTCACCGTCGGGAGCACTTCGACCTGCGGCGCGGTCGAGGATGCGGTTTCGATCGGAATCGCGCTGGCGGGAATGGTGACGATGACGGCCTTCTCGATGGCCATCACTTCCGGCATGAGCGATTCGGAGAGACGGAACGTGACACGGGTGAGACGGCTGCCCATCTCGACGACTTCTTCGGCGGCGAGAGAAGCCACGGCGGGCGGGAGTGTCGCAGGAATGATGACCGCGGCGTCGCGGCCGGTGTCGGTGAGATCGACCACGAAGACGCCCGGCGACGGGCTGTAGGAGGTGTACGCCGGCGCACCATTGGTGCGCAGCATGACGCGGGATCCGTCGATCTCGATGGCGCTGAGAGCGATCGCACTGACGGCCGGCGCGCTGGCAGCTTGCTTGTCCGCTTTGCGCGAGCCGAAGATGCCGGCCTCCGCGGCGCCGACTCCCAGCACGAGCACGCCGGCAATCGCCAGGATTCGCTTGGCTCTTTCCATACTTGCCACCTTCACCATCTCGCCCTCCACTCGCCCATGAATCTGCACGCGCTCACCGCCTGGTCGTTCCCGGTACCAGATCCTTCACGACCTCGCGATAGCGCTCGATGCGAGTCGGATCGTTGACTTCCTGCCGGAACACTACCGAAGTCGCCGTGATCCGCACGACTTCGCCGTCGAGAACCTTCTGGCCTACGCGCAAGGAGTAGCCTTTGTTGTCGGGTGCATTGACCATCGCCGTGTAGCCCTGACGCGTGCGGAAGATGCCCTGCAGCTTCAGCTCGTCGATGAGGAAGCCGGGAAGTCCCTCCGGCCGCTGGCTCGCGTCGAGACGCGGCGTCGGGCCGATCAGCGAACGAAACGGATCGCGGCGGCCCTGCGGGTCGTACCGGTACGTGTCGCCGGTCTCCGGCTCATCGAGGATGTCTTCGAGGCTTTTCTGTACGTCCTGCGTGGCCGCGGTCGTGTCGGTGGCGGTCTGAGCGCGCAGCGCGACGCTGGCCAGCGTCGCTGCAACGACGAATGAGACCCCGACGAACGCGTGCTTCATCGTCTTCATCATCTTACGCACCGCCCGGCTTCGCTTCGCCGGCCGGAGCTTCTTCCTTCGGCTCGACGTAAACGAATGTCTTGGCCACGAAGTTGGCCGAAAGCGTCCGCGACTCCTGGCTTCCGAGCGCGCGCATCGAGATCGATTCCACGTTCATGATGCGCGAGAAGTTCCCGAGCTTGTTGAACAGGATCGCCAGGTCGTGATAGCGGCCGTCGAGCGCCACGGAGATCGGCCACTCGGCGTACGGATCGCTCGCGGCCGGAGAGCCGAGCGGCGGGAACGACAGCCTGCGCAGCGTGAACTCGCCCGCGTCGACGAGCGACTTGACCTTCTTGATGATCTCTTCGGTGTTACGCGTGGAAGGAAGGATGCGGCGGAGTTTCTCGAGCTCGAGCTCGAGCCGTTTGACCTCTTCGCGGAACTGCGGAAGCTTGCGCTCCGCCGCGCGGCCTTTGGAGATCTTCTGATCGAGTTCCGCAATCTGCGCATCCGCCGACTCGATGCGCGACCTCAGGTCCTTCACGGAGAGACTCTCGGCGCCATACAGAATGGCTCCGGCGAGAGCCACGCCGACGGCCGCGCCCACCCACCATGGTTTGTCGTCGAGTGTGATTGCCATCGCGCGCTCCTACTGCGTCCCTGCCGTCGTGGTCGTGGTGCCGGTGGCATCGGTCGTCGTTGCCGTTCCCGCCGCGGGAACGGGCGTCTTCGGCGCGTACGTGAACGCGAAGTTCATGTCGAATCCGTACACCAGCGGGGTCGTCGAGACCTGCGTCACCGCGCCGACGCTCGGTTCTTCGAAGAACGGATCGTTCTTGACGTTCTCGATGAAGAGCGCGATCGCGTTCGGATTCAGTCCGCGGCCGCTCAGCGAGATGCGGCCCGAGTTGATGTCCATCGCGTCGAGCCACACCAGGTCCGGGAGATCGCGGCTGATCTGGTCCATGATCCGGACCGGACCCTTCTGGTTCTGCTTGAGCTGGTTGATGAGGTCGATGCGCTGCTGGAGGCTGTCCTTCCGGCGCTGGTACTGCTCGACCTCTTTGATGATGCTTTCGAGCTTCTGCGCCTCGATCGTGCGCTCGGCGACGATGGCCTCACGCTGCGCGAGCTCGCGCTTGTGCCAGTACCAGTAGCCGAGCGCGGCCAGCGCGCCGAGGATGAGAAACGCGAGGACAAGGATGTTGTTGATCTGGGTTCCGCCGGGCGCACCCGCCACCGCCATCGCCGGTTGCGGAGCTGCCGCCGCTCCCCGGACCGCCCGCCCTTCCCGCACCAGATTGATCTTGATCAAGCGTCCCCCAACTTCCTCATGGCAAGGCCGACGGCGATCGCCATGCTCGGCGCAATCTCCGCCAGTTCCTCAGGATGGAACTGGCTCTCATCTACCGTGATCTTGCGGAACGGGTCGATGATCGACACCGAGATGCCGAACTTTTCGCGAAGAATGGCGTCGAGGTTCAGCACGCCTGAGCCGCCGCCGGCGAGCACGATCTCGTCGACGCGCTCGGCGCCCGACGTGGCCGTGAAGAAGTCGAGGGTCTTGCGGAGCTCGCCCGCGAAGTCCTCCGAGACAGAGTTCAGGATGGGGATGACTTGCTGGACCGTGAAGTCGCCGACCGGAGTGCCACGCTTCAGGTCCTCGGCCTGATCGAACGAGAGGCTCAGCTCGCGCTGGATCGCGTCCGTGTACTGGTTCCCGCCGAAGGTGATGTCGCGCCAAAACATCGAGGTCCCGCCCGACAGCACGTTGACGTTGGTGACCGAGGCGCCGACGTTGACGAGCGCGAGGACCTTGCCGTCCTCCATCTCGTAGTTCACCTCGTAGCAGTTCTGCAGCGCGAAAGCGTCGACGTCGACGAGCACCGGCAGCTTGCCGGCGCGGCTGATCACCGAGGTGTAGTCGTTGATCTTCTCCTTCTTCACGGCGACGAGGATCACGTCGATGTTGTCGCCGCTGCCGGGTCCGGTCAGCGGAACGTAATCGAGGTTCACGTCGTTGATGTCGAAGGGGATGTACTGCTCCGCTTCCCACTGGATCGACTCGGCCAGTTCCTCGGGCGACATCGAGGGGAGCGTGATCTTTTTGATGATGACGGAGTGGCCCGAAAGCGACGTAGCGTAATTGGAATTCTTGACGCTTTGGTCGCTGTTCAGCCGCTGGATCGTGTCGACCACCATGGACGAATCCATGATGGAACCGTCGACGATGGCCTCCGGCGAAAGCCGCTCGCTGCCGAGCTTCACGAGCGAGTAGTTCCCGCCCTTCTTCTCCTTCAGCTCGACGAGCTTGATCGCTGAGGAGCCGATATCAAGGCCAACGACATTTTTGCTCTTTGAGAAGAACACCGCTCACCCCATCCATCTCACACTCACTTCTCACAGGCTCCGGCCGGATGTAGAAAGGTGAAGCGAAATTACAACGATTAATTTCTAGTGTCAACTCTACAGGATTCGATAAGTGGAACGATGACGCACATTTGCACGCGGGTGAAGCCCCCCGATGCTTGCGCCGATTCGAGCCGGTGATTACAATCCACGCCTTTCGCGTTATTTGAGGGAGTCAACATGGCCAAGATGTGCGAAGTGTGTGGGAAGGCGCCCGTGTTCGGAAACCGGGTCAGCCACGCCCACAACGTCTCCAGCCGCCGCTGGATGCCGAACCTGCAGAGTGTCCGCGTCATGGTGGGCTCGGCGGTGAAGCGGATGCAGGTGTGCACCCGCTGCATCCGTTCCGGGTCGATCAAGAAGGCGGCCCGCTAGTTTCATGGAGGACGGGCGTCCGCGCCTGTCCTCCACCACCCTCGCCCGGGTCCTCTCCATCGCGGGCCATCCCTTCCTCCTCGTCCCCGTGATGGTTGCGGTGGCGAGCCGCAACTGGAAGTGGACGGCGATCGTCGCGGCGGGAACCGTGCTTCCGCTGCTCGCGATCACGATCCGCAACGTGCGCCGCGGCGTCTGGAGCGATCACGACGTTTCGCATCGCGGTGAGCGCGGCGGCTTCTACCGCATCGCGTTGCCGCTCGTCGCCATGACGACCGTCGCTGGCTACTTTCTCGGCGCGAGTCCCGGACTCATGCGCGGCCTCATCGCCGCTGTGGCCATGCTTGCCCTCGGCGCGATCGGCAACCGCTTCCTGAAGATCTCGCTGCACACGATGACGGCGGCGTACTTCGCCGTCGTGCTCGCGAAGATCTATCCGCTGGCGGCGCCGGCGCTCATGGCATTCGTCGCCGCGATCTGCTGGTCGCGGCGCAAGCTCGAGCGTCACACCTGGACCGAGATCGCGGTTGGCTTGCTGATCGGCGCCGCCGCGGCGGTGTTCGCCGTTTCGGGGTAGGATTTTCCCTCGGGCGTGCGCATTGCACGCCCTTTTTTTGCGAATGTGTCTGTTAGGCGCGGGCGGTATCGCCGCGGCAATTGGATCGGTCGCGACGAAGGTGGATCGGAAACCATGAACCCCCGCGTGCTCGTGGTCGAAGACGACCCGACTATCCGTGCGCTCCTCACGATCGCGCTGCGGCGGGAAGGTGTCTCTGTCGACGGCGTCGGCGACGGCATCGCCGCACTCGACCGCATGGTGCTTCTTCGCTACGACGTGCTGGTCGTCGATCTCATGATGCCGCGGATGGACGGCTTCACGTTCCTGGACGCGCTGGGAAAACTTCCGCTCGAGCCGCGCCCGATCGTGTTCGTCATGAGCGCGTTCGACGATTCTGTCTTCGGCAAGCTCGACCCGTCGATCGTGCACGGGCTGCTGCGCAAGCCGTTCGACATCGAAGGCGTGGCGGCGACCATTCGCGATTCCGCCGTGCTGTTTCAGGAACACTTCGCCCCGTTCATCCCCGCGCAGGAACGAAGAGTTCCGACACCGCCCCGCGCCGCCGAACCGCCGCTGCGCGTGCTGGTCGTCGAGGACGATCCCGACTACCGCGCCTGGATCGTCGCCCTCACCCGGCGCCTCGGCTGCTCGGTCGACAGCGCACGCGACGGCGCCGCCGCGCTGGAGAACCTCGACCGCAATCCCTACGACATCGCCGTCATCGATCAGGACATGCCGCGCATGACCGGCGTCGAGTTGATCGGCCACATCCGCGCCGCCGAAAACACGTCCACGCTCTACACGCTGATGCTGACCGCGCGCGACGACATGGAAGCGAAGCTCCAGGCGCTTGGCGCCGGCTTCGACGATTTCCTCGGCAAGGCATCTTCCGAAGCGGAGATCGTCGCGAAGCTCGGCGTGGCACGCCGCATCGCATCGCGCCAGCGCAATCTCGATGCGACCGTGCGCGAGCTGCGCGGCCTCGCCACGCGCGATGAGCTCACCGGCGTGTTCAACCGGCGCGTGTTCATCGCCGAGACCGAACGGATGCTGTCGCGTGGCGCGGCGCTCAGCGTCGTGCTGTTCGACCTCGACGACTTCAAGCAGGTCAACGATACGTACGGTCACCTCGCCGGCGACCGCGTGCTGCGCGACGTCGGCGCGGTGTTTCACCGCAACACGCGCCCCGAGGATCTGATCGCGCGGTATGGCGGCGACGAGTTCGTGATGATCGTGGCCGATCTCGACGTCAGTCACATCGAAGGATTGGCGAACCGCCTCGTGCGCGAGGTCCACGCGCTGCAATGGGCGGCGGCCGGGACCGCGGAGCCGTTCACGATCGGCATGACCATCGGCATCGCGTCGTCGCGTTTACTGGCCGAGCCGACGGTCGCGCAACTCCTCGACGCCGCGGACCGGGATCTCTACAAGAACAAGTGGATCCGCGCGCATCCGAACGAGCGCCTCGAGTTGTACGAATATCCGGCGGCGGAACGCGCGATCAATCTCGTGCTGCCGACGCCCGAGCCGGACGAAAAGTCCGATGAGGCGAAGAACAAAGCGCAGTAGCGCCGCGGCGGTCGTCCCGCTCACTGTGCTGCGATCCGGTCCGTACTCATACGCCTTACTCTCGTGCGACGACGAACTGCAGCGGCTCCAGAGTCACGCTCGGCAAAAACCCGGCCTCCGCTTTTGGAGGCATGTAGGTGGCGCCGATCTGGTGCTTGCCCGGCTTCAGGCTGCTGGTCGTGAGCGTCGCCCGACCGAAGGCGTCAAGCCTGACCGGGTATCCGAGCCTTGATCCGTCCAGCGTGAACTGCACCGTGCCTGCCCCTCGTTCCTTCGCCGGCGCAATCCGTTCGCCGGTCTTCTTCCGTTTGACGATCGCCACAAAGGTGACTTTTTCGCCGGCTGTGGAAGAATCTTTGTCGGAATGGATCTCCGTTCGCGTTGCCCCCTGATCGAGCATCTGGCTTTGCAGGTAAGTCTTCGCGAAACCCGGTTCGCCGGTCAGAGCGACATCGAACGCGCAGTTTTCTCGATCATTCCTGTTCGTGACCTGCCGGCATAGCCTCTGCGCCACATTTCTGGCGATGGGCTTGACCGGCGGACGGCCTGGGATGTTGCAGCTCGTCGCGCCTTGCCGCGGCCAGTCTTTGTCCGTGAAGTTTTCGGTCGACATGCCAGGCGCGTAGTCGAACAGGCTCGTCGATTTATTGACGCGCCACGCGTTCGCGAACTTTCGATTCAAAGCGTCATATCGCGCCGCTTCGGAGGCGGGACGCGGACCGATCGACGATCCGTCCGGCAGCCTCGGCAACCAACTGCCGGATGGAATGAACCCCATGACGCCTTCCGTCGCAGGCGTATTCATGATGCTCACATTGACATACCAGGTGTTCTGCGATCCCCACCAGCCGGGGACGGCCATTAAGCTCGTACCGTCTGCGAACTCGATCTCGATTCCGCCGCCGACGCTCGAACTGGCGACGCGCGCGCCTGACCCGAGAGAAACACTTTGCACGGCGTCGAGGTCGATGAGAGCTCCATCGACGCGCAGCTCCATACCTGCCGGACTCGCATCGCCGGTCAGACTGGGCTGGTAGGTCACCCGGCGTCCGGAGACGCGAGCCGCGACCGCCGTGTTGACACTGACGCAGGTGGCAAGCCCCGTGTGCGCATTATGGACGGGCGGCGCAGAAGGCACAGGAGTCTGGCGGGCCTGAATTTCCATATCGCCGTCGCGCAGAAGGGTGAACTCGCCGGCGCTTTGGAAGTCATAATTCTCACCGCTGACTGTAGTGATGTGGGGGTCGCCATTGTCCGCGCCGTCATAGACGGCTCGATCGTTCGATAGAACGAGGTCATCGATGACCACGCGTCCATTCGAAGAACCCCAGGAGGGACCGACATTCAGGCGAATGGCGACGACATTGCCGAGATTGAGGCCTGACCCATTATTGAGGAAATCGGTCAACCGAATCCGGATCGTCTCCATCTCATTGTGCCAGCCGCCACCGCGTTGATAGGGCTGCTCCAGGCCGCCCCCGAAGGCTCCGATATTGATCGAGCTCGTTGCCGAGCCGGAGTCCCGCAAAGTCACTGTGAAAGTCAGGTCCGCAGCCAGGGCCAGCGTATGGGGATGTTGGGTCCCCTGCGCCCCTCGCAGAGATAGAAACAGGTTGTCCGTCAGATCCCGCTCTCCGACGGGCACTTCCCACTCGTAGAATTTATCCGTCCCCGTCCAATCGAACACGACGCCGCGGCTCGTGTCGCTATAGACGAATCCTGTCGCGCCTTGCGTCGCGCCGTTGAAGGGATCGGTCGGAGCCCAGGCGAAGTCGAAGTTGTTGTCATCCAACCGATCCTCGGAGAGATTGTCGACGTCGAATGTTACGCTTCCGCCGATGCTGCTCAGATTGGTCGCGGGCTGCGTTTGATAATTGTCGATCACCACCGTGCCGCCGGAGGAGGCATCGTAATATTCATGCGTGACGACGACGCAACTGCCCGTGGGCGCGCCGATCGGCCGGAACGTTTCGTACTGGCGCGTCAGGAAATCGATCGAAGGGATATTGTCGTCGACGTAACGCTTGATCAGAGGCAGGAAGTGGCCGAGCTCGATCAAATGCGTGCTGGTCTCGCCGATGGAGCACGGGCCGAAGAAATCGGGAAATACGCCGCCATTATGAAACCAGCCGTGCCCGGTCCCCTGCACGGTCGTCGACTGGCGATGTCCGACCGCCCGTTCGACCAGGTGATAGGTCTGACAGACGTCGCAGCCAGCCGAGCCATCGACGTCGGAATCCCCCGAGGCGGTCCAGAGGTGATAATTGGCGTCATGAGGATTGGCGACGGCTGTGCCTTCAAAGTCGGTCGGCAGCATGCTGCTGATCAGCTTGATGTCGTTCTTGTCATAATTGACGGGGACATAGGTGGCGTCGAAGAGGCGGTCATAGGCGATCGCGACGCCTTCGGCGCCGCGGCTGTGTCCGATCCAGACGATCTTGTTGGCGTCGAGATGTCCGGTCAGACGCCGCCTCCGGGGATCGTTCCCGCCGCAACCTCGGCGATGAACGCATCCGTGTGCCCCAGAGTCGTCGTCGAAGCGTTGATCGGTCCAGGCCCCGTGTTGTTGGAGTGGCTCATGACGATGTAGCCGTATGACGCCAGATGGTTGCCGATATGGTCGTACCACTCATAGTCATGGCCGTTGCCATGGCCGATGACGATCAAAGGCAACTGGCCGAGCGTCGAGATATTGGTCGGAAAAAACAGGTTTTCCGCCAGGTGCGCCGCGGGGAGACCGAAACCGCCAGCTACTGAGTACTCCAACTCCGTGACGGCGAGAGGGCCGGCCGTGGTCGTATCGTGAACGATGTAGAAGCCGGCCTCATTGTTGCGCCCGTCGATATAGTCGTTTCCGTCCAGAAACCCGTTTTGATTGCAATCGAGGACGACGTCGTATCCGACGCCCAGGTCCGTGCCGGCGGCGGCGCTCAACTCAGAAGGCGTTGTAACCTGAAATGTATTGGTCTGAATATTCACTCCGCCGAAGGTCTGTGTCTGCATTCCGCCGGTAGTCACGTCGGTCAGCGTCGTGTCGGCGTTCCAGCCCAAGGTCTTTTTCGCGGCGACGACATAGATATCGCATGTCTGGCCGGCGATCGCCGGAAAGCGTGTCGGATCGATGGCCACGTGTACTGCGCTGTTGGCGTTGATCGCCTTCACATATTCGAAGTGAGGATAAGCCGTCAGCACGTTGCCGGCGAGCTCCGTCTTGGTGACCGCCGCGTACGCCGGCGCCGCGGCCAGGAAGGCGGCAAGAACGACGCAAGAAGCGATGGACTTTCGAATGGAGCTTTCAATCGCGAACATGATCATTCCCTCTATTGCGTTATCGCGGAACGTTTGAACCGGCCCTCGGCAGACGCCAGGCCTCGGCGAGATTTTTCTCGTCCGGCGAATATTTCAGGACGAGGTCTGCAGCGGCCCCCCGCAGTAGCGCCGCCAAATCATCGACTTCTATGGCTTGGCGCCGTGCACGATCGATCCTGTCCCGGCCGAAGGCCTTGATTCCGGCCCTGTTGGCGAGAGCCCTCTCGGCTTTGATGATTTCAGGCGTAACGCGCTCGGGCAATTGCGGGCGCCCAAACCAGATGGGTGCCACGGCCAGATCGACCTGGCCCGGTATGATTCCGATGACATATCCCGAGCGATGGCCCTGGCTCAGCCGCTGTACCGTTTGATCGCCTGCATAAAGGACAGGCTCGAAGGTGTCGCGGGGCACGACATATTTCGGATCGACCCTCAGCACGACGAGCAGTCCGGCTTTCACGAGCAGCCGGTCTCGAAGCCAGTCATGGCGGTATCCAACCTTCAGCCGGAACGGCTGAATCTCGACGATATCGATCACCGGGGATGGCGTCGCCGGCACACGGCGCTGTGCGAAAGCTGCATCGGACGATACGTTGTCTGCAACGGCCCGAGGTTTCGCCGCGGTGGTGTTCTGCCCGTAACAGGCCGAGGCTGCGGCGAGCGAGCAGATAAACCACAATGCACCAAGTAATCCGGTGAGCTCGGGGCGACGTGAGGTTGGCTTCAATAGTGAGTTGGTTTTGGCCGGCATCACAGTCCTCCATGCGAAACGGTATCTACCCCAGAGCGCGTCGCCATGAATGGGTAGTGACGCGGGGTGAAGAAGCGTTACAACGAATGTCAAACGGCAGCGGCTTTGCCGTTCACAGAGCGATAAATTGAACGGCTGCGCGAAACGTCCGCTGAAGTCGGCGAGCTGCAGACGGTATCGATCGGTGGCTTACCGATGCACGTGTTTGCGCAAGGAGGCGCCGGCTGCTACTGATCTGACCTGGCGCGCCGACGCCTTCGCGCGAGTCGGACTGTCCGCCGTCGAAGACATCGAGCATGTCCTTGCCCGCCTGCGCGCACGTGGCGCTGGACTCGAACTGAGCTCTATCGGTCCGCGCTCAACTGCATGCGCGCGAAGCGCCGCATGTCAGTTGCAGCGCGGGCAGGCACCGACGCCGTCAGGCCGTCGCGTGACGGATGTTGTACTTCCGATCCACCCGCAGCACCCCATCCACCGCCGACAACGACCGCGTCACCTTCTCGAGATGCTTGAGATCCGCGATCTCCAGCACCAGCTCGACCGACGCTTTGCCGTCGTTCGAGCGCGTCTCCATCTGGCGGATGTTCGTCTTCATGTTCGCGATCGCGGAGACGACGCGGGCCAGGATGCCCTGGCGGTCCTCCATCACGATCTCGAGCTCCACCTGGAACTGCGACTGGCGCGAATCCGACCATTCCACGCCGATCTCGCGGTCCGCGTTGAACATCAGGTTCTTCACATTCGGGCAGTTCGAGCTGTGCACTGCCACGCCTTTGCCGCGCGTCACGTAGCCGACGATCGGCTCGCCCGGCAGCGGATTGCAGCACTTGGCGAGATACGTGAGCAGGTCGTCATAACCTTTGACCTTGATCGTCGCCGATGACGAGAACGGGAAGAAGCGGCGGACGGCTTGTCCGAGGACGCCGGTGGTTTCGACGGGGGCGGGACCTTTTTCCTTCTGGTCGTCGGTGACGAATCTCTCGACGATGGACCGGGCCTGGATCTTTCCGTAGCCGACGTCGGCGTAAAGATCGTCGATGCGCGGCAGTCCGTGCTCGCTCAGCACACCGTCGAGCGCGTTCTCCGCGATCAACTTCCGCCACTGCACCTTGTAGCGTTTCGCTTCGCGCTCGATCAGCTTCCGTCCGAGCTCGATGGAACGATGTTTCTGCTCGGCGTTCAGCCAGTGCCGGATCTTGTGCTTCGCGCGCGAGGTCGCGACCATGTTGATCCACTCGCGGCTGGGCGTCTGATTCGGGCCGGTGAGGATCTCCAGGATGTCGCCGTTCTTGAGCTGTGTCTTCAGGGGCACGAGCTTGCCGTTCACGCGCGCGCCGACGCAGTGATTGCCGACGTCCGTGTGAATGCGATACGCGAAGTCGAGCGGCGTCGCGCCGCGAGGGAACGCGAACACATCCCCTTTCGGCGTGAAGGTGTAGACCTCGTCCGGGTAGAGATCGATCTTCAGCGAGTTGAGGAAAACGCGCGGGTCCTTGATCTCGTGCTGCCACTCCACGAGCTGCCGCAGCCAGAGGAAGTTCGTGTCGTCGGGATGCGCGCCGATGCGTCCTTCCTTGTACTTCCAGTGCGCCGCGATGCCCTGTTCGGCGATCAGGTCCATCTCGCGCGTGCGGATCTGCACCTCGAACGGCTGCCCCTTTTCCGCCACGACCGTGGTGTGCAGCGACTGGTAGAAGTTCGGCTTGGGCATGGCGATGTAGTCTTTGATCCGGCCCGGCACCGGGCGCCACATCTGATGAATGATGCCGAGGGCGGCGTAGCAGTCCTTGACGGACGGGGTGATGATGCGGAAGGCCAGGTAGTCGTAGAGCTGGCCGATGTCGATGTCCTGGCGGCGCAGCTTCGACCAGATCGAATACATCGACTTCACGCGGCCGTGCACGTCGCCTTCGATCTCGTTCTCGGTGAGCTTCTGTTCGAGCGTGACTTTGATGCGCTGGACGACGTCGCCGGACAACGCCATCTTCTCTTCCACCGCCCGCCTGAGCTCCTCGGACTCGCGCGCATGCAGGAACTGGAACGAGAGATCCTCGAGCTCGTGCTTGATGCGGCCCATGCCCAGGCGGTTGGCGATGGGGGCGTAGATCTCCATCGTTTCCTTCGCCACCGCCAGCCGTTTCTCCTCGGGGAGGAACTGCAGCGTGCGCATGTTGTGCAGCCGGTCGGCGAGCTTGACCAGCACCACGCGCAGGTCGGAGACCATGGCCAGCAGCATCTTGCGGAACGTCTCGGCCTGTTGCTCTTCCTTCGAGACGTACGCGTAGCGCGAGATCTTCGTGACGCCGTCGACGAGCTCCGCCACCTGATCGCCGAAGATCTCCTGCAGTGTTTCCTTGGTGGTGAGCGTGTCTTCGAGAACGTCGTGCAGCAGGCCGACCGCGATCGAGGTCTCGTCGAGGCGCATGTCCGCGAGGATGTAGGCGACGTTCAGCGGGTGGATGAGATACGGCTCACCCGAGCTGCGGATCTGGCCGCGGTGCTCGCGCGCTGAGAAGATGTAGGCCTTCTGCAGCAGCTCTTCGTCGAAGTCGGGCCGGTACGACTCGACTTTGTCGAGGATGTCCTCGAACCGTATCATCAGCCCGATCTTACGATCGGAATTGAGAATTGAGAATTGTGAATTGAGAATGGTCGGCGAATCCCCGGTCAATTCTCAATTCCCCATTCTCAATTCTCAATTCGCGGCGGGTGTCACCGCCGCGCTAGGCACGCGTCGTGCTCCGCCCCGCAATTGCCGAAGCCAGCAGCCGGCGCGTCGCCGGACCTGGTGCCGGGTCAGGAAAAAGGAGGTTTCTTCCGTGTCCAAGTCGAAATCAGTGTTGTACGTCGTTGCCCTTTTGGTCGTCTTCGCGGCCATCCCCGCCCTCGCGGGTCCGGTCCCGTCGAAGACTGCCGTCAACCAGAGCCTCGAGTCGCGTGATGCCGACCTCACGCTCGTCCGCGAAGTCGCGGCCAACGAGCAGGTCGCTGCCGTTCTCGCCGCGAACGGCTTCACCCAGGAAGAGGTGAATCAGCGCCTCGCGCAGATGTCCTCGCAGGATCTGCAGCAGCTCTCGCAGAACCTCGAGCAGCTCCAGCCGGCGGGCCTGACCCGTCAGGAGTGGATCTGGATCGGCATCGGCGCGCTGGCCGCACTCATCCTCGTCATCGCACTCGCGGACTGATGCAGAATCCCGGCGCTCGAAGCGGCTTCGGGCCGAAAGGGCGGGTGCCTCGTGCGCTCGCCCTTTTGTTGCCCGCTCTTCTCTTCAACGCGTGCGTCTACTGGACGCCGATGTCGCGGCGTCCCTCGACCAACGCGGACGTCATCCCCGACGTTCCGATGCAGAAGTGGGACATCAAGTCGTGCGGCGCCGGCTCTCTCTCGGCGGTCCTGCAGCACCACGGCGATCCGACCACGATGGACGAGTGGCAGGCCGCGCTCCCGAAGACGCGCGGCGGCGTGATGTCGATCGATCTCGTCCTCGCCGCGCGGCAGAAGGGGTTCGACGCGGAGCTGGTCACCGGCGATGCCGCGCTGATCGAGGCGGAAGTGCGCGACGGGCGTCCCGTGATCCTGATGCTGCAAGTCATCCAATACCCCGGTAAGTCGCTCGACTTTTTCCACTACATCGTCATCGACGGCTACGACCCGATGAAGAACCTGTTCCGCACGCAGTTCGGCGACGGCAAGGCGCGCTGGGCGCCGATGTCGCGCATGGCCCTGGCGTGGAAGAAGACGAAGAACGCCACGATCCTGATTCGCCCGCGCGATCCGAATACCGAAGCAATCCGCACGGCGGTGCGGCTCGAGGAAGAAGGCAAGTACGCGCTCGCGGCGCACACGTATCGCGAGATCCTCCAGCGCAATCCCAAATCCGTCCTCGCCTGGACCAACCTCGGCAACGCAGAAATGCGCAGCGGCCGCCGCGCGGCCGCCGAAGAGGCGTTCCGGAAAGCGCTCGAGCTCGAACCCGATTCTGCCGACACGCTGAACAATCTCGCGTGGCTCTTGTACGAGGACAAACGGATGGAGGAGGCGGAGCCGCTCGCGCGCAAAGCAGTGATCACGAAGGCGCCCGATCCATGGCTGCGCCTCGACACGCTCGCGCGCATCCTCGCCGCGCGCGGCGCATGCGATGAAGCGGCGATGACGTTCCGCAACGCGATCGCGGCGGTGCCGCCCGCGCAGACCGAAGCGCGAAAGGATCTCGAAGCGGCCGCGAGTAACATCGCGTCGTGTTCTCCAAACGCGTCCTCTGGAACGCCCCCGTCAATGAACTGACGTGCGAGCGCCGCAAACGCGGCGAGCTGCTCGACCTCACCGAAACGAATCCCACGCGCGCCGGCATCGCGTATCCGCAGGGGGAGCTCGCGGATGCGCTCGCGCGCGGCGCATACGCTTCGTACGATCCCGATCCGCGCGGATTGCGTTCCGCGCGCGAAGCGCTCGCTATCGAGTTGCAATGCGATCCCGACGACCTGCTGCTGACGTCGTCGACGAGCGAGGCGTATTCGTTCCTCTTCAAGCTGCTCGCCGATCCGGGTGATGTTGTGCTCACCGCGACGCCGTCGTATCCGCTGCTCGAACATCTCGCGCAGCTCGAGTTGGTGCAACTGCGCACCTTCGCGATGGAGTTTCATCGCCGCTGGGAGCTGCATCTGGAACGACGGGCTCTCAGCCCGTCGAACACACGCGCGATCGTGGTCATCAATCCAAACAACCCCACCGGCTCGTTCGTCACACCCCAGGAGCAGGACGCGCTCGCCGAGCACGGCGTGCCGATCATCTCGGACGAGGTGTTCCTCCCCTACCCACTCGAAGGCAACGGCACCACCTTCGTCCGGGACGACATCCTCACCTTCACCCTCGGCGGCCTCTCGAAGTCGGCGGGCCTGCCGCACTTCAAGCTCGCATGGATCCGCGTGAGCGGACCCGGAAAACGCGAAGCGCTCGAGGCGCTGGAGTTGATCGCCGACAACTTTCTCTCGGTCGCAACGCCGGTCCAGACCGCGCTGCCGGAGTTGTTGCGCATTGCCTCTCGCATTCGCGAGGCGATCTCCGCACGCACGCGAGCGAACCTCGCCACGCTGCATCGCACGTTCGAGTCCGTTCCGTCGGCGCGCGTGTTGCCGGTCGAAGGCGGCTGGTCCGCCGTGATCCGCCTCCCTCGCACCCATGAGGACGACCTCGCGCTCGCGTTGCTCGATCGCGGTGTGCTCGTCCAACCAGGATACTTTTTCGACTTCGAAAGCGAAGGACATATCGTCGTGTCGCTGCTGACGGCCGAGGATGTGTTCGCGGCCGGCGTGGAAAGACTGAAATGAAACATCACTGGACCCTCGATCCCGCGATCGCCTATCTCAATCACGGTTCCTTCGGCGCCACGCCGCGCGTCGTGCTCGATCTGCAATCTCAACTGCGCGCGCAGATGGAGCGCGAGCCGGTGCGTTTCTTCGTGCGCGAGCTCGAGCCGCTGCTCGATCAGGCGCGCGCGGCGCTCGCTTCGTTCATCGGCGCCGACGCGGCCGGCATCGCGTTCGTGCCGAATGCGACGACCGGTGTGAACGCGGTGTTGCGCTCGCTCGATCTCGACAAGTTCGACGAGTTGCTGGTCACGACGCACGAGTACAACGCCAGCCGCAACGCGCTCGAATACGTCGCGGGACTTTCCGGCGCGAAGGTGGTGGTCGTCGACGTACCGTTCCCGATCGACTCCGCCGAGGTGGTCATCGAGCGGGTGCTGGAAAGAGTCACGGATCGCACGCGATTGCTCCTCATCGATCACATCACCAGCCAGACCGCGTTGATCATGCCGGTCGAGCGAATCGTGAAGGAGCTCGCGTCGCGCGGCGTCGACACGCTTGTGGACGGCGCGCATGCGGCCGGTTTTCTGCCGCTCGATCTGAACGCGATCGGCGCCGCGTACTACACCGGCAATCTGCACAAGTGGGTCTGCGCGCCGAAAGGCGCGGCGTTTCTGTACGTGCGCGAGAATCGCCGCCGCTCGGTACGCCCGGTCGTGATCAGCCATGGTGCGAATGCCACTCGCACCGATCGCAGCCGGTTCCATCTGGAGTTCGATTGGCCCGGCACTGTCGATCCGACGCCGTGGTTGTGCGTACCCGCGTCGCTCGAGTTCATGGACTCGCACGGCGGCTGGCCGGATGTGATGCGCCGCAATCGCGCGCTCGCACTCCTCGCGCGCGACGTGCTCTCCGACGCCCTCGACATCGCACCGCCGGCGCCGGACGAGATGCTCGGCGCGATGGCCGCGTTCCCGCTTCCGGCCGGCGATCCCGATCCGCAGAAGCTCTTCTTCGGCGATCCGCTGCAGGACCGCTTGCTGATCGAGCATCAGATCGAAGTTCCGATCGTGCCGTGGCCCGCGGCGCCGCAGCGCGTGCTTCGCGTCAGCGCGCAGCTTTACAACGAGCTCAACGAGTACGAGAAACTCGCGACCGCTCTGCGCACCGAGCTTGCACTTCCGCTGCGCGAAAGGAGTACTGCATGAAGATCAGAATTGCGGCGATCGCGCTGCTTTGCATTGCGCTCATGGCGTGCGGCGGCGAGAACCAGACCGGACAGCCCGAGACCGATACCACCGGCACCGCACAATCCATCCAGCAAACCGGCACCGCCTCGGCCACGACCACCGGCGAGTCCGGAGGCACGTTGTCCTCGATGACGAACGAGGACAAGGAGTTCGTTACCAAAGCGGGCATGGCCGGGCTCGCGGAAGTCGCGCACGCAAACCTCGCGCTGCAGAAAGCGGCGAGCGCCGACGTGAAGACCTTCGCACAGCGCATGGTCACCGATCACTCGAAAGCAAACGCGGAGCTCGCGCAACTGGCCACGACGAAAGGTCTCGCGCTGCCGACGGAACTGGCCGGCGAGCATCAGCAAACCCACGAACATCTGTCGGGCCTGAGCGGCGCGGAGTTCGACAAGATGTACATGACGCACATGGTCACCGATCACGAAAAGGCCGTCGCCGATTTCGACAAGGCCTCGACGTCGTCCACGGACGCGGATCTGAAAGCGTGGGCAGGAAAGACGCTGCCAACGCTGCAGGATCATCTGCGTCAGGCAAAAGAAGTAGCTGGGAAGGTGTAGACGGGTTCCTCGGGTTCCTCGGGTTCCTCGGGTTCCTCGGGTTCCTCGGAGTTCCTCGGGGGAGCAACCCCTCCGAGGGACCCGAGGAACCCGAGGAACCGTTACCTCACTCCTTCATCGCCACGAACACCGACTCCGGCACCAACCCCAGCCACGGATCGCTGCTCGGTGTCTGGAACAACTCGTCGTACACGCGCTCGTTCAGCGATTGCAGATCGGTCACTTCGCCGCGCGCGAACCATTCGTGGACGCGGCGATGCAAATCGTATTCATTCGTCTGCGTATCGCTGGCGACGGTGCGGCGAAGGTTGTCGAGTAGCGCGTCCGTGAGTGTCTGCTTGGTGCGCATCAGCGCGAGCGTGCTTTCGCTGAAGCGCACTTCATCGCTTTCCGCGCGAGCCACGGGCAGCGTGCGCGCCACGTCGACGCCGCCGCGTTGCAGTTGCCGCATCATCGGGATCTCGATTGCGGCCTTGCTCCTGGCCTGTTGTTGCGCGATCCACACCGGCTGCTGTCCCGAGTACTGTGCGCGGCTGATGCCGAGCTCGATCGCGCGCGCGTTCGTCTCTCCGAAACGGAGCTGGTGATACTGCTGCAGCTTCATGGCGCGACGCGGACCCGCGACCTCGCGATCCAACTGCACCCACTCTTCGAGCCGCTCGCGAAACGCGTCCGGCGAATAGAGCCCGGGCAGCATGTCCAGCACCGCGCCGTCGCTCGACAGCAGGTAGTGCGCGCTGTTGCCGGTGATGGTCTGCCGGATCACGCGTCCGTCGCCCATCTCGATCGTCACCAGCGGCACCGGCCGCACGGAGTGCCAATGCAGCACGTAGTCCTCGCGCATGATCCGCGCGATGGTGTCATCCGAATACAAGAGCGTCCGGAAGAAGCGGCTGTTCGCGCAGCTCAGCTCTTCGTCGAGGCGACCGAGCAGGTGCAACGAGAGGACCGGACGACCGAGCCAGCGTGCCTTTTCCTTCGCCTGCTCGAGATCGGTGTACCAGTAGAGGCGCGACGCGTGACAGTCCTTCTGCGCGCACACCCGATCGAGCGCTTTCTGCAGCTCGGCGCGAGCGTCCGGCGCCGCCTCGCTCCAGCGCTTGTGCAACTCGTCGACGCTCGCCTGTCCGTGCGCGCGCAAGTCGGCAACGGAGACGTCGTCCGCTGAAACCGCGCTCCAGCCGGCGACGAGCATGATGGTGGTGAGAAGTGTGATGCTCATTTTCTTTTTCATGAACATCAACGTGCGGCGCGTCGCGCGCGTTGTCCGTCTAAGGTTTGTAAAAAGCCGGCAGGTAGACGCGCACGCTCGCGCCGCCGCCGTCGGCGGTCATCGCGCGCACCGCGCCCCCATGTCCGCGCACGATGCGATCGACGAGAAAGAGTCCCAGTCCGAGTCCGGCGGGCGCGTTCGTCGATGCAGCGCGACGGAACGCGCGCGGCTCGCGGAACCACTCCTCGGCGATGCCCGGACCGCGATCGGTCACCGTAATCGCCACTCCTCCCTGCTCCGGCGCGACGTCGACGGAGATGCTGCGATCGGGCACGTCACGCGAGTATTTCTCTGCGTTGTCGACGAGGTTGTCGACCACGTGATGGATCGCATCCGGATCGAACTCCACGTCCGGTAAGTCATCCGCCACGCGCAGATGGATCGGACAACTCGCCGCTTCCATCTGCGGCCGCAAACGATCGACGCATTCTTCAACGGCGGGGCCGATCTCGCCGAGGCGTGGATGGAGCGTGAACGAGCCGCGCTCGATGCGTGTGACTTCGAGGACGTTCGCGACGACACGGCCGAGGCGTTCGGTCTGCGAGGCCAGCTCGCGCGCATACCGCTCGCGATTGCGAGGATCGTTCTCATCGGCGATCAGGTCGCTGTACAGCCGCAGCGATGCGAGCGGCGTGCGCAGCTCATGCGCGGCGGTGGCGGCGAAACGCGTGCGATCGGTGGCGAGCTTCTCCGCGCTCCACATCGTCCAGATCACGCCGAGCACCACGACCATCAACACGACCAGCACCGCGGCGAACGTCTGCTGGAAGCGTCGCCAATCTTCCTCGCGTGTCGCCGCCAGGTCGCGTGGCAGCTTCACGCTCCAGCCGGTAGTGCCGACGCGTGTTCCTTCACCGTCACCTCGCCGCACGATCGCACCATCGATCGATGTGCGTTCTGCGACTTGCGTGAGCAGTCCCTGCGTGAGCATGCCCGCCGGCGTGTGCACGACGCGCAGCGCGACGAGACGCGGCTTGCCGCTCATGTCGAGCGTGCGCCATTCGAGGTCGCTGGTGAGGATCTCGACCGGCGGCGCCGATGACGACGGCGCCGCCGGCACGGCCTTGTTCTGCTTCAACTGCTGATACAGGACATTCGAGTTGACGTTCTGCGCGAACGCCGACGGATCGAGCGTCTGAATCGACGCCTGTTGCGATCCCCGCCGCTGCATCTCTTCGCGCGCGAGCGCGTTGCGCTGCGCATCCAGCCGCGCAATCTCTGCCCGCCGCGCCTCCGCCTGCGCCTCGGCCAACCGCATCTCGAGTCGCGCGATGCGCGCGGCGGTCGCGGCCGCGGCGTTCGCTTCCGCCTGGACCTGAGTACGCAACAGCTCAGCCGCAGCGCGAATCTCACTCGCCGATGACGCGATGAGCGACTGCAGCGCGCGTTGCCGCACGGCGTCGGGGGCGTTGAGCTCGCGCAGTTCGTCATTCAGTGTCGGCAGCGTGACGCGGTCGCGCGCGTCGAGTTGAAAGTACGCAACGACGAGCGGGTGCACGGGACCGTTCGCCAGCGGCGACGGCGTCACCGACAGTCCCTGCGACGCACCTTTCGGCTCGTGGTAGAGGTTCTGATAGTGAAAATAAGGCCGCTGCGATTCAGTGCGGCGCAACGTCTCCAGCCGTTCCGCGAGGCTGCCGGCCACATTGCGCTCGCGATCGCCTGACTTGCGTACCATCTGCTGCGACCTCAGCGTCCGCTCCGCGTCGAATGCGCGTTGCGTGGAGACGTACCACGCGGTGCAGAGACCGCCGACACCGAAAAGCAGCACGGCGGCGGCGAGCGGCACGCGCGGGGAGCGCCTCATGTCTCGCCCCACGCGTAGCCGACGCCTTTCACGGTCACGACGATGCGCGGCTCGGATGGATGGCGTTCGATCTTCTGGCGCAGGTTGGCGATGGTCATGTCGACCGTGCGCGTCTCGATCTCATCGCTCGCCCCCCAAACCGTTTGCAGCAACTCCGCGCGCGTGACGGCGCGTTGCCGGTGGCGGTGCAGCCAGCGCAGGATGCCGGCCTCCCGTGCGGTGAGCGCGACGGCGGCTCCGTCGCGTTGCATTTCGCAGCGGCCGAGGTCGAGGATGCAGCCGTCGATTTCGACGCGTTCGGCGTCGGCGGGTGCGATGGCCGCACGCCGGCGCAGCGCCTCGATGCGTGCGAGGAGCTCGCGCGTGCCGAACGGTTTCGTCAGGTAATCGTCGGCGCCGGCGTCGAGTCCGGCCACGCGTTCTTCTTCCGAGCCGCGCGCGGTGAGGATCAGGATCGGCAACGCCGGCCGCGCCATGCGCAGGCGCCGCGCGACCTCCACTCCATCGAGACGCGGCAGCGTGAGATCGAGGAGCACCATGTCGATGTCCGCGCTCACACCGCGCTCGGCGCCGCTCACGCCGTCGCCAACTGCTTCGACCGTGAAGCCGCGGCGCGTCAGCAGATCGATGAGCGCGTCGCGCAGCGAACGTTCGTCTTCGACGATGAGGATGCGCACGCGAATATCGTACGCCGCGTGGCGGCGGGAGTCTTTTACGCGGCTTTTACAGCGTCCTATGTCGCCTTCTCCCCTCCGCAGAGGGGAGAAGGTGCGCGAAGCGCGGATGAGGGGTTCGTTTGCGCACGCGACGCCCCTCATCCGGCCTTCGGCCACCTTCTCCCCGTGCGGCGGGGAGAAGGTTACGGGGGCGTCTTACTGGGCGTTCACATCCGCGGTCCGGAATCCCACCAGATGCGAGACCGGATCCATCACGCCGATCGCGATGCGCGTCGGGCCACGCCACACTTCGATGCCCGTCTTGAACCGATAGTTGATCGTCTTCCGCTTCTTGTACTCGTCCGCGGAGATCACCACGTCCTGGCGATGACGCCCGGTCGTGGCGAACGGCCGTTCCAGTCCGGCGACCGAGTGGTGGATGTCGAGCGCGGCGGCGTACTTGCCGTTGTCCGCGCGGATGAACGTCATGGTCTCGAGCGGAATCACGACGTCGATCGGAATGGTGACGGTCGAGCCCTTCCGCTTCGGCTTCCCGGTCTCGAGCGAGATGCGCAGTTCATTCACGTTGCGAGGGAAAAGCAGCGTGGAGGCGACGAGGTCGCCCATCTCGCGCGCCGCCGAACGCTCGATGACTTCGGTGCGCGTGCGCACCGTCAGCTCGGGACGATCGCGCACCTGCACGGTCACGCGGCGCGGCTTGTTCTCTTCGCCGGTGGCGCGATACGCCATCGAGTAGTAAACGCTGAGGTCCGTGGCCACCTGACGGAACACGTCGTCGATCGTGGCCGCACCGCGAGACCAGCGCCCGCCGGTGCGTTCGCTGAGCGATCGCAGCGTCTGCGCCTGATAGTGCATGCGCTCGCCGTGCGCTTCGCGCTCCACGATCGGCTGTGAACGCGCCTGTGCGTCGCTGCCTCGCGCGCGAAGTTTTTCCGCGCCCGTTTGGATGCGTGGGATTGCAGCGTTGAACGACAGCTCGGGCTCGAGTGCGTAGATGGTCACGCCGTTCGCCGCGGCGGTGCGTCCCAGCTCGTCGATGAGCGGGTTGAGATCCTCGCCGGTCTGGCCCCAGTCGTCCACCGGACGTTCCGCGCCGATCCGGCCGAACGGATCCATTACGTCGCGTCCCGGAATGGACGGAATGCCTTCGGTGAGGAGCACGAGCACTTTACGGCCCTCGACGCCGGCCATCGATGCGATCAGCGCGCGCAATTGCGAGAGGCGCTGCTCGACGCGCTCTCGCTCGCTCTGGATGTATTCGCGCCGCGCGTAGCGCGCCTCGCCTTCTTCGCGCGCGTTGTCCATCCGGCTCCTGGATGCATGCGAACCGGTGAGGCGCAGCTTGCACGACTCGATTGCTTCCGTCAGTACCTCTCGCGCGGCCGCTCGGTTCGTGGTGAACGGTTGCGGCATTCGTTTCGCGCCGATGGGGCGGACGACCGCGATGAGATCGTTTTCTTCGAGCTGCTCGATGAGCGTGTTCGCGTCGCGGATGAGCGACTCGCGTATGGGCTTGCGCAGCGACATGTCGTCGACGAAGAAGATGAAACGGCGCGGCGATTCCGGCTCCGGCTCCTCGTCGTCGACGGGCTGAGAGCCCGTCGTTTCAGATGGGGTTGTGTCGTAGACAGAGAAATTCGTGATGTTCTGCGGCGCGCCGTTCTCGAGAACGATGAAATCGTCTTTCGTCAGTCCACGAACCGGCTCGCCCTTGGCGTCGGTGACGACGGCGTCGAGGTTGTGCAGGCGCAGCTCGAACGTTTCGATGTACGGCTGTTGCGCGAACGCAACCGCCGCTGCGAAAACCGCGATGCACCAGGCTGGTTTCATAGGCTCGTCTTGAAGTTGATGCTGAGATTGAAGATGACGTCGACCGGTTTGTTGTCGTGATAGGCAGGAGTGAACGTCCATTGCGACACGGCCAGCAGCGCCGCACCGTTCAGCTCCGGGAACGGCGACTGTTCGATCACTCGCAGACTGCGAATACAACCCGTGCTCGAGATGACCGCTTCGAGAACGACGAACACGTTGCGGTTCGCGCCCATCGATCGCCGCGCGACGTCCGGGAAATTCGGCTCCATTCGTTTTTTCACTTTCGGCGGCTGCACCTCACCGCCGACGCGGAACATCCCCAACGTCGCGTTCTCCGGAGGACGTTCGTCGAGGCAGAGCGAGGCGCGATCGGCATGTGCGAGGAGCACGGGGCCGTTGAACCCGCTCTGCAGCGAGGTATTCGTGGCGAGCGACAGATGTAGCAACGTCTCGAGCGCGCGTTTGCACGCGGACGACGTGGACACCGGCTCGAGGTCGAGCGTTTTCACGCGGCCGGCTTGATCGACGCTCGCCGTCGCGACACCGATCCACGTACCGCGGCACCGCGCACCACTCACGATTGCGTCCGCCAGTCCCGGCGGTAACAGCTCGGGAAGGTTGAAGGCAGGCGGCGCCACCGTCTGCGACGCGATGGTCATGCGGGTGGTGCGCTTCCGCGGCAACGCACAGTCGTACGATTGCACTTCGCAGCGGCGGTAGCGGATCGCGTACTCCTCTTCCGTCAGATACTGCAGTGCCGCGACTTCCCGTTTCAGCAGCACGTCTGCTTCTTCGGTCGCGAGAAACGTCAGCCAGCGTTCTTCGTTCTTCCGCTCGGCGCCGAGCATGCGGCGCAACAACTCGCGCGCAAAGTCTTCACGATTCGACGAGACCTCCGTCCGCGCCACGCTGAGACTTTCTTTCAAGGGCGGGGGGAGCACGGAGGGATCGACCGCGTAACCATGGATGAGACACCAGAGCGATGCGGAACGGATCGGTTCGTGCGGTGAGCCGAGGGAGGCGACCATGACGCCGGGGTTCATGGCGATGTGCGAATCGCCGAGCGCGCCGAGCAGACCGCGCCAACCTCGCGCGTCGCCGCTGCCGAGGAGCCGCGAGCCGGCGAACGCGATCAGATTCGCCTGCCCCCACAAGCCGACACGAAAGAACTCCGCATGATTGTCCATGCGCGTCTCTTTGAGCGTCGCCAGATAGATCGGGAGCGCATTCGCGACGCCGCGACGCGCGACGGCGACCGCGAGCGTATCGTCCATCCCCGCCGGAAAGCGCGACGATGCCTTCACCGCGAGCGCCACATCGTCCTCTGTTCCGAGCAGACCGATCGCGCGAATCACTTCACGCGCTGCGGTGGCGTCACTCTCGACGTCCAGCCGCTCGCGCAACTGCGGAAGCAGCTCGGTGAGCTCGCGTACTGTCGTGACTCGCGTGGCCGTCGCGCGCACGAGCGGATCGGGATCAAGCAATGCCTCGCGAAGTGGTGCCGCTGCCTCTTTTTCATGAACGAGCGACGCGACGGAGTAAGGATTCGTTTCGGCGACGGCAGTCGTGGCGAGGAAGAGGAGCAGAAGGAACCGGGGGCGCATGCGGCCGTCATGATCGCATGCCATCTGGAACGACGGGCTCTCAGCCCACCGACGTAGTACCCGACGGGCCGAGAGCCCGTTGTTCCAGATAGCGGCGTTCGATCGGATTCGTCGCCAGTTCGAGAGCCGCGCGATACGACTCAGCTGCCTGTTCGCGACGCCCGAGCCGTCGCAGCAGATCGGCTTTTGCCGCGGGCAGCAGGTAATAGCGCGCGAGCGCGCCGCTCGCTTCGATGCGCTCGATCCGCGCGAGTGCGTGCTCCAGCGACGTCGCCATGCCCATCGCGATCGCGGCGTTGAGCTCCACGATCGGCGTCGGCGTAAACCGCAACAGCGTTTCGTACAGCGCCGCGATCTGCGCCCAGTCCGTCTGCGCCGGCGTCTGCGCCTGAACATGCAACGCGGCGATCGCCGCCTGGATCTGATACGGACCCGGCGTGCGCAATGCGAGCACTCCATCGAGCAAGTTCACGCCTTCTTCGATCTGCGCGCGATTCCAGAGCGCGCGATCCTGCTCTTCCAGGGGCACGAGCTCCCCATCGGCCGACAATCGCGCCGCGCGCCGCGCATCCGTGAGCAGCATCAGCGCGAGCAATCCCTTCGCCTCCGCTTCCTCCGGCAACAGTGCCATCGTCAGACGCGCGAGCCGAATGGCTTCGATCACGAGATCAGGCCGCAACAGCGACGGCGCGTCGGTCGACGCATAGCCCTCGTTGAAGATCAGGTACAGCACCGAGAGTACCGCGGCCACGCGCGCCGGCAAGTTCTCGCGCGACGGTACTTCGTAGGGGATGCGCGCCTCGCGAATTTTCTTCTTCGCGCGCACGAGGCGTTGCGCAGTGGTCGCTTCCGGCTCGACGAACGCGCGTGCGATCTCACGCGTGCTCAACCCGCCAAGCGTGCGCAATGCGAGTGCGCAACGCGCCTCCGGCGAGAGCGCGGGATGACAACAGGTGAAGAGCAATCGCAGGCGATCGTCTTCGATGCCGGACGGATCCTCCTCGTCTGCTTCGGGCGCGATCACTTCGAGATCCTCCGGCAGCGCGGCGGTGCGATCGCGCCGGATGCGATCGAGTGCGATCCGCCGCGACACGGTGTTCAGCCAGGCCGCGGGACGATCGGGGATTCCGTCGCGGCGCCACGCGACGAGTGCTCGCGCGTACGCCTCCTGCAGCGCGTCTTCTGCAGCGTCGAAATCTCTCGCGATGCGAATCAGCCCCGCGAGAATGCGCGCACCGTCGCCGTGTACGACTTCTTCGACGATGCGCGCGAGAAACATCAGCCGCCCATGCCGAGGGGCCGCACTTCCACGGATCCGGAATGCATGGCCGGCATCTTCGCGGCCCACTCCAGCGCCTGCTCGAGGTTGTCGACCTCGATGAGGTAATAGCCGCCGAGCTGTTCCTTCGTTTCCGCGAACGGTCCGTCGAACGTGGTGGGCTTGCCGCCCGTGAAACGCAGCGTGGTCGCGGTCGAGACCGGCTTCAGCTCGTACCCGCCGCGCATCACCCCGGCCTTCTCCATCGCCTGCGCATACGCGCCGTGCTCCGCGTAGACCTTCTGCATCTCTTCCGGGCTGAGCGACTCCCACTCCTTCTCGTCGCCGTAAATCAAGAGGATGTATTTCATTGTTGCTTCTCCTTCCGGTTATGGAGTGCGGCGGCAGAGCCGCCGCTTTCAAAGCGGCAGCGCAAGCTGCCGCACTCCTTACCGATACGACGCGGAGAGGTGCTCGAAATCGACAGGGACGTGAAAAAAAAGACCGCGGCAGCTTCGCTGCCGCATTTGAAAGCGGCGGCTTTGCCGCCGCACTCCATAGCTATTTGAACTTCGCGGCGAGGTAATCCCGGTTCATGCGCGAGATGAACTCGACCGAGATCTCCTTCGGGCACACCGCTTCGCATTCGCGGAAAAGCGTGCAACTGCCGAAGTACTTCTCCATCGTGTCGACCATCTTCTGCACGCGCTCGTAGCGTTCCGGCTGACCCTGCGGCAGGAGGCCGAGGTGCGAGACCTTGGCCGCGGTGAAGAGCTGCGCGGCGCCGTTCGGACACTGCGCGACGCACGCGCCGCACTGGATGCACTCCGCGGCGTCCATCGATCTTTCCTGGATCGGCTTCGGGATCGGGAGCGTGTTCGCTTCGACGGCGCTGCCGGTATTCACGGAGATGTAGCCACCGGCCTGGATGATCCTGTCGAGCGGACTGCGATCGACGATGAGGTCCTTGATGACCGGAAAGGCACGCGCGCGCCACGGTTCGATGCGCACGAGGTCGCCGTCGTTGAAGTTGCGCATGTGCAACTGGCACGTGGCGGTGCCGCCGATCGGTCCGTGCGCGACGCCGTTGATCATCATGCCGCACGAGCCGCAGATGCCTTCGCGGCAGTCGTGCTCGAAGTGGATCGGCTCCTCGTTCTTCTCGATGAGACGCTCGTTGACGACGTCGAGCATCTCCAGGAACGACGCCTCCGGGCTGATGTCCATGGCCTGATACTCGACGAAACCACCCTCGGCATCGCGCGACTTCTGTCGCCACACCTGCAGTGTCAGATTCATTTGTAGGACCTCGTGGCCAGCTTCACTTCCTCGTACACCAGCGGCTCCTTGTGCAGCACCGGCTCGTTGCCTTCGCCCTTGTGCTCCCAGGCCGCGACGTACGTGAACTCATCGTCGTTGCGTTTCGCTTCGCCATCGGGCGTCTGATGTTCGACGCGGAAATGGCCGCCGGCGGACTCTTCGCGGTGTAGCGCGTCGATGCACATCAGCTCGGCGAGCTCGAAGAAATCGGCGACGCGTCCCGCCTTCTCCAGCGCCTGGTTCGGCTCGTCGCCGGTGCCGAGGACGCGCACGTCGCGCCAGTACTGCTCGCGCAGCTCGCGGATCATCCCCAGCGCCTTCTTCAGCCCCTCGGCCGAACGCGCCATCCCGCAGTAATCCCACATGATCGAGCCGAGCTCGCGATGGTACGAGTCGACGCTGCGCGTGCCTTTCGCGCCGAGCAGCGCCGTGACGCGCTGGCGCACCGCGGTTTCCGCTTCCGCGAACGCGGCATGGTTCGTCTGCACCTTCTTGCCGAAGTGCTCCGCGAGGTAATCGCCGATCGTCACCGGCAGCACGAAGTAACCGTCGGCCAGTCCCTGCATCAGCGCGCTCGCGCCGAGGCGGTTGGCGCCGTGATCGGAGAAGTTCGCCTCGCCGATCACGTACAGACCGGGTACGGTCGACATCAGGTTGTAGTCGACCCACAGCCCACCCATCGAGTAGTGAGGCGCGGGATAAATGCGCATCGGCTGCTCGTACGGATCCTCGGCGGTGATGTCGTGGTACATCTCGAAGAGGTTGCCGTAGCGCTCCTCGATGACGGGGCGGCCGAGACGCTTGATGGCGTCGGCGAAATCGAGATAGACGCCGCGGCCGCTCGCGCCGATGCCTTTGCCTTCGTCGCATGCTTCCTTCGCCGCGCGCGACGCGATGTCGCGCGGCGCGAGGTTGCCGAAGCTCGGGTACTTGCGCTCGAGGTAGTAATCGCGCTCCGACTCCGGGATGTCGCGCGGCGAGCGCTGGTCGCCCTGCGCCTTCGGCACCCAGATGCGGCCGTCGTTGCGCAACGACTCCGACATCAGCGTCAGCTTCGATTGATAGTCGCCGGTCTGCGGAATGCAGGTCGGATGAATCTGCGTGTAGCAGGCATTGGCGAACGCCGCGCCGCGCTTGTGTGCGCGCCAGATGGCGGTCGCATTCGACGCCTTCGCATTCGTCGAGAGGTAGAAAACGTTGACATACCCGCCGGTGCCGAGGACGACCGCGTCGGCGGCGAAGGTCTCGATCTTTCCGCTGACGAGGTCGCGCGTGACGATGCCTTTCGCGTGACCGTCGACGACGACGAGATCGAGCATCTCGTAGCGGTTGTACTGCTTCACGGTGCCGAGCGCGATCTGCCGCTCCAGCGCCTGGAACGCGCCGAGGAGCAACTGCTGGCCCGTTTGTCCGCGCGCGTAGAACGTGCGCGAGACCTGCACGCCGCCGAACGAGCGATTCTCGAGCGCGCCGCCGTACTCGCGCGCGAACGGCACACCCTGCGCGACGGCCTGGTCGATGATGTTCACCGACAGCTCGGCCAGACGGTGCACGTTGCCTTCACGCGCCCGGTAATCGCCGCCTTTGATGGTGTCATAGAAGAGGCGATAGATGCTGTCGCCGTCGTTGCGGTAGTTCTTCGCGGCGTTGATGCCGCCCTGTGCGGCAATCGAGTGCGCGCGCCGCGGAGAGTCGTGATAGACGAAACACTTGACGTTGTATCCGAGCTCGCCGAGTGTCGCCGCCGCCGAGGCTCCGGCGAGACCGGCGCCGACGACGATGATGTCGTACTTGCGCTTGTTGGCCGGGTTGACCAGCTTCACGTGCGACTTCGCGTACTCCCACTTCTGCGCGATCGGGCCGGGGGGAATCTTGCTCTCGAGTTTGATCGTCATTTCACGAACCCCGTCAGGACCGACAACGGGAAGGAGATGTTGGCCGCGGTGATGACGATGGCGAAGGCGGTGGCGAACATGCGCCGCCAATGCTCGAAGCGCGGGTTCGTCATGCCGACCGAACTGAACATCGACCAGAGGCCGTGATAGAGGTGCAGACCGAGGGCGAGGTTCGCGATGATGTAGATCGCGGCCACCCACCAGATCTGAAATCCGCTCACGACGTTGTGGTAGACGTCGCCAGGGATGAATTGCGCCGGCGGCGCCACGTCTCCACCCCACGTCAGGTGTGCCAGGTGGTAGAAGACGAAGAGGAGGATGATCACTCCGCCCCAGCGCATCGTCCGCGCGGCATACGTGCCTTTCACGAAGTCGCGGTCGGCGTAGTCGATCGGACGGGCCTTGCGGTTCATCATCGTCAGCGCATACGCCGAGTGAATGTGGAACACGACCGCGACGATCAGCAGCACGCGCGTGATCCACAGCACCGACTCGTGCGGGAAGATCGGCGCGCCGAGATCACGCAGCCATTCCGCGTAGTGATTCAGCGCCTCGGAGCCGAAGAACAGCTTCAGGTTCCCGGCCATGTGGGCAAAGATCCAGCCGAAGAGGATCACGCCGGTGATGGCCATGACCGCCTTCTTGCCGATCGCGGAGCGGTAGAAGTTCCCGATCCATGTCATTCGGAGCTCACCTCGGTGTGGGGGGTGTGATTCACGGCGGAGCGCACGGCGCGGGCAATCATAGTCGGACGCGAATGTTGGTCAAGCCGGAGTCTCAGAGTCGCAGAGTCTCAGAGAGGTTTTCGGCCACCTTCTCTCTGAGACTCTGCCACTCTGCGACTCTGAGACTCCGGAAATGACAATCGTCACCCTCACTTCCTGATTCCCGCCAGTGTTCCCGCGAGCGCGGCGGACGCATCGTGTGCGGCATGCAAATGCCTGCTCAATTCACCCGCGTCACGAAACGTTACGGCGACATCGAGGCGTTGCGCGGCCTCGACCTCACCATCAGGCCCGGCGAGCTGGTCGCGCTCCTCGGCGCGAACGGCGCCGGCAAGACCACCGCCGTGCGCGCGCTGCTCGGTTTGTCGGAGCCGACTTCGGGCGAGGTGCGCGTCTTCGGCAGCAACCCGCGCGATGCGCAGAGCCGCACGCGCATCGCGGCGATGCTGCAGACCGCACGCGTGCCGGAAACGCTGCGCGTGCGCGAGCACATCGATCTCTTCTCCAGCTACTACCCGCATCCGCGCGCGCTCGCGGAAGTCATCGAGGCAGCGGGGCTGCAGGGGCTGGAGCGCCGCAAGTTCGGCGAGCTCTCCGGCGGCCAGCAGAAGCGCGTGCTGTTCGCGATCGCGCTTTGCGGCAATCCCGATTTGCTCGTGCTCGATGAGCCGACGGCCGGTCTCGACGTCGAAGCGCGGCGCGCGCTGTGGAAGCAGATCCGCGCGTTCGTCGCCACCGGTCGCTCCGTACTTCTCACGACGCATTACCTCGCCGAAGCGGAGGCGCTCGCGACGCGCGTCGTGGTCATCCACAAAGGCGTCGTAAAGGCCGAGGGGACGTCGCAGGAGATCAAAGGAAACGCGGCGACGCTCGAAGACGCATTCATCGAAATGCTGGAGGCCTCGTGAGAACGTACCTGCTCGAGATCAAATACGAATTCCTCAAAGCGCTGCGCATGCCGCAGTACTCGCTGCCGACGATCCTCTTTCCGATCGTGTTCTATGTCTTCTTCGGCGTCATGTTCGGCCAGCGCAATACCGGCGCGATCAAGATGTCGGAGTACCTGATCGCGACGTATGGCGCGTTCGGCGTGATCGGCGCGTCGCTATTCGGCTTCGGCGTTTCCGTCGCGGTCGAGCGTGGCCAGGGATGGCTGGAAGTGAAACGGACGACGCCGATGCCGATTGCGGCGTATTTCGCCGCGAAGCTGGCGATGGCGATGGTCTTCAGCGCGATCATCGTGGTGTTGCTGATGACCGTCGGCGCGACGCTCGGCGGCGTGGTGCTGGCGCCACTGGAAGCAATCGCGCTTTTCGGCGTCCTGATCGGCGGCTCGATCACTTTCTGCGCGCTCGGCCTCGCACTCGGATTCTTCTGCGGTCCGAATTCAGCGGCGCCGCTCGTGAACCTCATCTATCTCCCGCTCGCGTTCTTGTCCGGATTGTGGGTGCCGATCACATTCCTTCCGAAGACCGTACAGGCGTTCGCGGTCTGGCTGCCGCCGTATCACTTTTCGCAACTCGCGCTGCGCGTGCTCGGCGGCTCGCGCGGCGAGTCCGTACTGATGCACATCGGCGCGATGCTTGCGGCCGCCATCGTCTTCTGCGCAATCGCGTATGCCGGCTACCGGCGCGATGAAGGGAAGACGTACGGCTAGAACCCCTCACCCTGCCTTCGGCGACCCTCGGCCCGCAAGCGGGGCGAGGGCTGCATAGCGCGGACGCTTACGTAGCCTTCTCCCCTCGTGAGGGGAGAAGGTGCCGAAGGCGGATGAGGGGTCTTACACTGAAAGGATCACGATGCGACTTCTTCCCAACGACTCGGACATGGCGTGGACGCCGTACGCATGGCTGATCTATACCGTCCCGTTCCTGCTGACGCCGTTGGTCGATGCACGGCAGTCGAACGTCGCCGGCTTCACGACGTACGCGCTCGCGCTGATCGTATTTCTGGTTTTGTACTTCCGCAGCTACTGGGTTCGCGGCCGCGAGTTGATGCTCGTGGCCGCGGCGACGATGGCGATGGGTCTGGCCTTCTGGCCGGTGTCGCTCGGTGCGGGCGCGTTCTTCATTTACGCCGCCGCCATGATCGGCCTCCTCGAAAATCAACGCCACGCGATGATCGGCGTGGTGGCCATCGCGCTCATTACGATCGCCGAAGCGCTCCTGCTCCGCCGCCCCGTATGGCATGCGGCATGGCCGGTGGTGTTCGTGTTCATCATCGGCGGCATCAACATTCATTACAGCCAGGTTGGACGCGCGAACGCGCGGTTGCGGCTCGCGCACGATGAAATCGAGCACATGGCCAAGGTCGCGGAGCGCGAGCGGATCGCGCGCGATCTGCACGACCTCCTCGGGCACACGTTGTCGCTCGTGGTCCTGAAATCGGAGCTGGCGTCGAAGCTCGCCGAGCGCGATCCCGAACGCTCACGCGAAGAAATCCGCGACGTGGAGCGGATCGCACGCGAAGCACTGGCCGAAGTGCGCGCCGCCGTCAGCGGCTATCGCAGCAGCGGCCTGGAAGCGGAAGTCGAGCGCGCGCGCAATACGCTCGCGACCGCGGGCTTGCGACTGGAGGCGGATGTCGCCGCCGCCAAACTTCCCGCACCGCACGAAGCGGTGCTTTGTCTTGCATTGCGCGAAGCGGTCACGAATATCGTGCGGCATTCCGGAGCACGCAATGCCCGGCTCGTGCTGACGAAAACGAATGACGTCTGCACGCTCACGATTTTCGATGACGGCCGCGGCGGCGATGCACCGTTCGGCAGCGGGCTCTCCGGAATGCGCGAGCGTCTCGAAGTCCTCGGCGGATCGCTCACGCGCAACGGCAGCAACGGTACGACGCTCACGGTGACGTTACCGATCGCGCCGGCGTCGATCCAGGAGCGCAGCGCTTGATTCGCGTCGTCGTCGCCGAAGATCAGAAGATGGTCCTCGGCGCATTGGCGGCGCTGCTCGAGATCGACGGCGACATCGAAGTGGTCGGCCGCGCGCAGGATGGCGAAAGCGCGCTCGCGCTCTGCCGCGACGCCAAGCCGGATGTGTTGCTGACCGACATCGAAATGCCGCGGATGACTGGACTGGAGCTCGCTGCCGCGGTGAAACGCGCAGCGCTCGGCACGCGCGTGATCATCCTGACGACGTTCGCGCGAGGCGGATATCTGCGGCGTGCACTGGAAGCGGGAGCGTCCGGATATCTGCTCAAAGACTCGCCTGCGGAACAGCTGGCGAATGCAGTGCGTCGCGTGAACGCAGGCGGACGCGTGGTCGATCCCGAGCTGGCGGCGGAGGCGTGGAGCGAGCCCGATCCATTGACCGAGCGCGAGCGGCAGGTCTTGCGCATGGCGGGTGAAGGGCAGACCAGCGCCGACATCGCCGGCGAATTGCACTTGTCCGAGGGGACGGTACGAAATTACCTGTCGGAGGCAATCAGCAAACTGGGTGCGGGAAATCGCGTCGAGGCGGCGCGCATCGCTAGGGAGAAGGGCTGGCTGTGAGCGTCTTGCGCACTTCGTCACGTACGCGCAGACGGGTGCGCTCGACGTCGCAGGAGAACACCTCCTTGTATGCGACGAACGCCAGATAGTCGGTGGTCGCGACGCGATACGAAGCGTCGGGATCGAGTTGATCGACCTTCCCCGCGACGGCAGACTCCGCGTCGGTGCCTTGACGATGCTTGTTGAAATCGAGTACGCGCTGCAATTGCGGCGCGGTCATTCTGCAGGCCACGATCTCGTTGTCGTACGGCATCGCCGCGCGCAACTCTTCGAGCGTGACGCGACCGGCCGCGAGGGAACCGCGCACGCTGCTGGTGGTCGACAGCGCGACGTCCGCCCTGGCCGTAGTGCGCATCGTTTCGAGCGCGCGGCGCGCGAGGTCGTTCATCGATAGAGGCGTGTCGAGCTTACCGATATCGCGAAAGAGCGCGCTGTACTGCAGATCCTGTTCGAGCTCATTCTGCATTTTCGACACGCGCTTCGCGATTTCGACGTCTTCGGCGAGTTTCTCGTCGACGGGAATCAGCGCGCCCTTCATCGATAGAACGCTGGAGCGCCGGGCTCTTAGCCCGCCGGAATTCGACGGGCTGAGAGTCCGTCGCTCCAGATCTTCGATCGTGACCTCGACGCGGCTGATGTACGTCAGGTATTGCGACGGCGAGATGTACCAGGTGTCCGTGCCGGGGATGCGGGTGAGCTCGCGCTTCAGATGGCTGTGACTGCCGAAAATGAGGTCGATGCCCGGGACTGTTTTCGCCAGCGCGTAGTCGTCTTCAGCGTGTTGATGGCCGATCATCACCACGACGTCGACTTGTCCGCGCTCGCGCAAGTCCTTGACAGCCGCTCGCGCCGCTTCGATGGGATCGGTGAACTTCAGTTGCGGCACATCCTTCACGAGCTGCGGGAAATCGTCGCCGGCGACTGCGAACACGCCGATGCGAACCCCGCGTCTCC